>ERZ1026884.176-NODE-176-length-45910-cov-222.074779_pt1 | contig 45910 bp, 52 predicted proteins | sample MGYA00380172_ERZ1026884 | MGnify/ENA primary metagenome ERZ1026884 (study PRJEB33269, sample SAMEA4719808) | human gut metagenome | biome: human-associated habitat; feature: organic feature; material: feces | place: Cameroon | collected 2013-10 ... | reverse complement strand
CAACTTCATGACCGTTAACAGGATGATCAATTCGAGAATATATGCTGACTCTGTGTCTTAATTCTCCAGCTGTTGGAATTGATACGCTCATTACTCATCCTCATCGTTGTAAATAATGAAAGGATCTAAAAGATGCTTCCAAAAGACAACTAAGCCTGTTTCGTCAGACAGTTCTCTATGAGAGTAAAGATCACCTACGTAACAAAAGATAAAGCTCTTTACTGTAGGTGGTACTTCTTCAATTGTTTTAGCTAATGCGTTCTTGTCATTTCTAAAAATAACTTCTCGTTGCATGATGTGCTCAGCCTGTTGAGTTGCTACTAAGATGTAGTGCTCTAACAGCTGATCTTCAAAATCATCATCAATTCTCAGATGCGCCTTAATTTCTTCTAATGAAACTGGAGCTATTGGAGCTGAAAGTTGAAAAGACATTTTTAGAAATCCTATAAAAAAAGCCCTCAATTAAGAGGGCTAAGTAACTACAAGTAAGTGTTATTTGCTTTTAACCGCCTGTGCTTTTGCTGATTGAGCATCAACTGGGTAAGCTCCAGTCACCAGCAAAGATTGCTAATGGATTTTCTACAGTAAAGGCTAAACGGCGATTTACACGGAAGGTGTAAAGCATTGACTTGAAGTTTTCACCATCAGAATCAGAAATTCTGAAATCTAAAGCCTCACGGTCGTGAATAGTTGCGCCTAAGGTGAAGTTGCCTAAGATATATTTACCTGTTTTTAAAAACGGAGTTGTCATTACAGGCAATCCCCATACATTCTTGGAAGTAAGAATTTGAGGTCCACCTAAAATGTAACGACCATTAGCATCTTTCATTAATGCTAACTTAGTCCAATCATCAGGACTTAGAAGTAAATGTTCTGGAACAATATACTGATTTTCAAACTCTGTCTTTAACCACATTGCAAAATCAAACATGGTTGCATCTTTTTCTAGCTTACTCTGTACGATAGAGGTCTTATCAGTAAAGTTACCTTCATGCAGTAATCCGGCTAACTGGACATCTGTACCATCGCCGTTGATGAGCTGATTTTCAACTTTGAGTCTTAACTTATACTGCATCTTAATTTCAATGAATGCAGCTAAAGCAGCCTCATTAGTAAGTAACTGATGAGTTACTACAGTATATGCACCAATATTTACACAATTTGTAGTATGTAAAGAAGGCTTAGTTATAATGGTTTCGCCTAGTTTTTCACCTTCAGCTGTAACCTTAGATCCATCAGTAACAGTGCCTTCCTTAGCGTACTCAATTGCATCCACTGATACAGGAAAATGTGGAATTAACTGCTCAATCTGTAAAGGCTGATCGGGCATTGTGACCATACCTGCCTGATAAGCAGGTGTAATGGTATTACGTGTAATTGAATTTGCTGCAGGTGACTTGTTGATAGTATCTGCCTTAGTTGAGATGGTAAATACTGCAGAGGTACCATGCTGATAGTTCTTAACAACCTCATGAGATGCTACTTTCTGACCTAAGCTCTTAACCTCGTCATTTGAAGTTAAAGCTTTGGTATTCTTGTCTAAAGCCTGAGTTACATCAGCTAGAGATTTTGCCAGTTCTAACTGTTTGTTGCCTAACTCTTCGACCTTATCTTCAAAAGCTTTTAAAGAAAGTTTACCGTTCTTTTGCTCTTCCTGGACATTCTTAATTGACTCTTCTAAGCTGTCGAGGGACTTAGAAATCTCATTTACTGCATCTGACATTATTTTGTCTCCATAATTTTGGTTAATCTGCTTAATCTTGCAGAAATCTCATTTAGGTTTAGCTGTTTCTCGTCAGAATCTCTCTGAGTTGCAAATAGCTTTTTGGCTTGACTTACTAAAGTCAAACTTTCTTTTTGTGAAGCTCCTAAATCCCTTAGTGCTTTTTCAAAATCTCTTACAGAGTTAATACTCTCAAAATTCTTACAGGCGATGATCTGCGCTTTCTGCTCGCAAGGAATACCAACAATCGAAATCTCTGGTAAACGAGCTACAGATTTAATAATTCTGACATCGCTTTCATCATCCCAATCAACGTCTTTATCTGTAAACATTAAATGTACAGACAAGCCATTTAATGAACCGAACTTAACAGCACTGTACACTTTTCTAGCGTCTTCAAGTTCAAGGTTTAACTGGCCTTTAACTTTTAAACCTTTCTCATCTACAGACATCTCAGTCCATTTACCGATGGGCACGCCAAAAGTATCATGGTTAAAGAACATCTTTGGCAAAGTTCCCAGCACTTTGTTATATGCTGTAGGAAGGATGGTGTCACCGGATGAATCAATAGAGCCAAACACTGAGGCATAACCTTCAATCACTCCTGACTGTTCCTGATCATCGAGAGCTTTCAGCTCGGAATGAGTAAGCTGTAGCTCTTTTAACTCTTCAATATTCATTGCTTTAAACTCTCTATTGTTGAATTGGTCGTGTTGATATTGGTGTTTGCGGTGTCTGTGTAGGATTTGCTGTACCTAACATAGATAAAGGCTGTAAGTTGTTCTGCGCTGTGAGGATGTCACCATTTTTAACAGGTGCTAAACCTTCTTCAATACGCACTTCATTTCTTGTCTTCCAACCGTTTTGTACTGCCTGAGCATTAACCTGTGAGCGAACTTGATCGTTAGCTCTGTTAAGGAATGACAATCTGAATGACACCTGATGATTTACTTTCTCTGAGATACAAGGCAATCTTTTCATGATTGACTGCTCAAGAGAGATGCACATTGGCAATATAGTTGATTTATAAAAATTTGCTGTAACCTGTTCGAGGTTAGATCCTGGCGCACCACCATCAGAATTTATGAGGGCAGAAGGAACGCCATACCAACGGCAAATTTCCTCTACAGTAAACTCTCTGATTTGTAGCAACTGCTGCTCTGCAGGTGATAAAGAATAAGACTGAAACTTGATGTTAGCAGGCAATACAGGATTACCATCGCGCTCTCTAGCTTCATTAAACGCTTTGGCAATATCTTCTTTTTGCTTTGGATTGAGAGTAGCTTCAGCTGTGAGGATACCTCTAATCTTGCCTTTTGTTGCAAAGACCTCAATGGCAGTTGTCTGAGCTTTAATCGATTCATCTACAGAGGCTAGCATATAGTCAAGCTTAGATAAGCCCATGATGCCATTACCCATGCATTTCCAATGCAGGATGTCTCTTGATTTGTAATCTACATACTGATCTCGCTTGTTGTAGTATCTGTAAGTCAAATCACCATTATCATCCATGAACACCTGCATTTGATCAGAGTTTAAAGGATAGATAGCTTTGACTGTCTTATCTGTTTTACGAGAGATTAAAGCATAAGCGTTCCCTCTTAACGCCCAATTTAAAGTTAAGGTTTGAATAACTTCAAACGGTGTCATGTCGTAGTTTGGAGATACAGATAAAATCTCATGCAGATTACATTTAGTATCACGAGAACGTGAACCATCCTGATTGATTAGATACACATCACATGGAAGCGATGCCATGGTACGAGCAAGCAAGTCAATACAGGCATATACTGTAGATACCTGTAATGCTTGCTCAGGAGTTGGTTTACTTGCTGAAGGAACAGCAGCAACCATAGGAGCGTTGTTTTGCCAACCTCTTTTGTCAGCTGTTGGTGTAAACGAATTTCTAATCCATTTAAAAAAATTCATTTGTTGTTCCTAAAAAATTAAAGGCTCATCGTTAAATGTGTGCCCATCAGAGTAACCATTCTCAACATCAAGAAGTAAAGCCTGTTTCATAGCCATGATTAGAGCAACCATGCCATCAATCTTGTTATCAGGTGTTTCTTTTCGAGGGTAAACGTTATCTTTAGCATCCATGTGAGCCACAAGGTTAGATGCCATCCATTCAAGTACAGGGTTACCATCTGTATGCAGTCGTTTCTGATAGCAAAGCGCCTGTACTTCCTTCATTGGCTCTGAAAAGTTAGCTACAGTAGGTTTTAATTCAACCATCTGTATACCGTCATTCATCAGATTGGAAGCTAACTGATAGGCTTGCCATGGATCGAATGCTATAGCTAAAGTATCAAAGCGTTGGCTGTCTTGAGCTATATAATTTTGAATTGATTCAAGATCGTTAATCGCACCATCTGTAGTGTGGATTAAATCCTGTTTTGCCCATGATTTGTACTGAGAGTTTGCTGAGCTTTGAATTTTATCTTCAGGAAGCCAGAACTCAGGGAATACATAGTAATGTACCTTGTCATCTTCTTTTCTAAAGAAAAGCCTTACGAGGGCAGTGATGTCTGTTTTAGCCGCAAGATCTAAACCGTAGATGCAATACTCACCTTCAAAATCTTCAAGTGTCATCTCAGGTCTATAGCACTTACGCCACTTAGACATCTGAAAAAAGGCGCTGTCAGCATTACACCAGACACATAGATGCTTTGTCTTGTAGTTATTTTCAGCAGCAGGATCAGACAGAGCCTTTGAAAGGTTAGCTAGCACTGCTTTAGGCTGTACTGAGATATTCCAGTTTGGGTTAGCTTTGATTAAAGCCTCTTCTGTCTTCCAATCGTCACCATCATCTATGGTGTAGATAATTCCAAACTGAGATTCTTCAGTTGCGCTGCAATCTAAGATCTTGCATACGAAACGGCGCACTTCCATACAGATACCGGTTAAATTAAAACCGGCTGTAGTAATACACCATAATATTGGCTGTAAACGTTTACCGATAGATGTTTCTACAACATCGAATACTTCACGTGTTCTGTGAGCATGCAACTCATCAATAATGCCACAGTGCGTATTCAAACCATCAAGGGTAGAACCATCAGCTGATTTAGCTTCAAATTTTGAGTTTGTGCCAGGCATTACTATGGATTTGGATAGAACACTTAAGCCAAAGCAATCTTTTAATGGCTGATTAGCTCTAGCCATAGCTTGAGCATCACCAAAAACGATCTTTGCCTGATCTCGTGTGGTAGCAAATGAGTAAACATCAGCACCTTTCTCATTGTCAGCACATAGCATGTATAAGCCAACACCAGATGATAATGCTGATTTACCATTACCACGAGGCACTTCGATATAAACCCGTTGAAAACGACGGAGATTGTTTTTATCTACCCAACCAAACACAGTTGTTAATATGAAGATCTGCCATGGCTCAAGTTTAATGTTCTCACCAGCTTTAGGACCTTTAACATGAGTAAGCGCTTCAATGAACTTGCATACTCTGCAAGCTAAGGTTATATCAAAGTGATAAGCCCATGACTTTCTTTTTAAATCTTTTACTTGTCTTTGACAGGCTTGTTTTACGTATCTACAGGTAGGTATCTTATTGCTGAGCACATCTTCAATGTACTTATCAGCAATCTTGATGTAGTTACGCATAGTTACAAGTCAGCAAATGGGTTCTTATTCTCTGTTTTGGTATGGACGCTCACTTTAGAGCGTGATGCTGGAGTAAAACCGAGTTCAGTTAGATAGCCTTTCAGGATGCATTTAAGATCATTCTGCATTTTGAGCATAGGATGAGGCTTTGAAACGCCTAATTTTTCATCAATAACAGTGGGACCTTCTCGATTTAAGATCTCTTGACACTCAATGATCTTTGCCATTGTGTCTGCCCAGCATGCAAATACTGAAAAATCTAGTGTTGTAAGCAACTCGTCAGGTGCTTGAGCTAATGCAAACACCCACAAGTCGCGTGCAGTTTTAGATAAAAAGTCAGGAGGATTAACTGTGTTTAAAGACTTTTCAGGAACAGGCTCATTAAAGTTTGTTCTACATGGCTGTAGAGTTCCCTGCAACTTCTTAATTGCTGTAGGTTTTCTAGGTCGAGCCATGATTTTTTATAACCGTTTTTTGATTTTGATAGCGATTTTTCGTGGCGACTGCCTAAAAAAGTTTCCATTTTGCACGCGCGTGTAAAGAACTTACGGGGCGTTTCTAAAGCATCACAGTCAACTTTTTAACTCCCCCTCGGGGGCTAGCAATCGCTTACCAAGAGTTTCAGTAAATGTTTTCTTAGAATGACATGATTTGCAAAGAGGTTGCCAGTTCTTTTCATTCCAAAAGAGAGCTTTGTTTCCCTTGTGAGGAATGATATGGTCAACCTCTGTAGCAGGTGTTGTCTTACCAAGCTTAGCGCACTCAACACAAAGAGGATGAGCAATTAGAAAAGCCTTGCGAGCTTTAAGCCATGTGTTGGTGTAACCTAACTTATGTCTTGAGCGTCCATCATAGTTCATAGTTCTTTTATGTTCAGCGCAATAGCATGAACCTAGAACAGCATATTTATGACATCCGGCATACTGACATGGCTTTAAAAATAAATTAGGCATATATTAAGAATTAGAAAGCACAGACAATCTGCGACAATCATCTGTGCTTTGGTCGTTTTATATACAAGGATTTGTTATGAATAATCAGCAAGAAGCCTTTGCTAATGCAGTAAAAATCATTAAAAAGAATCTGCCTACTGAAGAATTTCTGAAAAACAATAAACTCTCAGAAGCCTTAAAGTCTATTTATAAATCTGTTGACTACATCAAGGGATATTTTGAAGCGCCAGCTTTTTCTATTTTTCAGTATGGTTTCAGATATTCTCCAGAACAGATTCAGAGAATGAGTAAAATTGTTCGAGGCTTTGACAAACTAAAGTCACTTGATACAAAGTGTCAAACCATATTCATGGTGTACTACAGAAATCAGCAAATTTCCGTATTAAATAATGTGCTTGCTAGTTATGCTGACAAGGATTTTGTTGAAATCCAGAATAATATTTCAGGACTACCTTTAACAGCAAAAGAAAAAGAAGAATTAGGGCTAATAAAAGACGAAAGCCGTAAATACTTTTATTATTCAACAATCATTTCTGTAGTTTTAGCGGTTGCCCCTTTTGTTGGACCTAAAGCTTATGAATATGGCAAAAATTTTATATCCGGAACAAATTCCGTACAAGAGTATCAAGAACAACACCAAACAGAACAGTTACCAAAAAAAGACCAACTACCCATACAACGGAATAATAATCAGTCAGAGAAGACCAAGCAGAGTAAAGATTTGGAGAGCTTGCAACCAAAGCAACAGCAGGAAAAATAACTGATAAATATCTTAATATTTTTTTCATTTGCTTATGCTCCCATACCACTCAATCAGATTGTTGAGGTAAGTAGCGTTAATGTCGCAGTCTTTCGCCACAATCATCTGGTCATTAAGTAATTTCTGAAATGCTCTTTTGTCTTTTCCACTGCAGTCACATTTACCTTGTGATACTGCTGTGGCAGATCCGGCATCTTTGGACAGTGTTGCTGTGTCGGAATCGGTGTACTCTGAGAACTGCAACTGCAGAGCATTAAGCTCATCGATAGCACTAGCATAACGCTTTTCAAGATCATCCAGATCTTCCTGCGTTTTTGCTGCATTGATTTGCGCTGTCTTCTGGTGCTCATGTTCAACCTCCAGCTGTTGAATCAGATTAGCTCTTTCTTGATCCAGTGCATATTTCGCAACATTCAGACGTTCAATTTCTGCCTGATCGTCTCTTGTCGCATAACCGGCGATATAACCAACCGCAAAAGCTATTGCACCAGCAACTAATGTGTTCTTAACGGATAACATTGGGCGACTCCAATAACGAAAAAAGCCTGAACTTTTCTAAGATAGAAATAGTTTTGCTTCAGCTTTACGGCGTCTGGTTAAGCCCTTAACTTCAACACCACCTGCTTTGTTAATATCTAAGAATTCAAGCGATGCGCCGTACTTATCGCCTTTTTTCATCTTAGCCCAAAGTTTATAGCTGATTAAAGTTTGAATTGGTGTTAACTGACGACCATCTTTAGTACGTTTTCCTGACAGATTAAAGAGTAAACTGCAGAGAGCATCAAACATGCCTTGAGTAACTTCAAGTTCATCGGCATTTAATGCTGCTGTAATCTGACGTTCTACCTTTTCAAGATCTAACTTTAAAAGGCGCTCAGCTTCAAGCTCTGTACAAATACTGTGCTCATTAACATCAGGACCATGGTGACCATAACCAATAGTCCATCCTTTTTCGCTTGATACAGGCTTATATGCAGCAGTTCTTAGCCCTTCAAAGTTCATTATAAGAGCAATACCATGACTACTTACTTTCATCATCTGATTTGCTCTCAACTTTCAAGTTAATAACTTGTTTAATCTTTAAAGAGATATAGTCACTGCCCAAGAAGCCTACGAATGTACCAATTGCAACACCTAACTCCAAAGGCCACTTAAAGTAATACTCTGAAATTAAGATAAGTGCAGATGAGAGCATAGAGCATGTCAGTGCTTCACAAATCTTAGCCATGAATTTGCGCTTGGTAGAGCGTAGATATGCCATGACAAAAGAGCAAGCTGTACCAATCATCAAATAAATGACTTCTGGGGTTAAATGTTTATACATAAGAAATAAAAAAAGCCCTCAATTTCTTGAGAGCTTTATTGTTGACAAATTAGGATAATCTATGAGGTAAGAGGAAAGCACCGATGTTCAATACGTACTTTTTCACTCTAATTGTTTTATAGTATATTCTTAAAAAACGATCCGTTAACGATCATTTTTCGATCATTTTAGTAGAGGATAAGTTAAAGCTACACCATCAATTCAATCTGTCTTTTTACTTTTTCTTTAAATTTGTCCTGTCTTTCAGTCGCCTTCTCTTTATCCTGAGTATACAAGTATGTCTTTGGCTCATTGATACTGCGATGCTCTACTCCTAAGCACCAGCGAACAGCTACAACAGGATCATGATGAGCTCGTACATAATGTCTGCACAGTCTTCTTACTTTCTGATATGAGATTTTTAATTTGCAACAACATTCTTGAAGTGACCTGTACTCAACACCCTGATATATAAAGCTTCTCACTTACTCACCCCTCATTTGCTTTAATTTGTCTCTCATCCAGTCTCTTGAATCAAAAATCTTCTGATTGATCATTGCTATCGTCATGTACCTTACAGCATTCCACGGATGGGCCTCAAAAACGCTCAATCTGCGATGTTTGGCACGTTGGATGGATATACCCTTACAGAATGACCTGATATCCCCTGCATCCTGTCCTTTGTGGTAATACCAGTGAAAGAATCTGTACAGCCCAGGACGCTCTTTTTTAAATTCACAGGTAACTGATGCTATGATCTCTGCACTCTCCTCAGTGATAGCAGCATAACCATGCTCTGTAGGAACAGTACCAGCTGATGGACAGCCTCTGCTGATTCTTGTCCATACTCCATAAGAATCTAACAGACGCTCAAAAGCATAATCATCATCCAGTGCGTCAAGAATTTCTTTAGTCAGCATTTTCCAAACTCCATTCTTTCAAAGGATTGTGTTCATCAACAGCCCATACACCTACTCTTATGCCTGCAAGCTTCTTATCAGGCGGTAACCTTCTGCAGATCAAAAACTCAATTAACGAATCATCATCATAAATACCTGCAAGCTTTAACACATCACATACCGGTTTGGCCATATTGTCTAAATCTCTCTTGCGCCTGTCAGGAAAAGTAATTTCCATATACACATAAACAGGCTCAACATACGGCGCTTGAATTTCATTCTTAATTTTTCTTGCTTCAAGCTCCATCCATTCACGATACTTAGGTGAATCTTTAATACCAATAATTCTGCGTGTCATATTGATTACATAAGGTATCAGTCTCTGATTAGCTGAAGGCGGTAAGGTCAAATCAATAAGCACCATAGTCAACACTGTCCTTAATCAGCTTGTATTTAGTAAAAATAGACTGAACTCCTTCACTGTATGAATAGCTCTGACCATAATTCTGCAGGTAAGTCAGCATCCAATTTTTAAAATCAGCATAAAAGCTATTAACCTGAATAGCATAAGCTCTTAATGTATCTTCGTTATAGCCCAAATCACGCATGTATTTGACAGTATTAACAAAACGTTCATCAACTTCTTTTATTTTTTCTTCAGGAAGCACATTGTCAAACATCATGACTGCAGGCAGTAAATGCTCGTCCCCTGCTGCAATGATCATGTCATACAAATCGTATTCATACATGCTATCCATATTGCATAACTCATCAAGGGCAATGAGGCTTTTTAACTTTTCAATCTCCTCATCCCATTCCAGAGGAATTGGCATGTACTTCTTAACCGCCATACTCTTTAGCGTTGCAATGTACATGGTTGCAATATGCTGCAGTTCAAGATAATCAATTTCCGGCAGTTCTTCAGGTCTGTAGTAAATCACAAACTTGGTACCAGGATATTCAGAGTATAGAGTGCCAGGAATTGAATATGCACCAAATACTGTAGCTACGTCTGACTTTAACTCTAAAGCATATTTAACCAGAGCGCCGTTTTTCTTTGGAACAAGAGGCTGAGGACCTAGAACACGTGGTAAAGGCTTTCCTTCTGGAATATTCTTTACTCTGAAAAAGATTTTTCCGCCTTTGCCACCACAAACAGTATAGAACTCCGGAAGAATTTTCTCTGATTTAAGAAGACTCATAAAATTCTTCATAGTCTCATCATCGTAAAAGTCACAGTCTAAAGCACATACATGGCTGTCACCCAAACGCAGATTGAGTGAATTACAACGACCGCTGTTTATATCTTCATGGGTCCACTTAAGCAGTTGTTCTTTTGATGGTTCTTTCCATTTTCTGAGACTAGGAGCCTTAAAATGAGAAGGTATAACTGTCCATCCAATTGAAGCTAAACCATCAGCTGTTTTGTGGAGGGCAGAGGTAAGGTCACGCTCATTCATTGGTCTTTGATTAGTGACAAGCTCACCTGAAATCTCGTCAACCCCGGGCTCATTGATCATGATATCTTTCATATAAATCATTGCATTACCTCCTATCTCTGAAGCGGTACTTTGTGAAGCAGGTTTACATTGCTGGTATTTGGTTGCATTGAAACACCGCGGTTAATCAATACTGTAGGTTCAGTGTTTTTTACGATATTAAAACCGCCTCCAGCAGTTCTAATTGCTGTAAATTCATTTTCACCAACCTGACAGTAACGGCTTTTAGCAATATCAATCTGAAAGCGAGTTATATCTTTGGTGCCGTTATTGGTTTCAGGGATCATGATTAGAGACAGAGCTACATCATGAACAATACCTGAACCGCCGGCAATGTCATACATAGTTGGTTTGTTACTCGTCCCATTCTTTTTAGAAACAGGACGGCTTAACTGCACAAATGCAAGAGTTGCAAGATTGTTCTGCTCAGACAGCCTTACTAAGCGTTGCATCATGGCCTTGTTGCGCTCCCACATCTCACCTCTATATTTCATCTCCAATATTTGGAAGTAATCAATAATTAAAAGATCAAGGCCACCTGAATACACAAGGCGTTTAGCCTCATTCTCAACGTCATAAATAGACATTCCACGACCAGCCATGATAGTTAAACCGCTCTTAGAGATAGTGTTTTCAAAAGCCTTCATGTTCTGCTCAACAGGATAGCCATTCATGATTTGTTTTTGTGTGATATTCTGGTCGGTGCACATCATACGAAATGAGATAGACTGTGCGCTCATTTCAGCTGAGAACATGGCAACCTTAAGACCAGCTAAAGCTGTACGTCTTGCAATTTCACAGCCTAACCATGTCTTACCTGCGCCTGAGTAAGCACAGATGATAGAAGTTTCTCCTCGTCTAAAGCCGTTAAAGCGCTCATCAAAGGCTTTATATCCTGTTGTCACATACAGCTTTTTACGAGTTGCAGGATTTGATAGTTCTGCAACTTCCTGAGAAGCAGCACGAGCAATTTCATTCTTTCTTAAAATGTCTTTTTTAAGCTCTAAACTGGTATCACGTTCAATTGAAGTTACAGCCTCTTTTAACTCTGCAATAGGCTTTTTAGCTCTGGCATCTTCAATAAGTTTTTGAGCGCGTTCAACGATGATAAGACGAACGCCAATATCACGCATATCCTTGTAATGCTTGATAACATCGTCATAAGAACATGCTGTAGATTTGCTGATAATCTTCTTGATGTCACTCTCTTTGATGCTTTCATCTTTTGCCCATGAGATAAAGGTTTTGTAGTCCCATCTGTGAGCAAAACAGAATCTTCTGACAGCCTCCACAATCTTTTGTTGTTCCTGAACAAAGAAATGGATATCAGAGCCCAAATCAGACAGGAAGATCTGGCGTTCCTCGTCTTGAAAGGAATACAACAAGGCTCGTATAATATAGGAGCCTTCTGAGGCGCATTTATCATAGTCGCTTATGTCTTTTTCATTTAGTGGTTTAGTGACAGCAGAAGGCTCTTTTTTAATCTCAACATTCTTATTAAGCTTCTCTGTTTTCTCTTCTTTTTGAACACGCTTGTAACCATTTGCTTGTGCTGCAGTAATTACAGCACCAATACCTGCAATATGATTACTCTTAAAAAACTCATTTCTCTCATGCTTTTCGTCTTCTTTTTTGCGGTTAGAAGCATGAGATGCCCATGCCTGAGCAATCTTAAAAACTGTCTCGTTGTTAGGGTAATCTTTACCCAGAGCATTAAACACCATTACCCATGTATCACGGTTATTGGCATCAAGGTGCTCCAAGATCACTTCCAACTCATCATTGGAAGGTAAACTAATCGAAGAAGGCATCAAACATCACCTCTTTACCATATAATTCTTTATGCAATGGTTTAATTCCCAAAGCTATTTCTTGAGCCTCTTTGTTTAAGCATTGAGGATCAGTTGACCACGCATCAAACCATTGCTGACCCCAGTCGAACGCTCTTTCTTCATCAGTAGGAAAATCGCGATTAGAGTCATAAGGTGTATAGACGTCTTCACAATCACCTTTTATAACCTCGTACATGAGACGATAGATATACCTTCCAAAATCCATATCATGCTTAACAGCACTAAAATACTGAGGGTAGTCTTTGAATAAAACTTCAAGCACCTTAGAAGGACTGGTACGCTGTTTAATAATTTTCTTTATAGCAGGGGAAATAACATTCTCACCAAGATACTGTTCTACATAATCAATAACTCTAGGTTTAAAGCCTTTAAAGTCATTAGGAACAGCAATATTCAGGAATTTACCTAATGGCGCCTTCTTAGGGTTCCAGCGTTTAAGCAGTGACTCAGCATAAATAGGAAAACACTCATCGCCATACTTAGCCATAAGACACAGCTCTCCTAAGTACGTGATATTAGTAGCCATCCATTGAGCCAGGTTATACCCTTCAGGATCTAAAGGCTCTTGAGTAAAGAGACAGTTACCCTCACTATCAACAGCCTCTTTAGGGTCATAGTTGAAAGGTATATATGAATCCAGTTGATCACCAGTTGCAGGATCATGCATAAAGATTTTTGAAATTGATCCTTCAGATAGATCATTTAAAATTTTTTTATAAATTCTCTCCCTATATATATCTATCTCTTCTTTCTTATATTCTTTATTATGTGTGTCGTTTTGTGGTATAGAACTGTGTCGTTTTGTGGTACTAACTATGTCGTTTTGTTGGGTGTGTCGTTTTGTTGGAGTGTCGTTTTGTGGTACAGTTTTATTATTAACTATGTCGTTTTGTGGTACAGTTTTATTTTCTTCTGAACAATGCTGAATTTTTAGAGATTCAATATCAAAAAGCACGTTAATAACACGTCTGCATCCATCTTTTCTTTCAATGGAAATTAACTTAAGAGCTTCTAATCTTTGAAAAGATTTTCTAACAGCTTCTGCGTTATAGCCCATTTCATACTTAAGAAGAGAGTTAGAGATCTTTATTTGCTTATTCTCACAGCGTTTAGAAAGACTAATAATTCTAAAAAGGATGTACTTAGCACAACCATTCAGCTTTCTAATATCTGGAAGAAGTAAAGCGTCAGGAATCACGACAGGATAAACTTCATTATTCATATAGGAGTCCCCTTACTTAGCAATTTTTTCTGGTATGTCTTTCCAAATTTTTAAGCGAGGATATTTAAGTATTAAAAATTGTGCTCTATAGAAAGGCATTCCTTTTTTAGACCATAAAGTCACAGCAGGTAAAGACACTTCGCATATTTCAGATAATTGCTTTCTACCTATAGCGTCGACAATCATTTTTGATGAACTTTTAGAAAGCTTTTTTGAATTAAGCATCATAACTATTTCCTTTAATATACTTAGCTAATAATTAAGTATTCTTAATTTAGAATATAGCAAACATAATTTGAAAGCAAGTTATTAAATTTATAAAATTTAATTCAAGTTAATTTATTGTGAAGACGATAGAAAAAATATTAGAAAGATAATTAAGAGAGGCTGTTATGACTGAATTAAAAAATAGAATTCAGAGCGCCATGGATTATGCTCAAATTAATGGAAAAGAATTAAGTAATCTTACAGGACTAACAACTGCAGCAATTAGTCAATACAAAACAGGAAAGATCTTAACTCTCAATGCCATGGCTGCTCAAAAGATTGCAGACGCTCTTGGTGTAAACGTCGAATGGCTTGTCACCGGCGAAGGCAATATGATTAAGCCTAACATCATTTCTTTAGATAACGCAGATTCAGATAAGCTTCCTGCAGGCTTCGTTCAAATTCCTGAATATAAGATTTGCTTTGGTGCTGGTGAAGCTGAAGAACCAACATACGAAGAAATCCAAGATTGCGTACCAGCCTATTTTAGATCTTCATTCTTTTCAGATAGAGGTATAAATCCTAAGAATTGTAGAAGGTTTAAAGTCATTGGTGACTCTATGATTCCGCTCATCAATAGTGGCGATTATATCACTGTTGATTGTACGCCCCAAGATTACATCGAGAACAACCAAATCTATGCTCTCGTATTTGATCATTCCCTAAGAGTTAAAAGACTAATTAAATCATTTAAAACTCTAACTATACGTTCAGATAATTCAATATATCCTGATGAAGTGCTGACTTTAGAAGAAGCAGCACAAATGATTCACATCATTGGAAAAGTAATAGAGCGCTCAGGCTCTGTATAAAGCAATCCATTAAGCTATTTAAGAAGGTTGTTACTTAGGTGACAACCTTTTTTTTATTCTCACTCCTTTTTTTTCTCCTATCTAAAAAAAAATCAAAAATTTTGTAAACAAAATTCAAAGATTTTTCAAAAGGATAATAAATTATTTTTAATTTTTAATTAAATATACTTAATTATTTCTTGACTAATTATTAAAAAATCTTAATCTATAAATAAAGTGAACTTAATTTTAAATTAAATACATTTTATTGGAGACAACACCATGAAGGAGTTTTCAGTTTTAAGAGCGCACCTTTTAGGCTTTGCGATTGCCCTGCTTGTTGTTCTTGCATTTTTTGGAGCTGAAAACTTTTTGGCTCTGATTGATGGTTTGCTTTTTTAAGGAGATTTTTCAGTGATTGATTTTAACGAATTTGCTTTAACACCTGATGCTTTGAATTTGCATCATGAACGTGTGGCACGTATTGAAGCTTCAATTAAGCCAGGTATTACACCTTATCAGCTGTGGCAGTATCGCAGACAGGAATCACTTGGTGGTTCTGATATTGGCACTCTCATGGGGTTAAATAAATACACAACCCCTCATCAGTTATGGCTTGAAAAAACAGGTCGTGTACAGCCATGGAGTGGTAATGCTGCTACTCACTGGGGACAGATTTTAGAGCCAGTAATTGCTAAAGAGTATGAGGAAGTTTCAGGTCAGAAACTGGTTCTATGTGATGGATTGCAGATATCTCAAATTCCTTATCTAGTAGGTTCACCTGACCGCATTGTGCTTGATCCTGCAGATCAGACTAAAGCTTTAGCTATCTGGGAAGGTAAGACTACTAGAGGCAACACCGCAACTGATGATATTGACGAAGACGGTCGTGCAATCATGCTGTGGGGCAAAGGTGATGTCTATGACGAGGCTCATAACCTCGTACAGGCTGATAGTCAAATCCCTGACTCATACCTGTTACAAGTTCACACTTACATGCTTTTAACCGGCATTCATACAACAAAATTAAGCTGCTTACTTTCTACCTCAGATTTTAGAACCTACACCATTGATTTTGATGAAGAGCTGGCACTTGAGATCTTAAAACAGGCTCGAGAGTGGTGGGTTCGCCACATCTTACATGATGAAGAGCCTATGCGCACCGAGCGCGACTTAAAGCATATTCAGCAGGAGCCTACTAAGGTTGTTGCCTCAGATGACATAAAACAAAAACTCATTCAGTTTGAGACTTTAAAAAAAGACGCCAAAACATTGGATACAAAGATCCAGTCATTAAAAGACGAGATCATCAACTTCGTAGGTACCAATGAAACCATTGTAGACAAAGACATGAAGGTTCTTTGCTCATACAAGTACCAGCATGGCAGAACTTATATCAACAAAGAAAAGTTAATGCTTATCAATCCTGATGCATATCAGCAGTGCTTAGCTGAGTACCAGGGCACAAGAGTTTTACGTTTATCAAAAGCTAAGAAATAAGGGAAAAGAAGATGTTTACTAATTTTGCTACAGGCGCTCAGCCAATTAACCATCAGCCAAATGAAATGGCAAATTATGGACAGACTAACAACGCATTTCAGCCACAGCTACAGGCACAACCTCAGCCACAGGTTAAGCCACAGTTACAGGCACAACCTCAGATTGTGTCTGATGAGGAGAAGAAGTTAGATCTTCGCTCCCCTTTTGCAAAAGTTAAGAGTGATTTTGCTTTTAACTCTAAAGCAAATAAGCCTGAGACTGACAGCATTGATATGACCTCAGCTTCAAACGGCTTTACCAAGCTACCTGCTGATTTTGAAGGCGCTCGTGAGTATGCAAAGTATATTTCAAGCTCTCAGTTAGTTCCTGCTGCTATGCGTTCAACTCCTGATTGTGACCGCTCTGCAGATACTTTCTTAATTATTCAAAAAGGCAATCGTCTAGGTTTGCTTCCAGCTGATGCTCTGCAGATGATTTACATCTTAGGTGGTCGCACTTCAATGAGCGTTAAAGCTAAAGCTGGTATCTGCAGAAAGTATGGTACCTGGTCAATTACCTTTGACGGTCAGAATGCAAGGGCATCTGTTGAGGGTTATCGCTTTGACCGTCCTAATCAGAAAGAGTCATTTACCTACACAGGTACAGATGCTGCTATCGCGGGTCGCATGGAAAAGGATGCTAATGGTCAGTGGGTTGGTACTCAAGCCACCTGGAAAACGATGTGGCCTGATATGTTACGCGCCCGCGCCCTGTCTCATTTCTTAGATCAGGTTTTTCCTGACGTTGTTGGTGGTTTCGTTGATGAGACATACGACCTTGATGTTGAGAATGATACCAAGACAGCAACTGACAATAAAGAAAAGGCAGAACAGCTAATCAAGAAGGCACGTTCAAAGAAGTCAACAGTTCAAACAGCTTCTAAAGAGATGCCTTCTCTAGTGATTAAACACGAAGAACCAAAGGTTACTGCAGTGCAAGATCCTGACACTGTAGCGCCTAAAGGTGACAGCCCATTCTAATCGTATTTTAACTTTTAATTTTAAAGAAGGAACTAAAAATGAATTTAGGCTCAACTCAAAATCTACAGGTTCAGAATCCAACAGAGGTATTTGACACCTTAAAAGGCTTACCTTTTGTCGCTAACTCAGGCATCTATGACGGCACTATCGTTACTGCCTTAGCTGGTACCAAACGTGTTAATGGCGTTGAGCAGCCATGTGCTCGCGTTGGTTTTAGAGTAGCAACTCAGGAAGGTGAGGCTCAGCTTTGGATTTCTTTAGATCTAAGTGGTGACTATTCCTACCACTTGCAGCATTTAGCAATTCTTTGCAACTGCATTGACCAGCAAGGCAACCTTGTAATCAACGAACATCAGGAACAGAAGAAGGATGGCACTGTAATAGTTGTATACCCTGACTTGGTTGGTAAGAAGCTTAAAGTCGCTGTACGCAGAACCGGTGAGGCAGATTCAGGTCAGCCATATATCAACCTAGCAGCTCTTTTATCTGTAGATGGTCGTACTGCTGTAGAGCTTATCAACAATCAGCTAGCATCATGGATCGCGACCAATCAGAAACGCTTAATGCCTGAAGGTTACCCTCTATTCCACGCAAAGCCAAAGGAGACAGCGCCAAAGACAGCAGCTGCAGGCTATGGTCAGCAAACTCAACAGCCATACGGTCAGTCACAGCCTCAGCAGGTGTATGGACAAGCTCCACAGCAACCAGTATCAGGTTACGGCTACGGCGCATAGGAGTGAGTGATGAATAAGCCATTCTGCATTTATGGGGTGGCTTATCGCTCTAAAGCTGAATTTTGGAAGAGTTTGGGGTACGCATTCAGAACCTTCAACGAAAAGGAAACTACAGAATGGGTAACTCAAAAGTTAAGAGATAAAACAAAAGACGAAATTCATGATTTTTTAAGCGATAAGCTCAACAAATTTTTGAAAAAAGAACGCAAAGGGACTATTTGGAATGTTTAAACCTAGATGGTATCAGCAAGAAGCATGCGATGCATTTTGGCAGTTTGTAGAAACTAACCATGATGCAAGCCGTAATCCAGTGCTAGTACTTCCTACAGGCACCGGTAAGAGCGTGATCATTGCTTACATCATTCAGCATGCTGTAAAGACATGGGACAACATCAGAGTTCTGATGCTTACTCATGTTGGTGAGCTTGTTAAACAGAACGCAGGCAAGTTAAGTTCTATCTGGCCTGAAGCTGATATTGGCATCTGCAGTGCAACTCTAGGTCATAAAGATACTGAGAACTCAATCATCTTCGGTAACGTGCAGTCTGTAGCACCACTGCTAAAGCGTGATGCTAATGCTTTCGGCATGCGCAATCTGATTGTGATTGATGAGTGTCACATGCTGTCTGAAGATGAAAATTCACAGTACAGACAGGTGATTGCAGCATTAAAGAAACTAAGACCTCAGATGAGAGTTTTAGGTTTATCTGCAACACCTTATCGTATGAAGGGCGGTTATCTGACAGAGCAAAAGAACGCTGTCTTCACTGACATTGTTTATGACCTTAACTCACAGTTTGAACGCCTAATTAAAGAAGGTTACTTAGCACCAGTAACAACATTGAAGACTAAGCCTCATGTTGATCTTACAGGTGTTGGTACCAGAGCCGGCGATTACAAACTCGATGAGCTTCAAAAAGCTTGTGGCGATGATGCCATGCTGAAAAATTCTTTAGTCGAGGTAGTTAAGAGATCTTCAGGTCGTAGGGCATGGATTGTGTTCATCGCAGGTATTGAGAACTGCAATAAATGCGCTCAGCTGTTAAGAGAGATGAGTGTCAGCGCTTATGCTGTTAACTCCTCATTCACAGCTGATGAGAATGCAGCAAAGATTGAAGCTTTCAGAAAAGGTGAAATCAGATGTCTTGTATCTGCAGATCAATTAACCACAGGTTTTGATGTTCCACAAGTCGATTTGATCGCAATGTTAAGACCAACCAAATCACCTGGTCTTTATGTACAGATGATTGGTCGTGGCCTACGCCCTGCAGAGGGTAAAAAAGATTGTCTTGTTCTCGACTTTGCTAGAAACATCGAGCGTCTTGGTCCTATTAACAATCCATTTATTCGCGCTCGTACTGAAAAGAAAGCATCGAGCAAGCAACAGGCACCGGTTAGATCATGTCCCGGCTGTCAGGCTTATATTCCTGTTCAGGCTACAGTGTGCCCTCATTGTGGACAGAAGATTGAGAGAAATCTTGAGCTTGAGCTAAAAGCTGGTGTGTTAATTGAGCGAACTTTTGGACATCAGCCAAAGCCTGGCAGAAAGATAGCTACAGTTATTTCAGTTGACTATACAGAGTATAAAAGCGTTTCAGGCAATGTGTCCTTTTGCGCTGTTTATACCTGCATCGTGGGAGGAAAGAAAAGAACTATTAAGAAGTGGTTAGCTTTCAACCAAAAGAAAACTTCTATTGGATATCTGGAAGCAACTAAATCATGGAGAGAGTTAAGCAGCTATTCATACAAACTTGTACCACTGTCAGTAGAAGAAGCTATGCAAAGAACCAGTGAATTAAAAACCCCACTAGGTTTGGAATTTATTCCCAGAAACTTCTACTTTGGCAGCAAATTTGACGAAGTTACAGAGTTTTTATTTAACGAAGAAAACGACTCAGCAAGGAGTGCATAAATGATTATTTCACCTCAAGAGATTAAAGCAATATTAGCTTTTACTTCAAGCAGTAAAAAGGCTGCTGAATTTTTACAGACAGTTTATGTTGACCGCAAGAACTCAAAGCTTATTGCTACAGACAGCTACAGTCTGTTGGTTATTAAGTCAAAGGATGAGGAAGATATTAAGTCTGCAGATCAGAACTCTCTTTCTTACTATATCAATAAATCAACATTCAAGTTTTGTGGAGCCAATGACATGCCTCTTCATATTGATTTGAATACAGGTAAAGTGTCTGACATTAACACAGGCTTTACTATTAACTCAATCAACATTAAAGGACGTGATACTTACGATGACTACCCAGTAGATCTTGACCGTATCTTTTCGCGCTCAGACATCATGGCTACCAACTGTATTTTTTCTTTAAGTGGTTTTGAGAAGATAAATAAATTAATCAGTATTTATGGTCCCGACTCAGAATTATTTTTAACTTTGAAATCTCGCAATACTGATTTTATTAGCTTTGAGATTGAGTCAAACAAAGCACTCATTCAATTTGCTGTTGCAGCACAATACGCTCAAGGATCTAACCTACTCTACCCTAAAGAAGGATCAGAGCTGTAGGAGAACATCATGGAAGAACTAGCACTTGTAACACGTAAGGATGTAATGACCACACTGGGCTTTAGCTCATTACACGGTTTCACTAACTATCTGAAGAAACACCCTGACTTTCCAAAGCCTGTAGACAGAGACAGCTCTTTCTCAGGACGTGTTTGTTACTTCAAGAAAGAAGTTGAAGCATATTTAAAAAAGGCTTTTAAGCATAAGGAATAAGAATGTTACCAAGAAGCCTCAGTGAAGAGGAATTTAAAAAACAGACAGTTCAGGAGTACCTGCAGGGCGAGTACGGTCTTGACAGAGAGCAGGCTGAAGAACTCGCCCAGATAGAGTGGAATATAAGACAGAACGTTGAAAACCACACAAAGGTAAAGAAAGTTCAGCTTAAAGAAAAGAATGATCATGCCGGTTTTGGTAAATGTGGAATTGTCATGCATCAGAACCACATTATAAAAGCAGGAGATCAAGAGTTAAGAATTAGTACAACTGCATATAAGGCATTGCGTAAAAAAGCAATTCTTACAAAAGAAGATGTTGAGTGGCTCTTGTGCGGTGATGATGAGTTTTTGCCAAAACACGCAAAAGGTCTTAATTTTCCAAACTTTGTCCCCAGATTCAGAGGATTTAGAACTTGGGCCGTTTATGAATGGATTGATAAAGTTTCAGATAAGGAGAAAGCACAAATGAAAAATACACTAGCAGATTTAAACGATCATCTTTTTGCTGCTTTAGAAAGAATAAATTCAGAGGACTTAAATCCTGAGGATCTAAAAAACGAATTAAAACGCGCTGACAGTGTGGCTGTTTTAGGTGAAGCTATCATTCATAACGCTGATGTGCAACTCAAAGCTATACGAATGCAGAATGAATACAGCAACTACACGGCCGTACCTCAGTCAATGCTACCAGATAACGTACAGCTGGAACATAAAAATGAACAGTAGAAAATATCCGCCTGAAATGGTCGACTACGTGAGAGAGCTTACAGCGCGTCATATTCCTAACAAGGAACAAATAAAGCGCTGTATGGAGAGATTCAAGCTTGACTCTATCACTTACTCCGGCTTTATATCTTGGCGCTGTGGTCATGGGATTAAGTTTGAGAACCGATGGACTGAGGAGGTTAAGGACTTTATACGTAGAGAGATTAAGTCTCACTCCATACGTGAAGTCGCTGAAATGGTTAAAACCGAGTTCAAGTGGCCTGAAATGAGCGAGATGTTAATTAAAGGCGCGCTCATGCGGTACAACATCAAGACAGGACGTACCGGACGCTATGAGAAAGGCTCTATACCGGCCAACAAGGGCAAGGTCATGCCTCAGTGGTTACGCGACAAGTGTGCTGAGTCATGGTTCAAGAAGGGACAGCGACCACCTAACGAGTTGCCTATCGGTTCAAGGGTATTCTCTAAAGAAGGTTATCTCATGGAGAAGGTCCGCGACGACCTTGGCACTAAAGCCTGTGAACGTTGGCGTCCAGTACACCAGCTTTTATGGGAGAAGGAGCGCGGACCAATACCAGAAGGATATGTGGTGACTTTTCTTGATGGAGATATAACCAATATCACTATTGAAAATCTGGCATTGATATCACGTAGAGTACACGCAAGCATGACTCATTATAAATTGAGATTCAAAAACGCAGAACTTACTAAAGCCGGTATAGCAATGACCAAGCTCAAGTTAGCAATCAATGCTCGCAAAGCTTGTTTAAAAAAGAATAAATCTAAACAGCGCAACTTCCAAAAGGACAAGAAATGACAGCAACTGCGAAAAAGAAATAGGAGCTTATTAAAAATGAATGATTTAGTTAACCATCCTGAGCATTATCAGGGCAAAGTTGAATGTATCGACTGTCTGGAATCAGCCACAGACGGTCTTAGCGGTATTGAAGCTGTGTGTACAGCGAATGCGATTAAATACCTGTATCGCTGGAAAAGAAAAAACGGAAAGGAGGATCTGTTAAAGGCCCAGTGGTATATAAAACATTTAATCGAACATATAGACGGAGACAGTGCCAATGCTTAAACAGAAGATCATCTATCAGCTTGATACAGGAGCCTACAAGCCTGTGAAGGCACATGAGGCAGACGCAGGCTTTGACCTTTTCGCAAAAGAGGACGTGGAGCTAAGTCCAGACAAGACCTTTAAGGTCGACACTGGTGTGCATATACTCATTCCGGAGGGGTATGTAGGTCTGATACTTCCGCGCTCATCCTACAACTGCGCCGGAGTGGCAACTCCCACGGGTGTGATAGATGCGGGCTACACAGGCTCTATCTCAGTGGTTCTCATCGCTAAGTTTGACTTAAAAATCTTTAAGGGGAACCGCATCGCACAGCTGGTCATCGTTCCCCTTCCTGATGTGCATCTTGTGGAGGGCGACGTTACTGGAGTTAAGAGCGAACGCGGATTAGGCGGTTTTGGCAGTACTGGAGTGTAAATATGAATATTAATGAATTTGCGTTGAAAGGTGAAACATTTAAGCCATTAGTCGCTCCCTTTGATAAGTATCTTGTCAGCGATTATGGCAGGGTTTGGAATTCAAAAACCAAGAAACCTGTAGCTTTAAGCAAATGCTATTTTTCAAATCACAGATCAAGAGGTTATCTGGCATGCATGCTGTATTCAGGAGGAGCTCAAAAACATGTATTTGTACATAGGTTAGTAGCCTCTGTATTTTGCGAGAATCCGGATCCAGAGACACACACAATTGTTGATCATATTGATAATGATCCCAGAAACAATCTTGCAAGTAATCTGCGCTGGGTAACACCTCGTATCAATACCACAGAAGCTTTTAGTAACGAGTTACAGAAATACACAAGATGGCTGATTCAAAAGACACAGGAAGGAACTAATGAAACAAAAGACATTAACTGTTGAGCTGACTCCTGAAGAGCGTGACATTCTGCATAGTGCGCTGCTTAATCACAGGCTATTCATTGAAAGACAGATGGATGAAGAAAAAATGCACTCCGACTTCATAGAGTTTTACTTTAACCAGCACCAGCTCGTAGTAAAGGCTCTGGCTAAAAAGCTGAAATTGGAGAGTGTTTAATGATAAAGTTTGATGATCTAATAAAAGTGATACCTGAAAATCAGTTTGTTTATATAAATAACAAATCTTACGAAAATAAAGGTGATGTTGATTATTGTAGTGATAATAATGGTGAGATATGCACATACGGCAATGATAAAGCTATCGCTAATAGATACGCAGGATATATTGTTACAGATGTATTCACTAACCCTTACAAAGACTATGAGAAAATTGGAGACATCAGGAACTGTATTTATATAACTATCCAAAATCAAAATCTTTTTGATTGTTAAAAATAGGCATGGTAAATGATTATAGAAAACCTGTTAAAGAACTTCATTAACAAAGAAATTGAAGTTGAAGCACCAAATGGCAGAGGCATGGTTAAATGCGTACTGTTAGATTTTGATGAAAATGGAGTTCTTTTATATTGTGACAACACAAACATCACATCTTACTATCCATTTTCAAGCGGTATAGCTATTGGAATAGAAGGTAAAGTAGAACTTTAGAATTTCAACATTTTTGACCTTTCACCAAAATCTGCGCTATACTATAAATGTAGCTACAAGCTACCGTGCCTCAAAAACACGACATTCAATAGCGCAGATGTTGCGACAAGCGTCATCTCACCTCTTTATATACACGGTCACTAGACTTCGTGTATCTGCTGTATGGTGAGTGTGGTGTGAATATACTGAATAAGCACCGCTCGACTATTGACGAGTTTTTGAGCACTCACCGCCCGCAAAAAGGCATTATCAAAAGTAAATCAATAGGAGCCCATAATGGCAAATTCTAATCTTTCAGTTTATAACTTTCACAAGTCAAATATTCGTATCATCACTTCAGAAGACAATGCTATCTTGTTTTGTCTTGCAGATGTGTGCGCAAGTCTTCAGTTAACCAACGCAAATAATATCGTTAACCAAATTAAAGAGGAATTTAGCATCCCTATGTTAAACATAGGTATGGTCACACGCCCTGACGGCTCAAGAATTGAAGTTAACTTTATCACCGAGCCACAACTTTACTTCGTAATGATGAGATCACGTGCTAAGGTTGCCCGTGAGTTCAGACAGTGGATTTGTAATGAGGTTCTGCCTGCAATTCGCGCTCAAGGGGCTTATACACAGAAAAAAGAACAGCCAAAGCAGAAACGTTGCTGGTATGAAGAAGAGATTAAGTCACTATGTGATAAAAACAACCTGTCTGATGAAAGTTTTGTTGCATTAGTTGATATTGCAAACAAAGCTTTTAAGCAAGGTTATGCAATCGCACTTAATAAAGGTAATCCTCAGAACACATCTCAAGCACAGATTGAGAATAGACAGGATAGGGGTATTTTGATAACAGAAAGTCAGGCGGTAGCTGTTGATCATCTAGTTTACTATTACCAGCTTTTCAAACCTGATCTTCTTGCTATTTACGACCAGCTTGAATCTTGCAGGGAGCAAGCTCAAGCTTTGTGCCTTGCTTTGAGAGATATAAAAAGTTCAAGACTATATGCTGCAGCAACTGCACCTGCTTTCAGTGTTTTAAAGTTAAAGAGTTTTTACACAGTTAAACTTCATAAAAACAAAATTGTAACCAGAAGATAACAGAAAAAGAGCGGTAGAGATACCGCTTTTTTATGACATCACTCCTGTGTTTCTTACTATATTTATAGATTATTTGTTTGACATTAAATAATCAATAATATATACTTATAAACATAAGGAGGTGAGAGATGAAAAAGAAACGTAAGCAATCCCGCAAACGTAAATGGTCAAGAATAGAGATACTGATGTTATTAACTTTTCTTTCAACAGTCGTATATCAAATCCTTGACCTAGTATTAAGATAAACTTAACTGCCCTTAGGTTGGAGCCCTAAGGGTACTTTAAGTTTAAGTTAAACTTGAGGTATTTTCAAATGAAAAAGTTAAATCGAACTGAATGGCTGTTAGTAGCTATCATTGTACTTAACGTTATTGGTATCACAATAAAGCTGGTTCAATATTTCGGAGGTTAATCATGAGAGGCGGACACAGAGAAGGTGCAGGACGTCCTGTTGGAACTACAGGCCCTAATAAAGCGCCAGAACTCAAGAAATCAGGACGCATTGTTGTTGTCTGTACTGAAGATGAGATGAATCAGATTAAAGAGCTTGCAAAATCATCAGACAAAACTACAAGCAGATTTATTGTGGATACAATCTTAAAGAAGTGAGTTTAAGGCAGTAGAGATACTGCCTTAAAAGTCATCATCTATAAAATTAGATGTTCATCTATTAAAAAAGATAATTATCTAATTTTTTAGATAATTTTAATAATATATTATACAAATGGCTTATTTATCGGATGCAAAGCACCTAAAATAATAGGCTGTTAATAAATTACATCTTGACTTTATTTTAGCTTTGAAATCTTTTTAATATTTGATTCTACCCTTCGTTTTAGTTTTTTAGTGTCTTCTGCTGGAGGTAAAGATTCTGGCTTTATACCTCTTTCATTTAACATTCCTCTAATTGCTGTGTTGTTAGCAACATGCTCTTTTGTAATAGGGGATTCTCCATGAAGATCGTTCTTTTCTACATTTAAATTTGTCATTTCAGTAGCTAAGCTTTTTGCTAATATTGTGACTGTAGGCAAATAATCTGCAAGAGGTCTACTTTTATTCTTAATACCTAATTTCTCCTTCATTTGATTGGTTGTTAACCCTCCAAATAATGCTTTATCACCTTTAGATCTTATTCTTCCAAAGCCTTGCTCATCTACTCCTCTTTCATAAATGTTCTTTGATAATTCAACCTCAGATCTTGTTAATCGTTCTCTAGCATTTAATCGTTCAACTTCATTTAAATTCTGTTCAATTAGTTCCATTTTTCTAGTTTGAACAGTAAAGTAACTCTGAGCAAATGCAATTGGTTTCTTTTGAGGATCTCCATTTTGAGCAATCATGTAGCATGCATATTTAGTTAATAAATAATCATCTACTTTTCTAGTTACGTCTTTGCCTATAGAAACATCCGATTGACAGCTAATAAAATGATCTCCAACTTTTATTCCATTGTTTTTGCAAGATAATATTGCTTTATTAATTACATCTGAAAAATTCTGCCATTTTGAATAACCTAACAAGTTTTGTAATTCTCTTGCCTTCCAATACTCTATTGTTTTACCTTCATTAGAAAGTTCATGAACTGCCGAATCGAACCCTTTTTTATAATTTATGATTGACTGTTTATCCATAATTAAACTCTTTTATTTTAATAATCAAATAGTTATCTCGTTTTTCCATTTTACTGACATCAGTAAAATGGAATTATTATTACTTTTATGTTAGCTTATTCAAATTAACTATGCTTAGTTAATTCCTTTCTGATCTTCTCATGAGCCTTTGCTCTGCACTCATCAACATAATCACACCACTGCTGCATTACTGGTCTTCTTTTTTCTAAGAACTCACTGCGCTGATATGCTTTTCTTACCTGATTGTCCGATGAATGTGCCAGGCACAACTCTGCTACATCCTCTCTAATGCCCTGCTCGGCTAACCAAGTAGCACCGATTGAACGTATGCCATGGGCTGTCTGAATGCCACCAAGCCCAGCTTTTGAGAACATCAGACGTACAGATTCACGATTGATAGGCTCACCCTTGCGTTTAAAATGATCACTTGTAAATACATACTCATAAACACGTGGCATACCCTGTAGCAAGATCTTCAATTGTTTTGACATTGGCACTTCATGAACTCTGCCTGTCTTCATGATCTCAGCAGGAAAGCGAATAACATCATTATCGAAATCTATCCAATCCCATTTCATTTCAGCGATCTCACCAGGGCGTGACAATGTATAGAACTGAACCATCATCGCATTCCATACAACGCCATATACTCTAGGTTTGCATTCAAGAGCATAGAAGAGTTCAGGCAGTTCTTCAGGAGTGACTGCAGCTAAGTGCTCAGATGGTTTTCTTGGGTAATTAGTTTTGATATGAGTTAAGTCGTGCATATTTTCAATGCGACCAGTATTCTGTACAAAGACAGACATATCTTTTACGTAGTCACAAAGTTTTCTTAGAGTTTCAATCTGCCCTTTCTCTTCGAGTGGTCGCCACGCTGTGATGAGGGCATAAGCAGTTAGATCTTTGAGCTGAATGTTACCAAAGATAGGAATGATATGGCGCTCGATACGAAGTCTCATATATTCAAATGAACGAGCTGTAAGTTTCTTTTTAGCATACCAATCATTAAAAGCTTCTCTAACTGTATAAGAAGCATTCATAGTCATATCTGGTACAACAGAAATGCTTTTCAGCCATTCATTTTTGAGCTGTTTTGCCATAGCTACAGTGACATCAGGAAAAGAACCTAATCTTATGCTTAGATTTTTATTGTTCTGTTTAGCTTTTGCATACCAAGTGCCAATACCGGTAGCAGGAGACACTCTAATAAAAAGATTTTGCTCTACGGTATGATTGACCATTTTACCTGTAGCTTTAGCTTTTTTTACAAGGGCATTGAATTGTACAAAATTCATAAAATTAACCTTTAATTTGTCACTCTTTCGTCACTCCGTCACTCGCAAAAATATCAAAATTTAGGAGTGACGAAGGAGTGACGAAGGCATTATGATATGGTTAAGTTGGGATAACTTGGGATAGGTTAATTATAAGATAAAGTGCATTAGAATGCGAGTTTTAAATAATTTTGGGATAGGTTGGGATAGGTTAAAAGATGTGGATTTGGTGCCCAGGACGAGACTTGAACTCGTACTCCTTGCAGAACTACCCCCTCAAAGTAGCGTGTCTACCAATTTCACCACCTGGGCAACGGAGAATATAATAGCAAATTTTGCTACTTTGTAAAGAGTAGTATCTGCAAGAACATATGATTTTTCAAAAAATTAGTATCTGTACCCCAATTCATTTGAGTTCAATAATCTGTCTTCCTGACCTGTTAACAACTTTTTGTAAATTGTGTCATACAAGAGGACATTTTGAACATACTGTCTAGTCTCTTTGAATGGGATATTCTCAACATACATTGCAGCATCTCTGCCCTTACCATCTTTTGATTTCCAGATATTGATCCTGCCAGGACCGGCATTATAGGCGGCAGCTGCCAAAATTCTGTTGTTATCAAATCTGTCTAGCATGTCTCTAAGATATGCTGAGCCTAATCTAATATTGTTCTCAGGTACAACTAAATCACCGGTACCTGAATACGACCAATTATTCTTTCTAGATACCATCTTAGCAGTACCAGGCATCAACTGCATTAAACCTACAGCACCGACTGGTGATTTAATATCAGGATTTAACATACTCTCCTGACGAGAAATACCATATAAGAATGAAATTGGTACATTAGTGTAAGATGAGTATTTCTGATACAGGTTCAAAAATGGCTTTGGGAATCTGTAGTCTAGAGCACTCCATCTTTGACCTGCAACTACACTTGAAATTGCATAACTGATATTACCGGTTGATAAAGCCCATTCAGCCATTAACATAGCTTCATCATTAGTACCAGTCTTAGCAATTTCACGCCATTCAATAGCAGCATTGCTATCCTTTAAAGCTCTAAATTCAAAGAAACGCACTGCAGCTTTATTTTTAGCTACAGTCTGTGGCCATCTAGCTGACTTTGACAAATGCTCATGATTAAATGGCATTCTAGCGGAGAGTTCTTGAGCTGCTAAGAAGCCAAAGAAACTTCTGTCTTTAGCAACCTTTGCCATAAGAGACTTACTCTCTTGAGTGCGTCCTATCTCTCGAGCAGATCTTGCTTTCCAATAGCGCCAGTTAATTGCATTTTTATCAAGATCGGATAAATGATCATACAAGTCATATACAATCTGCCATTGAGCAAACCAGATGGCTTTACGCATACGCATAATCTTAATTTCTTCAGACCAAACCACAGCTGGAAGATTTCTATCTACCCATTGAACTTCTTCCTCTGTAGACTGTCTTGATAAAAAACCTTTAGCAATGATCTGGAAGATTTCTAATCTTTCGGTATCACTGATCTTAAATTTATTAGCAAATGCTTCAAATGCAGGAGTTGCACTCTTTGGATCAAGATTTGCAAATCTCTTAAAAGCAAGTACTGCTGTTCTTTGAGCGTTCTCATCACCTTCAACATACTCTAGTGAAAGCACAGCTGCTGGATTGTCATACAGTGACATTTCTTGAGCTACACGAGGGGCAAACTGAGTTTGTTCAAGGCCTTGAGCTAATGATCTTGTAGTTTCTGAGTAGTTCTTAGTGATATAAGCCCTTTCAAACTTTTCTAGTTGTACCTTATCATCAAGATATCCATTCTGTCCCCAAAGGTAGATTAAACCTGCGCAGCTTGAAGGATATGGAGACAGCTGTAAATACATCTTTGAAGCAAAGGCTGCAGCTGTAACATCAGCAATTCCCTGTTGCCAGCGAGCTTCATAGAAACGGCATTGAAGAGCCTGTTGAGGCTTGGACATCTCACTGTCATCCAGGAATGGCTTTTTACCGATTAAATCTGAAACTAACTTGTATTGACCAACAGATGATAAATACTCAATGTATTTACTCTTTAGCAACAGACCTAATTCCTGATGAACTTTTGAGTTAATAAACTGTTTAACCTGTGGGAATTTAGATACATCCATATTGTTTGCTAAATACCAGTAATCAATCCACAAGGATAATGGGTAGTTTCTTAAATAGTTGTTCTGAATTGATAAAGCTGTATCGGTGTCACCACTTTTAATAGCTCTCTCAGCATCAGAAAAATACTTTCTTTGAGCAATCAAAGTAGGTGTGGTTGTGATTAGTGGATTCTCATCTGAATAATCAAATGGAGCAGTTACGTATTCTGACTGAATAGCTCTTTCCTGAGGAGTAGTAGTTCTTACACGAGTTTTAGCTTGTGTTTTAGTATTTTTTTTGGTGCTCTTTTTAGTACTGCTATGTGCTGTCTTTTTGTTAGATGCAGTAGCTTTACGTGACTTTGAAGATTTCTTTTGAGCTTTACTCTTTTTGGCAGTGCTTCTTTTAGCAGATGATTTATGGTGCTTTAAAGCTTCGGCCTGCTCGATGGTTAAAGTTCTAATCTGACCTTTAGAGTTATTTGCTTGTGCTTGAATATTAAAAGAGAGTGGAAGTAATAAAGAGAAAGTAAAGATAATTCCTTTGATTAGCTTATTGGTTTTCATTCTACAAGGTGCCATTGGTTCAGTGTTTTATTTATACACTGTGATTATACGTCCAATGGCTCCTTGTTGTAAGTATTATGCTCGATTAAATACGGTGTAATAACCAATAATGAGCAATATTGCAATTACAGTGGTCAAAATGTATCTGTAATAGAAGAATAACTTAGGTGTCAGTTTAAAGCCTTCACCTACATTTGACTCTTTAATATAGCGCTCCCATTTCATACCGCTCTTTGAGGTTACAAACAGCACAAATACTAATGAACCTATTGGCAGAATATTATTTGAAATTAAGAAATCGCAGAAATCAGTAATACCAGTATTTGAACCGATGAGGTGAACATCTGAGAGGACATTGAAACCTAGAACAGGTAATACAGATAAACCTAAGATCACGATAAAGTTAATCAGCACAGCCTTTTTTCTGTCAATCTTAAATAACTCTAAGTTTGCTGCAATGATGTTTTCAAACACTGCAATTAAAGTAGAAACGGCTGCAATTAACATAAACAGGAAGAATAAAGCTCCCCAGAAAGCGCCAAAGCTCATGTTTGAAAAAACCATGGTCATGGTAACAAACAGTAAGTTTGGACCTGCATCAGGGTTAATGCCGTAGGTAAAACATGCTGGGAAGATTACAAAGCCTGAAAGGAGTGCTACAGCTGTATCTAAACCAGCAATAAACAGAGCCTCATTTAATAAACGGTGCTTTGTTGACATGTAGCTACCAAAGATAGCAATACCGCCCATACCGGTTGATAAGGTAAAGAAAGCCTGTCCCATAGCAGCCCAGACAGCTTCACCAAAGTTATCCTGTAACTTTGAAAAGTCAGGTTTTAAATAGAATGACACGCCGTCCATGAAACCGTCTAAGGTTACAGAACGTAAAGCCATAAAGATTAAAAGACCTAACAGCAGTAACATTAAAGGTTTGGTAAAACGCTCAATGCCTTTGACGACACCTAAAGCTACAATCAAAAAGGAAAATGCTACAACTGCAGCCATGCATGAGAATAGAGTTGCAGGATCCTGCAGAATGCTACCAAAGTTAGCTACAGCAACATCTTTTTCAAGATGTGGAGCTACAGAGCCTGAAGCAAACTCAAAGAAATAGTAAAGCATCCAACCTGTAATCACGCCGTAAAATGACATCAGGATGTAGTTACCTGCTAACTGCCACCATTTGTTGTGATGCCACTGTGCACCTTTCTCCTCTAAGTTCTCATAGCAATAAGCAATAGAACTTCTAGAAGCACGACCAATGGCTAATTCAACTGTTAAAAGAGGAATACCCATCGCAATCAAAAAGAATAGGTAGATTAGTACAAAGAAAGCACCACCATATTGGCCTACGATATAAGGGAAACGCCAGACATTACCAATGCCTACAGCACAACCTGCTGCAATCAAAATAAAACCCAACCTGGTTTTAAACTGTTCTCTGCTTGAATCCATATTAAATCCTTATTAGCTTACCTGTTTACTTAATTATTATTTCCGATTAACCGAGTATTCAATTAACCTACAAAGATCTTGTAGTAACCGATTGCAAGAACGACTACCACGATAGATGTCAGAATATAACGGTAGTAGAAGAATAACTTCTCAGACATATTAAAGCCCTTACCTACGTTACATTCATCAATATATCTCTTCCAGGTCATACCTGACTTTGCACAAACAAACAGTACAAAGACAATAGAACCTATTGGCATAATGTTGTTTGATACTAAGAAATCAAAGAAGTCTAAGATACCTGAGTTTGCATTTAGGATATGAACATTTGAAAGAATGTTAAAGCCAAACAGTGGTAACAGGCACATTGCAATCATTACAAAGAAGTTGATTACAACTGCTTTAAATCTTGAGATCTTAAAGAGTTCAATGGTGCCTGCAATTGAGCTTTCAAATACTGCAATCATGGTGGATACAGCCGCAATTACCATGAATAAGAAGAACAGAGTTCCCCATAAGGTACCAAAAGACATATTTGAGAACACAACTGTCATAGTTAAGAACAGTAAATTAGGACCAGCATCAGGGTTAATTCCATAGGTAAAGCATGCTGGGAAGATCACTACACCAGCTAGAAGCGCAATGATGGTATCAAATGAAGCAATAAAGATAGCCTCATTTAGGATCTTATGACGATCTGACATATAGCTACCAAAGATAGCAATCGCACCAAAGCCTACTGACAGAGTAAAGAAAGCCTGTCCCATGGCAGCCCAGATAGCCTGACCTAAGTTATTTTCAAGTTTTGAAAAATCAGGCTCTAAGTAGAATTTCATACCCTCGGCAAAGCCATCTAAGGTAACAGAACGGCATGCCATGAAAGCCAATAGCAGAATTAGAACTACCATCAATGGCTTAGTGTATCTTTCAACGCCCTTAATCACACCCAAAGCTACAATAGCAAAAGAGAATACCACAGTAGCTAGAACACAGGCGAACATAACTACAGGTGAGGCTAAAAGATTACCAAAAGTCTGAGCAGCTTCATCACGAGTGATGTTAGCAGGAATTTCACCAAAGGCAAATGATAAGAAATAGTAGAGCATCCAACCGGCTACTACAACATAGAAAGCCATTAAAAAGTAGTTACCGGAGAACTGCCACCATTTGTTAATATGCCATCTAGAACCTGCCTGCTCTAGTTCTTCGTAACAGTAAGCCATAGAGCTTCTTGAAGCACGACCGATAGCCAACTCAACTGTTAAAAGAGGGATACCTAAGGTAATTAAAAAGAACAGATATAAAAGAACGAAATAAGCGCCACCGTATTGACCTACGATAAATGGGAAGCGCCATACATTTCCAATACCTACCGCGCAACCTGCTGCAATAAGCAGGAAGCCTAGCCTTGTTTTGAATATTTCACGTGGTTTTCTTTCCATAAAGGTAACCTTAGCTAAATTTTACTTCTTTTATTACTAGCGATTAAAAACTGAGATGTAACCTTGAACAAACAGTACCAATACAATTATTGGCAATACATGCTTAAAATAGAATTGTAACTTGCGGCTTACTTTAAGTCCCTGACCTGAATTAGCCTCTTTTAAGTAGTTATCAAATCCCCATCCATAATTCCATGAAGCATACAGCACATAAACAACCGAGCCTAACTCTATAATATTTTGAGAAAGAATAAAGTCATACAGATCAAGAATTACTGATCCTTGTCCCATAGGATGAATAAAACTTAAGACATTAAACCCTAAGATCACAGGAAGTGACATTACAAAGATCAAAATAAAATTGCAGATCACAGCTTTAATTCTGCTGATTCTAAAGATATCTAATGTAATACCGATGACATTTTCAAATACTGCAATCAGAGTTGATAGAGCAGCAAAGAACATGAACAGGAAGAATACTCCTCCCCAGAACTGACCATATTCCATATGTGAGAATACAGAAACTAAGGTTACAAATATAAGTCCTGGTCCCTGACCTGGCTCTACAGCATAGCTAAAGCAAGCAGGAAAAATCACAATACCTGCTAGAAAAGCTACCATGGTGTCTAAAATTGCAATTACTGAAGCTTCATAGGCAATTGATTTTTTAGAACTCATATATGAGCCAAAGATCTGCAAAGAGCCAATACCTACACCTAGTGTAAAGAAAGCCTGTCCGCAAGCTGCTGAGAGAATTTCATAAAAATTGTCTTTAGTGATCTTTGAAAAATCCGGATACAGGTAATATTGGATACCCTCTTTAAAGCCAGGTAAGAAGAATGATCTTGTAGCTAAAAACAGCAATAAAAGGAATAACAGCACCATTAAAGGTTTAGTAAAGCCTTCGACACCTTTTCTTAAACCGAAGGCGCATACAGCAAAACCTGCAATGGTAACTGCTGCTGTAAACATGATCTGTGGTTCTGGCTCCTGAAGCATGGAGTTGAAAAAGTTTCCTGACTCTTCTTGTGTCATGGGTACACTAGTTAAGAAACCAGAAAACATCTCAATAGTGTAATATAGCATCCAGCCTGTGACCATGGTATAGAATGCCATGAGCACATAGTTACCAAAGATCATGAAATACTTGCAGTATTTCCATTTTTTATTTGGAGTTAATGCTTCAAAAGATAAACCGATACTGCGTCTTGAGGATCGACCTACAGATAACTCAATGGTAACTAAGGGAATACCTAAAAGAATTAAGAATGCAATATAGATTAAAACGAACAGTGCGCCGCCATACTGACCTGCAATGTAAGGAAATCTCCAAACATTACCAAGACCAATAGAACAGCCAGCTGCTATTAAAATAAAGCCTAAGCGAGATGAAAATAGTTCGCGAGAATTTGAGTCTGTATTGGGGTTCGAATTTGATTGTGACATCTTTACGTTAAAAAAGGCCCATGACGAGAGTCGAAGGGCCTTTATTCTAATTATTTAAAATTATTGCTGATCTTCACGAGGGCTATTCTCATAAGGATTTGGCATTTCAGCTTGCTGTTCAACTGCCTGCTCTTCAACCTGCACAGTTTCCTGTTCAGTTTCTTCAGCAGGAGCTTCTTCAGCAGCTTTATCCTTGCTCTGCTCATCGGTGATAGCCTTGATTGACAGACGGATACGACCGGTATTGTCAATATCAAGTACACGTACACGAACATCATCGCCAACGCGTAAGTAATCATTTACATTCTCAACACGCTCTTCAGTGATCTGAGAAATGTGAACTAAACCGTCGCGACCAGGTAAGATATTTACGAATGCACCGAAATCAGTGATACGTACAACTTTACCGTCGTAATCCTTACCTACTTCAACCTCAACTAACAGATCGTTGATGCGCTTGATAGCTGATTCTGCTGATAACTGTGAAGTTGCAGAAATTTTTACGGTACCATCATCTTCGATGTCGATCTGAGAATTGGTGTCAGCCTGAATTGAACGAACGTTGAAACCACCCTTACCGATGATTTCCTTAACCTTGTTAGCAGGAACCTTAATGGTTACAACACGTGGAGCATAAGGAGATAAAGTCTGACGAGGCTCTGGGATAGCCTTCTGCATTACATTTAATAAGTGGATACGAGCAGCATGTGCATCAGTTAATGCATTCTGCATAATCTCACGGGTAATACCGTCAGTCTTGATATCCATCTGCAGTGCTGTTACACCATCACGGGTACCAGCTACCTTAAAGTCCATATCACCTAAGTGATCCTCATCACCCATGATATCGGTTAAGATTGCTACTCTGTCGTCTTCTTTTACAAGACCCATTGCAATACCAGCAACAGGAGCCTTGATAGGAACACCAGCATCTAATAATGATAAGCAGCCTGAACATACTGAAGCCATTGATGAAGAACCATTTGATTCAGTAATTTCTGAAACTACACGGATGGTGTATGGGAACTTATCTAATGGAGGTAATACTGCCTTCAAAGCTCTCTTAGCTAAACGACCGTGACCGATTTCACGACGCTTTGGAGAACCGATTAAACCAATTTCACCTACGCAGTATGGAGGGAAGTTGTAGTGAAGAATAAATCTGTCTGAACGAACACCTGACATATCTTCAAAGGTCTGAGCATCACGCTCTGAACCTAAAGTACAGGTACCGATTGACTGAGTCTCTCCACGAGTGAATAAAGCTGAACCATGAACGCGTGGAAGAATACCGGTTGCGATAGTGATAGGACGGATCATACGTAAGGTACGACCATCAATTCTCTTCTCTCCTGATAAGATTCTTTCACGAACGATGTTACGCTCTAACTCAAAGAAGATTTTAGCAATATCGTTGTCTTTTTCAGCCCACTCTTCTTTAGAAGCTTTAATCTTCTCAGCAGTTGCTTTCTGGATCTCTGCTAACTTGTTCTGACGCTCTAACTTATCAACGATTCTAAAAGCATCACCTACAGCAGCTTCAGCATCAGCCTTAACAGCCTCGATTAAAGCTGTATCTTCAGCTGGCTTTACCCAATCCCATACAGGACGGTTTACCTGCTTTGCAAACTCTTCGATTTCCTTGATTACAGTCTGTTGCTGCTCATGACCGAACATCACTGCACCTAACATTACAGACTCAGGTAAGCAGTTAGCCTCTGACTCAACCATAACTACTGCTTTCTCAGAACCGGCTACAACTAAATCAAGATCTGAAACTTTTGACTCAGAGGTTAATGGGTTTAATACATACTGACCATCAATGTAACCTACACGAGCCGCACCTAGAGGACCATTCCATGGTAAGCCTGAAGATGCTAATGCAGCTGATGCTGCAATGATAGAAATAATATCTGTTGGGATCTCAGGATTTGCTGACATTACAGTTACAACAACCTGAACCTCATTTACGAAACCGTCTGGGAATAATGGACGTAATGGACGGTCAATAAGACGTGAAATCAGAGTCTCTCCTTCTGTTGCTCTGCCTTCACGACGGAAGAAACTTACAGGAATTTTGCCTGCTGCATAAGAACGTTCTTGATAGTTTACTGTTAGAGGGAAGAAATCACGACCTTCAACCTCTTCGTTGCGGTTGCATACAACTGTTGCTAGAACTGTTGTATCGTCCATAGATGCCATTACGGCTGAATCTGCCTGACGACCAATTGCACCTGTTTCTAATGTAACTGTATGGCGACCGTATTTAAAGGTGCGTACTATTGGTTTTAAATTCATCAACTTATCTCCGAAACTTCCCACTATATTTGCCTCTTTTCGTGGGACTTATATAAATTGGGCGGCAATTATGCCGCCCTAGCCAGACGCTAATATTAGCGACGGAGCTTTAACTTCTCAACGATTGCGCTGTAACGAGCAAGATCAGAAGCCTTTAAGTAGTCGAGCAACTTACGACGCTGAGCAACTAAACGTAATAAACCACGGCGGCTGTGGTGATCCTTCTTGTGGGCCTCAAAGTGAGGCTGAAGGTCAGCGATTCTTGCAGATAATAATGCAATCTGAACCTCTGGATAACCAGTGTCCTGTGGGTTACGACCAAACTCAGCTACGATTTTTGCCTTGTCAGCTACTGTTAACATAAAATTTTGCTCCTTTGTGATAATTAAACAAAAACTCTCAGACCGATCACAAACTCAGTTGAAAGCCGAGTAATTTTAACATATAAAGAGAAAATCTTTGTGCTTTATTTATATTTTTCACAAGATTTATCTAAAATTGAGAATTTACTCAATATTCATCTTGGAAAGTTTGGTAGAAAAAGTTTTCTCTTCAACCTAAGAAAAAGGAGGCAACCTAAAAGGTTGCCTTAAAATTGAGCGGATTTTGCATCAAATATAAATCTTATGCAGTGGTTAAATTTGGTTAAATGCTATGACTACTTACCTATATTAGATGCAATCTTAATAATGGTATCTGTATAGAAGTCTGTCATAGCCTGTTCGTTTACAGTTCCTGATAAAACTTGATAAGCACGCTTTACAGCATGGTATCCCTGTCTGTCTGGTTGCTGACAAATTACAAACTTAAAGATGCCTGCTCTTACCATTTCAACTGTGGTATAGATATCATCAAAAGCAATACCAATGATGTCATCTCGGCCTGTAGCAATAATAGCTGCACCTACACCTTGCACACCTGCACCTGTTACATAAACACAGTTAATATCTTTGTGTGCTGTAAGATATTTAGTAGTCTCAATCTGAGCCTTAATATCTGAATCATTTGATTCAATCTGAGCACAGATCTCAAAATTAACATTCAGACTCTTAAGCTCTTTTTCAAAGCCTTCAATTCTCTGTCTGTGACCTTTCATGAAGGCTGATCCTGTAACTACCAGGATATTTAATTTTTCAAATTTTGAAATTAAAGATAATAAACCCGCGCAGGTCTTGCCTGCTTTAATATAGTCAGAACCTACATAACAGATTCTGTTTGAATTAGAGACATCTGAATTTACTAAAATGATCTTGATGCCTAATAATTCGCATTCTTTAATTTTTTCAGCAACAGAAGGAGTATCTATGGTTGCCAGACATAAAGCAGAGCAACCTTTTTTCTTTAGCTCATCAATTGCTTTTAGGTGAGTTGCCTCATCATAACCTTGAATTTTATCTAAGATTACCTCAACACCTAACTCTTCATATTCAAGGCAAGCTTTTTCAATACCTTCGATTACACCATCAAAAAAAGCATTACCAATACTAGGTAACATAATGCCTATCTTGTAGTGCTCTCTGATTCCAGACAAAGCTCGTCCTGCTCTGTTTGGAACATAACCTAATTCTTTAGCTAATGTTTTTATTTTTAAAGCTAGTTCTTTTTTAACAGATCCGCGGTTATGGAGAACTCTGTCAACTGTTCCGCGAGATACACCAGCTGCTTTTGCTAAAGTCTTTACTGTTACTGTCATCGCGATAATCCTTTGCTAATCATCTTTGTTATATGGCGCCTTTTAAGGCGCCATAATTTTTTATTACGTATTAGAGTTTACTTTAATACAATATTTTCACCGATAAGGCGACCTGTAGTTACTCCTGACTTACCCTCAGATGAATCTTTATGAGCATATAACCACTTGTTATTGTGAGTTAAACAGCCAGATTCACCCTCATGAGTTACACCTTCAGGTCTATCAGTGTTGGTATCCTTTGGCAGAACTACGCACATTCTGAAATGATCCTCACCGTCTGCTACACATGGAGCATAATGTAAGGTGGTTTCATAGAAGAGTACAGCCTGACCTTTCTTTACTCTAAATAACTCTACATCATTGGTATCAATAATACCGTCATGTACAGCTGTCATTGGAGCTACCATGAGCACAGCATCATTAGCAGCAACATTTAATTCAGCATTGCGGTGGTACTCTAAAGCATTTAGTGCTTTGTTATGACCATTGCAGTAGCCTACCTGAATCTTTAAGCCACCAAAGACCTGATCCTGTAAAATCTTAACTAATGAAGGCTCTTCTAGAACTTCAACTGATGGTTTGTAATCTGTACCATCGGTTAATGGAGTCTTCTCTAATAAAGATACAATCTTATCTGTTGGTATATCAGAAATAACCTTACCATAGCGCTCAAACTCAATATCAGTTACATCCTTGTATTTTGCAACCTTATCACCATCTAACTTCTGTCTTAAGGTATCTAATTTTGCAAAAGCAGGACGCATTGTTGGGTATAAGAATGAGTAGAGCTTGTAAATCTCATCATACTTAGAAGCTGCATCACTGTTAGTATCAGAACGCTTGTCTGATCTCTTTACTAATTTCTCACAACCTTCTTCTACTGATGAGAAAATGCCGGCTGCTACACCAGCTAGAATTGCTGCACCTAGAGCAGGACCTTCCTTAGAAGTTGTAGTTACAATGCTGCACTTTAGAACATCAGCTAATAACTGACGCCAGAATGGAGACTGAGCTCCACCGCCACAAGCGGTTAAGGTCTTAGGCTCAATGTCCATCTCATGTAATACTTCAAGATTATGTCTTTGTGACAGAGTGATACCTTCTAGAACAGCCCTTGTCATATGTGACTTGGTGTGACGAGCGGTCAGACCAAAGAATACGCCTCTTGCGTTTGGATCTAATACAGGTGATCTTTCACCCATTAGATATGGTAAATAGATAAGGCCATCTGAACCTACAGGAATGGTGTCTGCATTTGCAGTCATTAAATTGTATACATCGTTGCCTTTCTTAGCTTCAATGTCTTTTTCTAGAGTATATAGTTCATCACGCATCCAGCGTAATGAAAGACCAGCAGCTAATGTGCATGACATTGCTGTCCATGAATTCTTTACAGCTGCACAGAAAGTGTGAACACGACCTAGAGGATCGATTGAAGGTTTGTTGGTATGAGCAAAGATAACGCCTGAAGTACCTAAAGTTACAAAAGCATCACCTTCTTTACATACACCAGTACCTAAAGCAGCTGCTGCATTGTCACCTGCACCGCCTGCTACGATTGTGCCTTCCTTTAAGCCTGTAAGAGTAGCTATCTCTTTTGTGATATGACCTGCTACAGCGCTTGACTCAATAATAGGTGGCATTAAATTCTTATCAATATTTAATTTTTCTAAGATCTCATCTGACCAAACACGCTTGGTGATATCTAATAAGTTAGTACCAGATGCATCTGAAATTTCCATTGCCTTAACGCCAGTTAACATGTAACGAACGTAATCTTTTGGTAACAGAATTGTTGTACACTTTTTGTACAATTCAGGCTCGTTTTCACGAACCCATAAAATCTTTGGAGCAGTAAAACCGGTTAATGCAGGGTTTGCATTGATCTCGATTAAACGCTGTTTTCCTACTAATGAAGTGATTTCATCACACTGTTTTTGGGTTCTAGCATCACACCATAAAATAGCGTTGCGCAGGACATTACCATCCTTATCAAGCATTACCAAGCCGTGCATCTGACCAGCAATTGACAGTGCAACTACATCGTCACTGTTTACCTTGCTCTGTAAAAGAACTGCTTTTACAGACTCAATGGTTGCATCGTACCAGAACTTTGGATCCTGCTCTGCCCAACCGTTCTTTGGTTGTAATAAAGGATATTCAACAGTCTTTGACGCAATTACTTTACCAGTCTCATCAAATAAAACTGTCTTAGTTCCTGAAGTACCTAAATCAACACCTAATAAATAACGCATGATATTCCCCAAATTTTGTTTTTATTAAATTACGAACAACGTCCGTACATACGTATATACCTTCTGATACAAAAACAGGGGCTTTCGCCCCTGCTTTTATTTAACTATTAGTTAGTTACTCTCTTCTTTGACATAACGTCGGTTACAACAGCAGCTAACAGAACTAAACCTTTAACAGCCTTCTGCCAGTTTGCGTCAATACCTAAGATTGACATACCGTTGTTTAGAACACCCATGAAGATAGCACCAATAACAGCACCACCTACAGTACCAACACCACCGTAAGCTGAAGCACCACCGATGAAGCAAGCACCGATTGCGTCTAACTCATAACCGGTACCAGCCATTGGAGAAGCTGAGTTGAAACGAGCTACGCAAACTAAAGCTGCAACAGCTGCTAATAAGCCCATGTTTACATATGACAGGAATAATAAGCGGCTGGTGTTAACACCTGATAACTTAGCAGCCTTCTCGTTACCACCTAGAGCGTAGATTCTACGACCTACAACAGTCTTGTTAGCGATGAAAGCGTATACGATAACTACAACAGCAATTAGGATTAAGATAACTGGAATACCTTTGTTCTCACCTAATAGAACACATGAAGCGATGATTGCTGCAAGAGCCAATACGTGCTGGAATAAGAATGCATATAAAGGCTCAACTTCATAACCTTTCTTAATCTTTGAAACACGGCTGTAGATGATACCTACTAAGTAAGCAATTACGATAACTGCAGTTACAGTCATGGTCTTTGAGAATACGATTGCACTCATGCCAGCTCTTACTTCAGCGCGAGATAAACCTGAAGCTAACTGCTCCTGGAAGTATCCTGAGTCAAATGATGGGAAGTATGAGGTGAACATGGTTAAGTAATCTGCAGGGAATGGGTTAATGGTAATACCATCTAACACAATCAGAGCTAAACCACGGAACAGTAGCATACCTGCTAAGGTTACGATGAATGATGGGATGCGGATGTAAGCGATCCAGAAACCATGCCATGCACCGATTACGATACCTAACAGTAAGCATAGAGCCATTGACATATAAATGTTGTACTCGTTGTTAACCATGAGTACACCTGCTACTGCACCTACTAAAGCTACGATAGAACCAACAGACAAATCGATGTTACCGCAGCCTATGATTAAGAACAGCATACCAACAGCTAGGATAATCACATAACTGTTCTGGTAAATAATGTTAGTAAAGTTTGAAGGTGAGAATAATGATCCATGACCTGTAGACTGAATTGCAATCTCGAACAGGATCATGACTAAAATTAACGCAATTAACAGAGTGTTGCGCTTTAACATGTTTAAGATATACATAACTTATTGCTCCACTGATTTTTTCTTACCGGAAGTGCGTAAAATTGCAGACATAATGTTTTCCTGTGATGCTTCAGAACGTGGCATCTCGCCTACGATCTTGCCTTCATTCATCACATAGATTCTGTCAGACATACCTAAAACTTCTGGTAATTCTGAAGAAATCATCAGCACTGCTTTACCTGCTTCCACGAGCTTGTTGATAAGGCAGTAAATTTCGTACTTAGCACCTACGTCGATACCACGGGTTGGCTCATCCAGGATTAGAACATCAGGTTCTGCGAACATCCATTTAGCAAGTAACACCTTCTGCTGGTTACCTCCAGATAGGTTACCTACGTTCTGTAATACAGATGCGCACTTAACATTTAAGTCCTGCTTTAACTCTTTAGCCTTTGCAAGCTCTAAGTCCTTATCAATAACCATATGGTCTGATACAGCCTCAAGATTTGCTAAAGTCATGTTGGTTGAAATAGGATTTTCAAGTACTAGACCATCACCTTTTCTGTCTTCAGTTACGTAAGCAAGTCCTGCTTCAATAGCCTGACGAACATTGTTGAGGTGAACTACCTTGCCGTTAATCTTTACTTCACCATGGATCTTGGTGCCGTATGAATGACCAAACAAGCTCTTTGCAAACTCAGTACGTCCTGCACCCATAAGTCCTGCAAAACCAACTACCTCACCACGGTGGATCTTGATAGAAACATTGTCGTTTACTTTACGATCAGGATTTAATGGATGTGAAACGTTCCAGTTATTAACCTCTAATAAGATCTCATCTGAGATCTTATGCTCAGGTTTTCTCTTAGGGAAACGGTCAGTTAGAGCACGACCTACCATTCCGGCAATAATTCTGTCTTCTGATACGTTGTGATCGTTGTTATCTAAGGTTTCAATGGTTGAACCATCACGAACTACTGTAATTGAGTTTGCGATGTATGAAATCTCATTTAATTTATGTGAAATGATGATTGATGTCATGCCCTCAGATCTGAATTTATCGATCAGCTCCAAGAGTTTTTGGGAATCAGATTCATTTAATGATGCTGTTGGCTCGTCAAGAATTAACAGACGGCAGTTTTTGGAAATTGCCTTTGCGATTTCAACTAGTTGCTGCTTACCAACACCGATATCTTTAATTAAGGTATGAGGATCTTCATCTAAGCCTACAAGATCCATCAACTCTTTTGCTCTTTGGTAAGTTCTAGGCCAATCAACAACACCGTTTGAAAATGCTGCCGTTCTTTCATTACCTAAGAACATATTTTCAGCAATTGACAAATATGGTACTAATGCCAATTCCTGGTGAATAATAACAATACCTTTGTCTTCTGAGTCATGAATTTGGGTAAATTTGCATGTTTCATCGTCAAAGATGATATCGCCGTCATATGTTCCGTATGGATATACGCCACTTAAGACGTTCATAAGGGTTGATTTACCTGCACCGTTTTCACCAACAAGTGCATGAACCTCTCCCTCTTTCACCTCCAAGTTAACGTCTTTCAAGGCAGTTACCTTACCAAAACGCTTGGTGATGTTTTTCATCTTAAGCAATACTTTTTGCTCGGTCATACTTGTTCTCTTCTCCAAAACAGGCCGGGATTACCGGCCTGAATCAAGGTTTAAAAATTAGTTTATTTCTAATTATTTAACTTCCTTTTCTGTGTAGTAACCTGAATCGATTAAAACTTCCTTTAAGTTATCTTTGGTTACAACGATTGGAGAACACAGGTATGAAGGAATTACGCCTGTACCGTTGTTATAGGTCTTAGTATCGTTTACTGGAACTTCCTTGTTATCAACGATAGCATTAACCATTTTTACAACCTGGTCAGCTAGAACACGGGTATCCTTGAATACTGACATTGTCTGTAAACCGCGCTTCATGTTCTTAACTGATGGTTTATCGCAGTCCTGACCTGTTAACAAAGGGAAATTGTCAGCGTTGTAGCCTGATGCTGTTAAAGCATTGGTTACACCGTTTGCAACAGAGTCGTTTGAAGATAGAACAACGTCTAACTTAACACCATCTGGACCATAGCCTACTGATGAAATTAAGTTTTCCATACGCTTCTGAGCTTCCTCAGTTGACCAGTTTAGAGTAGCAACCTGCTCTTTCTTGGTCTGACCTGACTTACATACTAACTTACCGCTATCTAAGTAAGGTTTTAGGATGTCCATAGCGCCACCGAAGAAGAAGTTTACATTGTTATCATCGATAGAGCCTGTAAATAACTCGATATTCTTTGGAGTTGTTGCATCATCCTTTAACTTTAATGCATCAACGATGTAGTTACCCTGAATCTGACCTACTTTGTAGTTATCAAAGGTTGCATAGTAAGAAATTGCCTTTGAATTCATGATCAGACGGTCATATGAAATAACAGGAATTCCCTTATCAATAGCGCCCTGTAAAGCTGTGGTTAAAGCACCGCCATCAATAGGAGCTACAACTAAAACATCAACATCACCAGAAATCATGTTCTCGATCTGGCTTACCTGTGTAGGAATATCGTTATCGCCTGCGTATAAAAGTTCAACCTTGTGACCTGCTGCTTCTAACTGAGCTTCTAAGTTGTGACCATCCTGGTTCCAACGCTGTAATGACTGAGTTGGCATTGAAACACCGATAGTAGCTGCATTAGCTGCTGAGAAAGCAGTACATGCTAGAACTGCGCAACATAATGTGGTCAAAGTTGTCTTAATTTTCATAGTAAACCTCATGTTTGATTTTGTATTTGTGCACGTGCACATAAATTATAGTAGAGCTTTATTTTTTAAAAATCACGAAAATACTTTTTTTCATATTCAAAAATGGGAAACGCATCATATTTTTATTTAACAGACTGATTTTAAAAGACTATTTCAAAATCCTTTAATTATTTGTAGAATTTTTAATTTAAAAATTTGGAATTTTTTTATATTCGTAAACGCTTACGTAAATTGCACAACCGTAACGATAAACTTGCTCTACTTCAAATATTATCTTATTGATTTTTATAAATTAAGACAATTTTAAAAGTTATCACACACCATGCTATATAGTGAATACCGTATACACATCTGCGCTCAAACATTAGGTTAATAT
>ERZ1026884.171-NODE-171-length-46245-cov-22.542801_pt1 | contig 46245 bp, 48 predicted proteins | sample MGYA00380172_ERZ1026884 | MGnify/ENA primary metagenome ERZ1026884 (study PRJEB33269, sample SAMEA4719808) | human gut metagenome | biome: human-associated habitat; feature: organic feature; material: feces | place: Cameroon | collected 2013-10 ... | reverse complement strand
AGGATAACAGATAAATATAGAGAAAGGATAAAAGTTATGATGGTATTAGGAATGACACTGGCAGTTGTAGCTGCCCTTTTTGCAGAGGTTGTAAATGTCAACAAGAAGATTAGCCTCGGCAAGTAATCAAACCTTGAGAGGCATCTCCGGATGCTTCCAGGAAGTTGATTCGAAATAAGGTAAAGATTAGGATAACAGATAAATATAGAGAAAGGATAAAAGTTATGATGGTATTAGGAATGATTTTGGCAATGATCGTTGCCGGATGCGCTGAGTATGGCGCAAGAACTAATATGAAGAACTTCGCTTAACAGCTGTTCTTCTTTCAATTTGAGAGAATTTAAACAGTAGTTCCATATAATAAATAAAGAAAGGCAGTTGTAGGCATTTGAAAGATGTCTGCAGCTGCCTTTCCTTTTTATATTCATTTATGATAGATTTCTACTTAAAAGTTGTATCTTTGCAACCAAATTATTGATCTACAATGAAGAAAGAACGTGAAACGGCGAACAAGTACCGTCAACAAGCCCTTGAGGGAGACTTGATGGCGATGAACAACATGGGTGTATGCTATGCGCAAGGCATCGGTGTTGTAGAGAATCATGCCACTGCGTTTGAATGGTACATGAAAGCTGCAGAACTCGGTGATACGTATGCTTGCTACAATGTAGCTGAATGCTACTACCTGGGAGATGGAGTGGAACAGGATTATGAGAAAGCCCTTCATTGGTATCTGATTGCAGCCGAAAAGGGAGACGTGCAATCTCAAGTAAATGCAGCAAACGCATATTACCTGGGGCAAGGAACCGAAGAAAACCATGAGAAGGCTCACGAATGGTGGATGAAAGCCGCTCAGAGGGGGCATCTTCAGAGTCAGAAAAACGTCGGAGCCAACTATTGGAACGGCGATGGAGTGGAGAAAGATGACAGCTGGGCAGCCTTCTGGTATGAAATGGCAGGCCAGCAAGGAGATGCACAGGCTCAGTTCTCTACAGGATGGTTCTACATGACCGGCACAGGTGTAAAGCAGGACAAGCGCAAGGGACTCAAATGGATTCACAGAGCTACAGCCCAAGGCTTTGAGCATGCCAAGCAATGGTGCATGGATAATGGTTACAGTATATATTAAATAGATATGAAAATGAATAGAGATTTACGTTTGATAGAAGGGCAGCATCCTCTCATACATAACATAACCAATTATGTTGCCATGAACTTTGTGGCAAACAGCCTACTGGCAATTGGGGCTTCCCCAATCATGGCGCGCGCCCAGGAAGAGGTGGAGGAAATCTGTAGCAAGAGCAATGCCTTAGCACTTAATCTGGGCATTTTGGAAAGCGCGACAGCACACACAATGCTACTCGCAGGTAAAGCAGCTTCTAAAAGCAGAATTCCAATTGTATTTGATGTGGTTGGAGTAGGTGCCACTAGATTTCGAATGGATACTGCATCAAAGATCATCCTTCAATGCCAGCCAGCAGTCATCAAGGGTAATGCCAGTGAAATACGATCATTATACTCGCATCAGATAGGAATGCAGGGAGTGGACAGCCATCTTGAAACTTCTGAGGTTGAGGAACAGGCTCAAATTCTTGCCAGGAAACTGGCATGCATCATCGTTATTACCGGTGCTACAGACATCATCACGGATGGTAAAAAAGTAGCTTATGTTCATGAGGGGCATCCTCTGATGGGCAAGGTTACAGCCATGGGTTGTGCTGCCACTGGTATCATAGGAGCTTTCCTTTCAGTAAACCCTAATCCATTTGATGCATCTGTTCATGCCATGAAAGCCATGGGCATTGCAGGAGAAAGAGCTGCTGCCATTTCTAGAGGCAATGGTAGCATGATGGTGAACTTCCTTGATGAACTTTGTAATCTGGGATGCCATGAGTAGAATTGTCAAAATCAAGAAGAGATCATTCATGAAACGATTTTATGCCATCAATCTGTTTGGCATAATCATTACTTGTGAAAAGCTATCAAAGGAGAGTCTCAATCATGAACTCATACATACAGCGCAAGCAAAGGAATTGCTATATGTTCTATTCTATATATGGTATATTGCTGAGTGGAGTGTTTTAGTCCTGAAATATAGAAATTGGATGAAAGCATATTACAACATCAGATTTGAGAAAGAAGCCTATGCTCACCAGAATGATATGGAGTATTTAATTCGGAGGAAACACTATTGCTATCTGAAACGCATTGAAGCAAGACACATTTAGGCATTCCCCAACTTTTTGGGGAATGTTTCCACATACTTTCCTCATTTTCCACACTATTCATTTTTGGCACAAATGACATAAGCTTCTGATTATCAATACAAACTAATTTCTATCATCTTTTTGGCACGCAGATTGTGACTATGATTAGCGGGTTCGATAATGAATCCACAAACAAGTAAGTAACATCAATTAGTAACAATTTAAAAAAGATAAGATTATGAAGAAGTTTATGTTTGCAGCTATCGCAGCTTTGGTTATGGTTTCAGTAAGCAACGTTTTTGCATCAAGCAAAATGGTAAGTAACACTCAGACTGCTCCTGTTGATACAGTAGCTCCAGATGCTCCTTCAGATTCGTTGGCTGTTGGTACTCCTATCCAACCACAGGCTGGCGTAGAGGACACTACCCATCAGGAAAATGCTACTGAGGTAACTACAGAAGCAACTCCAGCAGAGACAACAACTGAGAATGCTACAGAGGCAACAACAGAGAATACCACCGAAGAGACTCCAGTAGCTACAGAACAGCAGGCTATTGCTGAATAATAGAGAAAATACAGTTCTTTTTGTAAGCGTTATACAGGAATAATAGGGATATTGTTATCAAAAAAGTACTTATACTTATTTTAGTTTCAGAAGAAATTGCATAATTAGTAGATACTTGACAAGATTTTTAGTTCAGTTAGGAAAAGGGGGAGTCTGCTGGCAGTGATGCCGGCAGACTTCTGTATTTTATACTAATTGTTTTTTTACTGTTTGATCCGAATATCACCAAGACTTCGATTCTTTGCAAATCGATTCAGATCAACCCAATTCCAGACTCCTGGAACCCTGCCATGTTTGCTGAACTGCCAGATGTCATAGTGAGGTTTACCTGGCAATACCGGTTCATGATCATAACTGGCAATCCAGAGATAGTAGTTATCAAATTCCGGACTCAGGTAATCCTTGAAATAACTCTCGCTACAATATATAATAGGTGTATGTCCATAATAGGATTTACAGAGCTTGCAGAATGTTTTCAGAAGAAGTTGGATCTCACTCTTGCTGAGTCCCTTGGTTCCATCATCTTCAGCATCCACTACAGGTAGAAGATCCTGCCTCTCCTTATCATAAACTGCACGAAAGTTTTCAAACTGCATTACCGCAGGCATCTTAGATAGAAAATGGTAAGTGCCAACTGGAATCTGATGTTTTTTCGCTTGATTAATGTTGGCTTCATACCAAGGATCCTGGATGGTTGCTCCTTCTGTTGCCTTCACATAGATGAACTTCAATCGCTTTACTTTGCTGAGCTCATCCCAATGGATTCTGCCTTGGTGACGTGAGATGTCAATGCCATCATAGCTACCAGAATATTGTCCCGATGTCAGGTCGTGAGTGGGCCATTGATTATCTGATGACTTCTTGATCATATAGGCTGAAATCATACGGTATGCCTCAAATCCTATGATGCATGATACTAGTAGAATGAGGGCAAGATATATCAGTTTCTTGCCTTTATTATTCTTGTTATTTTGTCGTTTTCCTCTTGTCATATTATACCATTCGAGTTTTTGCATACAAAATTATAAAAAAATATTTGAAAAAATGAGATTTTTCATATAAAAAGTCATCTCTCTTCTTTAAGAGTGGAGTAGGATATGTGAGCCTGTTACTTTGAAAACATATCTTTAATTATTTATAAAACTTTAGGCTAACCCATCTTATAATGAAGTTTTTTGCTTATATTTGCATATTATAATTAGGATTAAGGCAATGACAAAGAATACAATGGCGAACAAACTTCCTAGGAAGTTGATTCAAAAAATGGAAATCGTGGGCGAACAAATCAAGCTTGCCAGATTGCGCCGCAACCTGAGCATGGCTCAAGTTGCAGAAAGAGCAACATGCTCAGAAGTTACACTTTGCAAGGTGGAGAAGGGATTACCAACGGTTTCCATCGGAATCTACCTGCGTGTACTTTATGCTCTTCAACTGGATGATGACATCTTGCTCTTGGCAAAGGATGACAAGCTTGGAAGGGCATTGCAGGATATGGGATTGAAGAATCGTCAAAGAGCTACTAAAAGGGGATAGGAATGGAACGACTATTGGTTTTCGCTGATTTTAGCTGGCTCGTCAGTCCAGAACTGGTGGGTGAGCTGTGCTATGAGAAATTGCGCGGCTCTGACAGCTATGCCTTTAAGTTTAATGAGAATTGGCTTAAGGTTCATGCCGGAATCAAGCTTTCAGAGGACATCAACAACTACCCTGGCATGCAATATACCCAGCCAGGAAGTGATATTTTCGGATGCTTTTCTGATGCATTGCCAGATAGGTGGGGGCGTACCTTGCTCAAAAGAAGAGAACAGCAAGAGAAACAAGCATGTACGTCAGCTTGACGCCATCAAGGATGCTGAGATTATAGGAAAATACTCCAATGCAAGTTGGGTATTGAATTGGTAAGAAAGGAGATTATTTATGTCAAAAAAGAAGATATTCAGATGCCAGGAATGTGGGTACGAGACCGAAATATATGAGGGACGTGGTTTCATGGGGCAGCACATTGAAGCCATGTCTTGTCCCGACTGCAGGAACATAGTACCTCTAGTGGTGGGTGGAGTGATAGGTGATGCTGCACCTAGCTTCAACTCCCTTGTGGGAAGACTCTGCCTGAGATGCGGATCTGCCAGGATTCACAGGTGGGATATGCACACCTGTCCCAAATGCGGGGGCAGGATGCTGCCCACTGGCGAAGAAGAGTTCTGGACATAAAGTCATTGCTTTTAACTGAGAAAGCAAAAAAGCCTGCTGGCTATAATTGTCAGCAGGCTTCTTTGTTATAATGTTCGCCCTTGAAATACAGTACTCTTGTGAAGAGGTAGTATGACTCCATTGAGGGTGAGCCTACGAGAGTTGAAGTTAGGCAGAATCTCCACACTGGCTTCATGGCTTCCCTTATACATGGTAATCCAGATTTGGGCAGAGATACCAATGCCGGTAACACTCATACTTACTTGTGTAGTCCCTTTCTTGTCCGTTTGAATCTTGTATCCACTTACGCTTCCCTGAACTGTAACTCCACCAATGCCATTAGGTCCGGAGAAGGGAACATTGAAGGCTACCTGCACAACAGCATCATCCTTATTGACGGAGACGAAATTGGTGTTGGAATTAACATAGGCAATCTGACCATACGGGAAAACTACCTTGTCGGCTTCCAAGGTAAAGGTAGTATCCTTAATTGCATCCAATGCTTCATCCCAATACACACTATCTATCCGGTTTTGCAAATCACGCTGCTCTTTTTTGAGAGCTTTCTGACGTGACTTCAAACCATTGACCAACTGCTCGTTGGCCCTATTTTTTCCCCATTGATACATATCATCTGACTGGCTTGACTGCGCACAGGCAAAGGCTGACATCAGACAGAAAACAAGTGAAATAAATATTCTTATCATCCTTGATCCTTTCCTATATTAAATTCATAAATTCAAAAAAGGGCCAGCCCCATTATCAGGACTAGCCCTCCGTTTTAATTATTTTCTCGATGCAATGAATATCATCTTGAAAGCTGCATAGCACTTCAAGAAAGATTACTTAACCTCAATGTGCTTAACATCGTCTTTCTTCTCCTCCTTGGCTGTCTTAGGAATCTCAATCTTCAAGACACCGTCACTGACCTCAGCGGAAATCTTCTCCTGATCAGCATCCTCTGGCAAAGCGTAACTCTGAGAGTAGCTGCTGTAAGAGAACTCACGACGCAAGTAATGCTCTTCCTTCTTCTCTTCCTTCTTCTCCTCCTTCTTCTCCTCCTTGTTCTCGATGGATACATTCAGATAGCCATCCTTGTCGATGTTCATCTTGACCATATCTTTCTTCAAACCAGGAGCTGCAACCTCCATTGTGTAAGCTGTAGCACTTTCCTTGACGTTGACTGCAGGAGCTGTGGCGTTCATGTGTGGCATCAAGCTTGTATCAAAGAAGTTGTCATTAAACCAACTGTTCAACCAATTTGAAACACTGTTATTTCTACGAGCTAACAACATAATGTAAAACCTCCGAATTCTATTTTTCTCATCCTCTCTTCGCCTTCCGGCTCTGTCGGGATTTCTCATTGTTTTTAATTTATCCTTTTTAATAATGATCGCTTCGGCTTTCGAGGCTCAAGGATTTCCAGAAACCCTCAAATGTCATTGCTTAGGGTTCTTATCGTTCCCCTTGCCCTTTCGGCTTCGGCTTTCACTCTATGTAGAAGCAAGTTGCGTGCCAACCCATTTTGTATATTTGGAGTGAACAGTTTTTGCCAATCTTGGCAAAAGACTCTGTAAGATTGGCATTAAAGGATAATTAATTTAAACTTTGCTGCCAAAACTTCATGCTTTTTTACATATCTAGCATGGTTTGCCCTCGAATCTTTTTTCATATCTATTTATCTACTATATCTGTTAATCTCCTATATATTTAATGGATATCAGACTCTTCCACTGCAGATGCTTTGTCCTCCTTGGGTTGGGGCTTGGGTACGAAGCCCAGAATAGCTACCAGACAACTCATCAATGGGCTGATGATGTTGAAGAAGCAGAAGGGGAGATACACCAGTGTCGGGATGCCGAGAACCGTACTCTGCGTCATACCGCAGGCTGTCCATGGAACCAGTACGCTCGTTACGGTAGCACTATCCTCTGTACTTCGGCTCAAGAGTTCCGGACGGTAGCCTCGTTCTGCATATTCATCCTTGTAGATAGATGCATTCATGATGATGCTCAGAAACTGGTCGCCCATAACGAGATTGAGCAATACGCCCGATGTCACGGTACTGCAGACAAGTGATATGGTGCTGTGGATGCTTTTCAGAAGCACGTGGGTGATAGCGTGAAGCATGCCGCTGGCTACCATACATGAACCGAAACACATGGCACAGAGAATGAGCCAGATGGTGTTGAGCATGCCTGCCATGCCGCGGGTTGCCACGAGTTCATTGATGTTCTCCATGCCGCAATCTACCTGAGTGTGGGTATAGCAGGTAGTCATGATTCCCTCAAAGAGGCTCTTGGCAGTGATGTTGTCTTCGCCAGCAATCTTTACCAGTACTTCCGGCTGGAGGATGAGGGCACAGATACATGCAGAAAGAGCTGAAAGAAGAAGCGTGATGAGAGAGGGGGTCTTGCGGTAGATGAGCCATCCTGTAAAAGCCGGAACGAGCATCGTAAGTAGGGAGATATTGAAACCATGACTCAGACCGGTAAGATACTGGCTGATATCCACAGGTTTGGAATCATAGCAGAGTCCGATGATGAGATAGAGCACCAGCGAGAGCAGGATACTTGGTATGGTGGTGTAGAGCATATAGCGGATATGCGAGAAGAGATCGGCACCGGCTATGCTTGAAGCCAGGACTGTGGTATCGCTCATAGGTGAGAGCTTATCACCGAAATAGGCTCCCGAGATGATGGCTCCAGCGGTGTAGGGGGCTGGTATTCCTAGGGCATCACCGATTCCCATCAGGGCAATACCGATGGTGGCAATGGTGGTCCATGAGGTTCCCGTCATCACGGAAATGATGCTGGAGATGATGCAGGCGCAGGGTAGGAAAAAGGTCGGCGACATGATCTGTACACCATAATATATTAATGTGGGAACCACGCCACTGATCATCCAGGTAGCTGACATCATTCCGATGAGCAGCAGGATCAGAATAGATACTCCGGCATCGCCCACGGTCTTTTTGATCATCTCCTCAAAGATATTCCATTTCATATTGTAGATACCCATACCGAGTGCTACACAAACGGCTGTGGCTATCATGAGGGCCACCTGAGAGGCACCCGCCAGGGCATCATCAGGGAAGAGTTTGACAACCATGACGATGAGGGTGATAAGTACTGCCAGCGGTATGACAGAAATGAAGGGATGTGGTTCCACTGGCTGCTGAGGTGGGCAGGATACTTGCTCCTCAGCAACTTGAGTTTTTTGTTTATTTTCTTTTTGTTCCATTTGTTAATACTCTCTTATACATTTCACAAAGACACAATTCGTCATCTGACGATGCCAGGATGATTTCACCGCATGTCGAGCTGTAATATTGAATGTTTATTTGCTGCATTCTTTCAACTGCGATTAAACGAAATCTTTATTTTTCATACAGTTCTATCGGCAAACCATCTGGGTCACTGAAGAATACAAATCGCTTGCCTGTATATTCATCCGTGCGTATAGGTTCATGCGCAATACCTTTACTGTCAAGTTCATCAATTGCCTCCGAAAGATCATCTACCTCAAAAGCAAGATGGCGCAGACCGGCTGCTTCCGGATAGGAAGGACGTGCTGGTGGGTTAGGGAAGGAGAATAACTCGATGACATAGTTGTCATCAAGCCAGCAGTCAGCTTTCCATGAGTCACGTTCCGTACGATAGTTTTCACTCACAATCTTCATTCCGAGCACATCTGTATAGAAATGCTTGGATTTCTCATAGTCGGAGCAAATCACGGCTACATGATGGATTTTGTTAAGTTTCATATTTCGTTGTTTATATTTGTTATTCATTAAGTCATTTTCAGAACTTCTTTGTTCTCACATGGCAATATGGCTCACCGCCGGTTTTCTCGTAGTAGTGCTGGTGGTAGGCTTCGCCAATATAGAATGTCTCCTCGAGTAAAAGGAGGGTATTCACCTCATTGCCCTTGTTGCGAAGCAATTGCATCACCCTTTCTGCCGTCTGCCTCTGGGATTCATTACGATAGAAGATACAGCTGCGGTATTGTGGACCGAGGTCAGGACCTACGCCATCAGTCTGTGCCGGGTCATGAATCTCGAAGAAAAGTTTGCATAGGCTCTCGTACGATACCTCTTCGGGATTGAACTCCACGATGATGGCTTCTACATGATGTGTCTTATGGTCTCGAACATCAGCATAGGAAGGGAATGCCTCTTTGCCACCGGTATAACCAGCCATGGTATTGATTACCCCAGGCTGTTACTGAAACTGATGCTGCGTTCCCCAGAAACATCCGCAGGCAAAGATGCCCACTTCTGTCTTCTTGTCATCAGGCGCATGATAGATGTCAACCTTTGAGCATTCCTCAATGGCTGCCTTTACCATTTCCAGTGCCTTTCCATGCTTCTTCTGAAGGTCTGGATAGGCCTTGCCACGTTCAAAATTATGCTGGAGGTCGTTGTATTTCACCTGCAGGGCAATGGGATTCTGAGAGTCTAGGATACCTTGGACATAATCATAATAGTCTGTTCCTTTCTTATGCGTGAGTAGGCGAATGGCATTCACCACGCCTGTAGGGATTCCTTCATGAAGCAAATCATCAAAGGAATAAGGACTGTCTTCTACCACATCATGCAGAAAACCTGCCATTTTCTCTTCGTCTGTATGTCCCATCAGTCCCACTGTCAATGGATGAAGAATGGCTGGATAGCCATCTCGGTCAAGTTGACCGGCATGGGCTTTTGTTGCTATGCTAAGTGCTATATCAATTGGATTCATTGTATCTTATGAATGTTTAAATGAATTGTTAATGATTCAAGTGAAAGTATATCATCAGCGCAATCTGGATGAGCAGGATAATAGGAACTCCGTATTTGAACTTCCGATGCTGCGTCTTATGATGCCAGGCTTTCATACCCAACCAGGCTCCAATACTTCCTCCCACAGCTGCCATTGTCAGAAGCGTTGCCTCCGAAATACGCCATTTGGCTTTCTTGGCTTTATACTTGTCTATACCATATATGATAAATGTGGCAGCATTGATGACAAGTAGATAATATATGAGATAACGATGCAATGTATTCATGCTGATTATTTCAATGATGATGATGCTATTTTTAATTCTGTATGTCTAACGATTCTCCCTCACGCTCGATCTTCCAAAACGGGATTTGCTTGGCATCTGTGAACTCCTTCATACGCCAGGCACTCTTGAAACCGCTTGCCACAAAGTGCATAGGGACAAACAATCCTGTCTGGAATTGCTCGATGAACTGTCTTGCACCGCGGGTATATCCATTACCTATGCGGCCATCTACAGGAAACATGACAACATCAAAGCTATCAGTGATTTTTCTGATGTCTTTCAGTTCGCCAAGATACAGTTTTTCATCTTTTTGAGGGTCTATCTCACCGAACTCCATACTCCAGATAGTTCCACCCTTATAGTCGTCAGTCAAGAACCTGGCATACCAATTGTTCAAATCTGCAGCATGGAAGATACGTTTGCCTTCAACCTCTACAATCCATGACACACCACTGTCATTGCTTCCGGCAGCAACGACCTTTATATTTTTGTCGCACCATGAGTTTCCCTTAACCATCAAGACATCTGCTTCTTCTCTCTGACATCTGCGATGCCGAATGATATCCTTGGAGAGAATGTAAGTCATCGGGGTATGAGGAAAGTGTTTTCTCCAAGAAAATATTTCTCTGGAGAAATGATCTTCGTGGAAATGACTTGCAAAAGCATACACAGGCTTACCCTTGGATAGAATCTCCGGCAAGCAATTGGCAGGATCCATCCAATAGTCAAAAACCAATATGCAGGAGTGTGTCTCCACTGCAAAACCACTATGGAATATATATGTCAGTTTCATCTTTCTCATTCAGATTTACGATTGAATCTATGGATTCTTTCCTTAATGATGCACAAATAGGTTCATTTCATCATGTCATTCAAATATGAATTGTTGGTCAAATGCTCAACCCCGGCAGGCTAGGAAGAAAGAGTATCCTTACTGTACTTAAACTGTTTGACGAATCTCATATTTAACCTCCATGCCAAGTATATCCATGATTTTTTCAACCGTCGATAGGGAAGGATTGCCTTTACCGCTCTCTATCTGCTTGATGGTAGAAATGGCTACCTCAGACATGTCAGCGAGGTCTTGCTGGGTAATACCCAAAACCATACGCTGCAATTTCATTACTTCTCGAATTTTCATACAAAGTAGTGTATTACATTGTACTTTTCGTGCAAAGATAACAAATATTTCTGGATTACGCAAGAAAAGGTACGATATCATGTTCCTTTTTAAAAAAATTATATGTTAGTGCGATTTTTCTTGATTATTTGCCATTAATATTGTTTTTTTCCTTATCTTTGCAGGCAAATTGCATCAAAGAAGTCATGACAATAGAAGAAGCTATCAAACAAAGACATAGTGTACGAAATTACATACACAAACCTCTTTCAACAGAGGTAGTTAGAGCACTCGAAGTAAAAATCGGGGAGTGCAACAAAGAGGGTGGACTACACATACAACTAGTTACCCAAGAAACCAAGGCATTCACAGGCATCATGTCCTATGGAAAATTCCATGGTGTGGAGAACTATCTCGTAATGGCTGGCAAGAAGGCTGATGATCTCGATGAGCGTATTGGATATTATGGCGAACAGCTTGTGTTGCTTGCTCAAACCTTGGGACTCAATACCTGCTGGGGTGGATTAAGTTATCGAAAGGTGAAGGAAGCTTACCATATTGAAGAAGGGGAGAAGTTGGCATGTATGATTGCCTTGGGATATGGTAAGACGGAAGGTGCCAGTCACAAAATCAAGACCATTGAACAGGTGAGCAATGCAACCGGCGATTCTCCTTCATGGTTTAGAAAGGGCGTGGAAGCTGCTCTTCTAGCTCCAACAGCCATCAATCAACAGAAGTTCTCGTTCCTCCTTCAATCTCAGGAAAGCCCAGGAGTCGGAGGCAAGGCAAAAGTTCTTGCCAAGAAAGGTTTCTCGATGGTAGGATATACCCAAATGGATCTCGGCATCGCCAAGCTCCACTTTGAAATTGGTGCAGGAACAGAAAATTTTGAGTGGGAGTAGGGGGAAAGGATGAGAGACTACACGGAAATATGGCAACTTCAAGATACCATCATCACTGCAGTCAATGCATGTGGTCAGGTAGTCTGGGATTTGCACGAAACAAGTGATGGATTCCATTTGGAGCTTACAGAACACCTGGATGAAACAGAAATCAGCAACCTCTGCTGTCAACTTCCGCTTTCTGCAGATTATGAAGGCGAAGGCAAAAACGGTTCTGTGCTGAGATTGAATATATAGCAGATGACCTTACTTGACAAAAAGCATCAATAGAGCCCTATTCATGTTACCTTTTAAAATAAACGTATTATGCAGATATTATTGGCAAATGCCAAAATCATGTTTGACAAGGCAGATAGGGCAGCTGTTTCAAAGCCACTTTTCCAATCTGTGGCCGAAATTTTGGCTACAGAAATGGCTAAGCTGGATGTAGAGGAATTGGCTAGGCAACTTGATTGCAGCCACAAGATAGCTTCGGAAAACTGGAAACGCTATCGTAATTTTATGGCTGCTGAGAAGATGCCTGCCATTCTTTCATACAATGGACAGGCGTATAAGCATCTACGTGCCAACACCTTGGGAGAAGAATCCTTGGATTATGCGCAGAAACATCTCTGGATTACTTGCTTTCTCTATGGATTGCTTCGGCCGATGGATGGCATTGTGCCTTATCGTATGGAACATTACGTGACGCTTGAAGCTACAAACGACAAGCCAATTAATCAATTTTGGAAAGATAAACTGACCGATGTTCTTATCAACAGTGTGAAAGCAGACGACGGCATACTTATCCATCTCTCCACAGCAGAATATGAACATCTGTTTGATTGGAAGAGAATTTGCGGGGAAGTGAAAGTCATCCAGCCTCTCTTTTATGTTCGCCAGAAGGATGGCAGATTGAAGATGCAGGCTGTATGGGCTAAATCCTGCCGTGGAGCTATGGTAAGATATATTCTAAGCAACCAGCTAACTACTCCTGAAAAATTGGCAGCCTTCAGTTACGAAGGTTTTGAATATGCGCCAGAATTAGGAGAAGAGGCTTTTCCGCATTTCGTTTGTAATAGAACAAAATAGTTTTTTCTATGCGAATGATATGATGAGAGTACAAAAGAATTTACATAGTGAATGAATAGTATTTATTTTAAATAAAATATAGTATAAGTTAAAATACTGTTTTTTCGTTCATCATAATGAATAAAAACAGTACTTTAACTTATTTTTTTCGTTCCTAGTATATTCTAACATCACAAAAGAAGATTTTCAGATGCCAAAATTGTGGGCACGAGACCTTAATATACGAGGAACGGGGTTAATGGCTCAGCACATAGAAACCAGAGGTTGCCCAGATTTCAGGAACATAGTACCTTAGGTGGACCTAGCGTATCCCCATTAAATTCTATATTGCTTTCCAAGCAACCAATCCTTTTCCTAAATCATCTAGTTCTATGGCAAGAGCTGTAATCTTGCGCTTGTCTGCTTTGAAAGGTTCTGCATACTGCTTAGCTTTAATTTGCTCTGCTGCAGCATCAACACCGCCATTGTTACTTAGCTTCAATTCCAATACATAGATGATGGTCGATGTTTCTACCACCATATCTATTCTACCCGTAGCTATCATCTTCTCAACTTGTACTCTGCAGCCAATGGCATTGAAAATTGTACTCAGGATGAGACGATAACGTTCTTCCATATCCATGCTTGCAAGCTTCTTGTTGCTGTATGGGACATCGGCAATGAGAGCTTTCAGACATTCCATAGCTTCTGATAGATCGCCCATTTTCAGGGAATACTGCAACATATTCTGAGTAGATACCACTTGGGCATTTGACTTCAGCGTCAAAGCTGGTAACACTATCTTATACAAAGCCTTGCGTACTTCATTATTAGGAATGCCTAGTAAATAAATACCTTCTACATACCCTTTTATCGTAAGGTAACCAGACTGATAGAGGAACAGTTCTGCTCCACCGCCTGTCACGTCAGAAGTCTCCAGGGTATCACTATCCATCGGACATTTTTCGAAATCCTTCAATCTTATTTCTATATCATCCACAAACTTAGGAAGTAACGAGGTTGCTCCAGAGGAAGCCCAGTAATTCTTAAGACTGGAATCAGAAAGGGCATTGACAAGACTAAATGGATTGAATATGTCAACCATATTTTCATGACTGAAATGATAACCATCGTAGAATGTCGTTAACTGTGCAACGGCTTCTTCGAAAGTCCACCCATTCTTTGTAGCCAGTTTATTGACTTCCGGATTGAAATCATTGAGGACTTCTTCTTTCGTGATACCGCAAAGAGCAGCATACTCAGGAGCGAAACTGATGTTGCTCAAATTATTGAGAACTGAGAATAGCGAAATTTGCGTAAACTTGGTTATACCCGTGATGAAAACAAACTTCTCGTATTTATCCTGAGCTTTCAATACAGAAAATACTTCTCTATAGACACTCGTACATGCTTCATGTTGCGGAGTCTTCCAGGAATGCTGCAATGGAGAGTCGTATTCATCAATGAGAATAACCACCTGCTGCCCTGTCTTATTGTAAGCCGTCTTTATAATTACTATCAGACGAGTAGCTAATGGGAAGTTATCCCTGGCTTCAATCCCATATAAAGATTCATATTCCTGAAAGGTATAGTTCAGATAACCTTTCAGACTTTCCGGTTCTGCTCCTGCCTGACTCATGTCGAGTCTGATTACAGGACGCTTCACCCATTCCGTCTCCAGCTGCATAATTTTCAATCCCTCGAAGAGTTCCTTCTTACCCATGAAGTAGGCTTCGAGCGTATCGACTAGGACGGATTTACCAAAGCGGCGTGGGCGGCTCAGGTAATTATACTTCTTTCCCTTGTTGGCAAGCTGCCAGATAATATCTGTCTTGTCAACATAAAGATATCCACCCGTTCTGATTTCCTCAAAAGACTGGATGCCAACAGGTAATTTTCTATCGTTTGTCTCTACCATAATACCTAAATCATTCGTTTCATTTGCAAATATACAATTATTTTTTTTAATTTCCATGTTTTTTTATTTTTCTTAGTAGTTTTTTTGCTCTACATAAAAAAGCCTACAGGTAATGTAGCCATTAACTGCAGACTATTCATTTGCGATAAATTTAGATATGGTTCAAGGATAGAGCACTAAACGTCAACCACCTCGTATGTAGGGTTGACGCCGAGCACTTTATTTTCTAACGGGAATTATGATAAATATAACTTACGTTTATGGATTCTTCTCTGCTAACTTTAGATATTATCATCTTGTACTCGCATCAATCTCCAAAGCAAAAAAGTGACGAAAAAGACAATAAGACACCATATCATTGCATCTGCTGCCCATGATGGTGAACCTGGGGTCATCGCTAAGTCACAAAAACCGGCACCAAGTATAAAACTCAGTAAAGAAATGCATCCAGTCGTGGTTCTAGTTGCGTCGGGTTCTACTTTGTATTCTTTCATAACTATTGCTATTTATATGTTATGTGTACAAAAGTAACAAAAAATACTGAAACTGCCAAGAAAACAGGAGGAAAACACACCAAAAACAAAAATATTTCTTGCAATGGAGATTGGCTGCACACCTAAGATGTACCTTTGCAAGTTTAACATGATTTTAGTATATTACCTCCCTATCTCACATCCTTCATGGTTGCGGTAGCTCGGTTTCTAGAACGTAGCCTTTATGTGGGAATTATATTCTATTTAACCCACCTTGTCTTACATATCATATCTACTTAAAATTCATTGAACTACCCACAAGCTAAAGACTTGTGGGATTCCGACTTCATCAAGGAATGCTTGCAAGCAAGTCTTACGCCCTCTCCATCGGTGTAATCGACAGTTCCTGCCGATATATTTCTTAAACCTTCATCAAGTATATTCTTCGCTGCATTCAGGTCACGGTCTATTAACTCACCGCAATTTGGGCAAGTATAGTAGCGGTCTGACAAAGACAGATCCTCCTTGACATGGCCACAATAATGGCATGTCTTCGAGGATGGATAGAATCGGTCTATCTTAACCAGAGTTTTGCCGTACCACTTTGCCTTGTACTCCAACATGGTAACGAATGTACTCCAGCTAGCATCAGAAACTGACTTGGCAAGATGACGGTTTCTTACCATTCCCTTGACATTCAGGTCCTCGCAACACACCACATCGTATCTGCGAATGAGGTCAATGGAAATCTTATGCAGCTTGTCCTTACGGCAAGACATGATTTTCTCCTGCAACCTGGCGACCTTGATACGCAGCCTGTTCCATGAACCGCTTCCCTTCTTCTTGCGTGAAAGATGCTTTTGCATCGTTGCCAGCTTCTTTGAATACTTCTTGATGAACTTATTTGATGAGTACCTGTCATTATCGGAAGTAATCACGAAATCCTTCAAGCCCAAGTCAATGCCGACACTCAGATTGGTTTTCTCCAAGTCCCCGACCACAACCTGCGCCATGATGGTAACATAATACTTTCCGCCCGGTGTTACAGATACTGTCATATTTCTTAACTCGCCCAAAACATCCTGACTCTTGGCGAACCTGATGCCGCCTTTGAATTTCGGGATGAATATTCTGTTGCCTTCAACCTTAAAATGCTGGGGAACAGCAAAGCTGCCCCCATGTTTCTTTGAGTGGAAACGTGGGAATCTGGCTCTCCCCTTGAAGAAGTTTACATAGGCGGTTTCCAAATGGCGCAAGGCATGCTGCAAAGTCTGACTATTGATTTCCTTTAACCAGAAGTAGGCCTCGGTCTTTTTCATTGCAGTCAGCTCCTTTGCCTGCTCATAGTAGTTGGAGCTCTTCCTGGTCTGCTCATACTGTTCCTTGCGCTTGGCGAGAAAATGATTGTAGACAAAGCGGACACTACCAAAATAATTCGCAAGCATTTTCTCTTGCTTCTTATTCGGGTAAAGCCTAAACTTATATGTCTTCTGTATCATCTTCATAGTGTACAAAGGTACGAAATTTTTCTCCAACAACAAAGGAAAGATGCAATTATTTGCAAAATATTACGCGATTTCAATATATGTGATGCAAATAGTGACACCTTCAGAAAATACATTGAGAAACAAAGCTAATTTTTGTGCCAATTCATCCCAGAGGCTAAAGACCTTTGGGTTTTCTTGGCAACATTATATAAAAAGTAAAGGCTAGGCTTTCCTTCCTTCATCCGATAAGAATTATTATCTTAAATATCCGTAAAAAAATTACGGCATGTTGATATTTTGTATATCTTTGCAAATGCTAAGCAGCACTGAACACCATAAATAAAACTAGTTTCGTCGTTTCTGTGCATCTTTGCTTTGCACCAACATTATTGTTATCAATTAAAATGAAGTATATAGAATCATGTTAGTAAAATTTGCCGTAACGAACTATAGAGGATTTGCCAATCGCATAGAATGGGATTTGTCGAAACCAAGTAACTATTCGTTCAATACTTTTGCCATTAAAGATGGTATCATCAAGAATGGCATCGTGTATGGACCTAATGGTTCTGGCAAGTCGAACTTTGCAATGGCCATCTTCGACATCACCAATCATCTTTCACAGAAGTGGAAGAAGGTGAACTATTATGATAACTTTACATATACGGGAAAGTTGAACTTCCCCGTAAAATTTGAATATGCCTTCAAGTTTAGAGATGATACGTTACAATATACATATAGCAAATCGCCTGATGGAAAGCTGGAGGAAGAAGAACTTGTTGTGAATAACAAACTTATTTTCTGCAACAAGAATTCTGTCTTGACATTGGATGATGTTGAGTTCCCGATGGATTCTGCGGTGAAGGCAAACCTTGCCAATAACGCCAACAATGTATCCATCGTAAACTTTCTGCTTACTTCCTATCCTCTTGCCAAGGAACATTATCTTCTGAAGCTGCAGCAATTCGTAAACTCAATGTTATGGTTCAGAAGTGTTGAAAAAAATGAGTTTATGGGGTTGGCTACTGCTCCGGCTAATCTCGATGAGTATATCATCAAGAATCAGCTGACTCGGGACTTTGAGGACTTCATTCATCGGGTAAGCGGACAACGTTTTGAGTTCCAGGAGCCAAATGATGATGATAAAGAGTTGTATTGCGTTTTTGGATTAGGTCGCATTCCATTCGATAAGATAGCATCAACGGGTACTCAATCTCTGATGCTACTTTATTACTGGCTGAAACAGATGACAAATGCATCGTTCGTTTTCATCGATGAATTTGATGCTTTCTATCATTTCAGACTCTCTTATGAGGTTTGCAAGACCCTCTTTGCCCTCCCATGTCAGGCTTTTACGTCATCACACAATACCTACTTGATGAATAACGACTTGCTTCGCCCAGACTGCAATTTCATCTTGCAAGACAACAAAATCAAGCCGTTGAGCGACTGTACCCAAAAAGAGTTGAGATTCGGGCATAATATTGAAAAAATGTTTAGAGGTAACGCATTCGAAGTATGATACTATTCGTTTTTGAAGGAGTAAAACGGGAGCCGGATTTGTTCCGCACCATCCAGCGATTATACTTTGCAAATAAAGATGAGCAGATAGTATGTTCCTATAACAACAACATCTATCAATTATACAAAGATTTGCAGGAGTATGATGGTGATGGAGATATTGTGTCTTTACTCATGGAGAAATTTGCTGGTCGAGCAGACAATCCGCTCAATGATATTGATGCATCTGCAGACATTTCTGAAATCTATCTATTCTTCGACTATGACTTTCATAACCGGAATTTACCACTCGAAGAAATCAACTAACAAGTAGAGGAAATGCTTGAAATTTTCAACAATGAAACGGAGTTTGGTAGGCTTTATATTGACTATCCAATGGTTGAGTCTATACGATATACTAAGCAGTTGCCTGATGCAAACTATTGGACATATTCTGTAACACGCTCAGAGTGTGGTAAGTTCAAAGGTGTATCTGCCGATTTTTCTGCGTATGACAGTTTCGATTTCATCCTACTGAAAGATCATCGAGAGCCAACAGAAGAAGAGACGAAGGAAGTCAAGCAGAATTGGGAATATTTAAAAGAAATGAATGTGGGAAAAGCGAACTATCTATGTAAGGGGAAGAATATGATGCCTGCATCTAAAGAAGACATACTTCAGGATAAAATATTCAACTCACAATTAGAGCAGTATGTAAATACCGAAGATTGCAAAGTAGCAGTACTCAATGCTTTCCCAATATTCCTATTTGACTATTTCAAATAATGTTTGCATACTATGGTATTTAAAACGTATTGACAGAAGTAAACACTGGGAGTGTCAAGTATAAATTTTATACAAGAATATAGCATAAGTTAAAGTACCGATTTTTACGTTCACTGCAATGAATAAAATCGGTACTTTATTTTTTTGTGCGCTCTAACACCATATTATAACAAATATGTTTAACAAACATTATTGCTATTAAAAACTTTAAATATTATCGTCTTGCATTCGCATCAATCTCCAAAGCAAAAAAGTGACGAAAAAGACTATAAGACACCATATCATTGCATCTGCTGCCCATGATGGTGAACCTGGGGTCATAGCTAGATCACAAAAACCGGCACCAAGTATAAAACTCAGTAAAGAAATGCATCCAGTCGTGGTTCTAGTTGCGTCGGGTTCTACTTTGTATTCTTTCATAACTATTGCTATTTATATGTTATGTGTACAAAAGTAACAAAAAATACTGAAACTGCCAAGAAAACAGGAGGAAAACACACCAAAAACAAAAATATTTCTTGCTATGCAGATAGGCTGCACACCTATGCTATACCTTTGCAGGTTAAAACCTGATATATAGGATATATGAAAATTGTTATGCTTCATAGGGAAAAATTACTCTTTATCTATAAAGGCAAATCTGAGTACATTTTACTATGATGCCCTCAGATTTGCCTTTGTAAAATTCACTTATATCCTGTCTTATTTTTCCTCATAAGGAGCAAAACCATGATCTAGCAGGAAGGCATAAGTTTCAGGGTCATTTCGAATAGCAGCACCACCTCTTTTGTGAAATTTCATCAAGATGCCGTAGTAAGGCTTATCCTTAGGAGTAGGCAAAAAGCCACGTTCAATGACAAACTTCTTTAGAGCTTCATTTCCCTTACATATAGGTTCGTTGTCTTCTAAACCTATCATTTTTCTCAACTCTGCCTTCATACCTTCTGATATTTCCAGGCGGTTCATGTGATTTCTAATCCAAATATAATCCAGATCACTGGCTATACCGGAACCACGCTGGATGATTCCTTCCTGCTCCACACGTTTCTTGATTTTCTCAAAACGAACCTGTACTGCCTTCATAGGAGTAACATACATCTGTAAAATCCGCTGGAATCTATCAAGATGTGCCTGTGTCAAACTCTTGTTTTTCTTCTTACCCTTCAAGAATTTCTGAAACTCCTGGTAAATTCCATTCACATATGAATCTTCCTTCTGTGTTGGCAACTTACCGTTGTTCTTTTTAATAGCTTCTTCAAGGATATCAAGCCGTTCATCTAAACCTGTACGCTTAACTGGTTCCTTTGAATAACCATGTGCTACCAACCAATTCATACGATGAGGATATTTACGCTGATTCATCGGAAAACGCTGTTTTTCAATAAATCTGACAGCCTTTAAATCCTCAGAAGGAAAAGGAAGACGACTATTTTTATCATAAAATTCTGTCAAAAGTGGTAAAAAATGATCATACCAAATGTCATCCTTCAGTTCTGCAACATCATCAAATTTGCATATTTCCTCATAAAACTCACGAAAATCTCTACATTCGTCTATTACTTCAAAAGGAAAAGGTTCCAATTCATCATTTGAAGAACTTTCATTATTACCATTACTACCTCCACCGAAACTATAAGTTTTGCAGTAGTCGAGCAACATAGTATCCATATTGTTTACTAAATCCAGAACAACAGGACGCTTCAAAATGTTCTCTGCCGTAAGACAACGACCAATTTGCTGCTCAATGATAAGACGGGATATGGTTGAACGGAGCATGATAATCCCATCCACGTGTGGCACATGAATTCCTTCATTAAGCATATTTACAGAAATGGCTACCTTTAACCCGTCATAATTGTCCAATTCGAAATCCTCCATTTCTTTGGAGAGGTATTTCTCCTGATAATCAATCTGATAGAAACGGATACGCTTGAAACCTGCAGAAGATAACCAGTCCCCAAGAAGTTGTCTGGCTTTGGCAGCTTTGGCAACCTTAGAACAAAAGACAATAATTCTCTTGATATCGGAACTGAAATATTTTTTGATGATAGGAGATACTCCATGTGACTCAGACCAACTGCGTGAAATTCCTGCAAGACGATGCAAATAGGTCTTCTTCTCTCCATCTTCCATATACTTGGAAGTTCTAATAGCCCCTTTTGCCTTCTCTATTGTTTCATCAGCAGAATACAATGAAGAAACATAAATCGGAGTAGGAAGAATATTCTTTTTCAAGGCAAGTCCAAGACTCAAGTAGCTAATAATGTTGCCATCGAAAAGTTCTTCTGCCATATCTCGCTCATGATCCAAATATCTGATATGAGTCGCACTCGTACCTAAGATTTTTGCTATAGGATTAGCTGCAATTATCTTTTTAACACCATGCCCCCATTCTGGTGCACCCGCACGATGAAACTCATCAAGGACTATCAAATCATAGCCTGTGGAAGGGACTTCATCATAGATGGAACTTGCATAAGTACGGAACTCTACCCCTTCATTACACACTTTCTGGGTCTCGTTCAATACAAAATTATTGGGAGCCATGACCAATACCTTTGAAAAATGGGAGGCAACTGCAGCTATACAATAGCTCTTACCTGTACCTGTGGCATGTACTATAGCTGCACGTTGATGGTTCTCAAAATGAGCCATCACCTTTTCATAAGCTTCTCTATTATGAGGAAGCAGATGAAGATTCTTTTGTTCGGTTGTTACTGACATATTCTGTTCTAAAGTTTGTTTATTCAAATACATGGGACTGCTGCATATATCGAGTGACATCTAAGCAAGGTTCACTCCAAACAGTTAAGAACGGAACGAAGGATGCAAGGTATTACAGGATGTTGTAACCTTCCTGGGTGTTAAAACCAGGTGCAAAAATAGAAAAAAACATTGGAACAAACAAGAAAACACTATGAAAACACACCAAAAACAAAAATATCTCTTGCTACGCAGAAAGACTGCACACCTATTGTATACCTTTGCACCAGAAAATAAGATTCTGGATGTGTGAAGAGATCGTGGTGGTCAAGAAAGACTTACTTCATTAATGAATCGCTAGTGGTAATACACTATAGCTATGGGTACTCAGTTTTTCCATTACCACCCTATTCCACATCCTTTATGGTTGCGGTAGCTCAGTTGGTAGAGCATAGATGTGTGTGGGAATCATCTTCTTCCAGGAGGTCAACTTACACATACTTCTGCAATGAGAGCCTAGTGTCGCAGGTTCGAGTCCTGCCCGCAGCCCAATTATTAACTTAGGTCAAGAGGGACTTACTTCATAGCTTGGATTGCAGTTTCATAGTTGGAGTTCCTCCATTACCTTATTATAATATAGATTGATTATGAACGACAAGGCTTTAGTAAAAGTTGCATTGAGGTACAAGGCTTTGTATCTTGACATCAGGAAGGAAGACATCAACATGTCTTCGGAAATCACTCCAGCAGTCTATTCCCTTTTGGAGCGATTAAAAGAGTACGGCTATTGTGTAAGCGAGGAGCTGTTACATGGTCTTGGCATGGTAACTGTAGAAGAACTGACAGATATTGTTGCCGTCATCGAGGATGTAATGGGAGTAGAACTCAATTGGTCTCCTCTAGTCAAGGGTTGGAATGTTCCTACCAAAGAAGGAGCTGTGGATCATTTCATTACCTGGATTGCCAATATTTTACACAAAGAAGTGGATATCAAGGGTACTACCCTACCTTGTGGACATTTGATTCCTGAGGGAACTTTCCCATTGGAGAGATACAATGGATGTCCCTACTGTGGTACACCATTCATTGCGACTGATTATGTTTTCAAGGGGCAGGGAAGCAAGCTAAAGGAACTGCGCCTGTTCACGGGAAAAGAGCTGAAGGAGGTTTTTCAATCGTTACTCTCCTCTCCCACTCCACTGGACATGACTCAGAAAAACAGTCTGGAGCTTCTTTTGGATGAATATGATGTTCCAGAAGGAATAGAAATCAGCATGAAAGAGACCATGATGCTGATCATTAGAAATCTGGTAAGGAAGGAGGATGGTGATAAAGCCACATCCTACTTGAAGACCCCTACTGACATCTTGAGATATCTCTGGTATGAGAAAACTGGGCAGCTGCAGATTATCAAGCCATCTGTTCTCCAGGCCAATGCAAGAAGGTTAGGTTATCAGATGGGGATTGCAGGGGATACCTCTCTCACCTACCAGGAACGAATGAAGGAGCATCTCAAGCTGAAATACTCCAGAAAGACATGCAAGATGGTAGCCAAATGGATGAATGCAACCTCGCTTTCTGCCAAGAAAGCGGCTGAGGACATGAATCCTAAGCGTGGTATGTGGGTAAGATTCATTCGCGCTCTCCGTTTGGCAGAATATGCCAAGAGAAAGGGATTTGAGCATTTGGCAGAAATCATGGATGTATTCTACAACCAGGATTACACCACATGGCAAGGCTGCATAGACAAGGCTAGCAAGGAAAAGGAGGCAAAGAAGGTGTTGGATTTACTGAAATCCAGACCAGGCTCTTTTGCCCGCTGCCTGTTTGCCACCATGTTGAGGTTTGGTTGCGAAGAGACTTTGAAAGCTTTTGAGGAGGTAGCAGATAAACTACCTATGAGACTTCTGGTTTCTCTAGGCAATGCTGCCGAGATTTACTTTGACGAGAACTCTATTCGCTCCATACAGACAATTACCGGATTAAGAATAACAATCGAGCATAATAAGTTGCTTTCTCTGTATTCGAGAGAGGAACGTCAGCAGATGGTGGATGCGGTATATGGTGTATACAAACATGCCATGCTCAGACGCTTCAAGGATATGGATACAGAAAGCAAGACCATCTATATTGCACCAGAACTGTTTGATATCCCAATCAGCGTAGGTGACCGTTCTTCTACCATACAGGATACCAGCTGCGCCTTGATGGGTACGAGATTTCCGGTGGAAGGTGATGCTGTTAGATTGTTCTTGCAATGGGGCAAGGGTCTTCACGCCCAACACCTGGACATGGATCTTAGCTGTAGGATTTCATATGATGACAAGATAGAGGAATGTGCCTACTATCATCTCACATGCACCGGTGCCAAGCATTCGGGTGACATCAGAAGCATACCGGAGATGGTGGGAACGGCAGAGTATATAGATTTGTCTTTACCTGAGCTGGAGAAAGCTGGTGCCAGGTATGCGACCTTTACCTGCAATGCATACTCCTGTGGTTCACTGTCACCAAATCTTGTGGTGGGATGGATGGATTCTGCCAATGAAATGACAATATCTGAAAAAGATGGTGTTGCCTACGATCCATCATGTGTTCAGCACATGGTAAGAGTGGGTGATGACAATCTTGCCAAGGGACTTGTCTTCGGGGTTCTGGATATAGCCAGAAGAGAAATCATTTGGTTGGAAATGCCAGTCTCAGGACAAACGCTTCGTTCTGCTTGTAGAGAAGACATAGAGGCGCTGCTCAAGAGACTTCAAAGAAAACTTAAGATTGGAGAGCTCCTTCGATTAAAGGCAGAGGCACAAGGTCTTGAAATCTTGTTTGATGAGAGTCAGGCAGACGAAAGCTATACCTATGAATGGGCTTTGAATCCGGCAGAGGTAAGCAAGCTCTTGTATTGAAAGAACAACGACTCTATTGCGGAATACAATTACTCCTCACATGATGAAGGTTTTTAAAATGCCAAAAGCCTTCATCATGTGATGAGTATCATAGGTCTGTAGTAGTCCAAAACAAACATCCCTTCATTAAATATTCTTAAATAATAAACCTATAAGTTGTACATTTAAACTTTTTATTTGTATCTTCGCATTATAAAATAGTACGATTATGAGATTCGATCGTTATCACAGAAAACGAGCACCTCTGGGCTGTCAGATATGACGACTGCCTTGACAACGTTCTTGATTCCATACTTGGACAATGGAACGATGTTGCATGGTTACGCAACTTCTTTAAGCAGAATACAGATGATTTAGCCTCCTACTTCAAAATCACAGATGTCAACCAAGCCATTTATGATACGATTGAAGATAGTGAACGCTTACAGTGTCTCATCATGGACATATCTCCAGATGCAGACCTTGACAAGATTTTCCGTCCATTGGAAAATTGTCGTACTTCAGAAATGCTTTTGGGTAAGGAAAAGGCACGCCTTCGAAACACCCCTCGCCATGCTTCGTGGCTTCGAATTTATGCCATCAAGCTTGAACCAGGTATTTATATCTTTACAGGAGGGGCTATCAAGTTAACCCGTACCATGCAGGAACGTGAACATACGTTAGTAGAACTTGCCCGTATGGAAAAAGTGAGACGTTTTTTGATTAACAACGATATTGCCGATAAGGACTCCTTCATGGACTTCTTAAATGAAATTTTATAAAAAAGAAAGGAGGTTATTATGAAAACTGCTAATGAAATAGTTTCAAAACTTAAAGAGCATCAGGCTTCTTCTCCATCAAAATGGCGTGAGAATGCAGAATGGCGCATGGCAAACAAGTCATGGCTTCGCTATTCTCAGCATATTGCAATGAAAATGCTCGATAAAATGGATGAATTAGGAATGACACAGAAACGTTTGTCAGAACTTATGGGATGCAGTCAGCAATATGTGTCCAAGATTCTCAAAGGACAAGAGAATCTATCTCTTGAAACACTGGCAAAGATTGAGCGCTGTCTCCAGATATCTATCCTGGGGAACTTAGCCAAATAATGTTGCTGAAAAAAAGAATAATCTTCTTAAGAAAATACCCTTCATTAGAAAATAATGGCTGGTTTGAGATTCTTTATCCCAAACTAGCCATCATTATATTAGAAAATATTTGCCATATTCTAAAAAACACAGACGCCTAATTGCTGTCTTAAGTCTAGACTTCCAGTGAAAAGGATACCATGGATCCCCACACGATTGGCACCATCAACATTCACTTGCCGATCATCGATGAAGATGCTCTCCGATGCCTGTAGATCATAACGATTCAGAAGAAGTTGATAAATCTCCGGATTGGGCTTTACCATCTTCTCCTCACCACTCACAACGATTCCTTCAAACATATCAAACAGACGTGCATGGACTTCCCTGACTAATGGGAAAGTCTCATGAGACCAGTTGGTAAGGCAGAACAAATGATAGCCTCTATTCTTTAACTCGGACATGATTTCATAGATTCCGGGAATTTCACCACCATCCATATCCTTGTAACAATACCAGTAAGCACCTATGTAAGGAGCATACTTGGGAAAAGCCTGCTTTAATTCGAAAATACATTCATCTATTGGCTTTCCCAAGTCTGTCTGATCATTCCATTCATTCGTCACCACATGATCGATTATCCACCTAGCCTTCTCCCTGTCGCCATGAAACAGAGTGGTATAGAGGTTCATGCGCATCCAGTTCACCAATACGCTTCCTACATCAAAGATGATATTCTTGTATCTACTCATTGCAGTCTACATCTTATGTTTTAACTTTTTACATAGAAGAACTCAGGCTGCTTGGATTCGGCAAAGGCCTTCTCAAATTTCCAGCTGACTGCCTTATATAACAGACCTCCAAATTGGCGGGCATGCTGAGGGCAGACCACTACACATCTACCACACGAGATACATTTCTTTTCGTTGGTCTTATATGGTTCGTCCTGAGTAATGGCTCCGACAGGGCACATCTTCACACAAGCATGGCAGGAAGTACATTTTCCCTTGCTTCCTTCTGGATGCAAGGGAATTGGCTTAGTATCACGATATGGGCGGTTGCCATTTACCATCAGCCGGCTAACTGCTGCCATCTTTGAAATCTGGGATAGAAGTTGACTACTCTTTGAAGCGAAATCATGGAGTTTGGCCATATCATCAGCATCAGGTCTTCCCTCTGCAATCTTAGGGAAAATGGAATGCTGGGCTATGACGGCAGCCGCAGAAAGTATCTTGAAGCCATGGGATTCCACCAGGTCCTTCAGCTCGATGAGCGTATCATCGTAGGCTCTGTTACCATAGACACATACTATGATGGCTGGGGTATTGTTTCCAAGAAAACGTCTCAATGAACGAACTGCCATTTCAGGAACTCTACCAGCATAGGAAGGTACTCCCACAATCAACAAATCCTCTTCACTTCCAAGCGAGACATCATCCTTCAGCATATCAGAAGTGATGTCATACTCCTTAACTGGCTTCTGAAACTGGGATGCAATCTCACGGACTACACGTCTTGTTGAAAAAGTGGCGCTATAATAGACCAAGTGGATGTTTTTAATATTCATAATGTCATTGTATATTTAGAATGCAAAGATACGATTTTTATGTTAAACCAGCAATTGATTTGAAGATTTTTGTTATCTTTGCAGAAAATTTGAATTACTGGGTATAATATTGACGAGGTTTTTTGAAAAGACAAAGGAACATACAATGATAGATACAAGACTGAAAGTTTTCAGAAGTGTGGCTACACTCCTGAGTTTCACTAAGGCTGCCAACGAACTATTCATCAGCCAGCCTGCCATCAGCAAGCACATACAGGAGCTTGAAAAGGAATATGGGGTGCAACTGTTCGACAGAATCGGCAATCGCATCCAGCTCACCCGTGCCGGACAACTTATGCTTGACCATGCCTGCAAGATTATCAATGCCTATCAGAATCTCGATTTCGACATGAAGAAACTCACTGAGAAATCAGGTGGCGAACTGCGCATCGGAGCCAGTACCACCATCTCGCAATATGTTCTCCCCGAACTGATTGCTGAATTCAGGAAACAATATCCCGATATTCGTCTTACCCTGCTCAGCGGAAATTCTCATGAGATAGAGGACGCTCTTGCTGCTGGAAGAATAGACCTGGGCATGGTGGAAGGCATCAAGCGTCAGCCCACCTTTAAATACACTCCTTTCATGAAAGATGAGCTGGTGGCGTTCGTACATTGTTCCAATCCCCTAGCCCAACAAGACGAGATTTCCCTGGAATTTCTCAAACAGATACCTATAGTGCTGCGTGAATTAGGCTCCGGAACTTTGGATGTCATCCAAAATGCCCTGCAGGAAAACGGTATTGATCTTTCTGATCTGAACATAGAGATGAATCTGGGAACCACAGAGGGCATCAAGCATTTCGTGGAACATTCCTTATGCATGGGTATCATCAGCGTAAGAGCCATCTACAGGAGTATCTATGAACAAGTTTTCAAGGTTCTGGAAATTGAAGACCTAAAGATGGAACGAGAATTTCTGTTTGTAGAGAAGAGAGGCGAAACCGCCAAACTCCAGCAGACATTCAAGAGATTCATAACCAGTGGTTATAACGTATAGTTATTATGTATATACAGCATCTCATGATTTTTCGTACCTTTGCACCTGCTTTTCAAAAGCGATTAACCGACAAAAAAGAAAAATATGAGATTATCAGAACAAAGGAGCAGTATGCTGCATGGCGTATTGCTCATCGCACTCTTCGCATGCGCTGCCTTCTACATCGGTGGCATGGACTGGGTGAAAGCTCTTTCGTTTAGCCCCATGGTGGTGGGCATCATCATTGGTATGCTCTATGCAAACAGTTTACGTAACAACCTGCCCGACACCTGGGTACCGGGCATCAAGTTTTGCAGTAAGCGAATCCTCCGCACAGGCATCATCCTTTATGGTTTCAAGCTTACCTTCCAGGATGTGATGGCTGTGGGCTTCTCTGCCATCGTAATGGATGCCATCATCGTATGCGGCACCATCGGCTTGGGAATCCTGGTGGGAAGACTCCTGAAAATTGACCGCAGTATCGCACTGCTCACCGCTTGCGGAAGTGCCATCTGTGGAGCTGCAGCAGTATTGGGTGTGGATGGGGCCATTCGTCCGAAGCCTTACAAGACGGCAGTAGCCGTAGCCACCGTAGTCATCTTTGGAACATTATCCATGTTCCTCTACCCTATTCTCTACAGGGCTGGCATCTTTGACCTATCACCAGATATGATGGGACTCTTTACGGGTTCCACCGTTCATGAAGTAGCCCATGTGGTAGGTGCAGCCAATGCCATGGGAGCCGAGGTGAGCAACAATGCCATCATTGTAAAGATGATAAGGGTGATGATGCTGGTACCGGTATTACTGGTGATTGCATGGACCGTTGCAAGGGATGTTGCCAAAAGAGACTGTTTGGAAAATACTGATACCAACAAGCCTAAAATCAGCATTCCATGGTTTGCCATTCTCTTCCTGGTAGTGATCGGATTCAATTCTCTTGGTTTGCTTCCTGAAAGCATAGTGGATTGGATTAACCAACTGGATACTTTCCTCCTGACCATGGCCATGGCAGCATTGGGAGCCGAGACAAGCTTTGACAAATTCAAGAAAGCTGGCATTAAGCCTTTCCTCTTGGCTGCCATTCTTTATTGCTGGCTCATTGGAGGTGGATATTGTCTGGTGAAGTTTGCCATTCCTTACTTACAATAATAGTATCACATATATGATACCGTCAAAACTGAATATCCATGTGAAAAATTGAACGATTCACATGGATATTTTTATTTTTTTTATTAACTTTGCAGACATATTCAAAATATATATTCAATATGGCTATCATAAAGACTGTAGAGGGGGAAAACTCCTCAATGGGGAAAGAAAAGCCGGATAGATATATACAGGATGGTATTCTTATCGCCATAGATACAGACAAGGAATATCTATCTGACAATATGGCATTTATGAATAAAGACATTTAACGCAGCAGAAATCATGAAGAAGAAAATATATTTTGCAGGTTCTATTCGTGGAGGGAGAAATTTTGCTGATCTCTACAGAAAGATGATTGAACATATGCAGCTCACTGACATCGTTCTGACCGAGCATATAGGTCAGGCAGACATCAATCTCATGGAAAAAGGCAGGATGAGTGATGCTGAAATCTATAACCAGGATACAGCATGGCTCAGAGAGAGCGACATGGTGGTAGCCGAGTGCAGCAATCCTTCTCTTGGTGTGGGTTATGAACTGGCCTATGCTGAGAGCAGAGGTATTCCTTGTCATATCTTCTATGACAAGAGCAAGACTCAGCTTTCTGCCATGCTTACAGGTAATCCCTACTTCGTGATTTACCCTTATCAAACAGAAAAGGAACTATTCTCTTTAATGGATAAGATTTTGTCATAGAAGCAATTATCACTATATGATTATCTGGAATCCATGGCACGGCTGCCATAAAATCAGTGAAGGATGTGAGCACTGCTACATGTACTTTCTGGATGGCAAGAGAGGCATTGACACGGCGAAGGTTTTCAGGACAGAGAACTTTGCCATGCCTCTTCAGAGAAAGAGAGACGGTAGTTTCAAATATCCTTCTGGCATGGAGATGTATGTGGGACTTAGCACGGATTTTTTTGTGGAGGAAGCTGATGTTTGGAGAGAAGAAGCCTGGAGAATCATCAGGAGTCGTCCGGATATGGTATTTCGTCTGCTCACCAAGCGTGCGCATCGCATTGAGGAATGCTTGCCAAAGGACTGGGGAACTGGTTATGAGAATGTTCTTCTCTCGGTAACTACAGAGAACCAGAAGAGAGCTGATGAGAGGCTTCCTATTCTTTTGGATCTTCCAGCCAGGCACAAAGGCTTCATGGCTGCTCCATTCATTGGTCCCATAGACGTTTCTTCCTATTTAGCCACAGGGCAGATAGAAGATGTACTATGTGGAGGTGAGAACTATGACGGTGCCAGGCCATGCCATTATGAGTGGGTGAAGAGTTTGAGTGATCAGTGCAGGACCTACCATGTATCATTCAACTTCATCGAAACTGGTACTTGCTTTGTCAAGGACGGAAGAATTTACCGAATTCATGACAAGCAAGTCCAGAGTAAACAAGCTTATCTGAGTGGGTTGAGTTTTCAGGGGAAGCCTATATCCTACAAGCTCCACCTTCCTGAAGGCAATCTGTTTGGCAATGAAATTATCAAGCCACAAGCATTGTTCAGAGCACATTGCAAGACCTGTGGGAGCAGGATGACGTGCAACGGTTGTTCCAATTGTGGGGCATGCGACAACAGATAGCGGAAATACTCATTATTGGTAGATTACAAGTTCCCTCGGGAGGTTGATGATTTTCAGTCTCTCGAACCAGAGCTTCATGGAAGAGCCTTGGTGGCGCTTGACATGGCTATTGATGATGTAGTAGTCGGCTTGGTATTCGTCCATCAAGTCGGAGAAAGCAGCCTTGATACGCGAACATTTCTCATTGATGGCATTATCAAGAGGGTTCGTCAGGCGATTCACTGTTTCTGTGATTTTATCGGGGTCGATTCTGTTGCCGATTTTTCGGTAGAGGGCAAACAGTTCCTCACGATGATCCACCAGGTTCTTGAACTCTATTCCTTCCGGGTGATTCAGAAAGAGCAGATAGAGGGCCTTGTGGATGGGACTGAGCTGCACTTCCCTGTTTCCATAGTCTGGGAGCAAGAAACGGTAATCTTCCGTGATGACCAGAGGACTGAGGGTTGCCCTTGCTGCCTCGATACGGAGCTGTTCCAATACGGGCACACTGATGGCTTTTAACAAAAGATCGGTTCTACCTTCTGCTAAAAGCTGGGTGGAAAGCGTCTTTACCTGAGCGGCTTTCTCCTCTGGGGTCATATTTCTTGTTTCTTCTTGCATACTGGTTGCAAAAGTACAAAAAGAATGGGAAATTTCGTTTCACTCCTTGGAAAAATCATCTTTTGCAAGGCTTGCGTTTGTTTTTTTATAGGTGATCTGACTCTTTATATGTATCTTTGTGGCCAAATTGAAATATTGAAATGATGAAAGAAGATTGGACACCTATAGATTTCGGGCAGACAGAAGACACTACCAAGAACATCATCAAGGTGATTGGTGTGGGTGGTGGCGGATGCAATGCCGTTAAGAATATGTATGCAGAGGGTATAGTAAACGTGAGTTTCGCCGTCTGTAATACGGATAGTCAATCACTATCCAAGTCGCCTGTGCCGGTAAAAATCATGCTCGGAAAGAGTGGTTTGGGGGCAGGGGCAAATCCCGAAGTGGGAAGAAGTGAGGCTCAGAATACCCAGGAAGATATCAAGAAACTGCTGGACGACGGAACCAAGATGGTTTTTGTTACAGCCGGAATGGGTGGTGGAACGGGTACGGGTGCCGCACCTGTCATTGCCGGTATTGCCAAAGGGATGGGAATCCTTACCGTTGGCATCATCACCATACCTTTCTACTTCGAGAAGCGAAAGAAAATTGTCAAGGCTCTGCAGGGTGTAGAAGAAATGCGCAAGAACGTGGATGCCTTGCTTATCGTCAACAACGAGCGTCTCTGCGATGTTTATGCCGACTCCGAGATTACCGTAAAGGATGCCTTCAAACTGGCAGACAAGGTACTGAGCGATGCCACCAAGAGTATCTCGGAACTCATCACCGTGGAGGGAACCATCAATCTTGACTTCCGTGACATCGAGACTACCATCAAGAGCGGTGGCGGTGCTATCATGGCCATGGGTAGAGCCAGTGGTGAGGGAAGGGTTCAGAGTGCCATCAAGAATGCGTTAGACTCTCCTCTGCTCTATGGCAGCGACATCAGTAATGCCCAGCGCATCCTTTTCAATATCTACACTTCCAGCAAGCACCCAATCTTTGTTCGGGAAATGAGAGAAATTGACGCTTTCTTTGATGAATTGAATCCAGACATCAAGGTGATCTGGGGTCTCTCTGATGATGACAGCTTGGACGAGGATGCCAAAGTCACCATTCTTGCAACAGGTCTCAACAATGAGTTGTCCGAGGAGGTAAAAGAAAGTTCCTCTACGTCAAAGGATGAAGAAGACTATCAAAGAATCATCGACAAACTCTATCATCCTATTCGAGACAACTTCCAGACGCATTCAGATAAAACTGAGCAAAAGCAAGAAACAGAACCTGCAGATGACAATAAGACTGATGATACAAAGAAGGTCGCCATGATTGCAGCTCAAGAAGGAGAGTCTGAAGAAGGGGCAACTAATGTTTTGAATGAGAACAACCCTCATAGCACAGAAGATTCAGGAAAGGTTTCTGTAGAATCGCCAGTTTCCAAGCCTAAGCCACTAACTTTGGGTAAAAAAATCAAAAACGGGCTTATAAAAATTGCAGAAGACTTGGATATCATCTCTTACGATGATGAGAACTACAAGTAGCTTCTTGAGAGACGAAGCTTCAAACCAAGAAGATGATAACGGCAGGCTTTGAAATCCCCACCGCTTAGGATTAATTCCAGCGATGGGGATTTTTTGTTCATTCATGCAGGAATATTAATTTAGGTGAATGGTTTCCGCATATCATAAATCATTAAAAGAGATTAAGTTATATTATGTTTAAGGATTCCGTATTTCAGAATTTGTTTCGAACTATTAACTTAAGGACACTACAGAGAAAACAGAACACCATGAAAACATCCATTCCAATCTGATTAAAACTTACCTGTCATCTAAACGAGAGTAACCTGAAGAAGGCAAGAAAAAATGGTCAAAAGAAGCTATCATTTATACAGAATATGTTTAACCATGTAACCTCCATGCTGGTTGCAACTTTTTATCCCCGGTTTCATATATCCCAATTTTAAGGAGAGAGGTTTTTACTTTGCAAAATTACGATAAACGTAAACCTGCAAGTACCGCCTAAAGGCTATTTCTGTATTTTTTGTCTAAGCAGCCGATGGCTACCGAAAATAATACAGAAATTCCTTGCACCCTGTTTACTCTTATTTATCGTATTGACTTGCACGTAAAAAGCCTATCACCTTTTAATCTTCGGGATTTGGGGAGAGGGAATAATATTTTTAAATTACTAGTTGCAGCAGGTCTGTCGTGGGTTCACACGGAAAACGAGTATTCATATGATGTTACTTTTTGTTCTTGGCGTTTCAGTTCTTGCAGTTGTTACAGCTTACTCTCCTGAGGAATGGAAAGACATAATAGATAGAGTTAATGAATGATTTTCTTTTCAAAAGTCGGATTTTATCATAGAATCTGACTTTTTTTGTGTTATTTCTCATGACTTCACGATTTTTTTTGTATTTTTGCCATATTAATAAACGAAAATCATAAAATGATGCATATGGAGACTATTATTTCAACGATTGTGATCATAGCTTGTATCTACTTCTTTTCTCGTAGAAAAACAAAGCCAACAGAACAAGGAGCAGCCGGCAGCACACAACCTGAGGCTTCTGCAGACATACTGCAAGAAGAAAAGCAGGCAGGACCTCCACGCACCAAGGATTTGTGCATAGAACTACTGAAGCAGTTAAACTGTAAGGCTGCTGTTGCAGAAGAGGACGAGAACCGCTTGTGTTTTCAGTATCAGGGAGAACTTTTCGTCATTGATACCAGCAACGAGAGTTTCTTCATTGATATTTGGGATCCAAGGTGGTATATTGTTCCATTGGATGATCTAGAACAAATGTCCAATGTACGTAAGGCAATTAACACAATCAACAACTATAGTGGAACAACCATTGTTTACTGCATAGAGGAAGAAGGACAGAAATTTGTTCTCCATTCCAAACGCCAGTGCATTCTGACCAAGGAAATCCCTCATGTGAAAGAATACCTAAGGGCGCTATTGAATGATTTTTTCACAGTTCATAACAGGCTGCGTGAAGAAATCGTTTCACAAAATACAGAGAACTAGCTTTCTACCTTATACCTTCTAGCCTAGGATCAAAACGTAGAAGAGTTCTCTGTTGCTGGAAGGTCTCAAGAAAGAAGAGAAGTGCTACACCAAAATATTTTGGGCAACACTTCTCTTTTTCCATCTATCACATAATGCAAAAGACAACTTCTCCCCTCTCTTCATTTTCACACTTAATTCTACAAAAAAGAAAAAGGGCATTTTTCTGCGATTTAAGACGTTGTTGCAATTTTACCGAGGAAAGTTTCATTGCAAATCATCCAAGAGCCTGGTCTCCCATACAAATCAAGAAAAAGAAGGCTTTCTTTTGATTTGCAGAACCCTGTACCTATCTCTTCTCATATCACCAAACTTGTCTTAGGATTCTACAAGGCTATGAAGGCATTTATTTCCTTATAATTTTGTCGCAGCAAGCTCAAGAATGCCTATATGGAGTACAGAGGAAAAGGTCCAGAATCAATACTACAGGAGAAGGAGAGATAAAAAATCTGTTAATTGCTGCAAATCCCATACCTTTATAATTTTGTCGCATCAAATCTCCTAGAGTTTATAATAATGTCGCATGTGAGTTTATATTTTTGTCGCATCATCTTATAATTATGTCGCAGATAGCTAAAGGGAGATACTATAAATCAGTTAGTTACAGATACTGAAAAGAATAAGCCAAAAATAGGGATATAAAAAAGAGCAGACTGGCAAGAAGACTTATAGTGGTGTTTCTTCCTCCGTTATGATGCAGAAAGGTGAAACTTCCAGCTTCATGGGGTGAAAGTTTTTGAAAGCCAAGCCTTATAAAGAAAGAACAGACTTTTTTGCGTGTTAAAATATGCATCTTTATGTTAGATAGTGTTATACCATGGGGCTATATTAAACATTCTCCATATAATGGTGCGACATTTTTATAAAGATACGAAATCGAAGCACAATCCTGAAGAATACTATTAATGGGAGATAATATACGGTAAGCAAAGCCATTTTGAAGACAAGACAAGTACTATTTGAACCTAACAATTCAAGTTCGTTTCACTAGAATAAACCTGCAAAAATGCAGATTATCAGATAGATATATAATTATTTCTCATATTTTATTGGACAATGATCACTTTATCTTATTCTCTTCAAGAAAGCACATCTACCATAACAAACTATCTTATATGCAAAAATAGTTAATCCAGATTCATATTATACCCTTATAATTTTGTCGCAACAAACCACCTAAGATTTATAATTATGTCGCAGCTAGGTTTATATTTTTGTCGCATCATCTTATAATTATGTCGCAGGTAGCTAAAGGGAGATGTTATAAATCAGTTAGTTACAGATACTGAAAAGAATAAGCCAAAAATAGAGATATAAAAAAGAGCAGACTGACAAGAGGACTTATAGTGGTGTTTCTTCCTCCGTTATGATGCAGAAAAAGGAAACTCCCAGCTTCATGGAGGGAAAGTTTTTGAAAGCCAGGCCTTATAAAGAAAGAACAGACTTTTTTGCGTGTTAAAATATGTATTTTTATGTTAGATAGTGTTATATTTCTGTCTTCTTATTCTTGCTAATATAAGTCATAATCCTCATGCGTAACATGCAAATTCAAGAGTTAACTGCTATTCCTGCCTAATTCAACCAATAATTATCTCGCGTAAATACTTATAACATATTGAAGCAAAAGACTTTATAGTATACCTTCCCTATGTTTTATTTACTCTAAACATACATCATACGACAGAATAATAAACCAATTGAACCTATTTGCGACAAAAATACAAAGAAGTCGTAATACGTTCTACTTTTATCTGATTTCCTTTATTTTTTTGTCGCAGGTATATTACATAGTAATCCCCTGCCCTATTTGGCATTTATATTTTTGTCGCAAGTTACTTTATTAAAATCATTCAATACACTGATAAACAAACAAATACAATCACGTTGCGACAAAATTATAATTATCTTATACTTCGAGTTTTGGTGTACATTGCGACAAAATTATAAAGTTAACTTCTATCATGGAATACTTCACCTATAGAATTAGATTTAGCTTATAATTTTGTCGCAGTAACATGGAATATTCATTAAAGCCTTTCTTCATCCATCTCCCTGAAAACAAGCTATACATTTAATAAAGTACTCTTTTTACAGCCTTTATTTATTAAGAATTCTCCATGATATGCCACATCATATGCGACACAATTATAGTTATTATGATTTTATTTGCGACATAATTATTAAATAGTCGTTTTAAAAACCATATTTTTTGTTTCTTTATAATTTTGTCGTAGCAAAGTACCAGTTAAAAAATTGATAATCATTCCTTTCTCAATATTATAATTTTGTCGCAGTAATGTTTTAACTATCAGAGATTCAAAAGTTTATAAATTATATCCCAATCCTTAAAACTCAAGCCCGGACAAAATTATAAACTTAGCGTGTTTTTGTCTTTAAATTCTGGCTTTTCTTACTATAAAAACTATTATCATTTATAATATTGTCGTAACAAGATAGTTAACCTATATTAAAGTATTACTTTAACGAAAACCAATAAATTATGAAAATTCAACGAACAACAATATAATTATAAATGATAACAATAAAAGATTACTCAAAAGATAAGCTGTGAAATAACTTTGTTTACGACAACCTATATTATATTTATGTCGCAAACTAATTCAAAACCTTATTTTTATTTATAATTTTGTCGCATCCACTTCCGAATCTAATACCATGTTTTTTATGGTCAGACCTCAAATTGCCCTATTGATTTTCAATGAGTTATAGAAAGACCTCCTGCTTTTTGTGCTCATTATTTCTAGATTTTATAATATTGTCTTGTCTTTTAGAGGTTAAAAAAATGTAATTTACGACTCTTTTAAGAAGATTGTCGCAGAAATTATGTATTTTTGTGCCCAAAATTAAAATCATACAGCTATGGCTAAAGCGAAGAAAAAGGAAGAAATTGAGGAAGTCGTTGCAGAGGTAATACCTTCTGGCGATGAAGGAGGCAAGGTTACTAAGAAGAAACCTGGGCGTCCTAAGAAAGTTGATGGATTGATTCTGGCAGAAAATCCACACTATTTTATTTCTCAGCCAAACGATGTAACTCAGGCAATCAGCAATCTTTCTGCAGTTGAGAGAAATTGTTGGTTGCAGATTCTTCGTGGTATACAGAAGAACAAGGATCTTCCAGATGGACATCCAGAGAAGTATCAGCTTACCTTGACTCGTAGCCAGCTTCTTGAATGTGTGTCCGGCCATAGCTCAAACCTGGATTATGCCTTCAATGCATTAAAGAATATCACTGATTCAAAGAAGGTCTTTCATTCCAAAGACGGTCACCGCATCTATGCTGGTTTATTGTCGTATGTGGATGAGCACCCTGATCAGGAGACCTACACTGTGGGTGTTACTCCAGTACTCCTCCCCTACTTTACCAACCTCTCATCTGAATTTACTGTCTTTGACATGTATATCGAGATGAGCTTCAAGAGTGTGTACTCACAACGCTTTTATGAATTCTGCTGTCAGTACCGCAACAAGGAAGACAAGATCTTCTTCATGACCGTTCATGATATCAAGAAGATGTTCAATCTTCTAGAAATTAAGGATGAAAAGGGCAACATTATCCAGAAAGAACAGTATAAAAACGGTTCTGATTTCAAGAAGCGAGTGCTTGACAAGGCTAAGAACGACATCAGGAAACTCTACGAAAAGGGACTTTGTGACGTTTGTTTTGATTATAAGGTTAAGAGCAAGAACTCTAGGGGTGCTGTTACTGCCTACTATTTTATTATTGAAACAAATGGTAATACTGCAAGACTTGGTGCTAAGAAGCCGGTTACACCAACACAGATCAAGATTCTGTCTGAAGGTTATGGTGCAAAACTGACCAAGATCATCACCCAGATCAACACCTTCCTTCGTGCACATTTCAGAGTTGAGCAGTCCAACTATTATATCACTGCCATCAGCAAATCTGTTTCTACAGTTGACTCGCAGTCAGAAAGAATTGAAATTCTAGAGAAAATTGCCAAGCAGCTGAAGAAAATAGCCTTGAGATATAGTAAAGATGATTTTGATACTAACGAGAGAAAAATCTGTGGTTCAGTATGCAAGATGCTCTATGAAGATTATGGAGTTCCATATATGAATGGAAAGCCAGGTAAGGGAGTACAAGGTAGACTGTTTGACGATTAATACATAAGATTATGGTGAAAATAATATCTAGTTTCAATTCATCCATTCCATCTGTGCGCAAAGTGAAGAATTGGTTGCAAACTGACCCACATCACATTTGGCATGGTAGAGATAGATTGGTTGTATTCTTCATCCTGGCTGGTGATGAAGCTGCCACTGCATTCATTCCGCTAGAAGAAGTTGACTTCTCGGAACAGGATGAAGGGCTGAGAATGATTTTGGAATCTACTCATCATGAGGAAATGGAGAAAAGGAATTATTATCAGCAAGTGTATTTCAAGCTCAATGCTCATCTCGACGCTCTGGATGACCTGAACCTTCAGCTTACCTCTACTTCTAAAGATGAGGATTTAGACTATTATAATCAAATTGTTGATAGCATCCATGAGCAGCATGAGAAGTTGATGAATTTTATCAATGATGTTTTTGTATGGAGAGACAGGAAGGATATGGGGGCCTATCTTGGTGAGATCCCATCTGTTGAAATCTCTGAGGAAGAATAGTATATATGGGGCATGTCTTCAGCAAGGCATGCCCTTTCTCGTTGCATTTTGCCCTCTCCCCTACCCTATCCTCGTAACATGTTTCCAGAATTTTACTTTGCCTCCCACTTGCATTAATACATGTTTTTTTCCCATCTATATCATTCTTGATTGAACGCTATCATTAAATGTTTGAATGTTTGAAAGTTTGTAAGCACACGTACATGTAGGTTAGTTTACTTGATTGTTATATAATGTAAATTGCTGATCTATAGATTTATATCTCATTTACATGTTTGCAAACATGTTTGAAAACAAATAAGATGTTCGCTATACCTGATTATTTTCTGTATTTTAGAATCCTTTTTGTACAGAGCATATGAATTAGTTTCTCCCCTACCCTACATTCTGATAGTATTCTCTACGTGGCGATAGTAAACCTATATAGTTACCATGAGAATGGAATCGTCTGTTGAAAACTTCATAAAAGTAGGGAGGCTAGACTATAGATTAAGAATGGGGTAGATCAACTTTAGTAGTTAGCAACATATGATGACTGAAGTAATGATACAGGATATGGAGGATGCTGCAGCCTGGTTATCGACTCTTCATGGTGAGGAGGTAATGCAAGAAGCCGCTATTCCAAAGAAGATAGTTGCAGAGTACTTTTTCTTGTGGCGGAACTGCAGCGTTATATAATCCAACTGTAGAATGGTTATAAAAGCTAGGCGACATGGCTTATTGTGAAGGCTCTGCTTATAGAAATTCTGGTTTTTCGTAAGAAACTCCTTCTGGAAACTTCTATTGGGAACTATTGCCATGAAAGTTCATGCTTTAAGATATAGGTGGATACCTAGATGATTTATGTCTACCGTAACACGAGTTTGTATCTTATGCTATAGTTGGACAGACGTAACTGTCATAGTTGTATAAGATATCTGCTCCCCCACCCCATAAATAATCTATCTTTCATACTATTTGATCTTCATTACTATCTTTTTTTGTATTGGGCTTTCCTCATCTTTTCAATTGATGATGTGTTCTCTTTTACTTTCAATATCTGTTTGAAAGTTTGAAAACATGCATACAAGTATGTTTGTATGGATGTGCTATATCTTTTAAAGCATTAATATATTGGTATATAGCTATAGTATTAGCTTACAAGTATGTTTGAAAACAAAATAAACCGTAAAATGGAAAACCCGTACGCAAACTTATTGCATTTGGCTCTCTTCCATTTTTTTTGAGATTCTTTATTCTTTTTCTTTTAAGGAGACTTCGTGTTACCTGAATTCCTCTTCTCAGATAATTAGTTAAGCTATTATTTGAGCTATCTGTTAATACAGTTGCAAGGCAATATATGTTCTTACTAATGGTTGGTTTAACATTCAGTATGAGCTTTACATTCTTTTGGGAGTTTACATCCTGATTCATTTTGATGAAACCTGTACTGTATGCTATCGCACCGAGCCATTTGAACTTATATTCTTTTCTACTTATTATTACTGTAGTTTATGGTTTACTTTTTGAATCTCTTTTTATTATCATTACACCTTTTCCTTCTTTCTTTTTCAAGAAATATTGTTTGCTCGTTTAATTGCTAGTTTGTCTGGTTGATACTTGTCCTTTTGATTTCATACATTCTTGTTTCTTTGTTTTCTTGTTTCTATGTACCATGGTAAATATGATATTTTGTTTACCTGATTTCTAGTATGTTTTATTTTCCGTATTGCAGCTTGATCTTTCATAATATTGTTGACCTTGTGAAAATTTTCTTGAAAGTTTGAAGACATGTATTTTGTGCGCAGTTAACTTCTAAACATGAAAAACCGAAAACATGTTAACTTGAAAGATATAATGTCAGAATACTGGTTATCATGTTATTATCTCTTTTATTCAATATTTTTAGATTACATGTATGATTGAAAACAATATAACATGTATGTTTGTAAAAGTGTAGTTTTATTCTGGATCTGTCAGTTACCTGTAACATAAGTTTAATTGGGGATTTATTTTGTATGTTTGAAAACATGTTGCTACGTAAACATGTTTCGTTGAATCCTTGTTTTTATGCGTTTTAATTTATGCTCTACTATGACTTTAATTTATTCCTGTTTTCTTTCTATCATATTTATTATTCTATTCCTATTTTACTATATTCTTTGGATGTTTGAAAACAAATATGTTTGAAAGAATGGATCTTTGAAAGTTAGAAATAGTTTTTCTGGTTCTTCTTTGAGCTGTTAACTTACTGATATCTAATTTATAACTGTACTTGTAATATTGCTTACATGAAAACATGTATGTTTGTATACGTGTATTCACTATTATATATTATAGGTTTTTAGGCTGTTTTGTTTTACTATTTGTAATGTACCTTATCACTTGAGATTCATTGTTCCTTTTTAGTTTTTATCAAGCTTTTGCTTTTGTTTGAATGCTTGAACGCTTGAATGTTTGAAAATGTGCAGGCGTGTTAAATGTCTTTTCGTCTTTTCCTCAAGTTTGCGTTACTTTTATGTTCTTTTTTTATTTGTTTGTATGTAAACATGTATGCTTGGTTTCATGTTTCTTTGTTTACAATCACTTTTTTACACTCCTGTTTTTTTTGTTAGCTTGCTTACAAGGTTACATGTAATTTTCGTATGTTTGAGTATTTGATTGTTTGTAAACAGATAATTGCGTATATGTGATTACCTGTATGTTTGATTTCAATTAAACAAAGTCTTTTGTTTTTTATTACACGGGTTCCTTTGAATGCTAGCTTACATTTTTCTTTGGTTGTTTGATTGTTTGTTTGTTGGCAAACTAGGAAAAATGCAAACATGTATGATTGAAAGCAAACATGTTTGCATTTAGCTTTTCTGTTTCTTTACCCTTGTGATGCATTTCATATTTACTTTCTTTTTTGTAAGACCGCAATCATGTATGTTAGAAAACAGGTTTGTTTTTTATTGATATCTTTATATAATTACTCAATAATGTATTATATTCATTGTTGAGTTATTCTGTTCTCCGCTTAAAAAAAATAAGTCCTATGATTTACTTTGGTCGAGAATTCTTTCGAAGGTTGGGTAGAGAATGCGTCTGAGGGTGACGAACAATGCATCCAACGTTCACTCGGTTGGTCTTTCTCTCAGACGCTTTGCAAAGATAATTATTTTTGGGGAGAATTTACATTTTTCATTCAATAATTTGCTTTAAGCTCTTTTTGATGCAAGGAACAAGGATCCATGTTTTTTCGTAAGTTTGTATTCCTGAATGTTTGCTAACAGTTTTATCCTGGTGTTACTTGATTTTGTTTGGTATTGCTATTTTCAATTATCTGCAATTCCCTTTTCTTTCCTTATCTATCTGATCTTCGTATGTTACTTTTGGGGAGGTATGTTTCTTGTTGATGTTAATAGAGTGGAGTAGGGAGGTCGGTGTTTCCGTCTGGAACTTCTATCAGCTCTACTTTTCTTTATACTGTTGCTTAGCTGTCTTTTCTATATTTTATGGTTTGATTATCGATATGTATATAAATGGGCTTTTCTTCGATACTTTGATTTATCTATAAGATTTGTTTCTCCTGTTCTTTTTCCTTCTCAGTTCGTTATGCTTGAAAGTATGTATGTTTGATAGTTTGTAAAACCGAAAACCAAAAAAACAATTAAACATGTATGTTTGAAAACCGTTTTATTCGTTTTTTATAAACGTTTGATTAATAGTATGATATAAGTTGCTTGAAGTTTGCAAACTTATATGTATACAAACATGTTTGCAAAATATTATGTTTGAAAACAAACTTTTTTGCGATTTCTCTTGTTTATTTCAATTATTTAATGTATCTTTGCACCAGAATTAATAATTAAAAGTCAAAGACATGGAAAATAGACTGAAAATGATCTTGGCTATCGTCAATAATAAGGGTGGCGTTGGCAAAACGACTACAGTGCAAAATCTTGCAGCTGGTATGCTCCGAAAGGATAAGAAACTAAGAATCCTTGAGATAGACTTGGATCCTCAGTGTAACTTAACCCTTTTGAACCATGCTCCAGAAGGTTGTGCTACTGTTTTTGATTCTATGATTGCTTGTAAGGGACTTCCTATATACAAGTCAGAGATAGGAGTGTATTATGTTCCAGGTTCTGCAAAAATGCAGGATGTGGATCCTTTCCTTCAGAATACCGGATCTCCTCGTCAAGTGTTGGGAGCTTGCATCAGCAGTCCTTGCATAGATTTTACCGGTGAAGGTATCACTGATCCTATAGATTTCTTTGACTATATCTTCATTGATTGCCCTCCAGCATTGTCTCAGTCAACTTATAATGCTATGGTTGTTGCCAGTCATTTGCTTATACCTGTTCAGATGGAAGGACTTTCTGTGAATGGTTTGGCTGCCATTCTTGGAGCATTGGATGAGGTAAAGAATGGCAGATTTGCCTTGAATAAAGATCTTGAATTATTAGGGCTGTTACCTGTAATGCTGGATGAGAGACCTCGTATTGTCCGTCAGGCGCTGGCTTTTCTTAAAGAAACATATGGTGATAAGGTCTTGTCACATGGTATTCGACGTTGCATCAAGGTAAATGAGGCGCAGACAGAGCTGACTGACCTGTTCTCATATTCACCTTATTGTACAGCAGCAAATGACTACTCTTTTGTAATTAAAGAATTGTTCAATCTATAAATATTTAGAATTATGGCAGGAAAGGATTTTCGCGCAGCGTTTAGTAATATGAATCAGGCAGTACGTCCTGGTAATGAGCAGCCTGTTGTTAAGAAAAAGAAGATGTCTCTTGCAGAGAAAAGAGCCACTATGCATGGTGTTCAGACTTATTTGTCCGATGAAGACTATGAGCAGCTTATGCTCACTAAGATCAAGACAAAAAAGAGTTGTGAAGAGATTTTGCGTGATGCTTTAAAGCAGTATATTCAGGCATTTAAGTAAAATGCCTGCTAAGAGATAAAGTTGGCCATTGCCTAAGAGTGTTGGATCTTAGGCAATGGCTTTTTTATTTTTTCCTTAAGTTGGAACTGATGTTTCCTGGCTATTTCTAATGTAAACAGAATTAACTTGTTATACTATTGCGATGTTTGTCTATGTATTATATCTATAGGTAATTTTGCTATCGATATAAAACCTCGTGCTTTTTCTGTCTGACTTACCAGTCATCACTTGCTTTTTGACGTGCAAAGATATGGCAGGCTTGTCAGATACCAAACACCATATTTCTGCTATCTGCTGAGAATCTTTTCAAGCAGCCTTCCACAATCAGAGATTGGGTATTCCTGAAAAGATTCTCTGCAGATTGTTTGGTGTTCTGACTTTTTGAGCCTTCCATCTTTTAAGCACGTAAAAAGGCAAAGTGATGACGGGTATGCCGGAATGACTTAAAAAAAAACTCGGATTTTACGATAGCAAAAGTCTTAAAAAGGCTGTGAATCTGAAATCCAGAATAAATTCAAGTTGAACTTTAAAGGATTAAGAACATGACAGAGACAATTCAAATCAAGGTTCCCAAGTGGAACATCGAGAGTGAGACTGGTTACAAGCCACGTACCACATTTTGGCAGGATTTCTCCATAGCTGATGCTTTTGGAGGGGATGCCGTTACAGACACATTCCATCGTGCGTTCAATGAATGGAAAGACAATTGTGTTTACATTACTGAGCTTGTGATGGTGTTGAATCACAAGATTGCTCAGTGGTATGAAAAAAACATGGAGCTAGCCAAACTTTACGATAAGTATTATCATGCAGCAGCTTGTTACGCAGAGGATAATCTCAAAGGGGCTAAGCTACAGTATTATTATAGAGTGACAGATTAAAGAAGGAAACGGCAAGGCTAACCCCCTTGCCACAACTTTTTCAACATGGCTGACATTTTAGATGATGAAATTTTGGAGTTGGAAGGTCTCTTTGCATCAGACAACTCAAGTATGAGAAATCGGCATATAGAGTTTGCCAGGCGTGATTATGTAAAGCTCAAGCAGCTGGGGTATGTCCGTGCTCCTTCAGAACTTAAACTCAATGAGTATCTTTGGGTTGACGTACTTTCCTACTTGCAACCACGCACTCAAGTAGAGGAGATTGAGGAAAACCTGGAAATTAGAATATTACAGCATCCCAATGGATTGTGGACCTATGGAGTTTTTGCTTGCTATGGAACCAGGGGTTGGTCTTTCTTGCCTGGTCTCTTTACCGGTCTTTTTCGTTCCGAGAATGAGGCGCATGATACGGCTATCAATAGCCTGGTCAGGTTTCTACAGGAAGACAAGAAAGCAGCTAAACTTGTGAAGAAGTTAAAGGGACGGCTTTCTGGTAACCTGCAGTTGGACTTGTTTGCTGGTTTTGTCTTTTAGCAGGGAGTGGGGGAGAGGCTCTATCTAGGGTTTCTTCCCCTCGGTTCGGCTGCTTTCTTAGGGCGCAGCCGTCCGGCATAACCTTCCTGTTATGCCGGATAAATAGGTATCGCAGATGCTTGTCTGATGGCTGATAGCATCAGCCTCTGGTTTTTTATGTCTATCTTTTTGGGGAGGAGATCGGAGAGCCGCTTTTGGGGTAGGCTACCTCCTAAAAGATAGGTTGTATGTCATGGCAAATGGTATGAAAGAATCTGCATCCTCTTCCTTTTGCTTCACTTTTTTGAAGATGGTGGCTTGTTTTTTGGAAGGTAGTAGTCCTTTGCCATCCTTTTGACAGGTCTCTTTTGTCTTTGGTGTTTCC
>ERZ1026884.169-NODE-169-length-46341-cov-7.613447_pt1 | contig 46341 bp, 51 predicted proteins | sample MGYA00380172_ERZ1026884 | MGnify/ENA primary metagenome ERZ1026884 (study PRJEB33269, sample SAMEA4719808) | human gut metagenome | biome: human-associated habitat; feature: organic feature; material: feces | place: Cameroon | collected 2013-10 ... | reverse complement strand
AGTTGAAGTTGTACTCAAACTTGAGAGAGAACAAAAAATCAGAAAATTATTTATTAACTTTTTATAAAGACTTTTTACGAGGAATTTAATACAATGACGATCCAAAACGAACAGATCGGTGGTGAGCAAAAAATCGACTTGAGCACAATGCCGATTGAACAAATCGTACAACTCTATTTCCACGTCAAGGGTATTCGCTCCGACTTAGCGAAACAAGACAAGGAATTGAAAGAAAAACAAGACAAGTTAGAAGTCGCACTAGGCGACCGATGCCTTGAAATGGGTGTGGACAGCTTTAAAGCAGGTGGTGCAAGTATCACTCGTTCATTGAGCCGAAGACCCGCAGTTGCCGATGGCCAGGCATTTTTAAAATGGGCTACTGAAAACGACCGTATGGACTTAGTTCAAGTGAAACATTATACAGACCCTATCAAAGAGTATCTCTCTAAGAACAAGGGTGAATTACCTGAGGGTATGATGTTCATCGAGAACTACTCGGTATCGGTTCGTAAATCATCTTAAGTTGGAGAAACCCTATGTCAGAAATTATTGATATTGCCCCGAACGGAGAGCAGATTTATTACGATCCTACAGGTCGAGCGATGATGAACGTAAATGGTCAGCTCGTGTATACACCACAATATGACCGTGTTGCTCAACAGCCTGTACAACAAGCTTACGCACCTGCAGTGCAACAAGCCTACGCACCTGCCGCACAACCACAACAAGCTGGTGGTATGTTGGCGTTCTTCACTGGTGGCGTGGGCACTGAGACATCGAACTTACCATCGTATATGTTGGGTGCTGACCACACCTCAATGGACGGACAAGACTCTACAATGGTAGATACCATCCGCTTAGACAAGCGTGGTGACTTCATCGTGAATATGAGCGGTGTGGCTCTACCAGGTCAACGTTCTATTGATGTGGTAATTCTCGGTTGTGGTCCAACGGGCGGACGTTCTACCGTATACCGTACGTTCTTTGAGGGCGTCTACAACGAGAACGCAGACTCAGAGGCGAAAAAGCCAGTATGTTGGTCTTACGACAACGTCGCACCTGCACCGAACGCACCGATGCGTCAGAACGTAACCTGTCAAGGTTGTCCGATGGACGTTAAGGGCAGTGGTCCGAACAACACACGTCGTTGCGGTAAGTCACAATATTTAATGGTGGCTTTAGCAAGCGACTTAACTACGGCATACCGCTTGAAGATTTCTTCAAAAGGTATTTACGCTACAGAAGTAGCGAAGAATGAGTACGGTCTCAAGCCTTATGCGACTTTACTAAAATCTAAACAGGCTAACTGGGAGGGTATGGTGACAACTATGCACTGTCCGGACGGCTTATCGGGTGGTATCCGTTTCTTACCAAATCGTTTTTTAACTGAACAAGAATATAAACAAGCACAGGAGCTTAAAATGAACTTAGATGTATCCCTCTATATCAACTTAGACGCAGACCAAGACAACGTAACCGTGAAAATGGGTGAGACTGTAGTAGGTCAAGTACCAACTGAACAATTAGGTCACGTGGTTCAACACGTACAACAAGCCGTAACACAAGCTGTAGCACAAGTACAAACTCAAGCACAGCCAGTGGTACAACAAGCGGCTCCTGTGGCACAACCTGTAGCTCAACCAGTGGCTGCACCTGTATCATTCAAAGACGGTTTGCGTGCACACCCAGCGTTCGCCACCCTACCACAAAATGTAGTGGACTATGTGATGCACCCAGGCGTCGACGATGCGACGGCACAAAACTACTTAGCTCAATACTTCCCACAAGTATTAGCACCCGTACAGCCAGTGGCAGCACCTGTGGCTCCAGTCAGCCCTGTGGCTCCAGCTGCAGTGCAGCCGGCAGTTGCCCCAGCCGCTGCGGTACAACCTAGCCCAGCAGTTTCTGCTCCAGTTGCTCAACCACAACCTGCAGCTGTCGCACAAGCACCTGTTGCTCACGCACCAGTACAACAAGCTCAACCAGTGGCTCAAGCATCTGCTCCAGCTGACGTAGCGATGCCAGCTCAACCAGCAGAGCCGACTATGCCTACTGAGCCTGCAGCTGCACCACAACCGGCTCAATCAGCACCGAACGCAGTAGGTGTACAGCAAGCACAAAATGTAAATGATTTACTTGCGATGATTTAATAACTACGTGGTGGAGCGATCCACCACCCTTACCCCAAAAGGAAAATCCTATGTCAGATGAAAAAAAGAAAATCGTGAGTCTTCGTATCAGTCCAAAGACGATTGAAGAAGTACGATCTAAAGCCGGTGACGAGTCGCTTGAGTACCAGTTCATCAAAACGTTGAAAGACTCAAATGTACCCTACTCGATTTTATCTAATATCTTAGACATCCCTGCAGATAATCTACGTAACTGCATTACGTACCGTCGCAAGTACGATGATGAGGCACAACGTGAACGTGTCTGCGTGAAATTCAAAAAGGTATTAGATCGTGCGATGGACGAGGGATTACTACCTTGTTCAGACATCGCTGTAGTAGAGCCTATTATCCGATTAACCTTACGTGTTATGGCATTGGGCAACCGTTAATAATTTTTAACTAAGGAACTGCATATGTCGTTTCTTACTCGCATCACGAGTTCAAGTGGTAAGAATGTAATTGCAGGACTAACAAAGACTGAAGATGGGAAACGTGGGATATTCGTCCCATTCCATCTTAACTTTAGCGATGAAGCTGCTACAGAACGAGCAATCGACTCTGTAACAGAAAAATTTGGTGATGTGTATTTCGCCTTAGGTTCATTCAAGTTCGATGAAGAAGAACGTAAATGGAACCGAAAACAAAGAAACGTAATAGACTTAAAAGCCTTTTGGCTTGACATAGACTGCGGTAAAGAAAAGTACGAGAAAGCACTCAAACGCTTTCAAGAGACAGGAAAACCTATAGACGTGTACCAAACACGTGAGTTGGGATTACAAGCTCTTGTGGCTTTCTTACAACATACCCACCTCCCACACCCGACGTTTATCGTCAGTAGTGGTGAGGGCTGGCACATATACTGGGAATTAACCGTACCCGTTGATGTAGCAAGATGGCGTGTCACCGCCACGATGCTCAAGAATGTATGCTCACATTTCGGTCTTCACGACGATAAGAGCCGTACATCAGACCCAGCGTCGGTGCTACGCATCCCAGGCACGGTGCACAGTAAGTCAGGCAACATCGTCTCTATCGTAAAAGATACAGGCGTCGCTGTTCGATATGAAGATTTCCACGCTGCCTTATCAGCATTAAAAGTGTTCTCGGCACCAGTGGTACAGCAACCTACTTTCAACTTGGGTGAAACACCTGAGTGGCTCAAAGGCGTAGAATCTTCAATGTCTGAGGAGGCGTTCGACGATGTAGAACGTAAGTTCGGGGCCATCATCGACAAGCAGAGACTAGAGGGCTCCGGTTGTAAGCAGTTGTACGATATGTACATCGACCAGGAGAATGTTAGTCAACCGATGTGGGCTGCTGGTTTAAGTATTATCCGTTTCTGTGTAGATAAAGATGAGTGGGCAGTTAAGTTCTCGGAGAACTACAGCGGCTACGACCACGAAGAGACCATCAAAACGATGAATTGTTTTAGCGGTCCTCGTACGTGCCAGTGGTTCAAAGAACATAACCCATCAGGTTGTGCAGGATGTCCACACCTGAAGAACTTAGCGACCAACCCGAAAGCAACGCCACTCTCACTAGGACGTGACTTTGAGCGTGCACCAACAGTTGTAACAGCACCACTGGCTGTTGTTACACAAGCTGGGGTAACGGCATCGAAACAAGAAGAACAGTTCGTTATACCAAGTTATCCGTACCCATTCTACCGTGACCCAAGCGTCGGAGGGGTATGGACAAAGAGCGATGAGATTGACGAAGATGGTCAGAACCTCGCTAAAATGGTGTACGAGTACGACTTCTATATCTACGACCGTATCGGTGAGAACGCCACCACAGGCGTGCCACAATACTGGGCGAGACTACACACACCACACGATGGCGTCATTGAGTTCGCACTCACAGCAGGCGACATCGTGGCTAAAGGTCAGAAACTCATTGAAGTCCTGGCTGATAAGCACATAATTTTAACTGACGCACAGGCTAAAGATATGAATGTATATTTAAAATTGTTAGCCCAAAAGCATCAGCGTGAACGAGCGATGACCAACGCTCCACAGCAACTCGGTTGGACAGAACGAGGTACATTCGTTCTTGGTAGAACAGAGTATACCAAAGCGGGCCCACGTCCTGCTCCAGTGAGTAGCACCGTAATCGCTAAGACGTTCGACCAAGCGTGTAAACGAAGAACGGACGCAGAGCAGAAACTAGATCAGTGGAGACAGGTCCTAATCGGCTTATACGGAGCCGAAGATGCAGGGATGTATCGCTTAGTATTAGCTGCAGGTTTCGGTGCGGCTATGCGTTCTAGATTCGCTTTAGAGCGTGGTGGTATCTTAAATATCTTCTCCGAAGATTCAGGTGTAGGTAAAACTACCTTGACCAAGGCGTTGATGTCTATCTATGGCGACCCTGATGCGTTTGTGTTACAAGCGAAACACGGTGCGACCAACGTAGCGTTCTTCGAGACCATCAGCTACCTAAATAGTTTGCCACTGGTAAATGATGAATTAGGTCAGCTCAATGCGTTCGAGATGATGGAGTTTATCCATACTTGTACGTCAGGCAAATCGAAGTTGCGTGGTGCCGCACAGGTCAACGACGTTCGACCAACTCTACCAGGTTGGCACTCGTTCGTATTCTCAAGCTCGAACGTGAGCGTGTGGAACAGAATCAGTGAAGAACGTCACGAGAACGAGGCGTACTTAATGCGTGTAGCTGAACTACCGATTAAACGTCTCAAACAAATGAACGATAAAACGTACGGTGACACACTGGTACGACAACTCAATGAGCTAGGCGGTGTCTGTGCACCAATCCTCATTGACTACATCGTACGAAATGAAGAATCACTGCGTACCCAGTGGCTTGAAATGAACGAGAAGTTGAGCAAATCCGCTGAGCTACATAGCCGCTATCGTTTTTGGGCAGATATGTTCACTGCAGCCGCACTCGGTGCACACGTAGGACACCAACTTGGATTGTTCCCGTTCGACCCGATGCGTGTAGAACACGGCTGCGTTGCCTTGCTTAAGTACCTCAAACTGAAAGCAAGTAGCATCGTATGCTCAGATACTGAAATCTTGTCCGAGTTCTTCAACGAGAACCTCGACATTATGTTGGTTACAGGAAGTCAAGCAACGAACTTCCCTATTCTCCAACCGAGACGAGCCATCGGTATCCGTATTGAGCCTGATACAAAATGCGTATTTATTAGCATCAATGCGATCATCGAGTTCTCGAAACGTCGAGGCTTCGACCGTAGTCGTCTTGAGGGTGTGCTTGAGTCTGCAGGTGCGACACGTACGAACAAAGATATGTTCGCAGGAACAGTGATGGGTCTCGTAGGACAGAAAACACGTGTGTGGATGATTGATACTACCAAACCTGAAGCACAAAGCGTATTCAACCTCGATGCTTATCTAGAGCACATCAGGAAGTTAGAAGATGAAGCGACGAAAAACCTTGGCAACAATCAGCCACCAGTTGAGTGAGTTAGTACAAAGTATGGGGGAGACTCCCCTATACTTCACCGCTCGGTATAACAACAAAGACCCGTTCGAAGTGTTATCCGAGAAACTCACCGACGTGGTGACGTCACACAATAGAATTGTAGGGTACATCGGTCTACGCAAGGTAGACGACGAGTACAAAATAGGCGTGGTTGTGTACCCGGATGCGGAGACACAACGACGTGATGAGAAAAAAGGAGTAAATTATGACCGTGTGTGTTTTTAACCCCTCTAAAAACGAGCTATGGGCTGACACCACCTGTATGGCTGGTGGATACTACACAGGACACGTGAATAAAATATCACAGCGTGAGTCATCGTTTTATATTCACACACTGGCTGTTGCCGGCACGTCGTGGCTGTGCACCGCTGTTGAGAAAATTCTTATGATGGAGCTAGGTCGAGCCAGTGCGATGAACCTAGACCACATCACGATGCAAAACAAGATCACCAAGATTATGGGTACGGTACCCTCAATAGACGGTGATACCGATGCGTTCGATGCTCTACTTATTGAGTACAGTAAGGACAACGGTACAACACGAGTGTACAAGTTTAATAACACGATGTTCCCATTCGAGCTTAAGCCATTCGGTGACAAGCTAATTTGCATTGGACAATACGAGTTATGCACTGCAGTATCTCTTGCCTACGATGTGCATATGACGAACGCAGATCTTGTTGAGTTCAAAGACGTGACCATCGGTGAGATGATCAACCGATTGTCGAAGTACAGTGCCAATGTATCACCTGATACACACGCTATGTGCTACAAAACGAATAATACAATAGGGACAGCTATCTATGTACCTTGAGCCGATGGAGATGTGTCGGTCTGATAAACTCACCACCAAGATGTGCGTGAAGTATATGCAGTTGCCGTGGAACATCCCAATGGTCGCTGCTCTCAATGAGACGACAGAGACCATCGTGAAAGAGGGACTGCGTGAGAATCACTCACTGGTACATCAGTTGAAGAACCCATACGCTCGTAATACCAAGCGGGACTTAAACAAACGTATTGACACCCCAATCGCTATTATCGCAGGTGTCCCTATGTCGTGGCGGTTCCTAGACTATATCGAGTATATGGGCAATCCATCGAACTACGGTGTATCAGACAGACGACCTCGTGACCGATACCATTATTATTTAAAACAGCATAATCTGCACGATACCAAAGAGAACTTAGTCGACTGGGTCGTCTATTATGCACGAACTAACAACCTACGCATCGAAGCTGCTGTGACTGCTTCACAAGGTGAGACACTGGTACAAGCGTTCCAGTCTATGTACGAGGCTTATACCAAGTTTGATAAAAACAAACTACGTAAAAGACGTGCAGGCTTTAATATTGATGTAACACCACCGGATAACCCTGAGCATCGTATTCAGTATATCCTCAAACGCTACATTGATATTATGCACTTGCTACCACCTGAACACATTAAAGACGCAGTAGCGACGATGCTGACATACAAGGACATACAATGGCTACCTCAAGAAAATCAGTAGGGGCGAAAATCTCTACCGCACAAAAGAGACAGCGTCCTAATTTAGACTTCTACGCTACACCAGTAGAAGACATTGAGAAGATGTTAAAAACCATATTCGCTACCTCCGTAGACAACGAACACATCAAGCCATTAGTACTTGACCCGTGTGCAGGCAACGGAGCGTTTAAAAAGGCGATCAAGTCGGTATTCCCTCACTGGAGCGTGATGCAGTGGGATATTGTAGAGCGTAATGAGAAGTTGGATTACGTCGGTGACTTCCTTGCTCGTGAGCCACACGGTGAGCAGTTCTCGATGGTAATGATGAATCCACCATTTGGTGACTCGATGGAGTTTATCCAACACGCCTTTAAGTTCCTCAAGCCCGGTGGGATTGTCGTAGCGTTTTTAAAGCTTGATTTCTTAGCGTCAAAGAAACGCTACAACGGACTATTTAAGGACGGCAATAGTCTTCTTCAAGTTTGGGTAAACGTGAGCCGTGTGAACTGCAAATACGACGGAGACGGCAACGATAAACAAAGTTCCACCACCGACAGTGGTTGGTTCATCTTCCAACAAGGTATGCCTGTCGTACCACAAATACAATGGCTGGAGTAGTTATGACTGAAACTAAAGTATGCTCGTGTTGTAAGAAAGAGAAAGAGCTTGATCATTTCCGTTTCTTACCCACGCAGAACAGATACCAAACGAAGTGCCGTGAATGTGAGTGTGCATATACAAAAGAACGATATGCCAAACTAAAAAACATAACACCGGAAACTCGTGCTGATCGTCGCAGACAATACGCTGTAAGTGCAGTGGCGAACTACATTAAATTATACGGAGAGGGCATCCTCGATGAAGCGAAAGAAAAAAACAAGAGTCAACATCGTTAGTTTCGGTGTGACATTCGAACCAGGCAAATTCTACGGAGTGTCCTGGTACAGCCAAGGTGGGTTCGATTTCAACGAAGTGTGCTTTATCCCACCTGATGAACGTGACCCTGATAAATTTTTCCGTAAGTGGCTAGACGAGATTTTAGAGTTCGTCACCCTACCTACGGTAGACATCCAGGTTAAACCTATGGAGATTGCATAATGAGTACAATACAGACACACACAGGTAAATTAATTGACCTTAATAATATGATGTCTTCTGATGTAGATATACGAGATATTGTACACGGTCTTAGTGCAATAAGACGCTTTAATGGGCGGGGGCTTACTGTGTTACAACACACGCTCTCAATGTTCGAATACACAAGAACTAGATATAAAGGTGCTGAACGAAACCGGGTACTTAGTTCTGTGCTCGTACACGACCTAGCAGAAGCCTACATTGGTGACATCATCCAGCCCGTGAAAGCAGCAGTACCACAAATTGCTACACTTGAGACGTCCGTGCAATACGCTATATTAAACAAATTGTATCGTTGCGAGGGCGATGGATTTGTAGTACCACCCTATATACTACCTGGTAGTGAATTCTCTTACGTAGTAAAGCACATTGACAGTATCGCCTTAGCAGCTGAGTACAAATTGTTGTTCGGTGACTACACCAAGACGGATGACGTATGGGAGATTAACGAACTTCCGCAAAATGAAGTCTTACGTATGGGTGACATTATCGCAACCACAGACGAGAGCAAAGACGGTGGCAAAGCCAACCGTGAACGCTTAGAACTTTTATTACTCCGCTTGTATGCGGGATTACCACTGGAGGGATAATATGGTAGATAAATTAGTCGGGCTAATTGCAGAAGCCAAATCAGAAAGAGTAGCTTATGATGCCGTGTTCATCATAAACACGTTGTTGAAACCTTTTCATAAAAACCCAGGGAAACTTGAAAAAGGTGCTAAGTCAACAGCCAATTTTGATATGCCGTCAACATCACCGTTATCAGACATATACGAACAAGCTTCAACAATCCTACAAAACTATGGGTATTTTGTAGAAGACGTGGTAAGTGAAAAATTATACTTCAACACAAAGTTTAGAATAACCATATCTGTAATATCAGACTTAGCGATCCTACTTAAGCTGAAAAACGATGGTAGATACATTCTATTTGACAACATTAAAGAGGGCAAACCAATGACAGAAACTGTAGTACCACAAACACTCAAACAACAAGAAACCCAAGCCGCTACGAACAAACAAGTCGGTGGTAGCCACTACCAATTACCGATTCAGCCTATCGAGTATATCTTAGCAAACGGTCTAGGGTACTGCGAGGCGAACGTCGTTAAGTACGTCTCACGCTGGAGAAACAAAGGTGGTGTCCAAGATTTGAAAAAAGCGATCCACTACCTTGAGATGTTAATTGAACAGGAGGAAAAAGATGCAAGTAAGAAAAGCTGATTTCGAACCAATAGAAATCATCGGTATTATTATCGTAACAGTGGCATCACCGTTGTCTATCTATCTGATGAACGTTGTTCTATTCACGATGTTGGAAACTGAAAAGTGGTGGGTAGGAGTTGGTGCGTTCTTTGCACTTCTGTTCCTTATCCCCGTTGCTATTGGTAGTACGATCTTCACCGTTATGGTTGTTATTTACGCCATTGGTAGAATACTCACCAAAATTAGTAATCTGTTCTAAAAACAAAAAGCTCCGTGTTACCGGAGCTTTCTCTTTTAACTATTAAGGAAATTGAAAAACAACTACATTGTAGCTTGAATCAAGTATATTTTTATTTTAATTTCGAGTCAACCGCTTTACTGATGACTTTATTCACAATTCCTGGCACCATCTGAAGTAGAACCTCTACGGCAGTCGCACCACTCACTCCACCGACCATAGCAATTAAGCCGCTAAGGTACGGGGCTCCTGGGTTATTAAAGTGGAACGCCACTGTCGTCCCACAGAAAAAGCCGAGTAATATATCTACCAATCTCACGAACGGAGCCTTATCACGGTCAAGCTCCGCACTCGCTTTTAGTGAGCCGAACAACGCACCCACTATGATGAAGACAATATCAACGTGCTTTAAGATATTTTCCATCGAATCCCTCACACTTAGAAATATATAGCAACGCCCCTAAGAACCAAAATAGCATCAAGAGGTTTATTACTAACATTGTCTCCAGTGGAGGGTACGAGGTGACATACCCACTCGCTAGTATACTTTGTAGTACTGCACCAAGTGACAAGCCGAAGAACTTAAGCACCTGGTGTTGTCTGCCTTTAAATGCTAACCCAAGTAATGAGAACAAAGCAGATGCCGTAGCAAATACAAAGAACTGATCAAGGCGTTCGACAAGTAAATGAGGGATATTTAATTGTACGATTTTCTGTGAATGAATTAAAAAACCGATGGCCCATAATGCACTCACAACGACGTTGATAACCTGCGTAGAACGACTATCACGCCCGTAGATTCTATTTAGCCACGTACATAACATAGGCACTCCTTATTACAAGTGGTCACTAGGTTGTGCATAACCTAACCCAACAACTTCATCGCACGAGTTACCGCTGAACACTTTTTCATCACCGATGGAGATTACATCCACTTCAGGACATTTATCTTGCTGACATTCTTCAAGCTTACGTTTAAGCTCTGCGATTTCAGCGTCTTTAGCATCTAACTCGTTCTGCTTGTTGGTAAGTTCTGTTTGAGCTGCAGCTAAATCTTCTTTAGCTTTATCAGCTTTAGCGATAGCTTCGGCTTCTGAAGCTTGTGCCGCTTCTTTCTCACGGTCAGCCTGGTCTTTCGCAACTCTTGCTGCTTCAGCTTGTGCCTCCGCAGCTTCTTTAGCTTGTTCAGCAGCTTCTTTAGCTTGTTCAGCAGCTTCTTTAGCTGTCTCTGCTTCAGCTTTAGCCTGCTCAGCCGCTTCTTTGTCAGCTGTAGCTTGTGCTGCTTTCTCAGTAGCTGCAGCTTCTGCCTCTTTAGCCGCCTCAGCTGCCTTAGCAGACTCCGTGGCTTTATCTTCGGCATCAGCTTTAGCTTGCTCAGCAGCTTCTTTCGCTTTGTTCGCTTCTTCCAACGCCTTTTGTGCTTCAGCTAAATCAGCTTTCGCTTTCTCAAGCTCGGCATTGTCAGCTTCAGTATTACCACCGTTTCGTGCAGGAGGACACGTAATAGATGGTAATGTCTCTGTGATACCTTTACGAGCGATACGATCACGTGACAACTCATAGGTGCACTCACAATTTTCTTTCATAGGAATCTCCTTATAAATTAAGGTGCTAAGAGGCTTAGCACCTATGGGTTATAAAATATCGCCAATTTCACGTTCAATCGCTTCAGGTGCAACTGTTACATCACCGTAGAACGATGTAACTTGGAACGGATCAACAGCGTACTCGACTTTACTCACACTTTGTTTGTCGTAGTCAATGTCATTCGCTAATGTGTCACCTGTAACACCGTTGCCTGTAAAGGTCTTTGTACCCTCAAACACTTTGCCATTATACATTGTGATTTTGTAATGTACGGTTTTTGTGATGTTAAACGCTTCATTACCGACAGACGCATCATCGTAATTGATGGTTAAATCCGGATTGCCATACGACGCACTTAATGTCGCAAGAGATGTACCATCGTTAAACGGTAATTGTGGGTAGTCCACTTCAACTGTGGTCGGTAGAATCTTGCCACGGTCCGAACCCGTCGAGAAACGTTCAGGTGTAGTGAACGATAATTTCTTACCCGCGTGTTTATCGTTGAAGTCTTTGGCGTCAGCATAATCCGCAGGATTGAACGCACCTACCACTTCATTGTATTTGTAACCATCAATCGCACTGGTCGCTTTAATAGTGAAATTGTTAGCCGCTTGGTTAACTTCTGCGGTAGGTGTGCCTAGGAAATATTCTTGTCGTGGTGCTGGACGTTCTACCATCTTCATAATGTACGCTTGAAACACGGCACCCGTCTCAACGTGACGAAGATACTTAAGATCCCGTGCTACATAATGCGTATCAGTGTCCGCTGGTGTAGGGAAGTTATCTAAAACTTCAAATTCAGCACCAGGTGCTGTTACTTTATTGTCCACCACCTTAATTGTTTTATCGTCTAAATCAGACTCACGAATAATGATAATTGCTGCCATATTAATCTCCGAAGAAACCTGTTAAATCTACGGAATACACACGACCTGCTTTCAGACCCTTTCCGTAGATGTTTTTATTGTTGCTATTGTACCAAACTTTCCCGCCATCCCACGTTTGTAGACTAGCACTGTCGAGATTGTTCGGTGCGTCATTAGGTAGTTTAAAAATAACCGAGCCGTCCGGAATATCTTTAAGTACCTTGAACTCTAAATGTGTTTTGCCTACACCATCAAGAATCGACAACATACGAAATTGTGGGTCTTGGTACGCACGTGGGTTCTCCGTTGCCATAACAGATTGGTCTTGTGCGAACTCAACAACGAACCAGCTAAACGGCTTCGCCACTCGAACTTTGTTGTCCTCAATCGTAAAGTCGTCTTGGTGTAGATCTTCCTTACGAATTACAATGGTCATTCGAAATACCCACCTAGATTAAGTATATATCGTGTACCCGCTTTAAGCCCGTTACCCATAACCGTGCGAGTTTTTGCATCGACCCAAATAGAGCTACCGTCAAACGTTTGTTCTTCAATTAACTGCACAGGCGTTGGTGCTTCATTCGGTAACTGAAACAACGGACGACGTGGTCCGGAGTCTGCAACCATCTTGAAGTCGACGTGGATATTACCATGAATACCTGCCACAGAAAGGTAATGGCGACCGACGTCGTTATAATCCAATTTGTTTTGGGTAGTAATAACGGTATCAGGAGCAGCGTACTTAAGCTCGTAAATTTTAATAGTTGGGGCGACACGGACTTTATTACCTACAATTTCGAAGTCATCTTCGTGTAGGTCAACAGGTCGGATAACCTTTGTTACTGCCATATAAACTCCAAAGGGGGATTACTCCCCCTGCGTCAGATTAAAGTTCAGCTTCCGCTGCTTCCGCTGCTTTCGGTAATACGTAACCGATAGAAGTACCGTCTAAGCCTTGTAGCTCGTCGCCTTTGAGTAATTCGGCAAGAGCTTTCACAGTTTCAGGATCTTTGATCGCTTCAACAACTTTCGCTTTACCAACGTAGATACCGTCGTCTTTCGCTTCGGCAAGATTGTCAGCTTCTTGCGAGATTGCCACTAAATCAGCAAGGGTAGTTTCAACAGTTTGTTCATTACCACCATCAGCGTCAGCTACGGTAACTTTTAACTTACCGGTTTTTTTGTCTGCTTTGATTGCAGTCACACGTAAGTCAACACCAGCCTCAGGAATTTTCGCAACTAATTTGCCACCCTCAACGACGATGGTAGTACCATCTACGTTCACTTTTAACTTACCGTTCTCAATAATAAGACCGTCACCGATGTCACGCTCTGTAACTACTTTAATTTTAGCCATTTAATTTCTCCTATGGTTGGCTTGTCGCTACAGTTAAGTAGCGACGGTTTTTGTTAATCTATTTCCAACTTGCCCATTTAGATGCTGCGATGTTACTCACAGGAGCAAGGATAATTTTGTCACCACTAGGTTGCTGAGTAGCTTCTGAATAATTAGCCACACGAGCAGTTAGGGCCTCAACACTAGGGTTAATACCACCTGAGCTGTTCAACAAGAAGTTAGCACCAATAGCTGGTCCCCAACCGTTTGAACCAATCACGTAACAATGCAAGTCGTCCAACCCGTGAATTTCACGAACAACCATCGTAGTGGCACTAAACGAGTGGAATAGTGAGCTATTCCACTTGTTGCTGTAGGCTTTTTGGAACTGTAGGAATTTGATACTTTCATCCGACCCGTTCGCCAATCTTCCCGATAACTTAGGTGTACCACGTGAACTTACACGACTACACTGTACAGAAACAACACTGTTTCCTTGGAACTCAATACGGTATGGGTGAGTTACATAGTTAGGCGATGTAGTACTATGGTCAAAAGTGCTGTCACAAGTAACTGTTGCTGTAAACCCTAAGTCGTTGACGAAGTGGATGCCACCGAATGAAACGTTACAATCAGCGAGCGTGAAAGTTTGCAATTCAACACGATCATACCAACCTGTGGCTGGGCGATACGCTACAACCCTATGGCTTTTGAAAACCAACTTAGGGGCATATCCATTTACAGCAGCGTCTCTGTTAGCTAAATAGGAATTGTTGCCGTTAGCTGCTTTTTGTGCGTCAATACGAGAGCCATAGGCAGCAACACCAAGAACCAGGTCTCTCTTATAGACTAAAGATTCCGAAGCATTAACCACGTGCTCTTGATCTTCGTGTAAGTGGATATTACTAGAAGTACCGTTTTCTACCAACTGAATAGCGTATCTAAATGTTTTTAATGGTTTTGAACGAGAGCCTGCACCGCTCACTTTTAGCGGATCTTGGTCCACACCATTGACAGCGTCCACATATAAATTTGCCAACGACGGTCGTGATTCTTTACCTAAATAAAGACCATCGTCCATCACACGAAGTTGGTTATTACCTACTTTCGATAACTGAACTTCCAACTCGTTTTTGTCGTTAATGCGAATAGGTTGACCTGCTGCAATACTAACATCATACTTACCAGTAGACTCATTCCACTTGATACCTTTACCGATATTATCGGTGGTTACTACGAACACCGCAGAGGTGTCGTTAGTACCATTACCTTTTGTATGTTTACTCATTGTTTACCTCTTATGGTTTGATTGAACCAAGTAATACTTTGCCACTTGCGTCTTTCAAGTTGACAAACTTACCTAGTAAGTCTTCTAACGTGGCGACACGCTTGGTCAAGTCGTCTACTTGTTTTTGCATCGCTGCGATTTGTAGCACGTTCGCTGTTACGTTAGTTTCACGATGCCACACTGACCAGTTAGTTGGGTCTTTCAACGTACCATCAGCGTTCATACCACTGTCGTTCACACGATGCCATACAGCTTGGTCTGTGCCAACTAAGTATTGGTCAACTTGCACCGGAGATGCGATTTGCCACCCGTTGAAGTCGTACGCTTGACCGTCTGCTAATTGCGAAATTTCAGAAGTCGCTGCGGCCGTAGCTTCAGTTGAGTTAATGTCAGCAGGTACACCTTTAACGTAATCGCCAACAGCTTTACCAATGAAGCCGTAGAATGTTGAATATCCAACTTTAGGGAAGCCCGCATCTAAGTCAGTGATTCTCTCACTGTCTTTTGCTTTAAGGCTGATTTCACCTGTCGCTGGGTTCACGTTAAAGTCTTTATTACTTAACGCAACAGATAACGGTTCTGCTTTCGTGCCTTTACCGGTAATTGGTTTTTTAGTGAAAACTTCACCTAATGCGATAGCACCATTTTCATCAATAGTAACACCGTCACCGGTTTTAACTGCTACACCAGCGTCTGAAGTTTCAAGACCGCCATTTTCTTTCGCTTTAACGCCAAGCTTACCGGCTTCGTTCGCACCTTTGGCAATCGTTTTGTCGAAGTCGTCTTCGGTTAAAACGCCAGCTGCTTTCGGTACTGCAACAGACTCACCGTTTGGATTGGTTAATACCACTTCTTTGTCACCGATAGCCATTTTCGGATACGGTAATTCATACTCGTGGTCTTTACCAGCACCGTCTGTTACAACGATTTTATTTTCTTTGAACACCACATTTTTTACAACGTCGATGCTACCGTTTTTAATGGCTTCATTTACTGAGTCAACGAGAGCGTTACAAAGTACTACTTTTGAGTCCTTACCTAACGAACCGCCATCACAGTCTTTTAGTCCAGCTTGAATGTCACCTTTAGCCAATGCTTCGTTAATCGCATTTTTAATTAGCAACTCAACTAATTCACGCTGAGACCCACAACTTGCAGAACAAGTCATACTTCCCCCTATCTATAGTTTAGGATTGTTAAAAAATCTCATCATTTCCCTAAGTGCGTCTTGATGACTTCGGCAATAGCTTTAGCCACCAGCCAACGCTTCTCATTGAGGGTATTCATACGAGACTGGCAAGTGACGAACTCAAGTTCTACAATCATACCACCAGCTTGTACAAAACCCAAACGAGCGTGCTGACCTGCGTTCTCAGGTTGCCACCCGTTGTTGCCACGAAGCTTAGAGCCTGTGACATCAACGATAGCCTGGGCAATTTTCTGAGAAAGTGCACGATCTTTTGGTTGGGACAATACTTCTACACCATACGCAGTGTATGTCGTAGACGCATTTAGATGAAACTCCACTGCCAACTCTGCCTTTTTAGCAAGTTGGATGGCTTGTGACAACGGAGCATTGGTACGACCCTCTCCGTCCGTCTGAACATCGAACCCCCAGTTGCGAAGATAATACGCAACATAGTTACGCATATCTGCAGCGAAATCGGCTTCTTTGTAGCCGTTCGCCACCGCACCAGGGTCGACGTTTGAGTGACCTGCTGTAATTACGATCATAGTAAGCACCCCACGATTAAACCTGCGATACCACCTACCAAGACACCTCGCCAAAAGGCACAGCACCAACAAATTGTAGTAACTGATTTCTCACCTTTTTCAACTTCGATGTCAATCTCCGCACCCTTACAGCAGAGTTCGGCAAAATCTCCCACGGGATTGTACCCGCAGAAGATTGTTTTTAATTTGCTTTCTTGCTCGGTTGATTCAACCTTGATTCCTTTGCGTTTAGTCATAACGCTCGCCTCTTTGTTTTAGTTCCTCTAGAGCATCCATATATAAAAATTTCTTCTTAATTTGGATTTCATTAAGCTGTTCTTTAATGTCTAGAAGCTCGTCCAAAGGGGGGTTCAGTTGAAGCTCTAATTCTTTTTTCATCGTGAACAAGTCACCAGTACTATATCCTTTACTGGAGCGTAAAGCCTTTTCAGCTTTGCGTACTTCACCCACCCATTTTTTCAATTCTTTGCGGGCTCCATCCTGTTCAAGATTTAAGAGTTCGTCGTAACTTTCACCGATCCCCATCTTGTTCATCAGCTTAGTATATTCTTTATCAAACTCTTGTTCGACAGCGTACTCATTGTAATTTAAAGAGTATTTTTTAACAAGCATATCATTAAAGGCAGAGACAGGATCTTTACCCTCGAAACGCATTGATTTACCAATATCTCCGATAAATTTACCACTGCCTCCGATGAAGTGGTTAATCCACGTGTCGATAGAACTTGGAGCAACGTCAGCGATACCGAGCTTCGCCATCTCGAATGTCAACCATTGTGAGAAGACAGAGTCGTTCATATTGCGACGTTGGTAGTCCATCGGCTCATCAATAAATGAGCCGTCTTGAGCCCAACCGTTCTTAGGTGCGACGGCACGACCGAAATAGTCTTTGTTCGCCACCAAGCTCACCACAGGTTGCATTACTGTAGGAGACCAACCGTAAGCAACGTCAAACGCTGTGTCATCAGTCTCCGGAGTTTGGAACGGCATTAGCGACTCTTGTACAGAACGCATCACTCGTTCAACCCCTGCTGACACTTCTTGTTCACCCTTAGCCACACGGACGAACTCACGTGCGGCATTTAGTGGGACCATTAGCTCCTGAGCGATTGGGAATTTGAAGTCGCCAATGTGGAATTGACCGACACTTTCATTACGACGCTTCCACATCGGTGTACCATCTTCATCTTCCTCATCATCACCCGCTGCTTGTGCAGCAACAAGAAGTGCCAGCATACCCATCGCTTTCAGGCCATACGTACCATACTTAGGATTGACTAAGTTGTACGTTGTTTTCACACCGCCCGTAATGGCGTTCCAGAACATCCAAAATGAACGAGGTGTACCCCACGCACCTTTCTGCTCGAAGTTACCGGTTAGGTTTTTCGAAATGTCACGTGCTGTGTTCGCAATTTCAGGGTTGTTGCGTAAGAACTCAACTAGGTCACGCTCTGAATTAAACTCACGACCACCATTCTGCATTTGTAGGTATTCTAACCACGCTGAGAAACGTGCTGCGTTATCAGAGAAGTGCATCACCTGCATCAATGTCTTCGCACCACGTGCCGCACGTGAGCCGACTGACCCACGTTTAAACGCCAGCATATCAAGGTCGTCTGTAATCTTGTCGAGGTCGTAGTGAGCCATCGGGTTAATACCACCCTCATTCAAATACGTCTTGTAAGTGAAGTGAGCGTTTTTACCGTCCCACTGGCCTTTTAACAACATCGGTAACACACGCACCATACGTGGGATAATGCGACCTGATAACTGCAGTGACTCGGCATCTGATAACTTACCACGGCTTGCCGCTTGCGTATTAGCAAGTACCAACGTCATATCACGGATGAACGCTGTGATATGGAACGTCGGGTTAAGTACCGTACGGGTAAGACCAAGCCAACGGGTCGTCGCACCTAAGTGGCGAATAAACGTATTGGTCACATTATTTTTCTGTGCCTTGCTCATTTTCGCCAGTGACTGAGATACGATTTCATCAGTCAGTACAAGTCGCTCACGCTTACCGTTGCGGTAGAACGCCTTAGACCGTCCGTCCAAGATGCCCTCCGGTGCGTAGGTAGCGTGGAACTTATCACCACGAGTTTTGAGTTCATCTGACATAATACGTGCCATATGAGGCATCGGGTATTTCGCCAGTAAGTCTGCCGCTTCACGCATAATCGCAGATTCAGCCGCATTGTTAATACGAGCTTGTGAGTTCGCCACGTATTTACTTAGGATGTTACCCGCCTTAGTAGAACGACCGTGAATACGACCGGAGAACGCTTTAACTTCTGAGTCTTCATTTTGCAGAGGCACGTAGAACTCACCGTACAAGTCATTGTACGTGTTCTCGTCAATACGACCCATCGCAAGCTCGAAGTCTAAGGTATTGTTGTTCATCTCGATGATCGCTTTCTCAAACTCTTTAGCGAACGCACGTTGCTGTGGAGTAAGTGACGCCATATATTTCTCACCGGTGTCATCTTTCACCCACGTAGCACCTTTAGTGCCTTTCGCCACACGCTTACCGTTAAGAACGTAATAACCGAACCCGGTGATTGTATCAGTAAGTAAGTCACGACCTTTGTAGTATGGGTCTTGCTCACCGCTCGCACGTTTTTTACGACGGATAAAGTGCGGTGCACGCAACGCATAAGCCAGGTCATCTAAGTCTTCCTTAGTCATACCTGAACGCTGTGCAAGCTGAGTAAGAATGTCCATATGGTCACGTAAGTTTAACTTACCGCCCACACCGTAGTGGTTAAGCTCAGCACTCGCCTTTTGACGAAGTGCGTTAATGCGTGTCTCTACTTCCGTAGGGATTTTCGCACCGTAGGCGTTCTTCGCAATATTCTCAAGCGTGGTAATCCAGCTTGTGCTGTTGTTTAAGTTAATCGCAGACCAACGGATGGTACGGTCTAACACACGCAACACAGGCTCAGCGATATTCGGTGGCAACACACGTTGGATACCTTTGAACAAGTTGTATAAAAGCCCTGAGTGGTTATAGGCCATCTCAGTTACATCTTGTACATACTTCTCTTGTTGTGACATCTCAGAACGGTGTTTCGGTACGAATCCGCTCTTTTGTGCCAACGTCTCTGTTTGGTCCCAAGTAAGCCCCGTTTCTTCGTGGCTTTGACCTTGTTCGTCCCACCAGTTTAGTGACCACAAGCCATTATCTTCATCAAGCTGTGCGATGGCTGCGATGTGGCTGTCACGATTCTGCTCTTGTGTACGTCCTGCGAAAATCACCTGTCTCACAATCTTACGGCTCAATCCGGGCACACCCTTAATCGTTTGAGTGCGGCCGTTGTTTGGCTCGAATAAAGATGTGGTGTTGGTAATCAACTGGAACAACGCTGGCTGCTCGTTTGAGTTCATGCCTAGTAATGCACCGATGCGTTTGAAGAACGCACGTACGGAGTCAAAGAAGCCACGTGGTGCACCATTTGCGTGTAACTTATCATACGCATTTTGGAACTTAGGATTAGACAATAACTCAGCTACGAACTCGTGTACACCAGTCACCTCATCTGTGATGGTCGGGAACTGTGTCACAAACTCAGGTTGACTGCGTGCATTATCCCAAGCTCGTACAAGTTCATCGACTACTGCACGTTGTTCTTCATCAAGTGCAGCACGATTTTCAAGTGCGTACACTGTGTATGCGTGAACTAACTCGTGGATTAGATCAATGTCCGGCTCTTTCGAGTTAATGTCTAATACAATCATATTAGAAGCGATGTCGTAGTAGCCCGAACGTCCCTCTGCGGCTAAGTTGTCGTAGCGGATAAGTACTGAGTCATCAACTAGATCGACAAGTTTATCCACCACTTTGCCACGTGGGTCATTCTCAGCGAAGCCACGTTTGGCGAACTTCAACGCCTCCATTACACCGTAATCTTGCAACGCCCACTTGAACGTCGTTGGGTTAATGTTTGTCGCAGGTGAATCACCGAAGATGTTGGCCGACTCGTTACCATACACACCACTATGTTGTTGTGCAGACACAAGCTGGTCTGTGTTCGCAACCGTGTAGTAGTCAGTGGTGATGTCAATCTTGCCACCCGGCTCTTGTAGACGGATGTTTTTGAAAATCACACCATCGTGTCCTGAATTAGTCGCAGCCTGTGCGATGTCACGGGTATTACCGATGTCATTCGTCACGTGAACTTCGGCACCAGGGAACTGCTGTTGTGCAGCTTCAGGTGATAAGAACGGTACATACACATCGTTACCACGTGTTGAGAACATCAAGTCTTTAATACCTTGTGCAGACCAGTCTTTACCCGCTTTAACCCAGTAAAGCGGCATACGTGGTAATTGACTTGCGTGGTTCGCTTGTGCATCAAACACGAACGGATTGCCCTGTTCAATAAACACACGATGTATAAAACCCTTGCCTGAGCTGTCACGTTTCACACGTCCACTCACTACGCCTTTCTTAGACATACGTACATAGGCGTTTGCCACGTTAATGTCAGGCGTAACAAACACACCATCTTTAGACTCACGGAAGCCCTTGAACACGTCGTGGATGTTGCTACCCGCTGCAGTACCGTGGTACATCACTTGTGGCTCACCAGTACGTGGGTTAAGTAGAAGTCGGCTGTCTCCGTGCTCCCAGTCACCGAAACGACGTTTGAACGCAGGTGTACGCACTTGTACCCATTGTTCAAAGTCTAATTCTGTCGCACCTCGTGCCTTAGCTGCTTCGTATGTTGGTCTTCCACCGATACGGAAGATGGTATCAACGTGTTCTTTGTTTGCTGGATCTAGTATTGCCCGACTTAGCTCCGAGCTTGGGTTTGGTGACTTTTTTGATTTTGTTTTCACCATTTCCTCGTCCGCACTTCTCGCTTTGGTACGATTGTTATGCACTTCAACTAATAGTTCATCGACTTGTGCATCTGACTGCGATGCTGCTGCGTTCTCTTGAGCGTTCTTCTCGGCTGCCGCTTTCTTACTTTCTTCAGCAAGTTCGTTCGCCACTTTAAACTTGTCGTCGGCTTTAGTACCTCTAATCACATCACCCTCTACGTAGGCGAACAGATTTGGGTACGTTCTAATTGTAATGTCACCACCTTTGCCCTTGAGTACGTTATTTAAGTAGGCTATAGCCTCATTACGCACTTGAGCAAGTTTAGTGCCACGTGGTGCACGTTTCGCATTGTTCAATGCACCGCCACGATACGCCTTGATAATAGAGGCGATAATCGGTTCAGCTCGTGTATCTTTACCTTTGATTGACTCTTTGATACCAACGATACGACCTAACATATCAACGTTGTTTGTTACAACGTTAGCGACATTTGGATCTTTGAAGTTCTCCTGGATGAATGGGCTCGTTAATACATCCGGGTCCGTTTGTAACTGTCCGTTAAATGCCTCACCACGTGTAATGTCCAGCACTTCTTGTAAACCATCGGCTCGGTTGCGTAACGCTGTTGCCGCCACCAAGTCAGGTGTTTCATTTGCCAACGCACGAGTATCAGCAATAAGCTTCTCAAGGTTCTGCTCAACTTCAGTACGGGTCTCGCCTAAGTCGTTCGCCACTTTTTGTGCATTAGGATCGGCAATAAACCCAGTTTTCTTATGCGATAAAACATTACGCACTTTCGCTTTGGTATCAACAACAAGCTGGCGTTCAAATGCAACTTGTTGGGCACGGGCTTCCTCAGCTTGTGCATCTGCTGTCGCACGAGCTTCTTCCGCTTGTGCGTTTGCTGTTGACTCTTTCTCACCTACGATACTTTGTTTCTGTGCTTCTTCGTAGTTTTGATTACGTGCGTCTGCGTACTGGCCCAAGTCAACAAGTGCCAACTTAGCGGTAAGCAAGCGGTTAGCCGCTGCAGCATAACGTCCAGCACGCTCAGGTGCTCCGTCTTGTTGTGCTTGGTTAGCGAACTGTAGTAACTGATTAATCGCACCGGTAACAGAGGTATTTAACTCATCTGCAGTCACGCCACGTTTTGCCAACGTGTCTTTAAGTGCTGGAGGAATAATACCGTCTTTATCAAACTCTTTAACCACCGCACGTGCGTCTTCGGTAAACGAGGTAATCTTCGCTTTCGCATCCGGATCTTTCGCAGGCACATTTTGGAAATACGCTTGCGGGTCTTTAGCAAAATTGACCGCACTTTCGTATGCACCAACCATATCTGCGAATTTCGCATCACCCATCATCGGTGATTGCTTCATTTCACTCAGACGTGCTTCTGCTGCAGGGATATTAGCCGGGTCACGTAATGCACGAATTTCATCAGCGACACCTTGTACATACTCATCGTTATCGTTGAAGTTAGCCGCTTTACGTGCTGACTCAAATTTAGAGGCGAACTCATTAAACTGACCTTGCATAGCTGCAGGGTTAGTGCCGTTTTGTACGTTTTGTTGTTTGCCTAACGTCTCAGTCATTTTATTGACTAGGTCCGTACGTTCGTGTACAGCTCTTAGGATTCTATTGGCATCTTCTACAGAAACGTGTCCTCTAGACACAGTATCCATTAGGCTTGTGACCTTACCTTGCTGTTCCTGGATGAGGTGTTTAAACTCATCTTCATTAGTGCGGTCGCCTTGTGCGAACTCTTGTGCGATTTCATCGGCACGAGCTTGGATGTCATTGGTAGTACGACTGCTGTTTACAGGTGCGTACTCAGACACATCTAAGCCTGCTAATTGAGCATCAATGTCAGCAATATCAGCTTTAGCCTGTTTGTATGCTTGCACGTTGTGTCCAGCATCACCGAGTGGGTGTGCACCAACGCCCATAAAGAGACCAACGATACCGCCACGATTACCCTCGTGTTTCGCTCTCTCTAAATCACCCTCGCTAATAGCAGAGGAGAAAGACAACGAACCCGCTTTTGCTCGTTGTTCTTCAGGGATTAACGGGTCTTGAATACGACTTAAGTTTTGACCAAGTAAGTCTTGGAACGAGTTAGCTGCGAACTCATCTACATATTCTTTACCTGCAGTAGTAGCTAAACGTTTGACAACACCTAAGCCACCAATTTGATCTACTTTGTGGTTCAAGCGTTTTAAGATACTGCCCTCGTCGGCTTTCTTAACGAAGTCTTTTAACTCATTAATTGTTTTGCTCGCTGCACCGGAGAACTTACCTGAACGGTTTAAAATGTTGTAGGCAATATTATCCACAGTACCAGGTAACATACCTTGCATCGCATACTGTTCTAAGAACGCTAACTCAACTGCGTGTTTAGCATCTTCCGTAGTCATATCACGGCCATTTAGGTACTGCTCTAAACGGAAGCCACCAGCTTCTTGTAATGCAGATACTGTTCGGTATTGAGCACCTTTTAGTAAAGCATCGCCTACTTTTGTACCAGCTTTTAATGCAGCATTTTTAGCTACATTACCTGTATCTTTAAACTTGAATCCGCTCTCTACACCGTCTTTGATGTAGTTAAGAATTTTGGCTCCACGTGCAGATAAGTTAGCACCTACTTCAATACCTTTACCTACTGTATTACCAACTGCACCACCAACAAGACCTAACCCCTTAGTACCAATAACCATCGCAGCAACTTCAGGGCCTAGCATTTTGGCGAGCAACGCAGGGTGCTTAGCTGCCATTTCCAACGCATCACCGATACGGTCATTGTCAACGAGGTAGTTAAAGTATTCTGAATTACCCTCAACTTCTTCGTCGCCTGCCATATCTTGTAAGTATTTTGTGATGGCTCCTAAGTTCTTCTGAGCACCCATATCAATGTTTATGCCCATTCTGTTTTGTAGGTCATCAGCTAGAGAAATTAACGAGTTAATACCACGTACTGCACCACCCGCAGTCTCTGTTGCTGTATCAGCAATTACAGATAATGCTGAGTCATCGTACTCATCGTTGGCACCAACACCATAGGCTTTCGCAATTTTCTCAAAGTATTTGTCTGCACTTCGTTCTGCCTGTTGTAATTCAGGTTTTAAACGGGCGAAATCTTGCTCTGCATATTTTTTAAGGATGTCACGCTTAATAGCATACGGGGTACGTAACCACATTTCAGGTGTATATCCTGCTTCTTTTAAAGCGATATTAAAACGAGAACCGTCTTGGAAAACACGGGTGCTATCCACTTTACTTCCGTAGTTGTGGACAGTTTCTCCCTCTTTCCATTGAGGTGGTTGGTAGTTGATACCCAACGCTACACGACTTGTGTTGTCAGCGTAGTCATCGTATGGGTTATCTTCGACAAGAAGCGGATCTTGTGTTGGATCAACAGCGGTAACTGTGCCACCTGTCGTAGAAACAGCAGAACCAGTCACAACTGGACTGGTCTGTGTATTGAGTTGGTTTTGCTGCCAAATTGTAGGGCGAGTTTGGTACAGGTCTAATAATGGGTCAGTCATAAAAGATTTCCTTTTATACGCCCGTCATCGTTCTCCCATACCACCCTGTCGGGCTTGTTAGAAATTGCTGCACGTCGAAGTCAGCGACAGATGCCGGAGCGTTACTTGCTAATGGTTGCTCAATAGCTTGCGACGGTGCCTGCATCATCTGTTGGAGAAATGCTGGATTGTTCGCTTGCTCACTACTCGGCATTATAGCACCTGTTACTTGCCTGGCAAATCCCTGTGGTGTGTTTTTGGCGATAGCTGTTTGTACCTCACCATTACCCATCAACCAAGGCTTGCCTGAATCACCGAACGCTTGCCCCTGCAGGTTGTAAAGCTGTCCGTTTTTCGTAACCGTGTAATCCAAGTGCGGGCCAGTTGAGTTACCTGAATTACCTGTCAACCCAATTACCTGACCTTGCTTGACAATATCACCAGGCTTCACGTGGATTTTGTCCATATGTGCCCACTGTGCACAAACGCCTGTCTCAGGATCGCACACTGCCACATAATTCCCGTAACCGTTCGGGTCGACGCCAACTTTCACCACTTTTCCCGATAACGAGGCAGTCGCCTGCGTCCCAACCGGTGTGCCGAAGTCCGTACCTTTGTGGAACGAACTTGCTTTCGCATTAGGTTTTTGTCTATGACCACTGGCTGACGTAACTTGGAAATTACCAATAAACGGTGCACCAAGCCCAAGCCCATAAGAATAATCAGTCACCATCCGTACATCCCCGTCGGTTTAGTTAGCCACTGTATTGTGGCATATTCAGCAGGACTCACAGCTGACGGCATCGCAGGCTCTCCAACAAATTGTTGTTTTGGCTCTTGCATCATCTGCTGTAGTAAGTCCTGTCCTACTTTTTTAGTTGTAGCAGCATATCCTGTACCAACTGCACTAATCGTTGGTCTTGTAGCATACTGAACGTTACCACCGCCTAATGAATTTGCATCTAATCCTGCAGTATTAAATGCCTTTCTTATAGCATCCCAAGAATGCCTAAATTGTTGGTATGAGTCCGGTGCTGTTGGTAGACTCGCCCACTCCTTACCTAACTTAGGAAGTGCTGAGTTCCAGTTACCTTGCAGTACGTCGTTTAACGCACCACGTTGGTTAATTAAATAAACAGCTGCCGCATCTTGCGAAGTAGGGGAGAAGTCCATCTTACCCCAAGCCTTTTCAATACCTTGCCACGTCGGATAGCGAATAGCGTATTTACCATTCGCTGTAGACTGCAGGTTTCTACCAAGCTTGTCTTTAAATCCCCAAGTCCCTTGCCCTAGTGCTGCCGGGTGTGCTTTGTAACCAGTAGCCAATAATGCACCTGATGTACCACCCTTGGCTAAGTATGGATCTTTAAAGTCATACGTACCCTCCGATATAGAGAGTACGTTTAGGAACTTACGCAAGTTGTCATTCTGCTGCAATAACTGCAGTGCTTCTTCACGAGTCATTGTATCTCCTTAGAAACGTGTTGAACCCACGACGTTTGCGTTTTTATTCTTGGCTTCGTTTTGCTTTTCTTTGAAGTCTTGACTACGTTTTTGTAGTTCTTCTCGACCTGTTTGTCGTTGACTCTCTAACTTCTCACGGTTAGCCTGGTCGAGTTCTTTTAAAGCTCTACGTTCTTCGTAAGTCAAACCTTGGCCGCCTTTGGTCATAGCACTTAATAACTGAGGACCATTCGGTAAAGCCGCAATCTGTTGCATAAACATAGGCATTTGGTCGGTCGGTATATTATAACGAGCATTACCTAATTGGATTGCTGTTGTATCACCGTTTGTCTGAATAGACGCAATAGGACTTGTGACACCGTATAAATTAGGTTGTGCTTCATAGTCCATACCGAACATACCAGCTAATGCTCCTTGGTTGCCTTGTCGTTGTGCAGCTTGTTCAGCATACTGCGGAACAACCATCTGCAAAGCACCCATCTGTCCGTTATTGTCAAGAACTTGGCTGATTGCAGCATATTGGGCTTCCTGCATTGGGACACCTTGCTCCAATAACTGTTTCGTCGCCTGCCAGGTACGTGGATCATTCATAGCCTCCTGAATAGCACTTTGAGCTTGTGCCGAACGGAACCCTGCCATATTCTTCTGATTCTGACCCAACATACGAGCCATAACAGTCTGCTGTGCTAAAGACAATGGTGTGTTAGCACCCATATTCAGACCTGACCACGATGAGTAGTTAGGGTCTGACCCGTTGTTAAAGTGCGGGTTGTTCGTAAAATTAACTGGCTGTCCGTTATCAAAATAATAACGTCGTGTAGTCTGACCGTTTTGGTACGCAAGTCTGTCGTCGTATACAGACTCTGCTGGCACTTGATGCGGTGCTAATTGTGCATACTGAATCGGTGTCATCGTAGAGTAACCACCACCAACATCGGTTGTAGTCTTACTATCACCGCCACCGCTCGCATTTGCTTGTTTAGACACAGCCTTAGGATTAACCGAGGCCGTAACCGCATATACTGGTGCGGACATACTGTCAACCACAGATTCTGCAACACTGGATGCCAATGCCGAGGTTGGTGCAACGCCCTCTTGCATACCGTTTTGAGTCTTCACCACCGGCTCAATGTTACCATTTAATACGGCTTCTTCCGGCATCGCAACTAACTCATTACCAGTAGGTGCAGGTCTAGTTAAAAACTCTTTTACGTTATCCCACCACGTAGGCTCGTAAGGCTTCATCGCACCGGCCACCGCATCAACACCACCAGTGTTAGGTATATACATACCGTTGTGATTAACAACCTGTTGCTGACGCTCTTGTAATTGACGTTGTGCCAACTTTTCCTGAATTTCAGCTTGTTGGACAGCTGCTCTACGTGCTTCCTCTGAACCCACAGGGTCCGCATAAACAAGATTTGGGTTGTATTGTGGGTATTTCACATCACGGAAAGCTGGTGCAACCCATCGAGGATCGTGTTGCGTGACGTATGTAGTATCCATTTGTACCTACCTTACCCTGCTACGGTATTTCTATACGCACCAGGTGACATTAACATCTGTTGTAAGAAGTTCGTTTGATTACTGGCCAACGCATTACTTTGCGGAGCAAACTGGTACGCTGTTCTGTAAGGACCAATATTTTGCTGCAGTGCATATGCTGTTGTATTAGTCGTAGCCGGAGATTGGTTCACAGGTTGCTGACCCACTTGCGTTTGTTGGTTTAACACACTTTGTGTATTAGGTCTATTCAACAGGTCATTCAACGTCATACCTGAGTTAGTTGCAATCAATGCGTTCAACGCCTGATTCTCTAAGTAGTTTTGTGTCTTAGAGAGTTGTTGTTGCTCTTGAATTGCATTGTTCTGTGCAATCTTCGCATTAACCGCTGATGGGTCAACCAACGACTTGTTGGTAAAATTGTACAAATCTGTGGCCATTCGCAAGTTGTTAGATAAGCCGCTCTGCCAAGCGTTTCCAATATTGCCTAACCATCCACCCAAACCACTGCTTCCACCAAAGCCGTAGCCTGCTGCTCCAAGCGTCATATCATACGACATAACCAGGTCCTCCTAGTAATTGTAAAATTGATGTGTCATCTGTACCTTGTGGGTCAAACAACGGATCTGTTCCTGCGGCAATCTCACCGCTATCTCCTGGGTTTAACCCAAGTGCATCAGCAACACGTTGGATTGTCGCTGGGTTTAAAGGTTGTTGCGTCATATCAATGCCTGGTGCCGTGAATATGTTTCGCATAGCATCACCCTGAGGTGCCAACATTCCAGGTGGGATATTTGGTGGGGGAACCATCCCATTCGGTGCATTTACCAATAGAGCCATCATATTAGGATCTACTTGTCCACCTTGTAATTGTGCCAACATCATAGGATCTACATTACCAGCCGCCATCTGCATAGCCAATGCTGGGTCTGTAATCATTAACTGTTGTGCTAACTCCTGCATACTATGGTCCATCATAGCGTTCTGACCCATACTCATTTCTTCAAGTGGGGAGACATCGCCTACCCCACCTAAACTACCTAGTGTTCCTAAGCCACTCATTGTATTCTCCTAAAAAGCTGTTTCCGAGTTTGTGGTCGGGTCTCCTGGGTATTTTGAGCCGCTTCCACCGCCGCCACCGCCGCTACAGTTATCCTCACTATCGTAGCAAAGAAAGTATCCTACAGCCAGTGCTAATAACCCAGCTAATGCAGAAATACCACCTACATCTTTCTCAGCAGTTTGTCGTAAACTTGCTGCCAACCACGCATAGTTTTTACCGGCACTCGCCAATACATCCAAACCAAGTTTGTATAAAGCCAAATGCTTCTCTTGGTGCACAGAAAAACGCTTATCTTGTACATTGATTGCTGTCTTCTCATAATCCGCAGAACGGTTTTTGCGTGACTCTCTATGTTTCTCAAATATATCAGCACCATCAAAATGTAGCTTCATATTTGTCTGCCACGCTGTTTGTCGTTCTGCTTCTCGTGCTTTAGCAACTGTTCCAACAATCTCAGCAGCTGTTGCAAGTGCAATACGTGTCTCAATCTCACAACACTGGTTCACACCGTAACGATTAACCTGTCTGCAAAGTTCTTGTCGTTTCTGCTTAGCTTTCGCTTCCGCATCTGCAACAACTCGCATACTAATACCCAAGTAATCAGGCTTGTATCCACATAGAATAAACTCGCACAAGCGTTCGTGGATTGTATCATTACAAGGCTCTAGCTTATCAGCATACGCTTCCTCATCAAGGGCTCTGTCTTTTAACCAATCCGCTTCTCGTAGCAACCAGTCATCCGCTGCATCAGCTAGTGCTTTTTCTGCCGGTGCATCCTTATCAAGAAGTGTATAGCCAGTATCACGCATACGGTCGTTGATTGATCGCCACGTGTCTTCTGCATCTTTCGCTTTCTTAATTAGGCTGTTTGAGGCAAATCTACCTAGTACTGCACCCAATAGACTAGCAATAGCCAACCATTTACCATCGTCACGTTTTGGTTGTCGTGGATACTGGATGATATGGTTAGCACTAAAAGCTGGCGAGTTCGTCCCACCACTCTTATTCTCACCAATTTCGGCATAGTTATAATTTTTGCCTGCTGACTTTTCAGCTTCTTGGTGGTTCGTAATAGTACCACTACCTGGCATATTATCCCTCCGTTAGTGTTTCACGTGATGTTTGTACGTGAATCTCATCAATCGTAATGCGAGACCGCACTTCAACCGCCCACGTAATCGCTCTATACTTGCGAGGTAGTAAAAACGGTTTGTTCGTAGAAACATCTCGTCTGTAGTACTCTCGACCATCTGCATACACAATAACTTCAATAGAGTGTCGCTTATCTGTCAATTCAGCTACGTATGCTTTGTATTGAGGGAATTGTCTGATAAAGGTTTCAGCACTTACATTAGCATACTTTTTCTCAAAGTTTTTGTATGCTGCCAGTGCTTCTTCTGCACCAGCTGACATCATCATATAATCAGATGATACCACTTTTAGCGTCGTTGGTCTCCATAACCCTGGCATAACCATATCAGGTGAACGCCATACCGCACATCTGTTAGGTTCACTAGGGTCGCCCCATTTGCGTAGGCGTGCTTTGACATCCTTACCTACTTTCATCACGAACACTAATCCACCTTGGTGGTGTGCGTAGATGTTTCTCGCTTTCTCTGTTGTGACAACAAATGATGGGTCCCTACGATCATCATCCGAAAAGTTCATTATCCAGTTTCTACGACCAACACCGTGGATTTTATCATCCCAAAATGCGATACGAGTTTCCTTACCTGCGTACTCTAACCACTCTCGCTCTGTGAAAAATTGACCAGTGATCAACTTGACACCTTGCTCAGTAAACTCATACAAACCGTTTGGCGATACGAAAAACATAACGTGTTCTGCAACACATACCGCTTCACCATTATATGCTGGAGCTTTAACTTCGACTTCTTGTATATTTACTGCATCTACATTAGTGTTGATAATGTAATGTAGACCGTCTGTTAGGGCTAGGATTGTGTGGTGTACATTACCCTCAATAGGAGAGGTAACTTCTTCGGCTCTCAACACGTTATACATTAACCGGTATTCTTGTGACGGGTCAAATGCGTGTTGTCTGTGCGGTTGCGAAAAGTAAATAGACTTTCCTTGCCACAACATAATTTGGTTATCACCAACTGCAGCAACGCCAGCCACACAAGTTGGTGGTGCTCCATCACTCTCAGTGTTTAGTTCTTCACCAATACTAATAATACAGTTGTTATTATAAAAGGCCTGCTCTTTTGTACTATGCTCACCAATATACAACCAATGCCCTAACCCATCGCTGTCGCCTACTAACATATACCATCTGCGTTTTTTGGCATTTGCTGGTGGCTTGTCATTTGCGACTACCTTAACCGCATCACCGTCATAAAACTCAATGTGGTTAGATGGATAACTCGGTTGTGATTCTTCACCGCAACCATTCACGTATGTGTAACAGAACGCTGTGTTGAATGGAATTTTATCTCCGCAGTTTCTGTCATACATTGGCACACATAACAAGTCGATATTGTCTGCAACACATCCTTGATCACTCAACGTCTCTGCAGTCGGTTTGTGCTTACAATCAGGCTTCTGCATACCAACTAAAATTGGCTTTTTCTTTTGGGTAATTCTTTTTATAGACTGACGATACAGCTGTTTATCTTCACCAATAAAGAAAAAGGTATTTTCACCTAATCTGTTGGTGTAATCAGGGGCTGTTGTCGTGAAGTGGCTAAAACCTACATAAACACCATCTTGGTAGTGTAATGTTCGTGGCTCACCAACATAAACTTCTCCATCTACAGTTACCGCCACCTCTTGTTCACCTAGCTCAGGTAGAGGTTGAAAACGGCCACCATAAATGTCCATATCCTGTGCTAATACAGAATACTTATCTCCTAGTTTCTTAGGGTGAACCTTTGGTATCATCCCACCGAACTGAACAAAGTGCATCACACCACCCCAATACCAAGTAAGTTTGTACCGTTGTAAATTTTCACCAATGACCCTTTCGTATAAGGTGTTAAGTCTACTTTAGCTAACCCCTCATTATTTGTTGTAACCGGTAAATCTGTGTTATTCACATTAACACGGAGTGCTGTATTCTTTGATGCAAACACATACCACGTACCGTCTGCGTTGACCATTTGAACAGAGGGGTCGCCTTTGTCACCCTTATCACCTTTTTCAGGTACTGGTATTGCGTCCTTAATGAGTACTTGAGATTCATCACTCATCGTTAAAATTAGATCTGTGCCGTTCGCACGTCCTACTTTAACACTTGGTGCTGCTTCACCAACAGTACCAGGGTCGCCTTGTCTACCAGGGTCACCGTTGTCACCCTTATCACCTTTCGGTCCACGTGGTACTTTCCCTGTTGCCTGGATTGTAGTACCGTCAGGATATGTAAAAGTTAATACACCTGTGGAACTTACATTAATTCCGGTTGGTAATGGACCAGGGTCGCCTTTGTCACCCTTGTCGCCACGCAAACCACCTGTTACCACATTCACGCCTGCGTTATCATCACATCCCTCACCGCAGTCGCATCCACCACATCCACCTTTAAACAACTCAGCACAATCAACAGACAGTGTGTTTGTATCACAATCAAATTTTAAAGGAGATTGAACATTTAGTGGGATTACACCATTAATGTCTTCAAAGAACTCTTTGTTGGATGATGTGTACGATACTTTCGCATTACTTTTAATACAGGTACAAGCATCACCTAAACTACGCTCAACTTCTAGTACGTCACCATCAATACCAACAACACGCATTGTCTCACAGCAAGAATTACATCCCTCAACGGTAATGTAAAAGTGTGATCCTTTTGTAACTGGGGGGAAGTTTTTGCCGTGTCCTTTCATTAATTGAATACGTGTAGCATCTTCAGGCACAGCTTTAGACGTGAACCCGATGCCACTATACTCGCACGAAATAAATACAAGATTGTTGTTACACGCCATCCCGATCACCTTTTACTTGTCTGCTTTTTTCAATGCGTTAATTGCTTTAGTCATCTTCGCTAACTCAGCATTAACTTCTGTTTTAAACGCTTCAAGTTTTTCATCAACTTTAGCCGATACTGTATCAGCGATATACTCGTCCAATAACACAGTGTTCAAGTCAATGGTAACACACGTTCCTGCAGGGTGGTTTAGTGCACCTGTTTGGCCCGCATCACGTTCAACTGAAATCACACCACCTTTTAATTCTTTGATGTGTGTATATTTGACAATCTCAGCACGACCATTACGACCAATTAGTGAGATGTAGGTATGGTCGCCCTCGCTTAATGTATTTAGTTTCTTCGCCACTTGTGCAGGGATTTCAATCTCCGTATCACTAGGGCTTACATAATTACGAAGTGCGGTAGAAAAGTGGTTAATTAGTTTTAGCATTTGTCGCTCCCATTTACACCAATAATGTGACCACCCTCGTCAATTTCGATACAGGTGTCACACGTCCAACAAATTGTTTGTGGCTCAATCGTTTTCTTAGCTTCGCCACCTGTGCAACTTGACACAAATTCGCAGAGTTGAGATGGGTTCCACTCCACTTTAACGCACGAACCTTTAGGGAACGAACTTGCGGTAGTTTCATCCTGACCACGCTCTACGTGGAATTTATCACCATTTACACTTGTGACTTTCATATATTCACGAACGCCGCCATTTCTAACTGTAATGTAGAAATGATCTGTAGATGGCACTTTAAAACGAATACCGTCACCAACTGGTACAGTAATCACGTTATCTTTTGCAGTGATTTGTTTACTCAACTCGGTCACTAACCCGAATGGTTTAATGCTTAACATTCTTCGCAATCCTTACAATTTTGAGCTGGAATTGGTACATACTCATCGTCATACTCAGGTTTACGATCACAGCACGTTAAACCACAACGACAATCTTCTTCGCCACAGGTAGAGCATTTATGGCAGCCATCATCTTCAGTCATATCATACTTGATCAAGCGTGCTTCACACGGTGGTAAGTAGAATAATAAAGTCAGACATAAACAACCATCAATGTAGATGTCACCCTCGTAATAACCTGTAGGTAAATCACGGAACTCGTCAAGCCAGTCAAAGCAGATAGCCCCGTCGTTACGAACACGAGTAGGTGGTTGACACATTAAAACTCGGCAATACCCTTTGCGACGAATATCCATTCTTAAATAAGAACGAATAAATGGCAACGACTTCTCATCGCATCGGTAATTACCAATTAGATAACAAGCTTCAGCTGCCATACGGTCAACTTTAATTGCGTCTCTTGCACGTGTGCGTGGTGGGCAACGTTCTTCACAAGGCGACGGATCACAACACCGCTCTACGGGTTCCCACTTTGGTGGCTCCAATCGGCAGTCCGGTGTACTGCAACATTTATTGTCTTCACACCCTGACGCACTTTCAAACATTCTCTCCATTTAGGCTCTCCAAAAGTTGTCAAATGGTCTTCTCATTGGGGATGTTCCAAGACGCATTTTCATCGGTACCGGACCACGTTTCTTAGTTTTAGAACGGATCTGTTTGTATTTTTCTTCTACGTTTTGTCGCAACACCATCGCATACTGCAGGTTTGTCCACTCTTGTCCTGGTATCGCATAGAGTTCTGCTAGTGCACCGTCTTTTATTTCAGTCATATAGCGTTCGTAGATGAAATCAGGGATTTCACAATCATCACGTGAAATTGACCACGAGTATTCAACACTCATATCAACTTCAAGTGGTCTAGAACAGCTTTCTTGTGGTGCTTCTCTTAATACAACACTAGGCATACCATCGTGCATTAGGTCAACTTCGTAATCTACTCCACGTTGTAAGGTATTCCAAGAATCATCAGGGATTGACCCTGGACATCCGAATCTTACTTCAATTACATCAATAATGGTACGACACTCAATCGTATCAATAATGTAATCCGGTGTTTTAGCCACAAGCGGAAATTGTGCAAAGTCACGTGCCACTTGCGTCTCTTGCATAAAACGTACGATTGATTCACGCACTGCGTGTTGGATGATTGAACTAGGAGCATCCGGTGCATATGGGAAAATAAAATCCTCAAAATCTTCAACTGTTCTAGCCATTAATCACCCCTCTACGAGCAAGTTGTCGTATTTCTTCACGCTGTTTGTAGTCGTAAATCTGTAGCAGGTCTAACGCATTTTTCCAATGTTGGTTGCTGCGTTCTCTGTTCGCTACATCTTCAATGTCAACGCCATACGCATAGTAGAGCATTAACTCGAAAATAATTGGTCTGAAGTTATCATCAACTTCCAACTCATCATCTTCACCACTAATTTCAGGTGGTGCATAACAAGTAATTGTCAGTGTAGCACTCACACCTTTTGGTACAGGTGGATCTACAATAATCACTTTCGGATCAGCTTCATCATACGAATACGATTTCACTGTGTACTCAGACGAAGATGAGCGGGTACTTGATGTACACACCGCTCTATTAAAACCTGTTAGGTTTGAAATCTTAGTCTCACGAACTCGTTTGGTGATTACACCATTCTCGTCCTTTTGTCCCTGCACTGTTCGCAGAGATTTACACGGAGCTGGTAACTCTTGGATAATTCCCTCAACCAACTCCACATCAACTGTAGAGGTAAATTCCTCTTTTCGCACCATAGCGACAATCGCTATAGCATTTCTAATGTAAGTAAGTAGGTCTTGTTTAGTCCAGTGAACGTAGGCAACATCGTCCTCGAACTCATTGTCCTGCAAATACCGACTTACTTCTTCAATGATCCCACTTACTTTCATAGAACCTACTTAGTGCTCATCACTTGACGCATTACATCATTACCATTAAGGCCTGCTGGTAACGCATCCATTTGCTCTTGAGTTAAATTAACGTGCGATGGTGGAACAGCTGGGTCCATCGGTGTGGCCACATACGGTGCCGGGATTGGCGGTTGTGGTGCTGGTGGAATTGGGTTGTCTAGTACCTGTTGTGGTACTTCAACGTCCGTGATTTCTTCCTGTTTGCCGAATCGTGTAGCTTCACGCTCTTGCTCACGGAATTGTTGCTGACCTAAATAAAAATCCATTTCTGCCTGAGTGTAAATATAACGCCCTGGCATATTATCCACTACACGACCGTTGAACGGTGTCACATATCCATCATTATCTACGAACCCGATTGGGGTACGATTTGCGTAAGGTTTGTTCATAATAATCTCCAATAAAAAAGGGGAACTACAATAGCTCCCCTCAATTCTACACCATAATTCTAGTATTTTGAACTAGAAGTAGGTACATAACATTCCGGATCCGGATAATCCGTTTCACAAGGTTCAACACCACAAGCACAAGCGTGTTGGTCGTCGAAGTGAACAAGGTCTAACATTGATGACCAGCAAGTGTTCATCATAGTACCCTCTTTCAAACGTAACACAACCAAACCGTTGGTTTGTAAGAAGCTATTAACTTCAAAGCGGTGGAAGCCTGCTTGTGCAGCATCAACTTCAAATTTAGCTACAACTTCAGTAGCTGCATCCATTAATGCTTTTTCCGCATCCGCAACTGCTTTCTTAGCATCAGCAACTGCTTTCTTAAGATCCGCATCATCCATTTTCGCCATTAATGCAGCTTGTGCTTTTGATAATTTAGCTTTAGCTTCATCAACTGCTGTGTACAATGCTTCTTGGTCAACTGGGCTGTCAGACGCACTACCGTGGATTTCAACTTCAAACTTAGTACCAGGTACTGCAGTTTTGTTGTGGAATACGTAGTCGTTTAATTTAGTGCCAGCTGCTAATAAGTTAATTACTAACTCATCACCAACTTCTAAGTCACGCATACCATTTTCACGGTACCACATTTGATGGTTTTCATCGTAGTGTGAGTAGTGGTATGGTAAAACGAAGTGACGACGTTTTAAGTGGGCTGCATACTCAACGTGTGCGTTGAACGGAGTTAATTCAGACTCCCAAGCCACATCCATCATTCCATAGTGGCGTTTGTTACCACCGAGGAAAATCGAATAACGTTTAGCCATTAGTTGCCTCCTAAACCTGCAGGTTTGTTGAAGTTCACAGTCGCATACAATGTAGCGATGTGTTCAGGACGAATCACTTCGAAATCGTACACTTGTAAACCACGCCAGTATTGAGCAAATGAAGTTTCCACTTGGTCAATGTGTTGTTGTTTAGTCATTTGTGTAACGAAGCCAGTTGCTGTGTCTAAACCTGCAACGATTAAGTGAGCACGTTTGTCTTTGTGGTTCGGGTCTACATAGCTCGGCATATTGTGTGAGAAGTAGATTTTGAAGCCAGCGATTGACGGAATGGTCTCAGCTAACAGAACCGGTTTGTTGCCAGTTTTGCACATATCGTTTAACCAGTTGTTCTGTAAGAACAAGGTACGAGCTGAACCTGGTAACACTAAGTAACGACCACGCATTGGGCATTGTGCTTCATCTAATACTGCAGCTAAGAAGCCGATGTATTGTAAGAAGTTTTCTGCATCAAGGTGGATTGGGCGGCCGTACATACCTAAGTCGTACATACCGGATACTTTACCCGCACGAGAACCACGGTTAAATGGATCTGCTTTACGAGGTACGTAGTCTAATACTTCGAAGTCAATTTGTTGTTTTAACTGTTCTTGACAGTTAGCGATGAACTCATTAACCCAAGTTTTAATGTTTTGAATTTGTTTTACATCAATTTCATCAAGCTTCAAGTTCCAGTACTTAGCACGGTTGATAACCATTGTTACGGTTTCAGTGTTAAGTTCAGAGAACTCTAATGGTTGGTTCTTTTGATAATTGAAGATTTCACCAACGGGTGCTTTACGGAAAGTGATCTGATCACCTACATCTCGGATCTCACTTGGAACCACGGAATGTGATGTGATAACACCGGTCACAGTATCGTGGTATGTGCGGTGAATCATCTCTTTCGCAAACAGCGGGCTATTCAAGAATTGGTATACTCGATAACCACTCGCTGACTGCATAGTTGGTTTAGCCGTACGAATTGGGCCTGCCATATTTTATGCTCCTAACTTATGACTCATAATCGACGTTGTTGTTCATCTCTGCATCACGATAAATCTCCAAAATTTTGGAGTACTTATCAAGCGTAATAAGACCAGCATTGTAGTCGTTCTCCGCTTTAATGAGCTTAGAGTATGCCAACATTTTCGACCCTTTGTCAGAAGTAGGGGGGGTTCCTGACTGTGGTCTTCCTGGTGCAACGTTTTGCACCCCTGGTTGTTGTGTAGGTTTAAACCCTGACACAATCTCTTTGACAGCTGCTATGTTCCCATTTTGGAGTGCCGCTGTCAATTCCGCTTCTACAGTCCATTGACCGCCTGATCGTGGTGCCGCCTGTTTTAGGTAAGCATTAAATTCAGGAGTAGCCGATGTTGTAGCTAAATCCGGGATTTCTTGGTGTAAACGAACGTGGAACTCACGTAGACGTTGTTGTCTAACTTGTTGCCCCGTTTGTTCAACGTGTTGTTGAGCTTGTGCAAGTTTATCTTCTAATGGACGAACCGCTTGTTTGTACATTTGGTTAGCGATCTGTTTTGCAACTTTCGCTACCAACGGACTGGAACGTTCGAACATTTCTTTTTCTTCATCCGTCAACTCTGTCTCTGTAGGATCAAAGATAAAATCCTTTGGAGCTTCTGCAGGTTTTTGTTCTGCAGGTTTCGGGTTGTTGATGCCTTGGAAGATACTTGCGTATGCTTCATTCTTACCTTGCTCAATAGCAAGCTTACGTTGTAGTTCAAACGGGTCAACGTTGTCAGCATTACCTACTGGTTGTGCAGGTGCTGTTGTTTGAGTAGCTGGTGCTGCAGGTTGTGTTGCACTTTGTCCGCCTACTGTAAACTCATCAACGTCAAAATCGTCTTCACCTTGTGATTCGCCTTGTTGTGGTTCTTCTGCACTCGGTGCTTGTTCTGCACCATCGTCGAATTTACCTTGTTCAAGACCATCTAAAAATTTGTCGAGCTCCGAGGGATCGTATTGGGTTGTCATCTCTATTTACCATTTTTAAGTTCATCAATGAGGTGCTTCAACATAGAGACACGACCACGAGCAAACTCTGTAGCTGTGTTTTCTTCGTATTGGACACGCTCTTCCTTAAGCAGATCTTCTAAATACGCTGTGTATTCTTGGAACTGCACACTACTTTTCGTAAGAGCTAATACTTTCTTACGACGTTTATAAAAATTTTCTACTGGTTTACCGTTCGACATAGGGTTTAACCTCATACGTATCAATTATATTAACACACGCTCTCGTATTATCAAATCCTAAGTTTACAATACGATAGTATGCTTTTGCTGGTGTAGTATACACGAACGGGCTCGTTTTGTTATCAAAAGTTACACGTTCACCTTTAACAAGTACTGGGTAGAACTTTAAGTCATCCATACACTGTGACTGTTCATCATACGGAGAATACTCGATACCGAACAAGTCATCTTCTGTAGCACACTCTATGTGAAATACTAATGCTGTGTTGGCTGCGTACAGCTTATAAGCTGAATAGCCTTTCTTGCACTTCATTCCTGCTCCTTAACTAAATCTTCGTCGAATAACACGCCTAGAGCAACTTTGTATGCGATGATCTTCTTACGTGTATCTTCATTCACAGGTTCGCTCTCAAAGAGTTCACGTTCTAAATTCAACTCACGTAACAGAACAGCTTTGATGTCTTCCGCACCAGGGCTAGTTCTAAATACTTTTAACGCATACGCTTCTTTGCGTGAAACAACGACGGACATTTAGCACCCCTTGTTTGCGTTCATCAACAACACTTCTTTCTGTTCAGAAGTTACTGTCTCACCAATTAAGTGAATCTTAATGTCAGCATCAGATACTTCATCATAGTATTTGTTGCTGTCAAGTGAACACGCTGTCACGCTGTATCGGCCTTTTGGTAAGTAGATCAAGTCACAAGTCTCACCGAATGGGATACATTCATCTTCGCCACCACAGCCCTCTGACACATCAATCAATCGGAAGATTTGTACAGATGGGTTGTATGTGAACTTGTCAGTAGCACTCAACTCAGCTTTCACATAAAGTGCGATGGCTTCGTTAGTGGTGAACTCGACGGGTTTCACATCTAATGTGACACCATCTTCTTTTTTAATTTCTAAAGTTTTCTTAAACGCCATTATAACGCTCCAGGTTGTGGGTTGCCACCGCCACCCATACTATTCATATTGGCAATCGCACCAGCGGCAGAACCACTACGACCATCCAAGGTTGCCCCTTGTACCATCGGGTTCGGTGCTTGCGGAATACTTCCACCTGTAACAGCTCGTTGGAACTCGTAATCAGGGAATATGTCATCGGTAGGCACACCAACTGATTTGAATAACTCAAACACCAACGCTTTGATACCTTTAGCAGGGATAATAGGTTGTCCCGTTTCAGGATCCGGTAATTGAACATATGGTGCCATAGATTGTAATGCCCACTCAAGTTTACTTTCTTTATTCTCTTTTTCAACCAATCCGCTAACACCACGAGCGTGAACTCGAATATCACCTTTGATTGTCGGGTCTGAGTTAAAGAATAACTCGTAGTCGATAAATGACTGCACTGCAGGTTCAATAATGCGTTCTTCTAGAATACGTAACGCATATTTCACAGACTTACTGGCCTGGTTTAAAACCATCGCCACGCCACCACTTGTACGTCCTACGGTGCCAAGGTTCTCACTGGAACCAAACGCCACACGTGGAATACCGACAAGCTCGTAGGCTTGTTGTTGGTGGAATTGAATCACGTTGATCAAGTTCGCCGATAAATCAGGAACAGTGTAGAAACGAATCGCTGGCATACCATTGTGTTTGGTATCATACACCACTGGTCGTAATGAGTTCGGGATAACAATACGTGGGTCATCTTCATCAACCAAGCGTGTCTCGTCCACCTCCCCTTGTACACCACTCGCATAAGAAAGGTTCACCACGTGTGCCACTGCAGTCGCAGTTAAAATACGCTGTGTATCGGCTAGTCGTGTGGTAATACACTCGCCCCAAAACGAACCAGGAATCGGCTCGAATGACGCTGCATAGAACGGACGTAAACCCAATGGATCAGGGTTTAATGTCGCCTTGATCACGATGTCATCAATGATCCAAATCTCAGCTTCATAGTTGCGATTCTCGTCTTCTACAGACACACCAAACGCTGCAAGAATATTACCTTGAATAGAACCATAGAAGCCCAAACAGTCAAACGCACCTTGTGCCTTGCTGTGGTCTCCATCTTCATCAGACGGAATACCCTCTAGGTCAGAATCAGGTCTTTGCTCACTCTCCTCATACGGCTCTAAATAGCCGTTCGGATACAACTCGAAAACATCATCGAGTCCATCCTTGGAATAACCCGGTAACGCATAACACGTAGCTAGTTCAGTACGTGTCACCTTGCGTCGCTCAATTACATATTCCGCACTCTGCACATCTTGTGCATAAGGAGCTGGATAGAAATCAAATGGACTGATATTTTCAACAGATCGTACAACACGTTTACGAACGACTTGACGGCCTGTCTCATTGTCCCACTCTTTCCACATCTTCTGCTTCATCGCAGGCACTTTTAAAATCGCTGCAGGGTATGCCACAAAGTTATAGATGAAATCACCAAACTCAGGTAGCCAATCTGCGTCCTGCAGTCTGTCCTGAATAAGTGTGTTCATCCGTGCTGCTGCCGCATCTGCGAGGCGTTGTTTCTCAAGCGTACCAGCGGCCATCAAGTTCTCTTGTACATCGGCCTCAATCTCTGCATCAGTTGGTACAATGCCCTCTTGCTGCATAGCCGCATACTTCTTGAGTAACACGTCCATTACAGTACGCTCGGCACTTTTGTCTAAGTCAACAACAGGAGAGGCCTTGATAACAAAGGGGCTCTCCAAACTGTTGGCAAACACGTCACGGATTAGACCAACTGTACCACGAACAATAGGCGAAGTAATGTTGCAGTTAGCATCCACTTCCGGATCAATACCAACCCCACCAATACGTTCACCTTTAATTTGCTTCAAGCACTGGGTAAGAATGTCATAAACCTCACCCTTGGCATAGCGTGCTTCTTCAAAGCGTTTACGTACGTACGCACCTAAGTCCGCTCGTATCTGTCTCTGTCTTTTCTTCGAGAGCTCAGCCATTGTATCACCTACTTATTACGTTGCACTTTGCCTAACACGCCTGCGTTGCGTCGGCAACGACATTTGTCTAACTGCATATTCTTCTCCTACATAGCACTTCGTTTTAACGATGGCAGCACTCTACGTCTACGCTGCTTCATTCCCACCAGTGCATTATAACCCATACACAAATATGAGAGAGCATCACATAAATCCGAGCACCACCCCTCGTGTGATTTCGTCGGTACATCACGAACCGTATCATTACGGCCCTTAACTTTCTCATAAATATAAGTCGAGCCAATCGCCTCAATTATATACTTACAGTTGTCTGTAATCAAAATTGCTGGTCGACCCTCACCATCTAATCGAGTTAATCGCTGTTTAACAGCCTCAAGTCGTGGTTGAAGTTTGTTATTACCACCTGGGTCCTCGATCGGAATACCGTGTTTCAACAACACATCAAACGGTGAAACATCCAACGCCTGTGTCTCCACATTACCTGCCGGGTCTCCCCACGCTCCCTCTATTGTGCTACGAGGATACTTTTGACGCAAGACTGGAAATAAAAAATCTGTACATAAGGTATCAATGGAAATATCTTCTCCCATCACCTCATCAATTACAATAAGCTTGCCGCTTTGCGTCGCTGTGGCAATCGTACAAACTGGTGTACGACCAAAGTCGAAGCCAAGATAAAGTCGTAGCGAAGACGGTAGTTTATCGTGTCCACCAACCCATACGTGTGTGTCACGTCTAAATTCAGGGTACACCACCTTACCGGTCACAATATCTGCGAAGTCACCCTCAACGTATGCTCTCACACGCTGACGATCTCCACTCAACATATTAAAGTAGTAGCCATAGCCACCTGGTAAGTTGTCGATGTTTTCAGCCAACGGATTCGGTACCCACTCACCCTCTGCTTTCTCAATAAGACCGCCAGGCTGACGGAATAACTCGAACTGTTTTCGCCCCGTTGCGGCTTCGATTTTCGCAAACTCTTTGTCACGAGAACCCAACGACCATTGGTATAACCAGTGGTCTTTACGTGGACCATTGGTCGCACCAATTAATCCAACCCACGTCGGCTTGCCTTTTCGCCCACTAGGATAACGACCCAAACGTCTCACCACGGAGTCGATTAGCTCCTCCGGCAACTCTGAAATCTCATCGAGCATCGCATTAGTAGGTTCATAACCCAAGAGTTTACTCACTGCATCTTCCGTATCGAACGACACGAACTCAATATCCCAATGCACAAAGGTATCATCTGACAGTCTTGCACGCACGTGTGCAGTTGGTGGGAATGACCCTTTTTTAAACGTGATCGCCTCACCCAACCAACCTAACATATTCTCAAAGGTAGGGATGGTGGCCGACTTCAAAACCTGATACGTATTACGACCCACAAGCGTACGAGAGTACCGCACTTTGTCTTCCGCAGGTTCTTGTAGACACGCTCGTCTAAACAATTCAACCGCCATATACGAGGTCTTGGCACTACCAGCTGGTCCGACCACGAACTTAATGAACGCATCACTGCGTGCAAAGGCATTAAGCGTCGGGTACTTATTCAGGTCAAAGGTATTAGCGTTCTGACTCATTCACTACCTCGTTAAACATATTTACATCCACAACCGTCTCATCTTTCTGAATCAGTTTGCTCACCGGTGTCACATCAATCGCCTCACGAACAGGCGGTAGTTGTGATGGGTCTCCGAATGAGAAGTTGACCACCATACCTGCAGAGCTTGTCACCTCATCACCTTTGGCCACCGCACCCTTGCTGATGACCTGAGTATGCGTAAGCGTCGCCATCTGTTTCAACTCTCTCACCACCATACAAACTTCATTCGGCTTAATATCTTCACGTATCAGTTGTGCTGCCAGCACGTCAACCGCACCCTCTAGTGCTGCAGCCGCTTTCATCTGTGCCGTAATCAAGACGCCCTCGTCCATCATCATCCGTAGGTTCTTCACCTCGGTCTTGAATATCGGCATCTCAATGATCTTGGCTAGGTCACTGGCATCTAACCCATACTGCTCAATAATCTCCACACCGTGCTGCTTACCAAACAGAACGATGTCACGAGCCAAACTTGGTATGAATATATTTTTGTAAAACGCAGCACGTGACGCCCCATCGGACGTATCAGCCTCGCTTTTCGAAATCAAATCCTGTATTGTCTTATCACTCACGGGGGGAATCTCCTAATTAATACCCTTGTATTTTACACAGACATATAAGAGGACACAATGACAAAACTCACCCAATATGTCCAATCCGGACAATCAGAAACCAACGATGGTGTGCTACTCCAACGCACCACCTGGGACATCGGTAAGAATGGACCGGTCAAACAAGGCGGCAGTTACGGACCTGGTGGCAGCTTCCCAAACGGCTCCATCTTCGAGAACGCCACCCTCACCAACTTCATCAAGTTCGGAGACGGCTGCATCTTCGTCAACTGCACATTTAAAATGATCAAGTCTCAGCCATTCTCCACGTTCGGAGACGGCTGCGTGTTCGACAACTGTACCCTCAACGGTGTCACCATCCCTAAAACTGCCGTCCTCAACAAGTGCAAGATCGGTACTGCCTCGGTACAAACAAGCTTCATCAACAACAAGCGTGAAGAAAAACCTGCTGGTGGAGCTATCGTTGTTAAGCACCCTGAGACACAAGGCACCCGCATCACCAACTGGGACGGAGACATCACCTTACAACCTGGTATCTACGGGTACACCGATGCCGACGTCACCACCAGCGGCTCGGAGGATCTTCCACCGGCTGTATAGGAGAAGTCGGCCTGTATCAAGGGTAATATCTTCAAATAAGAATTGTGTGCCGCTATGTACTGCGTACATACCGACCCACTAATAAAAAAGAGCCCTGCGGGTTTAGCCGTAGAGCTCAAATAGAATACTTAGAAAATCTTAAGGAATTTTATGACTCGTAAAATCATTTAGTAGTCTTGTAGCAGAAACTATAAACAAAATTAACGTTCACTTGATACGCAGACGTGTTCTCGGTCCCGTGCATATCGGTGGTATGTCTCAAGTTCGGACTCAGGATGCCTCCTGTCTACACACAAGGTAAAAAGGAACTCTAGATGGGCTATGAACAACTCAAATAAAGAAAAACCTCTGTGTAGAGACTTCAAACACACCACCGATATACAGTGGTGAGGGTACTCCATTAGATAGAGTGGTGTACCCTACGACGAGCCCCCCTCGGAGTGTGACAGCCTCCCGGAGTTACCCAGGCACTGCCTGACAAACCTGCTACGTGCAGGGTACAAGTCGTATTATAAGCAACCGGAGATATTTAGGCAATACCTCCCGGTAGTTTTACTTAAACTTTCTGTTTGAGCGAGTATCTCGCTACCGCACCGACGATGCGAAGAAACGACTGGTGCGACATCTTACCCCTAAAATCACGGGCAATTTTAGATACAAACACTCGACCAATCCCACCCGTCTGCACAAGCTCAGCACTACGTGGCGAACCATCAACCGTCAAGGTAGCCCCTGTATAATAACAACGACCCTGCTGCGATGTCCAAAGGGCAAGGTACGACCCCACCACCGCTCTCATTGGTACATTCTTTCTCTCTTTACGAGCAAGCGTTAGTAGGTGTTTTACCACTTCCACACTCACTTTCGCCTCACGAGCCAAAGATTGGATGTCTTCGTCACTTAGCTGCATCGCCTCGTGACGCTTTTGGATTGTACCTTGTTTTTGTAAACGTTTTATAACGTCTCTAACAGTGTTTACACTAAACCCTAGGGTGTTGGCTATCGACTGTCTCGAAAGACCAGCGTTCCATAACCCCTGTATCTGTGCCTTATGTTCCTCTGTTACTTTGCGTCTCTGCTGTGCCATCACTTCTATAGTATGTATGTTGTGTAAGTTGGAGCGTCCGAGGGGGACCCGTCGCCTTGATGGCTTTGCATTTTACGTGGTGCTGAATGTGGTGTCAAGATGGGGGTGGGTGAATTTTGATGGGGTGGGGTGTTTTTAGATAGGGGAGTTGTGGTGGGAGATAGGGGGAGGGTTGGTATCTTCTATATATAGTAGTGGCAAAGATGCGTAGCCGTTTTGTATCTCAGAGGCGTGGCGGATTTTGTATGTTCTTCTTATATATAGTAGAGGGGGAGGGGCATCGCTTCTCCGCATCGTATAGGCGTCGCTGCGTGGTAAGCCACCGTGGTTTAGAACCTTAGCGTCGTGGCGGCTTAGTTGCTTGGGCCAACCTGAGAACCACAGTCTCGTGTATACCGTTCATACAGGTCGATAGCTGTCTCTTATAC
>ERZ1026884.167-NODE-167-length-46843-cov-11.016051_pt1 | contig 46843 bp, 32 predicted proteins | sample MGYA00380172_ERZ1026884 | MGnify/ENA primary metagenome ERZ1026884 (study PRJEB33269, sample SAMEA4719808) | human gut metagenome | biome: human-associated habitat; feature: organic feature; material: feces | place: Cameroon | collected 2013-10 ... | reverse complement strand
AACCCATTAAAATAATACACGAATTGAGGCGTTTTATGCGTTTGTTATTGTTGAACCTCAACTATTTACGATATCAATTTTTTATCAAAACCATACAGAAAAAATCATGGATTTTGAACACCCTACCTAACGGGGTGACCCATTAAAATAATACACGAATTGAGAAGTTTTCTGCGTTTATTATTGTTGAATATCAACTATTTACGATATCAATTTTTTATCAAAACCATGCAGGATAAAATATGGATTTTGAACACCCACCCTAACGGGGTGAGGCTAGCGCGTGAAAATTCTTGATAAATCTATCAAATATCGTACATAAAAATATCATGGATTTTGCCCCCTACCTAACGGGGTAACCCTTAACAATATACCATTTACATTCGTTAACTGCAATTTAAGAAAAATTTCAAATAACCAAATAACCGCTAATGTATTGATTATCAACACATTAGCGGTCATTAATCATTAGTCATTTTTACTTTACAATAACTTTTGTGCCGTTTACTACATACACACCAGGTGTAAAGCCTTGAATTGGCGTAAAGCCAGCCTCAACTTGCACGGTGCGCACCAAGGCACCCGACACAGAATAGATGCGAATGGTTTGTGCTTTGCCTACATTCACTGCAATTGCGCCAGCGCCACCTTGTGCAGCAAAATAAGCTTCAGCCTTAGCATCGTTAATACCATCAATCACAGGCTCGTAGCCATAACGCTTGTCCATATACTTGATGCGATTCTTTACCCAACGGGCAGCATACTGAGCACCCCATTGCAGTTTTTTGTGAATTCTGCCTTGCGAAGATCCCCACTTCTTTTGTTCGCGAATATCAGCATAGCCATCTGCAAAGAGCGAAGCATAGTCAAGGAAACGCTGTGCCAATTTATCGGGGTCAAAGAAAGTGGGACGCAACTCACAATAACGGTCTGCCAACATTTTGCGCCAACCCAAAGAACCCATTTTAAGGTTCAAAAAGAGCGTGAGCTGACCATGTTCGTGTTTCCAAAGCATTTCTTCGAAATCTTGTTGGGTATTCTGCGTATAGGTGGTATCAGCCTCCCAGTTCTGCCCAAAGGTGCCATCCATATCCCATGGACAAACAGAAATTTTATTGCCCTCAGCTCCTGCTTGGTCATAAGCATAGAAGAACATATTCTTACCATGATTGTCGGTGGCAAGCGCCAACTCTATAAGCAAGTAGTAGTCGCGCAAGATGGGTAAGTCGAAATAGTTGCCAATTTCACGGTCGAAAGTACTCTGCACATCTGTTGTTGCCACAAAGTTCACGGCATCGCGCAATGGGGTCCAATCTACATACTCGTCTTTAGCATCGGGGTATTTCTGTTCAAAACCACACCACGACTCTTGACCTAAATAGTTATAGGCTTTTTCAACCTCGGTATAGGGGAATGAGCGTTCGTCGGGTTTATGTCCCATCAGCACTTCATAGCTCCAATCTTTCGACTTATAAAGGAATCCGTGTGGTTCGGTTTGGTAAGTTGTCGACTCGCTTGCTGGCACATACTTTTTAAGTTTAAGCTGCTTGCGGTCCATCTTCTCGGTCATGCAGTAGAGTCCCCAATATGAACCATTGAGGAAGACCTCAACAAACTCACCACGTGTGCCCGTACGCACTTTATTTTCACGATCTGCATAATAGGGCTTCACTGAATAATCATTCCAAAGGTCGGTCGACACACGGTTGCGCATACATGCTCGGTCGATATACATGGCATCGAGAATCCAGTTATTGTCTGAACGATAACCCAATATCTTACGGTCTATAGAGTTGCCATAAGCGTCGCGCAACTTAATGGCATACGAGCGCTTGGGGTAGTTTGATGAACTGGCACCACGATACTTAAATGCTGCAATAAACGTAGAGTCAAAACCCTGTGTGGTGGCAGCTGTTACACACAGCGAACCCGTGGTATAGGTTTTACCACTGCAAGTGGGTACCTTAATTTCTACAAGCGGCAAATAAGTGAAGCGCAAGGTGGATGACTTATATACCTCGCCTGTGCGCTTAGTGATGAGCTCCATAGAGTAATTGTTTGTGCAATTAGGCTCTTCAAACTTCAACTTGCCCTCTGTATCTGCCTCACTGCCATTTATTTTTATCAGATAGTCGCTTGCAAACTGATCTTTGAGTTTATAGGTGAATGTGGGACTGAATGTGCCCCCCTTTCGGAAGGTTGTGGGCAGCGGATAATAATAGGTATTTGAACTTTTATCGTAAACAAGTTGTTTGTTGTTTAAACGAATAGAGTCGGTGGCATCGGCAAATGTGGAGGGATTTAAATCGATGCCCATGTCAATGCCTTGATTTTGCAGATAGACGGCATGGCGCACATCGGCAGATGTAAATACAAACGAAGAACCTGCATCGTTCGCCTCGTAGAGTCCTACTTCATGTACACTGGCACTGCCTGTTACATTGTCTAAGCTATAGTCGTTCCACGAGTTATATTTATATTGTGTGGCATCGGTTGAACTCAGATTGTCGAGTTTGGTAAGCGTATATCCCGAATAGGTATTGGTGGTCCAACCAAAGTCCCAAAGGTTTCCGTTGGGCATGCCACTCACGACACTCAGTCCTGCACGTTTGTCTGATGTGCTATTATCGGGGGTGGGATAATTGGTTGAAACATACTGACCATCTTTTGTAAAGATTTGCACACCTGTTCCGCTCTGCACAAAATAAAATTGCGTGCGATTTGAAGGTGAATATACCTCGGTCAAACAAATGGTTTTGGTGTTCATGCTCGTGCCTACACCCACATAACGTCCTGTGCGTAGGTTCACAATGCTATAAAGCACAGGGTCTGCTACAGAGGTGGTATATACCACAGGTTGCTTTAACTGAGTACGTTCCCAATACTCACCTTGCGAGCTTTTGCCTTTTGTTTCGGTTGCAAAGTTATCGCTTGATGTGCCTGTATCGCCACCGCCTGTTTCGCCACCGCCACTCGATGAACCACTGAGCACGTCATTGCCTTGCTCATCATAAATTTTAAACAATTCATTCTGACCGCCAGAACCGCCATACGAGCCTAACAAATAGGTGCCATCCATGCGCAAGTTGAAACATTGGTCAGGATTTTGCACATTGAGCACCATGCAATAACCATCGTAATAACTTTCCGTGCTAAACGTCCATTGGCTGGCTGATGTGGTAGCGCTCGAAGTGAGGGTGATACCCTTGGTTTTGCCTTCCAATCGGGTACTAGTAAAGGTCATGTACTGTCCACTCTTGGCATTGACAATTACGTAGCCATTGCCTTGTTTGCGGATGTACCACCAACTATCGTCTGAGTAGGTTGACGTGGTGAGATAATAAAGTTCGGCTGTTGAGCCGTGGTTTGCGCCCAATGTTACCGACCCGTAACCATCGTATGCGTTGTACTTTTTACAACTAAAACGATACTTCACATTGTCTTTAAATTCTGGGGCTGCTTTGCTTATGCCAAAAGCAAGCAAAGCGAAGAAAAAGAGTACTAACTTTTTCATTATTGATTTTTTGTGTTTGTTTTTCAATTTAGTGTTTACAGAAACACGCGGTAAAATTACAAATAATTAGTAACTCAATCTAATAAAACGCACGAAAAATAGACGAACAGCCCTTTCTTTTATACGAATGGGCTGAATCTGTCAACGCGAATGGGTTGTGATGTGTCCGTTTATAATGGATACCCCTTATATCCCCCACCTCATCAAAAAAACTTGCAACGAAATTAAAAGCACTGTGCATTTTGTCAAACTTTATTGCTATATTTGCAAAGTGATTTTTAATTATGGAACAAAACACCTTAAAGACAAAACCCGAACCCGCCTATCGCACACGGTTAAAGGCAGAAAAGGCTAACGAACTTTACTTGCGTATTGTTGAAAAACTGACGAAAGAAAAACTCTATCGCGACCCTTCATACAATACGACAAAGTTGGCTGCCGACCTAAAAACAAATACGCGATATATTGCCGCTGCCGTGGCTGTATGTACGGGCAACAACTATAGCGCATTGGTTAATAGTCTGCGACTGCGCGATGTATGCAAAATGATGCGTTCGGCACACTATAAAGACATGACGACCGAGGAAATTGGTTTGTTATCTGGTTTCTCATCACGACAAGCTTTTTACTTGGCTTTTCATCGCATTTATGAGTGTACACCACGCGCATACCGCTTGCAACTTAGCAAACAACAGACTAAAGACGGTAAAGAATAAAAGTTTCGGATTTAGCAAGTGCCGCCGATAATGCACGCCCTGAAAGGGCAACAGCACATAGCCCAGGGCAAGCGAAGCGACACCCTGGGTTACGAATTGCCATAGCATTGGCGCCCTGTAAGGGCAAAAGCATTCAATGTTGAATAATTTATTTAAAGCTTCTGCCCTTACAGGGCGTCACTAACGAACGTGCTTTGCCCCAGGGTGTCGCTTCGCTTGCCCTGGGCTAGGCGCTTTTGGGCTTTCAGCCCGTACATTTGCTGAATCCGAAATTTGAGAAAAGAATCTACTAACAACTCATAACGTGCTTAGCAACAACGAAAAAGAACAAATAACCCAATTGGTACACCAACAGGTGGTGCCTGCCATTGGATGCACCGAACCTATTTGCGTGGCGCTTGCTGCAAGTAGGGCTGCCGAGGTATTGGAGTGTGTGCCTACTAAAATTGAAGCACACCTTAGTGCCAACATCCTAAAAAATGCTATGGGTGTGGGCATTCCGGGTACTGGCATGGTGGGACTTCCTATTGCCATTGCTTTAGGAGCCACCATCGGAAAGTCTGATTTAGGACTCGAAGTGCTGCGACATGCCAACCCCGAAGCTGTGGAACATGGCAAAGAATATATTGCCCAAAAACGCATTCACATTGAGCTTAAAGCCGATGCGCCCGAAAAACTCTATGTTGAAATCGTGGCACACGACGATGCGAACAACACAGCACGCGTGATCATTGCACGCGAACATACACACTATATTTACATTGCCAAAAACGACACGGTTATTCTCAACGACCCTCTGCGAGCTACAGATGCCACAATCAACCTTCAAGAAGGCGAAAAACTGCGACTCAACTTGCGCAAGGTGTGGGAGTATGCCACCACTATGCCATTAAGCGAGATTAACTTTATCAACGAAGCACGCCGCCTTAACGAGGCTGCTGCACGCCAATCGCTTGAAGGCAATTACGGACATTGCTTAGGCAAGGTGCTGAGCCGTCCATTGGGACGTGGCATTATGGGCGACAACATCTTCTCGCATATCATATCGTCGACAGCTTGTGCCTGCGATGCACGTATGGCAGGTGCTATGATTCCTGTAATGAGTAATTCGGGCTCGGGCAATCAAGGCATTTGCGCCACAAACCCTGTGGTGGTTTTTGCAGAAGAGAACCACAATACGGCAGAAGAAATGACACGTGCCTTAATGCTTTCGCACCTCACAGCCATTTACATCAAACAAAACTTAGGCACCTTGTCTGCACTTTGTGGTTGTGTGGTAGCTGCTACAGGCTCAAGTTGCGGCATTACCTACTTGATGGGCGGTGGTTATGAACAAATGACCTTTGCAGTGAAAAACATGATTGCTAACCTCACGGGTATGATTTGCGATGGTGCAAAACCAAGTTGCGCCATGAAACTTACCACTGGTGTGAGCACGGCTGTGCTCTCTGCTATGTTGGCTATGCAAGGCAACTGCGTAACAAGTGTAGAAGGTATTATTGACGACGACGTGGACCGTAGTATTCGAAACTTGGTGAGCATCGGTGCCGACGCTATGAACGAAACCGACCACTGCGTGCTCGACATTATGACACATAAAAGTAAATGTTAAACTTTTGGGGAAAGATAAAAGGTTATTAGGCAATAATTTTTTTCTATTACCTCCCCCCAAATAACCCCTTATAAACAGAATATGAAACATCATCTTTTTACCACCCTACTGATGGCTGCCATGACAGCAGGTACTGCCTCAGCACAAATTAGCTTGGTAAACCCCGTGCCACAAAAGGTTACGGTTTCAAATAAAGGCATCATTAAGGCACCTACCGCATGGAAGGTGGTTTGCGACAAGAGTCGTTCTAATAGCATTGCCATTGCAGCACTTCATGCAGCAAATAGTGTAAAAACTGAGGCTAAGGCTGCTTTCACCGTGAAGGTGGGTGTGAAGGGCGACAAAACTGTTAGCAAAGTGGCAAAACTCATCCCTGCCAAGGCTGAGGGTTACTACCTTGCCATTAGCAATAAAGAAGTGATTGTGGCTGGTGCCGACGAAGAAGGCTTGTTCTATGGTGTGCAGACATTGTTAGGCTCTGTAGCTGAAGGCAAATTGGAGTGCTGCCACATTACTGACTGGCCCGACGTTCCCTTCCGTGGCACAGTTGAAGGTTTCTATGGTACACCTTGGAGCCATAAAGCTCGTTTGAGCCAAATTGAGTTCTATGGCAGAAACAAGATGAACGTATATATCTATGGTCCAAAAGACGACCCCTATCATCGCAACCATTGGCGCACGCCTTATCCTGAAGAAGATGCAAAACGCATTCAGGAACTCAATGAGTGTGCCAAAAAGAATGGCGTAAACTTTTATTGGGCTATCCACCCGGGTGTAGATATTAAATGGAACGATGCCGACCGCGACGCGCTCATTGCTAAATTCGAAAAGATGTATGAATTGGGCGTTCGCTCATTCGCTGTCTTCTTCGACGACATTTGGGGTGAAGGCACAAGAGCCGACAAACAGGCTGAATTGCTCAACTATGTGGACAACAACTTCGTAAAGACCCACAAGGGAGTACGTCCACTCGTAATGTGCCCCACAGAATATAACCGCTCTTGGGCTAACGACGAAAAGGGTTATTTGCGCACCTTGGGCTCGAAGATGAATAAGAGCGTGCAAATTATGTGGACGGGCAACACCGTGGTACACTGCATCGACAAAGAAAGCATGGAGTGGATTAACCAACGCATCGACCGCAAAGCTTACATTTGGTGGAACTTCCCCGTAAGCGACTTTGTGCGCGACCATATCTTGCTCGGTCCTGCTTATGGCAACGGATTGGACATTGCTGAGGATGTTTCGGGTTTTGTTTCAAACCCCATGGAGCATGCTGAAGCTTCTAAGATTTCGCTCTACGGCATTGCTGACTACACTTGGAACATGAAGGCCTACGACGCAAACAAGGATTGGGAAAAGGGATTGAAGGCTGTTTTGCCCGACAACTACAAGGCATTGCGCACATTTGCACTCTATAACAAAGACCTTGGTGCCAATGGTCATGGTTTCCGCCGCGAAGAAGGTGACGAAATTAAAGATTTGGCTACCACTGCCCTTACAGGCGACAAAGATGCCATTAGCCGCTTACGCATCAAGTGTCAAGAACTGCGTATGGCTGTCGATGTTTTATTGGCAGATAAGTCTAACCCCGAGTTGAGTCGTGAATTGCGTCCTTGGTTGTTGCAAGGTAAGAATGTTGCTGACTATGGTGTCACGGTTTGCACCATGGCACTCAACGCGCATCACACTGATAGATCTGCATCATTCCCCACCTTTAACGACTCTTACCAACAAGCACGTGCATTGCAAGTGCAAATGTACGAGCTCGAGAACTCTGACGTGCGCCACGCATTGCAACCTGGTATTAGGGTGGCTACAAAGGTAATGATGCCTACACTCAACAAACTCTTTACCTTGGTGGTTGATAATTACAACAAGGCGAACGGCACACAACTCATTAACTCTGCCGAGTACAATCCTTACAAGATTGTTTCGGGTGTACCACAGTTGGCTCTCTTACCCATCACGGTGCGTGGCAATGAGGTGGCTGTAGCTCCTTCGCTCGAGGTAATTAAATGGCCTGCGGGAGCTGCCTTTACCATCGAAGGCGATCGCGACATCGCATTTGCTGGCATGGAATTTAACCTTGGCATTCCGGGTGTAGCTAAAAACTTTAAGCTCGAACTCTTCACCAACGGTGCTTGGAAGGAAGTTAGCTTGTTGCACTATAAAGACAACGACCCTGTGATTCACACAGGCAACGAGTTGGGCGGCATGAGTGCTTCGAAACTCCGCATTACCAATGTGAGCGGTGCCGAACAACAAGTATACTTTAAGAACTTTAAATTTATCAAAATATAAATAGTAGACTGGAGTTTCGGATTTAGCAAGTGCGGGCTAAATCAGAAACTCCAGTACATCTACCTAAGAATAAGAACAAGTCATACTTATATACAAAATTCAAACATAGACATATCAAAACCCTATAATTTACCCCCCCCGATTATACATTTTTACAAAAAAAAGGACATTCTTCCTTGCAAAATCAAAAAAATATCGCCACTTTTGCATATGCTATTCAACAACGCAACTGCAGATTGTGTTAAACAGCTATGAGTTCCAATATATAAAAAGGAAAATATGGCACAATTTGATTATGACAAAATACGGGGTATTTTTTACGTTTCAAACAACAAACATAAATCGCAGTACTGAATTATAAGAGATTTTATATGAGATTGATTAATAAAGTATTCAATTGGTATTTTGGCAGACGAGCCCTCCCCTATTGGTTGGTGGTTATTTTCGATTTGCTAACGTGCTTTGTAGGTGGACTACTCATGGTGTGGATGCGCCATCCGCTTACAGAAATGTTGCAACATTTGCCAGAGTTACTCCATACATTCCTAATGTTTGCAGTGTTCAACCTCATTGGGTTTAGAGCATTCCACACTTATTCTGGCATTCTGCGATACTCTCAGTTCGTAGACCTCATGCGTGTGGTGTGTGCCAATGGTGTGTCGCTTGCTATGGCATTGGGGCTCAACTTCCTTATTTGCCACAACCATTGGCATGGCACATTTTATGCCCTTACCGGACGAATGACTTTGATGGTTTACCTTGGCACGATGACTTTGATGTGCTTGAGCCGCGTCATTGTGAAATTGTTATTTGACCAAGCTTTGATGGGTAAAACCGCACAAAACACCTTTGTGTATGGAACACAAGCCGGTGCAGTAGCCTTGACAAACTATGCATATAGCATCAAGCCTACACAGTTTATCATCAAGGGCTATATGGGCGATGAAGATAGCTACAATAATCAGCGTCTCATGGGTAAAAAGATTTATTCTATCCATGACAACTTGGCTACCGTACTTAAACACAGAGGTATCACTACCGTATTGGTAAGTCCACTGAAGCACGATGACTTTTTGAAAAACAAAAAGTTGCAAGACTTGCTGATTGAGAATGGCATAAAAATATACGTCTCGCAAAATGCAAAAGAACTTGTCAAAGATGGCAAGGTGCAAGGCGAAGTGCATCTGCGCGAAGTGAGAATCGAAGACTTGCTCTCGCGCGACGAAATACAGATAAACCTCAAATCGATTAAGCAAAACCTAAAAGACAAGAGAGTGCTTATCACGGGTTCGGCTGGTAGCATTGGTTCTGAAATTGTGCGACAAGTCGCATCGTTTGAACCTGCCGAATTGGTACTTATTGATGCTGCCGAAACTCCCCAACACGACATTCGCTTGATGATGCGCAACGAGTTTCCCAACATCAAAGCCGAAACCATTGTAACCAATATTTGCAAGGAAAAACGAATGGAGGAAATCTTTAAATCGTTTAAACCCGATTTCGTTTTCCATGCTGCGGCTTACAAACACGTGCCCATGATGGAGGATAACCCCAGCGAAAGTGTGCAAAACAATGTGTGGGGCACAAAAATCATTGCAGACCTTAGCGTGAAATATGGCGTAAAGAAGTTTGTAATGGTTTCGACCGATAAAGCAGTGAACCCCACCAATGTAATGGGATGCTCTAAGCGCATTTGCGAAATCTATGTACAAAGCCTCAACAAGGCTATTCAAGAGGGCAAGGTAAAAGGTGTCACACAGTTTGTTACCACCCGATTTGGCAACGTGCTTGGCTCTAACGGTTCGGTTATCCCCTTGTTCCGCAAACAGCTTGCTGCAGGTGGTCCACTTACAGTTACACACCCCAAAATTATTCGCTTCTTCATGCTAATTCCTGAGGCATGTAAGTTGGTGCTCGAAGCTGGTATTCATGGCAAGGGCGGCGAAATTTATGTGTTCGACATGGGCGATCCCGTACGCATTGCTGATTTGGCAAAACGCATGATTCAACTTAGCGGCGCCAAGAACGTGGAAATAAAATACACGGGATTGCGCGAAGGAGAAAAACTCTACGAAGAGGTGCTCAACGAAAACGAGAATACGCTTCCATCATTCCATCCTAAAATTCGCATTGCGTTAGTACGCAATTACGAATACGAAGATGCTGAACGCGAACTCGAAGAATTGCACAACATCTCACTTCAATACGACGATATGGAAACCGTAAAGAAGATGAAAGAGATTGTGCCTGAGTACATCAGTAAGCACTCGCGTTATGAGGCACTCGACCCTAAAAAAGAAGAGGCTTAAAACAAGATTTCTATAAAAGTTCGAGAGTTTGACTCCGACTTTCAAACGAATTACACCGAAGAGTGGAACACCGTTTATATTTTTTAAAACGGTTTTCCACTCTTTTTTTGCTTTATACACCCTCAATATTCAAGGGTTTACATTAAATTTGCACTACAATCAAAACAAAAAAACAAGCAATATGAAGAAAGCATTCTACTGTGTACCCGCTTTGCTCTGTATGGCTTTGGCTATTCCCGTGCAAGGCAACCGCACCTACACCCACAACCATGTGGCTGTAGCCGACACCGTTGTGACCGACGACTCTATGGACATGGGGTATACCGAGGACGACGATTGGGCAGGCACGAACGATAGCACAGCTATCGACTCTGTGGCTGAAGATTCAGATACAGATATTTTTTGTCCATACAACGACGAACTACTGAGCGAATATAGCAACAAAAGTGCCGACTTTAATCTGCAAAATAATACTGATGCCAATCAAGGTGTATCGTTTGACGCTTCACTCTTTGTGCCTAATGCCGACAGCAAAGGCGAAGCTAAAAAGGGAGGCGCATATAGCTTAATGATTAGCAATATCCTTACAGGTACGCTCGACTCGATTAACGCAAGCAAGTGGAAAATTAATTCACTCGAAAAAATGCTTGAAGCCAAGTGGAATGCGGTGAAGGTGGGTTACCAAAACGACCAAAACGAAACCAAAGCTTTCTGCCAAAAAGATGGCGTAGAATATAACCCGACTTCCTATTCATTCCGCACCAGTGTTACACCCGTGTGGAGTTGGACGAACAAGGGCATCACTACCTATAGCATTGAAGACGAATGCTACACAGGTGGTGCACACGGCATGCTGTTTCACTATTACTTCAGCATTAACACCAAAGAAGATCGCTTAATGGGATTGACAGACATCTTCAAACCCGAAGCCTTAAGCGAAGTCTTTAAATTGGTAGGCGAGAAACTCAAAACATGTCCGCAAGCTGCACAAGACCAAGAAACTTGGCCAGCTATAGCCGAGGTTGTTCCAGCCCCTTCGGCAGACGACTATTCTGTTCGCACCGGACAAATGGAACAGTACCAAGGCAAATGGTATCCACGTCCCGCAGTAACAGAATGCGGCATTGTGTTCACTTATCCGCCATATATCAAAAATTGCTACGCTGCTGGCACCATCAATATTGTGTTGAGCAACGAAGAAGTTAAAAACTGGTTGAAATAATGAAACATAAAATAGCCACTATGCTTATAGCAGCATCATCGGCACTCGGTGCCGCAGCACAAACTACCGACAATTTTAAATATACCGACGAGAAATTTGCCGACATTCAAATGCTTCGTTACAAAGTAGAGGGATTCGACAAACTCTCACTGAAGGAGAAAACATTTATTTATTACTTGCAAGAGGCAGCCCTTGAAGGTCGCGACATTCTCTTTGACCAAAACGGACGTTATAATTTGCGCATTCGTGCTTTGCTCGAAGCTGTGTATACAAACTACACAGGAAAGCACGACGACAAATTCTACAAAGCACTTGCCGTATACTTAAAACGTGTGTGGTTCTCATCAGGCATACACCATCACTATGGTTGCGAAAAGTTCTTGCCCGATTTTACGGAACAAGAATTGCGTAATGCGCTCAACAAGATTCCGGCAGACAAGTTACCGCTCAACGGACAAAGTCTCGATGCCTTTTGCAACGAACTTTTCCCCGTAATCTTCAATCCCGAAGTGATGCCTATGCGCGTGAATCAAAAGGATGGCGAGGACTTGATACAAACCTCTGCTTGCAACTATTACGCACCAGGCATTACACAAGCCGAGGCTGAGGAGTTTTATGCACAACGCAAACCCACCAACGACCCTTACCCCATTATGATGGGTATGAATAGCCGTCTTGAACGCAACGACTATGGCATGCTTACCGAACGTGTGTGGCGTGTGGGAGGCATGTATACCGCAGCCATCGAACGCATTGTCGACAATCTGTTAAAAGCACGTCCCTTTGCCGACACGCCCGAACAACAAAAGGTAATCGACCTCTTGGTTGAAACCTATCGCACGGGCGACCTCCGCACTTTCGATGATTACTCTATCCATTGGCTCAAAGACACCAAGAGCATGGTTGACTTTACCAACTACTTCACCGAATCGTATGGAGACCCTCTCGGCATGAAGGCTTCGTGGGAGGCTATTGTCAACTTCAAAGACATTGCAGCGACAGAACGCACAAAGAAACTCTCTGAAAATGCACAGTGGTTCGAAGACAACTCACCCGTAGCCCCCGAATTTAAAAAGGAAAAGGTTAAGGGTGTTTCGGCTAAGGTTATCACTGCTGCCATTTTGGGTGGCGACCTCTACCCTTCTACTGCCATCGGTATTAACTTGCCTAACTCTGACTGGGTTCGTCGCGAATTTGGTTCAAAGAGCGTAACCATTGGCAACCTTACCGATGCTTACAACAAGGCTTCGCACGGCAGTGGCATGGACAAGGAATTTGTGATTGACGATGCAACACGCGCGCTCATTAACAAGTATGGCGATGCTTGCGACGACTTGCACACTGACTTGCACGAATGCTTAGGACATGGTAGTGGCAAACTCCTTCCCACCACCGACCCCGACTCACTCAAGGCTTATGGATCGACTATTGAGGAAGCTCGTGCCGACCTCTTTGGGCTTTACTATGTAGCCGACCAAAAGCTTGTAGATTTAGGTCTTACACCGAACCTCGAAGCCTACAAAAGCCAATATTACACCTACATGATGAATGGTTTGATGACACAACTTGTACGCATTAAGCCAGGCAATAACATTGAGGAGGCTCACATGCGTAATCGTGCACTTATTGCGCGTTGGGCATACGAGCATGGCAAAGCCAATAAGGTGGTTGAATTGGTGAAGAAGCATGGCAAGACTTACGTAAAAATCAACGATTATGCTGCCTTGCGCAATCTCTTTGGTAAACTCTTAGGCGAAATTCAGCGCATCAAGAGCGAAGGTGATTATAACGGAGCACGTGATTTGGTTGAAGAGTATGGTGTAAAGATTGACCCTGTGTTGCACAAAGAAATTCTTACACGCTACGAAAAGTTGCACCTCTCACCCTATAAGGGCTTTATCAATCCTGTGTATCACGCTGAACGCGATGCACAAGGCAACATTACCAACGTAACTATCGACTACACCGAAAGCTACGACCACCAAATGTTGCGATATAGCCACGACTATGCCACACTCCCCTTGGTTAATGAATAATACTTGTGTTTTAAAATCACATGATTATGACAAAGAACGAGGAAAATTGGCAACGCAACTATTTGCAACTTAAAGAGTTTGTGAAAATCCACGGAAGTTTACCCAACAAGAAGAAGGTTGAAAAACGTGGCTTGCTAAATTGGTGGAAATATAATCAAAAACTCATTAAGCTCGATAAAATAACCCAGGAGCGCAAACAGTTGTTGCAAGAAATCAGCGATATGCGGTTTAGCAAAAATAAATAACTTTTGGGGGCTATACGCACAATTATCAAAGCCCTACTACCGCATATAAAAAATACAAAAAGCAAGCATTGCTCGCACATATACCCTACAAAATGTATATGGCGAAGCAATGCTTGCTTTGTTTATAAACTAAATCTACATGGAGACGAAAGAATCATGCTTTATCAAGTGCTTGCTTCAAATCGTCAATAATATCATCAATGTGCTCAATGCCGATGCTCAAACGCACTGTGGAGGGGGTGATATGCTGTTGTGCAAGTTCCTCGGGCGACATCTGAGAGTGTGTGGTGGTATAAGGGTGAATTACCAAACTCTTTACATCTGCCACGTTGGCAAGCAACGAGAAAATCTTCAAGCTATCGCAGAAACGCCAAGCCTCTTCCTTGCCACCTTTTATTTCGAAAGTAAAGATGCTACCAGCTCCATTAGGGAAGTATTTTTCGTAGAGCGCATGGTCAGGATGGGTAGGCAGTGAGGGATGATTTACTTTAGCCACTTTAGGATGGTGTACCAAGAAATCTACCACCTTCAAAGCATTTTGCACATGACGTTCTACACGCAGTGAAAGCGTTTCAAGACCTTGCAACAAAATAAAGGCATTGAACGGAGAGATTGTTGCACCCGTGTCGCGCAATATCACGGCACGAATACGTGTTACAAAAGCTGCTTTATCTGCCACGTCAGCAAACACAGCACCATGATAAGAAGGGTCGGGCTTTGCCAAAGTTGGATACTTATCAGCATTAGCTTTCCAATCGAAAGTACCCCCATCTACAATCACACCGCCCAAACTTGAACCATGACCGCCTATAAACTTTGTAGCAGAGTGTACCACAATGTCTGCCCCATGCTCTATAGGACGAATTAAGAAAGGCGTGCCAAAGGTGTTATCTACAATAAAAGGAATGTGATGACGATGTGCTACCTCTGCCACAGCTTCTAAGTTTGTTACGTCTGAGTTGGGATTACCAAAGGTTTCGGCATATACCACCTTGGTGTTAGGCTGAATGGCTGCTTCGAGTGCTTCAAGATTGTTCACATTCACAATGGTATGCGACACACCTTGTGTTTTTAGTGTGTGCGTAATCAAGTTAAACGAACCGCCATACAAATTGTCGGCTGCCACAATATGGTCGCCATTTTGCACAATGTTTTGCAAAGCATACGTCACGGCTGCAGCACCACTTGCCACAGCTAAACCTGCCACACCACCTTCAAGGGCTGCTACACGATCCTCAAACACACCCTGGGTGGAATTAGTAAGTCTACCATATATATTGCCCGCATCTCTCAGTCCGAAACGGTCGGCTGCATGCTGCGAGTTGCGAAACACATAAGAGGTTGTTTGATAAATAGGCACAGCACGTGCATCGGTTGCAGGGTCGGGCTGTTCTTGGCCTACATGTACTTGAAGGGTCTCGAAGTGATAATTCTTTTCGCTCATAATATTTTAGTTTTTGTTGTTATCATTTTCGCTTGCAAAGTTACGGTGCTTAGCAAAAACCACCAAACAATTTTGAAAAGTAGGAAAATATTACTATTTTTGCCACATCTAAAAGAAATATCACAAAGTATGAAACCAGAAAATAGCCCCGTTGTAGAAAATATCACTATCGACGATGTCGACATAAAAATTTTGCGACAGTTACAAGTCAACGCACGATTATCTATAAAAGAGATAGCTGCCAACGTAAACCTTAGTACCACGCCTGTTTACGAACGCATCAAGCGTCTTCAGCGCGATGGCATTATCAGTCAATACATTGCTGTACTCAATGCCGAAAAGCTCAACCGAGGCTTTGTGGTGTTCTGTTCTGTAAAGATGAACAGACTGAGCCGCGACATTGCCCAAAACTTTGCACAGACCATTTCTGCCATTCCTGAGGTTACGGAGTGTTACAATATTTCGGGGCAATACGATTATTTATTAAAGATTCATGCCCCCAACATGAAGTATTATCAAGAATTTGTGCTCAATGTTCTCGGCACCATCGAACATCTCGGTTCCCTCGAAAGCACCTTTGTTATGGACGAAATTAAACACGAATATGGTGTTAGCATTTAGTTTTTTCCAAAAAATCTATGACATTCAAAATCGGCATAAGACTATGCTCGGTTTTATTAAAAAATAAGATTGCACGCACTATTTGTATATAATTGGGGGCGCAAGTTTTCTTCGAAAAATAGAAAAACTTGCGCCTCCTAATATACAACTTGGGCAATAGACGCTTCATTTTTTTCGAAATTCCCCTACCCCGCATAAGAGTGCATTCCTCCAAGAATAAAGTTTACACCAAAATAGGTCATTAGAACTGTGAGGAAAGCAAGCACTGCAAACCAATTAAAATGACGAGGATTGCGCAACCAAGGCAAAGACGAAGAATGAAAACCTATGGCATAAACCATAAACGTAATGAGTGCCCAAGTTTCTTTGGGGTCCCAACTCCAATAAGTGCCCCACGACTGATTTGCCCACACTGCTCCTAGAAATATGCCAATACCCAAAAAGAATACGGCAGGATAAAGCAGCAAACGCCCCATTAACATCATGCGCTCTGCCTGACGCGGCACACACAATCCCATCAGTCCCGTAAAAAGCAAAAATGCCAAAAGCGAATATCCCATCATTACCACCGACACGTGCAAACTCAACCACGGTGAAGCCAATACGGGCATTAAATTGGTGATTTGCGGATTGCTTTGCCCTAAAGAGCTAACCAACAACGAAAAGCCTGCTACCATAAAACCAAACGGAAGCAACACGGCAAAACGATGGTGCCACACACACGACACACACAATGTGACAAGTGCCATAAATTGCATGGTTTCAAAACCATTGCTCATAGGCACATGGCCTGCCACATATCCATGCAAGCAAAATGCCACTAACAACAAAGCTGTACAGGCATAAAGCGCAATAGGAAAAGCCACACGATCAATGCAACCATTGTGCGCACCACAATGCACATTGCAATAAATAATGCGGACAAATGCCAACAACCCTAACGTAAGACATGCCATAAAAAGTATTTTGGCAAAGGGGATGCGGTTATAAAGCAATTCAGCCTCAACACGCATACGGCTCAATGGTTGCACACTCCCATCTTTGGGCAAGGGTTGAATCAGTTTTCCTTGTTGCAACATTAAAATAATTTCTACCTTCTCGTCCACCTCCATCACAGCTTTCTGCAAAGGGTCGTTTGGTTCGGTTGTGGCATCTTCCCCCTTCCACAAACGCTGCAATTTATAGCCGTTTTGGTCGAAGAGGTCGGTCAAGCGAGCATACTTACCCTCAACGTGCAACTGTTGGCGCAGTGCCTCGCTTTTAATTAAAATCATTGGTTCATTTTGCCACGCATCAGGACGCAACAACCAACCACTTACCACCTGTTCGGGCGAAAGACCTTCATACGTAGCTTTGCCATAGAGTTTCAACACAAAGTCGCGAGCCAAGGTATTAAAAGGTGCCACACGATCGTTATAAACCACTTGTTTGGTTGCCAAGCTGTCTGCCTTAGCCCTATTAAATGCAGGCAAAGAGCGAGTAGCATTTACCGAGAGCGCAAAGGCAAGCCCCAACACCATCATCCCTCCTTTTTTGAGCAAGGGGTGGTTCACGAGTCTACGAAATTCCTCACGTTTATCCACTATTACCCACACCATGGCCAAAACCAAAAGCACATACCCAAAATAAGTAATGCCCGTGCCCCATGGGTCATAGTTCACAGAGAGCCAACTCCCCATTTCGTCTTCATCATACGACGATTGATAAAACCGAAATCCTCCATGCTTGGCTATTTGGTTCATCGACACACGCATCGATTCGGTCTGTCCATCTTGTTGCTTCACCGTCATACACGTCACATAGTCTGCCGCAGCTGCAGTTCCTGGGTAATGCACAATGCGGAAGCTGTCGAGCGATAACTCGAAAGGCAAAGGTTGCGCACTCCTACTCTCGTCATCAATATAGCTGTTTATACGTTCGCCTGGCACCAAGTGCACCAAACCCTTGTGCGATGTTAGGTAGCTCACCAAAGCCCCACCCAATATTGCTACAAACGACAAATGGAGCAACACGACCGAGGTACGTTTCCATAACTTTGTTTTACACACAGCCCACACCATAAGTGCTGTCAGCACAGCCCACAACGCGCAAAACCATGCCGTGTGATATATATGCACAGACACCCACTCGCTGCCCCGACTATGCTCCACCAAAGTGGCACTGCCTAACAACACAAGCAACAACACATAGAGTATAATTATCAATCGTTTCATCATTCAAACCTATTTTTTACAAAACCCGTTGACGTATGATTGTGATTACCCACAATTCCGCCAACGGGTTTTTCAAGAAGACTTTTTCAAAAAAATCTTTTTGGAAAGTTGATAGAGATGTATGCTATGGGGCAATACATTCCGACTTTCTCTTTAATAATTTTCAAATGCCTCATTCTGCACAGCCTTTGTAGCCATACACTCCATTTCAATGAGCCAACCCGGTCTGCAAACAGGGGCATGCACAATTACCTTAGGCACACCCGGGAAGCGCTCTTCAAACATACGGTTTACCACAGCATAGTCGGCAGTATCACGCAAATATACAATCATCTGACCTACATCGTCAAACGAACATTCAGCTTCATTAAGCAAAGCCTCTACGTTCTCCCACATGCGCTCAGTTTGTTTGCGAATATCACCCACATGCAACACGTTGCCTTTGTTATCGATGCTCGCTGTACCCGAAATAAACACCTGTCGGCGATCGCCATAATCCATACGTGTGCCACGCTCAAAACTTACCCCATATTCATACGTAGGGTTAAGATGTGTGGGCGCATAAAGATATTGCATCTGCTCTGCACGTATACCTGTAACTGCATACGTGTCGAGTTGCACCAATACTGAAGGGTCTGCATTACGACCATTTATGCCCGTGCTCGAAATAAAGTGCGTCTTACTTGTAAGGTTCTGCGTAAAGAACTCCTCATTACGTGCCTTCACCACACCTGCATAGTTCACATCTACGTTTTGCACAAAAAACCATGTGCGCACGCAGTTGTCAGCCAATTTGGCATCGTTTGCCATGAGTTGCATCACATAGTCTTTCAGCAAAAGACTTGTTTGCTCTGCCGATGTAGGCGCATGGCTCACAGCTGCCCCACCCCACAAATGAGTATAGGCACCATGTGTCACCTTATAGAGTCCATGACTAAATACCCCCGCACCTATTTCAGTTTGCAGATATGCCCACAAGGCTACTTTCGTGCCATTTAGGGGAGCTTGTTCTACCACAGAACAGGCGCAAGCAGGAGCTTCGGGCACTGAAGCGAGCAAACGTTCATACTGGTTGGCTGCATCACTCAAAAAATAACGCTTTAATACTGAAGAGGCACCTGCCAACTCCGCATCGAGCAAACTATAATAGGCATTGAGCACTGCGTCGAGTTGCTCTTGAAAGGTTTGTTCGGGACATAGGGCGTGTACCATTACATGAAACTCAGCCACGCCGTTTTCTACTTCAAACTTTGAAATTTCAACCAATGCGTTTTCATACTTCTTGGTTGACCTTTGCTGTACGTTGATCATACTGTTTGTTTCTTTTTTACACTGCAAAAGTACTAAAAAACATGCAGTTGCGTATGTTTTTTAGGCTTTGGGGCTACAAAATCCCCACTATTGGGTATATTGTATGTGTTATCACACGTATGCATCCATATCAATGTGCAAAATAGTACTTTTTATTGGGCAGATTTTGAACCCTCTATCCTAAAACATGGGTACATATAAAAAGTGACAAGTGACTAGTGACCGCACAACTCATTGATTATCAAAAGATAAGCGGTCACTTTGTCACTCGAAATAAATATTAATTCTTGGTTAACGAATGTAAATACCTAAATACTTGCCGCTTATTTCCGCTCGATTGCCGCTTTTCCTCCGCTTTGGTGCTGCTCTGCCCTCGCTATAAATTTGCTTTGCCTTCGCTATAGTGCCGCTATTCCTCCGCTAAACAACGAAGAAGTGCACTTTTCCGCTTTATAGCGGCAAAGAACGGCAAACAAACAAATTCAGAGCAAATTCAAGGCAAAAACATTTCAAAGGCAAATAAAAAATTGTCCTTTTTGCTGTATGATTTTTCGGAAAAAATCATCCCTAAGAAAAACCGATGAAATTCCGATATCATTCCGAAGGAATACCAAAGGCATTCTGACAACATACAGATGACACATCACAACAAAAATAAGGCTAATTTTTAACCTAAATAAAACCAACCGTTCCATCGACGTAATTTCTATCTCTTGCCCCTAAGAAATCACCTAAAAATGATCAAATGACCACGTAACATTGATGAGCAATACACTACATGGTCATCTGTCATTTTATTTTTACACGCATGTGGCAGTTTCAACTGTGAACAGTAGTAGCCTGTTCAAAATCCGCCAAAATCATGCACCATTTCAATACTTACGAACTTATGGTTTATTAAAACCGAATTTCGCCACTACCTGCACAAATGCGACCATCGGCAGTATAGAGCACACCAAACTGACCCGGCGCAATGCCCTGAACAGGGGTGGGCGAAGTAATTAGCATACGTCCATCGGGCTGTCGCGACATGTGACCAGGACGAGGACGCTCTGTATGGCGAATCTTAAAGAGTACATCCACTTCGGTGGCACCCTTCCAAGGGTCGGCAGTGATAAAGTGGAAACCTGTGAGGTGGAACTCATTGCCATAAAGCCCGTGACACGACTCGGTGTGCGACACATAGACAATGTTCTTTTCTATGTCTTTATCGGTTACAAACCACGGACCACCACCTAAGCCCAAGCCCTTGCGCTGACCTACGGTATGGAACCAATAGCCCTTGTGCTTGCCAATGATGCGACCTGTTTCGCGTTCTACGACATTGCCCTCGCGCTCGCCAAGCAATATGCGAAGGTATTCGTTGTAGTTTATCTTGCCCAAAAAACAAATGCCCTGACTGTCACGACGGGTTGCAGGCGCCAAATGTTCGGCTACAGCAATATCGCGCACCTCGTGCTTAATTAAATGACCAATGGGGAAACACAACTTTTGTGCTTGCACGTCTGTGAGTTGCGAAAGAAAGTCTGACTGGTCTTTCACTGGGTCGGGAGCTGGCGCTAAATAAAGCTGACCATCGGCATCGCGATAAGTCTGTGCATAGTGTCCGGTAGCAATGTAATCGTAGGCATAGCCTGCCTTTTCCTCGAATGCACCAAACTTAATAAGGCGGTTACACATCACGTCGGGGTTGGGTGTGAGTCCACGCTTCACACGGTCAACGACATAGGCTGTGACACGATCGTGATACTCTTGTTGCAAGTCAATAATCTGCAAGGGGAGTCCATACTTTTTGGCGGTGAGTGTAGAGAGTTCTATATCCTCCTCTGCCGAACAACTGGTACCTTCGCCTTGCATGCCGATTTTAATATAAAACAAATCGGGTTTTAAGCCCTGCTGACACATCAAGTGGCAAGCTACAGCACTGTCTACGCCACCCGAAATGAGCAACGCATACTTTTTAATTTTATCTACTTCCATATTTTAAGGATATGTGGTTTATTAAGGGTGTGAAGAATTTTACACCTACTTAGCGGGGCAAAGTTACGATTTTTGTAGCACAAATCATCCCCTAATAAAAGGTTTTACACGAAAAGGTACCAAAAGCGTTCATTGCACGTCAAAAAAAATGACTAACTTTGCTTGCGAAGTTAGACTACACCTCAGCAATAAAATAAAAACCTAAGGATTTTATTTTCTATTGCACTCGGTTTGCACTAACTTTGCAATAAGTTTGTTTTTGAAGCAATCTACCCCCTGAAAAATGTAACAACCCCACAATGAGCGACGATATTAAAGATAACGAACACATTGACTACCAACCCGCCGAAGTGAAGAGCGAGGATGGAAAGTTGCAACTTACTGGCATGTATCAAAACTGGTTTTTGGACTATGCCTCGTACGTAATTTTGGAGCGTGCCGTGCCACACCTTGGCGACGGCCTTAAACCCGTGCAACGACGTATCCTACACTCTATGAAACTACTCGACGATGGCCGCTATAACAAGGTGGCTAACGTTGTAGGACACACCATGCAGTTTCACCCACATGGTGATGCTTCGATTGGTGATGCCTTGGTGCAGTTGGGACAGAAAAACTTGCTCATCGACTGCCAAGGTAACTGGGGTAACATTCTTACGGGCGACTCAGCTGCAGCACCGCGTTACATTGAGGCACGACTCTCTAAATTTGCGCTCGATGTGTTGTTTAACCCTAAGACCACCGAGTGGAAAATGTCGTACGACGGCCGCAAAAAAGAGCCTGTGTCGTTGCCCGTGAAGTTTCCTCTGCTCTTGGCACAGGGCGCAGAAGGTATTGCCGTAGGTTTGTCGGCTAAAATTTTGCCACATAATTTTGGCGAACTCTGCGACGCGGCTATTAAATATTTGCATGGCGAAGAGTTCCACCTCTATCCCGACTTTCAAACGGGAGGTTCTATCGACGTGTCGCGCTATAATGATGGTATGCGTGGGGGCGCTGTGAAGGTGCGTGCGAAAATCGAAAAGCTCGATAATAAAACGCTCGTCATTCGCGAGATTCCCTATGGCAAAACTACCTCTACGCTCATCGACTCGATTCTTAAAGCAAACGAGAAGGGTAAGATTAAAATTCGCAAAGTGGAGGATAACACGGCTGCCGAAGCCGAAATTCACGTACACCTAACGCCCGGCACATCGAGCGACAAGGCGATTGATGCCCTTTACGCTTTTACGGACTGCGAAACAAGCATCAACCCCAACTGCTGTGTGATTGATGAGAAGAAGCCTAAGTTCTTGGCTGTGAGTGATGTTTTGCGTCGGTCGGTTGACAATACACGTGCGCTGCTCGAAAAAGAATTGATGATTCGTCGTGGCGAATTGATGGAAAGTTTACACTTTGCCTCGCTCGAACGCATCTTTATTGAAGAACGCATCTATAAGGACCGTGCCTTTGAACAAGCTAAAGACATGGAAACTGCCATTGCACATATTGACGCCAGACTCACCCCCTTTAAGCCACAGTTCTATCGCGAAATCACAAACGAGGACATCTTGCGACTGATGGAGATTAAGATGGGACGCATCCTTAAATTCAACAAAGCAAAGGCTGACGAACTCATTGCTCGCATGAAGGAGGAAGTGGCACGAATCGACAATGACTTGCAAAACATGGTCGAGGTGACATCGAATTGGTTCAAACTTATTCGCGACAAATATGCTGCAGACCATCCACGACGCACCGAAATACGCTCGTTCGACAATATTGAAGCCACAAAGGTTATTGAGGCTACCGAAAAACTCTATATCGACCGCGAAAACGGATTTATGGGTACGGGACTGAAAAAGGATGAGTTTGTAGAGAACTGCTCGCCCATTGACGATGTGATTATCTTCTATCGCGATGGTACATACAAGGTGACGCGTGTGGCTGACAAGGTGTTTATTGGCGAAACGGAACGTGCCAAGGCCGAACGCCGCAAAAAGGTTGAGATTATTCACATTGCAGTGTTTAAGAAGGGTGATAAACGCACCATATACAACGCTGTGTATCGTGATGGCGAAACAAATGCTTGCTTCATTAAACGCTTTAACGTGACAAGCATTACGCACGACCGCGAATATGACGTTACAACGGGAACACCTGGCAGCAAGGTGCTCTATTTCACCGCAAATCCTAATGGTGAAGCTGAAACCATTAAAGTTACTTTCAGACCCAACCCGAAGCTGAAACGCATTAGCATGGATAAAGACTTTGGCGAAATTCTTGTGAAGGGTAGACAGAGTCGTGGTAACTTGCTCACGCGCATTGATGTGCATAAAATTACACTTAAAGCGCACGGAGCTTCTACATTGGGTGGACGTAAGGTTTGGTTTGACCACGATGTGCAACGTCTGAACTATGACGCACGTGGCGAATACTTGGGGGAATTCCACTCTGACGATTATGTTTTGGTAATTCTGCAGAATGGACAGTTCTATACCACAAACTTCGACCTAAACAATCACTACGAGCCTACGGGTATTTTGCGTGTTGAAAAGTTTAGTGCCGACAAGGTGTGGACAGCTGTGCTTTTTGACGCTGACCAACAAAATTACCCTTACGTAAAACGCTTTACGTTAGAGCGCTGTCAGCAAGCACGTCCTCAAAGTTTTGTAGGCGACAATCCTAACACACGCTTTGTGATGCTCACCGATCAGGTTTATCCACGACTACTCGTAACCTATGGTGGCAACGACGACTTCCGCGACCCCATGGAGTTAGACGTGGAGGGCTTTATTGGCGTAAAGAGCTACAAGGCAAAGGGTAAACGTATTACCACCTGCACCGTGCAAAGCATTAAGGAAATTGAGCCTACACGCTTCCCCGAAGTTGACACGGCTGAGGAGGAATTCGACGAAAATGCGTTAGACGAATCTGCAGGCAACACACCCACCGAGCAAACTGAACCTTCTTTGTTCGATGACAATAATGCTACGGACGAAGCATAAAGCTATAAGTGTGCTCCACACATCATAACAAGCCCGTTTCTAAAGAATGGCTAACAAAAAATAGGATTAGCTATTTCATTAGAAACGGACTTGTTATGTAGGGGAACTTCGCACTTAGCATATTTCTCTCTGATTCTCCCCCTCGGCTCATCTCCCCATAAATAAGGATTGCACAAACGTGAGCAATGGCGTAATTTTGCACTCGAAAATTATAAACACCACACAAAAACTATGCTATTTTTACCCTTGCTTGCAGCCCTATCGCCAACCGAGGTCGTTGTAGACACATTGAAAAACTTCGACATTGAGGAAGCGGTTGTGGTAGCTTCGCCCAAAGAAACAAAACAACTACGCAAACAACCACTTAGCGTGTCGCTATTCGATGCTTCGTCCTTGAAACACCGAAACGTAAGCGCCGTAAAAGATTTATCGGCATACGCCCCTAACTTTTTTATGCCCGACTATGGAAGCCGTCTCACTTCGGCTTGCTACATTCGTGGCATTGGCAGTCGCATTAATACTCCAGCCGTGGGACTTTATGTAGACAATGTGCCTTATGCCGATAAGTCTGCCTACGATTTTTCATTCCAAGGCATTGAACGCGTAGACGTTTTGCGAGGTCCACAAGGCACACTTTATGGACGCAACACCATGGGCGGATTGTTACGCATTTTTACTGCCAACCCCATTACACACCACGGGACAGACGTGAGTGCAGGAATTGGCACTGGATGGAAAACAAGCAAAACAATGCTGCGTAATGCCTCGTTCACTACTTATTTACACCCCGCAGAACGCATGGGACTGAGCGTGGGCGGATATTACGAAGGTAAAGACGGATTTTTTACAAACACAGCCAACCACAAAAAACAAGACAACAGCGAAGCCGGAGGTGGCAGATTGCGTTGGGCATGGCAACCAACCGATGTGGTTAAATTAGATTGGACTGCCTCTTACGAACAAAGCACTGAAGGAGCTTGCCCCTATTATTTGTTGGGCGAATCAAACACGTTTGCAGAAGGATTTGCCACAAGTAAGGATTTTAACAATCAAACATTGGCACAAAACCGTCCCAGCACTTACAGACGCAAACTCTTTAACACGGGCTTGAATGTTGAACACCGGTTGCCCCGTCTCACACTGAGTAGCATCACGGCTTTTCAGCACCTCAACGACCGCCTTTTTATGGACCAAGACTTTACGAGTGCCGACATCTTTTCGCTTTGCCAAAAACAAAAGATGAGCACCGTATCGGAGGAGATTGCTTTAAAGTCGGCACCAGGACAAAACAAGCGTTGGACTTGGACTACGGGAGCTTTTGCCATGTACCAATTTTTGCGCACAGACTGTCCGGTAACATTCTATAACGAGGGTGTAAATTACTTGAACCAACAAATTGGAAATGGTCTTCCCACGAGTCCGTCCATTCAAGTTTCATTCACAGGCAATGAGGTGCCTTTCACGGCAAAACTCAACACGCCCAACTTTAATGCTGCGCTATTCCACCAAAGCACAGTGACGCTTGTTAAGAATTTGACACTTACACTCGGACTGCGTGTTGACTACGACTCACGAAAACTCGATCTTACATCGGGCACTACCACTGCCGAAGGCATCCCCTTCTACTTTGGCATGAGCATGGGACCCACCATGAGTTTTAACACCAACCTACATGCTGACCCTACGCTCAACGCATCGTTAGAACACAATAACTGGCAAGTATTACCCAAAGCAGCACTTAACTTTACCTTGCCACGTCAACTCGGCAATATCTATGTAAGCGTTGCAAAGGGGTATCGTTCTGGGGGATATAACATTCAGTCGTACTCTGACCTTTCGCAACAATTATTGCGCAGAAACATGATGTTGGGCGTAAAGGATTATAGCACACAAACCATCAATGCGTTACCCTATTTGCCCGAAAATATAAAGCAAGGTGCCATTGCTGGAATGACCGCAGTGCTCGACCGTGTAATTCCTGCTGAACCCAATGCCAACTCGCTCTATTATAAGCCCGAATATACTTGGAGCTACGAACTTGGCATTCACCATAACTTGGCAGAAAAGGCTTTACAACTCGACTTGTCGACATTTTACATGAAGACGCGCGACCAACAAATTGCACGTTTTGCAGAGAGTGGAATGGGACGTGTAATGGTTAACGCAGGACGTAGCCGTAGCTTAGGAGTTGAAATGGGACTTCGCTCGCAACTCTGCGCCGACCGATTGAACCTTGCAGCAAGTTACGGTTTTACCAATGCCAAATTTACACGCTACAATATGGGTGTGAGCACCACAGGCGAAAAAGTGGATTATAGTGGCAATAAAGTTCCGTTTGTGCCCACACACACTTTTAGTGCTTCGGTTGATTTTCGCCAACCTTTACACGACGACTTTGTGCATGCTTATGCCATCGGTGCCGATGTAAAAGGGGCTGGCAAAATTATGTGGAACGAGGCAAACACATTCTGTCAGAACCTTTATGCTACCCTAGGCATACATGCTGACATAGAATTAAATAACAGCATTGTTTTGGGTTTATGGGCACGCAACCTCACAAATACACGTTATGCCACTTTTGCCTTCGACAGCATGAACAACCGCTTTGCACAATATGCCACACCACGCACATTCGGAATGAACGTGAAATGGCATTTTTAAAGAAAGAGGCGAACGATAAAAGCCGAGGGCTTAACAATCGCAAAATGATTTATAGATAATCATAAAACAGTTTTTGATTTTCCATAAACTGTAAAAAACCATCAAATCCGTGTACATTTTCCCATTATGTACACGGATTTATTGGTTTATAATTTTGTAATTCGCTCGTTAAATACTACCTTTGTAGCGTATATATTACAAAATAGAGCACAATAATGAAAATCAAACACATATTTCTTACCCTCGCTGCTGCTTGTGCCGTCAGCATTTCGGGATTTGCACAAACGGCACGTCAGGTATTAGACCAAACTGCTTCCAAACTTAAAAGTAGTGGTGGAATTGAAGCAACCTTCGAAGGCACACAGTTTAAAGGTCAGCACGAGTCGGGCTCAACAGCTGGTAGTTTGCAAGTACAAGGATCTAAGTTTAAAATTTCGTCGAAACACATGACTACTTGGTTCGACGGACATACACAATGGACCATGCTTACTGGTAGCGATGAGGTAAATGTGAGTACCCCCACTGCTGCCGAATTGCAACAAGTTAACCCCTATACCTTCTTAAACCTCTATAAAAACGGCTATAACCTGAAGTTAGCTAACACGAACTATCACGGTAAGCCTTGCCACGAGGTGCGACTTTTGGCACAGAACCACGCCAATGCCATCCAACTGCTCATTGCGGTGATTGACAAACAAACCCATCTACCCTACTCCATCCGCATTAAGGATAATAAAGGAGAATGGACAAGAATTCGTGTCAATGGCATTCATACGCATCGCAAATGGAACGATGCAAACTTCCGTTTCAACACCAAAGCACATCCAGGTATCGAGGTTATTGACCTGAGATAGTTTTTTGGGGAAATGCCAAACATTTTACCCACCACATCCCCCTAAGAATCAACCCACAAAACATTTTATAATATACTTATGACAACTTCAACCGACAACGCGAGAGTGGAATCATGCGTAATTTTAGGTTCCGGTCCCGCAGGATATACTGCAGCCATCTATACAGGTCGTGCTGGCATTAACCCCATTATATACGAAGGTTTGCAGCCGGGTGGACAGCTTACCATCACTACCGAGGTAGAAAACTTCCCTGGTTTCCCCGAAGGCATTGATGCTAACGAATTGATGGACGACATGCGCAAACAAGCTGAAAGATTTGGAGCAGATATCCGCCCTGAAACTGCCGTAAAAGTTGACCTTTCACAAGCTCCTTACACTATTTGGCTCGACGACGATAGTGTAGTTAAATGTCACACATTGGTAATTGCTACAGGTGCTTCAGCCAAATACTTAGGTTTGGCAGATGAGAAGAAATATCAAGGTCAGGGCGTAAGTGCTTGTGCCACTTGCGATGGATTCTTCTACCGCAAAAAGACTGTTGCCGTAGTTGGTGGTGGCGACACAGCTTGCGAAGAAGCCTCATACCTTGCAGGTTTAGCATCGAAAGTATACCTCATTGTGCGCAAACCTTTCTTGCGTGCTTCAAAAGCAATGCAAGACCGTGTGCTCAATAACCCCAAAATCGAAGTTCTCTTTGAAACTAACACCCAAGGTTTGTTTGGTGAAAATGGTGTAGAAGGTGCACATGTGGTTTATCGAAAAGGCGAAGCAGACGAACGCCAATACGACATTGCCATCGATGGTTTTTTCCTTGCCATTGGTCACAAGCCCAACAGCGACTTGTTTAAGCCATGGGTAAAGACTGACGAAACAGGTTACATTATAACTGAAGGCGATTCACCCCGTACAGGTGTGCCTGGTGTATTTGCCGCAGGCGATGTAGCCGATCCTCACTACCGTCAAGCCATTACTGCAGCAGCCAGTGGTTGCAAGGCTGGTATTGAAGTAGATCGCTATTTGAAGACTTTATAAACACCACATACGGCTATAATTTTGTGAATCTTGCCCACACCATTGGTTTGCTTTGCAAAATTATAGCCTTTTTATTTTCTATATCCACCCGATGGAACGTCACCCACTCGAACCCTTTTTGCCAGAGAATGCACGCATACTGATGTTAGGGAGTTTTCCACCACCCATAAAACGGTGGTCCATTCCTTTTTTCTATCCCAATATGCAAAACGACATGTGGCGCATTTATGGACTCATATTTTTTAATGACAAAGATCATTTTGTTGAAGTAAAAGAAAAACGCTTCAATCAGCCTTTGCTCGAAGCCTTTTTACGCGAGAAAGGAGTGGCTATTTACGACACCGCATGTGCCGTAAACCGTTTGCAAGGCAATGCAAGCGACAAGTTTTTAGAGGTGGTCGAAGCTACCGATGTCGACGCTTTGCTTCGCAAAATTCCACACTGCCACGCTATTGTCACTACAGGACAGAAGGCTACCGACACCTTACGCACTCACTTTCTTGTGCCCGAACCGAAGGTAGGAGAATGTGTGAGTTTTGATTTTGAAGGACGCCCTATGCGTCTCTATCGCATGCCTAGTAGCAGTCGAGCTTATCCGCTCAACATTCACAAAAAAACCGAAGCATACCGCCACATGCTACAAGCCGAAGGACTGTTATAATTTTTAGAAAGGAGCAAAGCTACACGCACAACGTTTCTATCCCTTTAAGGCACTAAAAATGAGTTTTACGTTTAAACAATTCCACATAGACGACACGCATTGTGCCATGAAAGTTGGCACCGATGGCGTATTGCTTGGAGCATGGGCACACGTGAAAGAGGCAAAACACATTCTTGACATTGGTTGCGGAAGTGGACTGGTGACACTCATGGCTGCGCAGCGCAACGCTATGGCAAAAGTCACGGGCATTGAAATAGACACAGCTGCCACAAACGATGCCGAGATGAATGCCCAAGCTTCGCCCTTTAAAGAGCGCGTTGAAATATTACAAGCAGATGTATTACAAATGGCTGAGCACTGCCACTACAAACACTACGACTGCATCCTCTCTAACCCGCCCTATCACGAAGAAGACCTATTACCGCCAACTACTACTCGTGCACAAGCACGCCACACTGCTGGAGGCGGACTTACCTTTGCAGCATTACTACGCGCGGTTTCATTGTTGATAGACACTGAAGCCCCGAATGCCAGTTTCTCGGTAATACTCCCAACCCCAGCCGTCAGTAAATTCACTACACTTGCCACCTTGCACAACTTGCACCTTACACGCAGAACAGATGTGGTTACACGCAAAGGAAAGCCTTGCAAAAGGGTTTTATTAGAATTTAAGACTCAAAGCACAACTTGCATACACAACGGAATAGAACTCTTAGGCAATGGCAACGAGCGCTCTACAGACTATCAGGCACTCTGCGCTGATTTTTATTTATAACACCACACAAAAAAGCGGATTTTCAATATCACTTAAGATTGAAAATCCGCTTCTTCTATGATTTCTTCACTGCATCTTGCAGAATTAAACCAGCAATGGTAAAACCAAAAATTGCCGTAATGTGCGAAAGGCTCCCATTTATTTGTGCCTTCTTACTATCCCATTTATGATTGAGCAAAGCAGGGTCTCCAGCACCACTCTCTGCCTGCGAACATTGGCAGAGTTCTGAATCGCACGGATGATTTTCGCCCAAATTAGGTAGGAGTTCATCGCTATACACACACTTAAATTTGCGTGAAGGATATACCCCATCGCGCTTAAAGCGACGACGTAAGGCTGCCCCTAACGGACACCCCTTTACCTTCCAAAACTCTGCTACAGCAACCTTTGTAGGGTCTATTTTTAGTGCTGCCCCCATCGATGAAAAGAACTTTGCTTTGGTGCGTGTAGCGTTAAGAATAAGCAAAGCCTTGTCTTGTAAAGAGTCTATTGCATCCACTATGTAATCGTAGGTTTCGAGTTCAAACTCATCTGCCGTACTTGCCGTGTAAATCTTTTGCAATGCCGTGATTTCGGCATTAGGATTAATGCTTAGCAAACGCTCTTTCAATGCTTCCACCTTCACCATACCCACCGTTTGCACCGTGGCCATGAGTTGACGATTCACATTGGTAATGCACACACGGTCTGAATCCACAATCGTGAGATGGGTAAAGCCCGATCGCACCAAACTCTCGGCACACCAACTGCCCACACCGCCTACACCAAACACAATAACACGCTTGTGACTCATTGTTTGCAAAGCCTCCTCGCCCAACAAACGCTCTGAACGGTTGTATATAGCCTTTTCTATGCTTCCCATTCGGTTTTCAGTGTATTAAAACTTTCAGCCAATTCGGTCATGTTTTTAAACAAGAGGTTAGCCCCCTCATCGGTCAAAGCATTTTCGGGCAAAGGACCAGTGTTTACTGCCAACGTGAAAATGCCTGCTGCCACCCCAGCACGTACACCTAATGGTGCATTCTCTACCACCAAAGCCTCGTCGGCACTTACTCCAGCCTTTTCAAGTCCCATAAGGTAAGGTTCTGGATGAGGCTTACCATGTTTTACATCAGCACTCGACACTATCAAGTTAGGCGAGAAGTAGCCAGGATAATTGTGTGCCAAACGGTCGAGCAACGACTTTTGTCCGCTCCCCGTCACCACCACAATAGTCAGTCCGGCACGCTTTGCAGCCTCGAGCACCTGTTCAGCACCAGGCATCTTAGGCGCCTCAGGACAAGCATTGAAAAGTCGACACTTTTCTTGATAAATCTGCTCAATCTCTTGTGGCGTAGCATCGCGTTTCCAACAACGGTTTGCCAAAATATTGATGGTAGAAGCCCCCGTACGTCCTTCATACAGAAACGCCTCAATAGGATCCATTTTCAAGTCGAACTCCTTGCACACCTTTACCCACGATTTTGCATGGTTAGGCATAGAATCAAAGAGCACCCCATCCATATCAAAGAGCACTGCGCGTAAAGGTTTTTTAGCAGTATGCAGCCTTCTGTATGCATCTATTTGCGACTTAAAGGTCATCTTTTTTCTGTTACAGTGTTTACCAAAAAGCATCCACAGCAGAGACGTGCTCTACGTGTCTGCTGTGGATGTTACATCCTTTATCGAAAGTAAAGGATATTATAACTTAGCCTTGATAGCCTCAGTTTCCTTTTCGTAGCCAGGTTTACCAAGCAAGGCAAACATATTCTTCTTGTAAGCCTCAACACCAGGTTGGTTAAACGGATTAACCTCGAGCAACAAACCGCTGATGCCACAAGCACGCTCAAAGAAGTAAATCATCTGACCGAGGTGATACTCATCGAGTTTCTCAACAACAAGGCGCATGTTAGGCACACCACCATCAACGTGTGCAAGTTGTGTACCCAATTCAGCCATCTTGTTAACCTCATCCACACGCTTACCTTCAAGGAAGTTCAAACCATCGAGGTTCTCATCGTCGTGAGGGAAGAGTACGGTGTGGTTAGGTGTTTCAACCGAAATTACAGTTTCGAAGATGGTACGTTCGCCCTCTTGAATCCACTGACCCATTGAGTGAAGGTCTGTAGTAAAGTCAACAGCTGCAGGGAAGATACCCTTACCATCCTTACCCTCGCTCTCACCATAAAGTTGCTTCCACCATTCGTTCATGTAGTGAAGTTTAGGTTGGAAGTTCACAAGAATTTCAGTTTTCTTACCTTCAGCATAAAGAGCGTTGCGAACAGCTGCATACTGTTCAGCAGGGTTTTCAGCAAAAGGAACCTCTGGAGCTGTGAGTTTCTCCATATCGGCAGCACCCTTAACCAAAGCCTCGATATCGAAGCCAGCGCAAGCAATGGGAAGCAAACCTACGGGAGTAAGCACAGAGAAACGTCCACCTACGTTATCGGGGATGATAAAGCTCTTATAACCCTCTTTGTCAGCAGTTACACGGGCAGCACCCTTTTTAGCATCAGTAACAGCCACAATAACCTTGCGAGCCATTTCGATGCCACGCTGCTCTTCGCACTGCTTACGCAAGAGGCGGAAAGCCAAAGCCGTTTCAGTAGTAGTACCACTCTTTGAGATGTTGATTACACCAAACTTACGGCCTTTGAGATATTCAGTAAGTTCGTAGAGATAGTCTTCGCCAATGTTGTTACCAGCAAAGAGCATCACGGGATTTTTGCCATCGTTAGTCAGCCACTCAAAGCTATTGCCAAGAGCTTCGATTACGGCACGTGCACCAAGGTAGCTACCACCGATACCAGCCACAACAATCGTGTCGCAGTTTTCGCGGAGGACCTTTGCTGTTTCTTTCAAATCAGCAAGGTGTTCTGCAGTAATGCTTGATGCCAAGTGCATCCAGCCTAAGAAATCGTTACCTGCGCAAGTGCTCTCTTCCAGAGCCTTTTGTGCAGCTTTAACACGTGGTTCGAGTGCCTCTACGGCACCAGCAGCCAAAAACGAGGCAGCCTTATTTACTTCTAAGCTAATATTCTTGCTCATAATACGATGTAAAAATATTTCGTAGTTTTTGTATTTCGATGGCAAAGTTAGTGCAAACCGAGCGCAATACAAAATAAAAACCAACGGATTTTTATTTTTATTGTCGAGGTGCAGCCTAACTTGGCGAAGCAAAGTTAGTGCAAACTGAGCGCAATACAAAATAAAAACCAACGGATTTATATTTTTATTGTCGAGGTGCAGCCTAACTTCGCAAAGCAAAGTTAGTGCAAGGTGAGCGAAGTACAAAATAAAAAGCCTACGATTTTTTATTTTTTTGCCGAGGTACTGCTGATAATACGCTCTGAGTTATCGGTGTCAAAAAAATTGTAGATTTTGAACACCCTATCGGTTGGCTAAGTTGTGGGATCACATACAATAAAACTAGGCATGTGAGATGGAACAAATTTCCTTCACATGCCTAGCTATATTCTCTCACCCTTAACGGAGTAAATACTTATAATGTATCCCCATAAATTGGGCAATCTTTTGCATGCAGAAACTTTTTTGTTTATACATGCCCTTAAAACAAAGTGCTTTAGTTAGCGTTCTGAACTACTGTAATCTTGTTAGACACACCATTTGATGTAAGTGTGAGTTCGGCAGTACGTGCTTTACCTGTATTGTTCTTCTCAACAGAGAGTTCAATTTTCTGCAACTTGCCAGGAAGATAAGCAGGCGTACCCACAATATTATTGGTCTCAGGCACCTTGAGCCATGACTCTGAAGAGGTGAGCGTAGCGTTGGTAGAATAAACAGTGAAAGACACATAAGGCTTCACGTTCTTAGAACCCACTACATAACCATCGGCATTGATGTCGCGAAGCGTAAATGTACCTTTGTCAACAGTTCCGGTAGAATCCTTAACCAATGCTGGGAAATCGATGTTAAGCAAAGGGTATTGCAAGATGTAAAGAGGAGTTGTACCAATTTTACCAAACTCACTTGTTACGGTAATTGATGTATAGCGTGACTTGCCAGTTGTATTGGGCTGCATCTTGAGGTCGATGCGGCTGCTATAAAGCACCTGATAATTACCTGCTGCAATTTTGTTCGTAAAAGGCGGTGTTTGTCCCTTATAACTTACGTTGAGCCAAGACTCATCGTATGTTTTATTGAGCGTCCAAGTGTCGGTAGTTGCCACAAAGCAAGAGTCAGCTGTTTGATCGGCATAAGCCACAATATTGCTAATAAAGGCTCTAGGTGTATTACGGAAATAATAGAAAGTGTGGTTTTCGTAAGTGCTATCGCCACAAGATGTTAAGCCTGTTGCAAGGGCTAAAGTAGCCAAGGCTCCGATGATAAAAGATTTCATACAAATGTGATGTTTAGAATTTTAGTTGTTATTTTTTAATACCACTCTACGTTCGAAGAATAAGAGCTACGCTTTTCCCACTTCAGTGCATCTGCTAGCTCAGAGGCACGCGCACGGAAGGTAAAGTTGAACGAAGAGTAAGGTTTGAGCACAACTGAAGCAGACATTTCAAAACAGTGTAAGTCGCGTGCAAGCGACATGGTTGTCATTGAAATTTTATGCATTTCAAAGTCGTAGCCCGAAGAGAAGGTAATGTTCCATCCCTGCGCGATACGCACATAGCCCGAAGCATTGAGCGTTTGCGTAAACGAGAAGGGATAACGCATACGTCGCACATTGATTTGGCGTGTACGGTCCTCAGCCATCGTAATGCCATAAGAGAGCGAAAGCGACCAGGGAATAGAGAAGGCAAGGTAACCATCTTTATCGATGCGAGCTTTTTCTTTCTTTCTGCCCTTGCTCTGTTGCGACGCCTTTAAGTCTGGGTCTACATTGGCATCCTCAGCATTGTCAACCTCAGTTTGCGAGTTATCAGCAGTCGTATTATTACCTCTGCGACGTCCTTGGAAGAAGTCGAGCAACTTTTGCCAAGTTTGGTTATTGAAGGTATATGCCAAGTTTTGCGACATGCCCTGGAAACGTCCAAAACGACCATAGCTCCACTCAGTGCGGTCGGAGGTTACAACTTGTCCATTCTCATTAAACTTATAAGCATAGGTAGCAAACACGGCTGCCATTGAGAAGGTTTTATTTTTTCCCAACTTTAAACGCAAACGGGTGCTAAGATTACTCCACGGTTGTCGTTGTGCTGCCATGTTGTAAGAGAGCGATGCCGACAATTCGTCAATCAATGAGATTTTACGGAATCCCGTTGTGTCGCGGTCAGACCGCACCTTCATTTCGAGGTTGTTAGACACTGACATAGAGATTAACCCCTGCTTGGAACCCGAAGGGTAACCATAAATGCCCGACGAATAAGGCGAATATTTCACCATAGTAGAATTGCCCGAAGCATCTACTTTTTCGTAATACTTAATGTAGCCATAGCGCGACACGGTAAAGTCGGGTGCATAGCTAAAACTTATAGAAGGCTTGAATACGTGACGAATAGCTTGAATTTTGCTGCCAAAGAGTTTTTTCCAAGGTTTGTAAAAACCATAGAGAGTGGTATTGGCAGTGATGCCCACATTCCAATCGTAAAGATTATAGAAGCCATAAGTGGTGTCGCACAACTCACGCTGCAACTCGCGGTCCCACGAACGATTTATGCGCGAAGCATACATAAGGTCGCGGAATGAGAGATTTGGCGAAATATTGATGTACTTGAATAATTGGAAAGTAGCATCAATAGGCACACGATGTTGAAAACCATTTCGCCAATCTTTTATCAAATTCGACTTAAAGAGTTTGTCTTCTTTAGTTGTAATAGAATTTGAGAGTTGCCCTGTATAAGACATTGAAATCTTTTCGTACCAACGCTCTTTGCCTGCCGCATATTTACGACGGAAGGGATAAAAACGCGACAACGAGATGCTGACATCAGGCAGCGTCATAGCAATGGTTGAGTCGCGCATGTTTTGTGTAAGGTTGGCAGACGCAGCAATGCTTAACCCAATATTGGAGAAGGTATGGCTAAAGCTCACCGAACTGGCACGGGTGCTCTGCGTATAGCTCAACGGATTATACATGCTCTCAAGATTCTTTCGCTCATAGCTCTCCGAGGCAAAGTTTACACGCGCCGAGAATGTGGTATTGGGGTTTGCACGCGAATCCTTATTGTGCGTCCATTGCAATTTAAAGCTTTTCGTTTCTTGGTAGTCGGGCATATTTTTTTCGCCCTCCACAGTACGTAAGAAACTAAAATACACATTGCCACGGAACTTATAACGCTTATTATAGTTCGTTTCTACGCTGGTGCCCCATGAACCTTTGGTGTATATCTCGCCCAAGGTTTTGAGGTCCATATAGTCGTTAATAGCCCAATAATAACCACCATCGCGCAAGTAGAAACCACGCACAGTTTCATCGCCATAAGAAGGCATTATAAAGCCCGAAGAATATTTTTTATTGAAAGGGAAGAAACCGTAAGGAATTGCCAAGGGAAGTGGCACATCCTCCACCACAAGGTGTGCAGGTCCAAACACAGTTTCTTTGCCAGGACGCACCTTTGCACGCGAAAGTGCAAGATAGAAGTGTGGATGCTTGGCATCGCAAGTCGTATAGCGAGCATGCTCTAAATAAAGTGTTCCGTCGGAAGCACGTTTTGAACGTTCGCTAGTCATAAAACCATCTCCCTGGCGCGTATTGACGTTATGAATAAAACCCTTTTTGGTTTTAAAGTTGAACGACATACGCTCACTGTTATACTCATCGCCTCCTTGCTTATAAACAGGTTTTTGTGCTAATCCACCTTCAACTGTAGAGTCGGGACGAGCTTCGGCATGTACCAGACTCGAATCCATGTTCATGGAGATTTTAGCAGCAGTGAGTTGCATGTTTTGATAGTCCACCTGCGCATTACCATAAAGCAGCGCTAACCCTGTTGCCGCATCATAGATCATAGAATCTTGTGCTTGATATTCCACAGGCGAGTCGATGCCAGGTCGTGGTTTCTTAACCGTGTCGGCTTTTACTGAATCGGTCACAGAATGAGCCGTTGTGTCAACAGGAATGCGCGGTTGTGGGGCAGTTCGTGTAGCCACAGCCTTCACACTATCAGACGAAGCAGACAGCATGTTAAGGGTAGTAGGCAGTGTGGCAGCCGTTGCCGAATCAGTTTTCGTCGAGTCGTTAAGAGCATGCGCAGTCTTTGCCGCCGGCTTACGCGCAGGCTGCATACACAAATGGCTGGCCATGATGCACATCGTGGTCAGCACAGATAGTATGATGAGTAATAGTCGTCGCATTCGTGTGTTAAGCGTGTTGGGCAGGAAGTGCCTCGGGTTCGAAGCGTTTCACCCAATTCCAAAAGATTTTTACGCCCTCGTGTCCGAATTTTTCAAGACTTCGTGCAGTGTCTTGCACCGAACGTATTCTATTGGGATGGCTTTTAGAGTAAAACTTGTCGGCGTAGCAAATGAGTTGTTCTTCGAGAGTTTCAGGACAATAGTTTCCTGAGGGCAATGGGAGTTGTCGTTGTTTGATAACCTCCTCGGTAAGTCCCGTTCCGGTATGTCGTTCGCACACCCGTGCTATTTCGGGGAAGCCCTCTTTTCTCATAAGTTGTCCGCCCAAATATCCGTGCATCAAGTAATGTTCTTTTCCGAAGCAGTGTATACCAGGTGCATCCGTAAGGAAAATTCCCACATCGTGCAACATAGCAGCCTGCTCCACGAACTCCTTATCGACAGGTAATTCGGGATGAGACTCCGCTATTTTCAACGCCCTTTCTGTCACCTGTTTGCTATGTTTTATCAGCAACTCGCGCAGTGCGTCGTTGTCAGCATAATACTTATTTATAATGTCTAAAGCATTCATCGCTCGCTTTTTGGGTGCAAAGTTAGTGCAAGGCGAGCACAATGAAAAGAAAAATACAATTTTTATTTTCATTGTCGAGCCGCAGCCTAACTTGGCGAAGCAAAGTTAGTGCAAACCGAATGCAATACAAAATAAAAAGCCTTTGGATTTTTATTTTATTGCTGAGGTGCAGCCTAACTTGGCGAAGCAAAGTTAGTACAAACCGAGTGTAATGCAAAGAGAAAAACATCTTTTAATCTTTGCTGAGGTACAGCTATGCAAATAAAAAATTGAAGTCCACGTTCTAAACGAACAAAAAAGGAATTAAACTCGTAACCCCAAAGCGTCACGAATTTAATTCCTGAATAAACTCGAATTAAAATTCTTATTAGTTTACACCAGCTGCGAGCTCAGCACCTGCCTTAAACTTAACAACCTTCTTGGCAGCAATCTGAATCTTAGCACCAGTTGAAGGATTAACACCCTCACGAGCAGGACGCTCGTTGATAGCGAAAGTACCAAAACCGAGGATAGCAACCTTGTCACCAGCCTTGAGGGCACCTGAAATAGCGTTGAGAACGGCATCGAGAGCCTTCTTTGAGTCAGCCTTGCTCAAACCTTCGGCAGCAATGGCATTTACGAGATCTGTCTTATTCATAATGTCGAAAAATTAATTAGTTCGTTCTTGGATTAAATTTTGTCTTTTCGCAACAAAAAGGCGACACTTTTCACTGCGAAAAAAGTCCGACTTAGCCCATAAAATGGGGCTTTGTGACCTTGAAACATGTGCAAATATAGGGTATGAACGGCGAAAGCGCAAATAAATCTTTATTTTTTTTCGATAAATGGGCTAAAAAAGTTCATTTTTTGCTGTTTTTCTATTGAATTACAAACAAAAACGAACATTTTTGTCATTATGGACTATATTAGAGCTATAGCATCATATATGCTTGTAATGCCCCACTCATCCAATGTTACACTCCCTTTGCGCACTATATCACCACCAGCTTGGCACCTACACTATTTTTACCATCCGAGGTGCTAATCATAATGTAGTATACGCCAGGAGCAACACGATTGCCACTGCTTTGCTGCGTAACATCCCATTGCCAAGAACCACCTATTGCAGTGCCACGTGCCACTAATTGCGAACCCGTGCTAAGCACCTTCACCTCGGCGCCCTCAGTCAATCCGGTTACAGTAACAGAACCCGAGTAATCAGGTCGGACAGGATTGGGATAAACCTTTATATTATTCTTGCTGAGCGAAGGATTCGCAGGTGTTACGCCCGTTTCGACCGAACAAAGTCCACAGTCGGTAGAAATATACAAACGTCCGTTATCCTCGTCAATCGCCAAGTCGTTGATATTGTCCGACAGCAAAGGCGAATCCGACGAAGTGTAATGCGCAAGGATTTCAGAACCATCTGCATTCACCAAATAAACCCCTGCCCCAAGCGTACCAATCCACTTGCGGTTACCGCCGTCTACAGCGATTGCATTCACCGTGTTGCCTTTCAACAAGTAATCCGCATAGTTCGTACCATCATTGCGTGGCACCTTAGGTTGATAAATGCGAAACGAAGACGAGAACCAATCATCAGGATTCGTCACCGCATAAATACCCGTTTCACTACCTATCCAAATTTGTCCCTCGTTATCTTCAGTAATCACACGTGTTGAAGACAAAGCACATTCAGCGCCATCTTCGTTATAGCACGAATTTCTATATCGCGTGCGGTCGTCACTTGTAGTACTCAGCGTTCCATTATAATCGAGTGCAGCCACCCCACCTGTTGAGGTACGTGTGCTATATCGTCCGTTTACCCACACACGGCCTTTACTGTCAATAAAGACACGTTCCATACGCCTAATTTTATCACCCTCTCCAAGCGAAACACGTTGCCAGGTGCCATCCGTTTTTAAAACTACGAATGCACTGTCAGCATGGTTATTAGAAGCCCAAAGATTACCTTGTGCATCATACGCCACACCGCCAATATTCACATAGCTATTACGGTCAATTAAGGTAGGATTGGCAGAAATAAGCCATGAATTGTCCGAATTGTAAAGCTTTTTAAACTTACCCTCTTGATATTCATAAATACCTTCGCCATAACTTGCCGCCATTACGTGGTTCGGATCACGTGGGTCAACCGCCACGTGCATAATGGTATTAAAGAAATTGCGTACACGTCCGTCACGCGGTGCGTCGTTGCGTGCAGCATCCTCGTCCATATCGGTCCACTTACCGCCCTCATAACAACCTAAAAAACCCGTCGTTGGAAAACTCTCTAATGAGCCACCCGTAAGATAGAGTTTGCCATTATTCACAAGCAACCCATAGCTTTCAGCATGTCGTGGTCCAAAATTTCCCACCTTTTCTACGGCATCAGGCAAGGTCGTATCGGTTGCCGAAGGCGTGTACATAAGCAGTCCCTCGTCACCTTGTGCCAAGAAAAACGCTCCGTTAGCAGTACGGGTTATGCTTTGTGGTTGAAGCGTCGTAGCAATTCGCTGCGCCTCCACATCCGGATTATCCGTATTTACCGCCACCAAATAATTTCTTGTGAAGAACTGCACTTGTTTGCCATTTGCATTTCCACCCGTTACCACCACAGGCGACACCAATTTATAACTACCTGTGCCATCTGCATTCAACGTTAAGTGCATCACACCACTGGGTCGCGATGGAGGGAAGTTACTTTTATAAGGGAACACCGCATACACGCCCGCCTTGCTCCCCACAAAGGCATCCACAATCGCCGTGGGGATAGCCGTTTTCCATTGTTGCGCATCATAAAGATTGTCAGAGAGCAATCCACTCACAATGCAGTCGGGCTTTGCCAAATACACATACTTGCCCTCAACTATGGCATCCGCAATGTCCGAGCCAATTTGGTAATAAGCATGTACATTTTCTTCGACCAACGAAATCAGAATAACGCCCTTCGTGGTGGTAACACATGCCCAGTCGTTATACACATTGACCTTGCGAATAGTGATATTATCCTCCGTATAATTTTTTAATTGAGGAAGATTCACTACGTCAAAATCGCCCGTCGTGCCATCTCCATTTTTAGGATAAAGAAGATCCACGTTATTATCGTCATACACCACGACCAAGCATTTACAGGTTTCGCTCCACCCCATGTAACGAATGGTGCTACCCGATAGTTGGGCAGACATACGGTCAACCAATACAGAGGCTTGTGTTTCGGCATCATACACCAAAAGATGTCCATTCAAAATTGCATAAACCGCATTGCCCGCAGCCAAGGTTTGTGTGGCATTGTGATATGACAAGTAATATGTCCAACGATTGTTGTTAGAGGCTGTAACCGCTGCCGAGGAATTCGCAACCGATGTTGTCGTAGCACAATAAAGAGGCGCCACAGGCATTGCTGCGCTACTCTTTGAAGCACCACACACAGTGCCCGCTAACCACAAGATGAGAGAGAGAAACTTAGGATGTTTCATGCTTGTTTACTTAAATATTCAACCAACTTAGCTACAGCACGCGCACGATGCGAAATTTGGTTCTTCACGTCAGTGCCCAATTCAGCAAATGTGCGTCCTGTGTTTTCAGGAATAAACACGGGGTCGTAACCAAAGCCTTCCGTACCACGTTTTTCGGTAGCTATTTCGCCACGCACCACGCCTTCAAACACGTGTTCTTCGCCATTTAAAATCAAGGCAATTGCTGTGCGGAATTGTGCCTTACGATTGGTTGCATTTTTCAACGAAGCCAAAAGCTTTTGTGTATTTGCCTCGGGGTCGTGTCTGTCGGGGTAAGCATAGCGTGCGGTATGCACACCTGGTGCCCCATCCAGCGCCTCCACCTCAAGTCCCGTATCGTCGGCAAAACAATCATAGCCGTAGCGTTCTTTTACCCAACGCGCCTTAATTAGGGCATTTCCTTCAAGGGTATCGGCAGTTTCGGGGATGTCATCGTGACAGTTAATGTCGGCGAGTGAAAGTATGTGGAGTGTATCGCCAAAAATGGCGCGAATTTCAGAGAGTTTATGGGCATTATTGGTGGCAAAAACCATTTCTGCACCATTTGTTGTAGCGTTCATAGCTTATAATATTTTTATTTTAAAATGTTCGAGAGAACAATTATATAACGTAAAAAGTACGTGATTATTGCTGCCTGTTGGGGGACATTTATTTTTTCTTAGCGAATGCGCAAGAATGAAAATAATCCGTGAAAAGATGAATCCGACTCAATCTTTCCACGGATTATGGTTTTATCGCCATTGCTTACTTTTCAGCAAGCGTCTTTTCTTCATTTTGCTTATTCTTAGCCTTCACCTTTATGCGGTCGAAGCCCTCGCCAAACACACCGATAACCTTCGACTGCGAAACAAAGGCGTTAGGGTCGATGCTTTGTATGATGCGGAAGATATTTGTGCTTTCGCGTTTCTTAGCAAGCACCACCAACACCTTACGCTCTTCCTTCGTGTACCAACCCTGTCCATCAAGCACGGTCACCCCACGGTGCGTAGCACTAATGGCAGCAGCAATGGCATCGTATTGACGCGAGAAGATCAAGAACTGCACGGACTGTCTGCCTCGGTCAACCACATAGTCGAGCATCAAGTTCACGATGATCAGTGTGCAATAACCATAAAGCAGTTTATCCACATCCCCATCGGGCAGGAAGAATGCGGTGGTAATAATCACGATGTCGCAAAGCATCATCATCTGTCCCAACGTCACATCCCTATACTTGTTGATGATAGAGGCAATAATATCCGTACCCCCCGTTGAGCCATTGTGCAAGAACACAAATCCAATGCCCACACCCTCGATGGCAGCACCCAAGATGCACGACATAAAGGCATTTTTCTGCACCACCTGGGGCAAACCACTATGCGGATTTATATCAGGAAACATGTGCGGACTTACATGCGCCCAATAGATCATAACCTCTTGCACCAAGCCCAACATAAAGGTGAGCATAAACACGGCGTAAATGGTCTTTAGGCAAAACCGCCACCCTAAAACCTTCACAGCCACAACGAGCAAGAGAATATTCACCGAGAAGAACGTGTACTGCACGGGGAAGCCCGTTGCATAAAAAATAACAGCTCCAGCACCCGCTAAGCCTCCCGTAGTGATTTCGTAGGGAAGTTGGAAACAGGTAAAACCGATGGCATACATCAACAAACCAATGGTAATGACGATGTAGTCGCGAATATCCTGCCCCACCGTAGTTCTAAATTTGGTAACCATGTTTTGTGAAAATGATTTTTTTTGCGCAAAGAGATGCAGACGCAGATTTTAAGCGACTGCACCTCTTTTTAGGGGCGTAGTTTTTATTTGATTACGATATTGACAATACGTCCGGGCACCACAATCACCTTCACAATTTGCTTGCCTTCAAGATACTTTTGTGCTTGCTCTGAAGCCAAAGCTGTTTCTTGAATGCACTCTTTGCTTGCGTCGGTAGGGAAGTCGAGCGTAAAGCGTGTCTTACCGTTAAACGAAATCGAAAGTGTTTGTGAATCCTCTTTCAAATATTGTTCGTCAAACTTAGGCCAAGCCGCATCGCACACTGTGCCCTCGTTGCCCAAAGTGTGCCACAACTCTTCGGCAATGTGCGGTGCAAAGGGAGCGAGCAAAACCACAAGTTGTTCAAGCACCTTGCGGCTCACACACTTTTGCTGTGCAAACTCGCCCACAGCAATCATGAAGGCAGGGATTGAAGTGTTGTATGAGAACTCCTCAATGTCCTCGCTCACCTTTTTTATAAGCTTATGCAACGTCTTGAGGTTCTCCTTGCTGGGTTCAACGTCAGTAACCGCCCATTCGCCATTTTGGGGATAGAAGAGGTTCCACGTCTTGCGCAAGAAACGGAAACAGCCGTCAATACCGTTTGAGTCCCAAGGCTTACTTTGATTAATCGGACCGAGGAACATTTCGTACAGACGCAAAGTGTCGGCACCATATTTCTCCACAATCATGTCGGGGTTGACCACATTGTACATAGACTTCGACATCTTTTCGATAGCCCAACCACATACATACTTGCCATCCTCCAACACGAACTCAGCCGTAGCATATTCGGGGCGCCATTGCTTAAATGCTTCCACGTCGAGCACATCGTTTTGCACAATATTCACGTCCACGTGGATAGGCGTAGTGTCGTATTGATCCTTCAAACCAAGGCTTACAAAAGTATTTGTGTCCTTAATACGATATACAAAGTTCGAACGTCCTTGAATCATACCTTGGTTTACCAATTTTTGGAAAGGCTCATCCTTGCACGACACACCGAGGTCGAAGAGGAACTTGTTCCAGAAACGCGAATAAATCAAGTGACCTGTAGCATGCTCAGAACCGCCAATATAAAGGTCCACGTTCTGCCAATATTTATCAGCCTCTTCGCCCACCAAAGCCTTGTCGTTTGTGGGGTCCATATAGCGCAAGTAATAGGCTGACGAACCCGCAAAGCCCGGCATCGTAGAGAGTTCAAGGGGGAAGACCGTTTGATTGTCAATACGGCTATTTTCGGTTACACAGTTAGCCACGGTGTCCCATGCCCAACGTGTGGCATTTCCCAAGGGAGGTTCGCCCGTTTCGGTCGGCAAGAACTTCGTAACCTCAGGCAATTCAAGGGGCAGACAAGCAGCAGGCACCATTTGGGGCATACCGTCCTTATAATAAACGGGGAAAGGTTCGCCCCAATAACGCTGGCGCGAGAAGATTGCGTCGCGCAAACGGAAGTTCACCTTCACGCGTCCCAAGTTATTTTCAGTAACAAATTTCTTTGTGGCAGCAATCGCCTCCTTCACCGTTAAGCCATTCAAACTAAAGTTGTGAAGTGTATTCTTGCCCTCGACAGGCGAGTTCATCACCGTGCCCTCTTTCGCATCAAAGCTTTCTTCGCTCACATCGGCACCCTCAATCAAGGGGATGATGGGCAAATTAAAGTGGCGTGCAAAAGCATAGTCGCGCGAGTCGTGAGCAGGCACCGCCATAATTGCTCCTGTGCCATAACCAGCAAGCACATAATCGCTTACCCATACAGGGATAGCATCCCCTGTAAACGGATTTACAGCATACGAACCCGTAAACACGCCAGTTACACGACGGTCAGCAATGCGTTCGCGTTCCGTACGTTTTTTGGTAGCATCCAAATAAGCGTCTACCTCAGCCTTTTGTTCGGGCGTAGTGAGTTGCTGCACGAGTTCGCTCTCAGGAGCGAGCACCATAAAGGTCACGCCAAAGATAGTATCAGCACGCGTTGTAAAGATGGTAAACTTCACGTCGCTGTCCTTCACCGAGAACTCCATTTCGGTACCCTCACTGCGTCCAATCCAGTTGCGCTGCGTTTCCTTCAACGAGTCGGTCCAGTCGATGTGGTCCAATCCATCGAGCAAGCGCTGTGCATAAGCCGAAACGCGCAAGCACCACTGCTTCATTTTTTTCTGCACCACGGGATATCCGCCACGTTCACTCACACCGTCAACCACCTCATCGTTGGCAAGCACGGTACCGAGTTTAGGACACCAGTTCACCATAGTCTCGCCCAAATAAGCGATACGATAGTTCATCAGCACCTGTTGTTTCTCCACCTCGCTCATCTGCTTCCATTCGTCGGCAGTGAAGTGAAGTTCTTCGCTCTGTGCAAAGTTTTCGGTGCCTTCAGATCCTTTCTCTTCAAAATGTCGGATAAGTTTGCTAATAGGCTGCGCCTTTTCGCACTTTTTGCAATAGAAGTGGTCGAACATCTGTTCGAAAGCCCACTGCGTCCAATGATAGTATTTAGGGTCGCAGGTACGCACTTCGCGGTCCCAGTCAAACGAGAAACCAATTTTGTCCAACTGTTCGCGATAGCGCTTAATATTTGTTTCGGTAGTTACAGCAGGATGCTGTCCTGTTTGAATCGCATATTGCTCTGCGGGCAATCCATAGGCATCATAACCCATAGGGTTCAGCACGTTATAGCCACAAGAGCGTTTATAGCGTGCATAGATATCGCTTGCAATATAGCCGAGGGGGTGTCCTACGTGAAGTCCAGCCCCCGACGGATAGGGAAACATATTGAGCACATAGAATTTCTTCTTTGTGTCATCAGCTTCCACATGATATGTCTTTTCTGTGGCCCAAGTTTTTTGCCACTTCTTTTCGATTTCTATGAAATTATATTCCATTCTAAAGTTACGTATAGTTTTTTATGCTGCGAAATTACAGCAAACTAAGCGCAAGGCAAAGCAAAAATCCAAAAAATTTCTGTTTTATCTTGGTTTTTTTGAAAAAGGATAGTTCTGATAATTCTGATAAGTCGATTTTGCCCTATTTTAATGGGTTACCCCATTAGTTAGGGTGTTCAAAATCTATGATATTTTTCTGCATGGTTTTGTAGGATTTTGATGTCGATAAGTAGCATGGTTAAATGGGTTACCCCGTTAGGTAGGGTGTTCAAAATCCATGATTTTTTTCTGCACGATTTTATCGGGTGTTTATTGTCGGTAAGTGGTATGTTATTATGGGTTACCCCGTTAGGGGTGAGATAAGGTAGCCAGGTATGAGGGTGTGTCAAA
>ERZ1026884.166-NODE-166-length-46893-cov-14.174666_pt1 | contig 46893 bp, 42 predicted proteins | sample MGYA00380172_ERZ1026884 | MGnify/ENA primary metagenome ERZ1026884 (study PRJEB33269, sample SAMEA4719808) | human gut metagenome | biome: human-associated habitat; feature: organic feature; material: feces | place: Cameroon | collected 2013-10 ... | reverse complement strand
TTGGCGGACGACAATTCCGAAGACATTCCGATATCATACCGAAGGAACACAGAACCCATTTTGGAGCCATTTACTAACCCCAAAAAACTCTACTATCATGGCAAAAATTACTCCCATTGACATCATTAAGGGTGTCTCAGGTAAGTTTGGTGGCGGCAACTCGAAAGAATGCTTCACTACGAACAAGTACAGCTACCGCACCCACTTGGCTAAGAGAGTCAACCCTACACGTAGGGTATTCAAAATCCATAATATTAACAATAAACCAATGTGGTCAATCTGTCGGGATTGTATACTTCGGCTGCGGTTTGCTGCAATTCCTCTGCCGTTACATGGTTAATGTCGTCAATGAGTCGAGGCACATTGCGGTGTCTGTTATAATGGGCAAATGTTTTGCCTAACGCCAAAGCATAACCTTCGGCAGCATCTGTGGATATACCAATCTGACCACACAACTGCTTTTTGGCTGCTGCTAACTGGGTTGGCGTGAGTTTATGGTCTATAAATTTGCACAACTCACGTTCTAACAACTTGCGACAACGCTTTACATCGTGTACATCACAACCGAAATACACATTCCAAAAACCCGCATCAGGATAAGTGTTTAAATAAGAATCAACACTATACACTAACCCTGCTCGCTCACGTAACGAAATATTTAAACGTGAATTCATGCCTGGTCCACCCAACATATTATTGAGTAACACCAGGGCAAAACGTCGATTATCTGTGCCAGCAAAGGTTGGTCCACCCACCAATACGTGTGCTTGGTGTGTACCCTTCTCCACCACACGCTCGTTTTTGTGTGTTTGTGCACAGGGAATCACCATTTGTGGCGCCACAAAAGCTGGGCGTTGCGCAAAGTCAGCCACAGGCAATAAACGTTCGAGCGTACGCATTACTTGTGAAAAAGGCACATCGCCATACACATAAAAGGCGGCATTTTCAGGACGATAATAATTGCGTGCAAAGCGTAAAGCATCTGCCGTGGTGTATTGACGGAGTCTGCTAGCATTGCCCAAGATGTCACGTCCAAGGGGTTGCCCATCGAACATCATTGCCTCGAATTCATCGAATATTAACTCTGAGGGCGAGTCTTTATAACTATCTATTTCATCGCAAATAACCTCTACCTCACGATCTATTTCGCCTTGCGGATACACACTATGAAAAACGATGTCCGTGAGCAAATCGGCAGCACGTGCAAAGTCTTTTTTCAGCACCGTGGCATAATATACGGTTTCTTGTTTAGTAGTGTACGCATTTAAGTCGCCCCCTACCCTTTCAAGTCCGTTGGTTATGTGACAAGCACGGCGTCGTTCAGTACCCTTAAAAGTAACGTGTTCTATAAAGTGAGCCATGCCACTATCTGCCACATCCTCGTGACGCGTGCCAGCGCACACCACATAACCACAATAAAGCACAGCCGAAGGTTTGTGTTCGTAAATTACGCGCAGTCCACAACTTAACGTAGCTTGTTCAAATGCTTCCATTCTTTCCTTACTACCTCTTTTTTATTTGCGAAAATACTTACCAATCACGGGCAAATTAGCCAACGGAAAATCATAATGCACCGTATGGGCTACAAACAGGACAATACATCCTGTGTTAATGAGTAGGCGTAACCACATTTGTGGCACATATTGCTCAGAAACTTGCATCACTACAAAGAAAAGTGCGGTAATAGCCACATACACCGCCATACTCTTTAGCGGGTAATTGATGGGGTAATATTTTTGACCTACAAAATAGCTCAATAACATGGCTGTGCCATAACCCGCAAAACCTGCCCAAGCACAAGCCATATAGCCATATTGAGGGATGAATATCACGTTGACAGCTATCAATACGGCACAACCTGCACCCGAGAACCAAGCACCCCAAATTGTTTTGTCGATAAGTTTATACCAAAACGACAAGTTAAAGTAAATGCCCATCATAATCTCTGCTGCCATCACAATAGGCACTACGCGCAAACCTGCCCAATAGTCGCGACCTATGATGTGACGCAACACATCGATGTAGCCTACCACAACCAAGAAAGCCAACAACGTAAATATCAAAAAATATTTCATGGCTGCTGCGTATGTTGCACGACTATCTTTATCCTTTGCCTTGCCAAACACAAATGGTTCGTAAGCATAACGGAATGCCTGTGTAATCATTGCCATAATCATGGCTATTTTTGAGGCTGCACCATAAATGCCTAATTGTGCGTGAGAGTCGCTACCCTTATAAATATAAGGGAACAAAATTTTATCTGCCGTTTGGTTTAATATTCCCGCAATTCCCAATACCAAGATAGGCCAGCTATAACGCAACATACGTCCTATGAGTTGTTTGGTCTCGCTCCATGAGGCATATTTGGTACAGAAACCTTCCTTCAATTCCTTATAGAAACAGAAGGTTATTGAGGCGGTACATACCAAATTGATGTAGAAAGCATAACCCACATCGTGCCCATTGAGCACTACATAGTAGATTACATTGAGCAAAATATTAAGCACAATGAAGAGCAACTTAAAAGCTGCAAACTTCAAGGGGCGCTTTTTATAGCGCAAATAGGCAAAAGGTATGCACTGAAAAGCATCAATAGCCACAGTCACAAACATGGTCCACACATAAGCCGGATGGTCTGCATAGCCCATCAAACCACTAAGTGGCTGCAAAAATATCAAAACCAATGCCACAAAAAGCAAGGAGGTAAAGCCCACCATGCTCAACACTGTGGTATAAACCTTCTGACTGTTTTCTCCCTCTTTATTCACAAAGCGGAAGAAGGTGGTTTCCATGCCATAGGTTAATATCACCAACAAAAGGGCTGTGTAGGCGTACATATTGGTTATCACGCCATAACCGCCACTCGCAGCACTGATTTGTGCTGTATAGAGTGGCACAAGTAAATAGTTCAAAAAACGTCCGATAATGCTGGACATTCCATAGATGGCTGTATCCTTAGCCAATGATTTCATATTTGCCATAAAGCAGTTTTTTATGGGATGGGTATATCTTTTTTATAAAATTCTTATCCAAAGAACAAATAAGCAATGGCAATGGCAGCTATTACGCCTGCCAAATCTGCCAATAAGCCACATGCCACAGCATGGCGTGTTTTACTAATGCCTACAGAGCCAAAGTATACAGCTAAAATATAGAAGGTGGTATCGGTTGAACCTTGAAACACGCAACTCAATCGTCCCACAAACGAGTCGGCACCATAGGTTTGCATGGCATCCACCATCATACCACGTGCACCACTACCCGACAAAGGTTTCATCAGTGCAGTGGGCAAAGCGCCTACCCAATCGGCATTACAGCCTGTGAGCCCTACCAACCACTTTACACTTTCAATCAACCAATCCATGGCTCCCGAAGCACGGAACACACCAATGCTCACCAACACCGCTACCAAGTAGGGGATGATGCGCACTGCGGTGTGAAAGCCTTCTTTGGCTCCCTCTACAAACGCATCATACACATTAATGCGTTTGCGCACACCTGCCATTATAAAACACATGATGATTACAAATAACAGCACATTGGCTGTGGTTGTTCCCACAAGGTTCATCATGGTGCTATCTAATTTGCTAAAGCCCCAAATAATACCTGCCACTGCCACTGAAAGTCCACCTAACGTAGCAAGCAGTATGGGTTGCAACAAATTTATGCGCTGATAAAGACTGGTAACAACAATACCTGCTAAAGTCGAAAAGAAGGTGGCTATGAGTATGGGTATAAAAATATCAGTGGGTTGTGCTGCCCCCATTTGTGCTCTATACACCATAATGCTTACGGGAATCAGCGTTAAACCTGAGGTGTTTAGCACCAAGAACATAATCATGGAGTTCGATGCAGTGTCTTTTTTATTGTTCAACTCTTGCAAACCCTCCATCGCTTTCAGTCCTAAAGGAGTCGCGGCATTATCTAAGCCCAACATATTCGCTGCAATATTCATAAAAATATTGCCATATACGGGATGTCCCTTGGGCAATTCTGGGAATAGGCGGTTAAAAACAGGGCTGAGCACACGTGCCATGGCGTTAACCACGCCTCCTTTCTCGCCAATCTTCATTACGCCGAGCCAAAGCGACAATACACCCGTCAAACCCAACGAGATTTCGAAGGCTGTCTTAGACGAGGCAAAAGTAGAGTCCATAATGGCAGGAAAAACCGCCACGTCGCCCATAAATACAAGCTTTACCAATGCAATGACAAAGGCTATCGCAAAGAAAGCTATCCAAATGTAATTGAGTACCATTCTAAAATCTTATTCAATGAACGTGCAAATTTACTCATTAACCTGCTTAAAACTATACATTCGCACCTAAAAAGTGCGATAAAGAACTTGCCCTTTTTACGCTTTTGCAAACCATTATTGGTCATTAATTCCGAAAATGCCATAAAAAACGCCTTGTGTAATCTAAATAGATACATTTTTGTAGTCAATTATTCAAGTAACTTTCATTCCTTTGCATAATTAGAAACACTTCTTTATAACAACAACCTTTAAAGCTTTAAAAAATGGAATATCACATTGGTCAAAAAATCAGAGAACGCCTTGATGAAAAAGAGCACTCTGTCGTATGGCTTGCCCGTCAGTTGGCATGTAGCCGCACCAACGTTTACAAAATTTTTGAAAAAGCGCACATCGACACACAGATGCTTACGCGCATCTCTTTGATTCTTGAGTACGACTTTTTTGCAGTGCTCTCATCTGAGCTCCGCAAGCAAGATGGTATAAAAACACCTCGTGCCTAATACAATACACTTTTACTTGCGCAACATTCAAACAAAAAATTCTGTATATAATGCCTTGCATCTACGTGTCTATCCGTGATGCAAAGCATTATTTTTTTTGCAGACCATTGCACCACACCCTATAAATCATAAAAAACTTGTAAAACGCTTTGTTCTTCGCCAATCAAGCAGTAATTTTGCCCTACAATGAACGAAGATACTTTTGACATACGCGCTAAACAAACGGCGCCGACTCCCTCGGAACGCGATTTTGAAAACGCCCTACGCCCCCTACAATTCGATGATTTTAGTGGACAACGTAAGGTGGTTGACAACTTGCGCATTTTTGTGGAGGCAGCCAAATATCGTGGCGAGCCTCTCGACCATACCTTGCTACATGGTCCTCCAGGATTGGGTAAAACCACACTATCTAACATCATTGCCAACGAGTTAGGCGTTGGTTTTAAACTCACTTCGGGACCTGTGCTCGACAAACCTGGCGACTTAGCGGGTCTACTTACTAGCCTTGAGCCTAACGATGTGCTCTTTATCGACGAGATTCATCGTCTATCACCCGTGGTTGAGGAATATCTTTACTCAGCAATGGAGGATTATCGCATAGATATTATGATTGATAAAGGCCCTGCTGCCCGAAGTATTCAGATAGACCTTAATCCTTTTACACTGGTGGGTGCTACCACACGTAGTGGTTTGCTCACTGCCCCTTTACGTGCACGTTTTGGCATCAATCTTCACCTCGAATACTACGATGCCGAAACCTTACAACGAATTGTAGAACGCTCTGCACGTATTCTTAGAGTGCCTATCGATGCCGAAGCTGCTGGCGAAATAGCCAGTCGTTCACGTGGTACACCCCGTATTGCCAATGCGCTTTTACGTCGTGTGCGCGATTTTGCACAGGTAAAAGGCACCGGACGTATTGACACGCCTATTGCCAACTTTGCGCTCGAAGCACTTAACATTGACAAATATGGCCTCGATGAAATCGACAATAAAATATTGCTTACCATCATCGACAAGTTTAAGGGTGGCCCCGTAGGAATCACTACCATTGCCACTGCCGTAGGCGAGGACGCTGGAACTGTTGAGGAGGTTTACGAACCTTTCCTTATAAAAGAAGGTTTTATACGCCGCACACCACGCGGACGCGAAGTAACCGAATTGGCATACAAACACTTAGGACGAAGTGTAATTGGTTCTAACACGGCAGAACCTTCTTTATTCGACCTATAGTATCCTATTTCGAGGAGTTAAGAAGGATTTACCTTTACGAGGGGATGTCTTGGAAATACGTGATGGATTGTTTCATAGCACCCTTACATTCCTCAAACTTTCAAAAACTTTTTTACGCATGATTTCATATAACGTTATCGACATTAAGATGCCAGACATCTCACATCGCGAAACTACCGCTTGGGTGCGTGCTGTGGCTGCTACATACGGCAAACGTGTAGGCGAGGTTGCTTACATCTTTTGCAACGACGATAAAATTTTAGAGGTTAACCGTCAATACCTTCAACACGACTATTTCACGGATATCATTACCTTCGATTATTGCGAAGGCGACATGATTAGTGGTGACCTATTTATTAGTTTGGACACGGTACGCTCTAACGCTGAGCTCTTTAACAAAACCTACGACGAAGAATTACACCGCGTGATTATACACGGCATTCTTCACCTTGTGGGCATAAATGATAAAGGTCCTGGCGAACGCGAAATTATGGAAGCAGCCGAGAACAAAGCCCTTGAACTGCTTAAAGAGATGCAAGCTGAAAAATAAAATAAGCTCTGTGCATAGCTATCACTTGAAAAAGTTTTTAGCGCACGAAACCACACATATCCTATAAAAAAGATGCAACGCAATGCGCTGCATCTTTTTTATTTTAGAAAATAGTTTCCTAATCTTTAGAACCTTCTTTTAATCAAAAAACCTCGATTTCATCGACAAAAACGAAACCTGGTGCTCCATGCCCCGGGTGCCACTGTGGAATGCTACGTTCTGCAGCCACACGCACCTTTACATATCTCACCTGTGCTTTGCCAAACTTCAAAGAGTGTGCATAAATTTGGTTCGGGTTTGCTTCTGTCATGGCAGGATATTCCTCTTTAGCCAACGACTGATAGGTTTTACCATCTACCGAACCTAATACCTCAAAACTGCGAGCATCAAAAAGCCAATATCCTTTTTCTACACACGTACGAATATTTACCGATGAAATGGGCTGTTTTTGTCCTAAATCAATCACTGCCTCAAGATCATTACCACAAAAACCAATCCAACGACCTGAAGCATAATTTGTGTCGGTAGCTTTTAAACCATCTACTAACAAATTAGCACCACCATACACTTGACGCGGATGGGGTTTCTGCAATAAGGTAATAGGACAAGCCGTAGCCTTGCTAAATGAAAAGTCTTCACTTACCTCAGGTGTCTTACCCCACTCAGGACGAAAGGCTGCTGCACGCAAACGGCAGTTTTTGTTGATTACAAGGGCTGTTTTAAACAAGGGCGACTTTTCTGTGGGTTCACTACCATCGAGCGTATAGTGTATAGGAGCATTATCTATAGTGGTGAATCCAGCACGAATGACGTGTTCCTTATTGTCTGCACGAAGCAACATACGCGGATTATATATAACACGACTAAAGTTATAGTTTTCTGCGGTATAAATCTTAATCATTCGCTGCAAACGATCGATAAAATCGCGATAATTGCGCATTTCATCATTATTCCACTGCACTTCGCAGAGCGCTGCCATACGCGGCAATTCCATATATTCTGCCTGACGATAAGTCTTTATGTATTCTGTCCATAAGTTGGCTTGCACACCAATAATGTGTTTTTGCTCCTCAGCACTGAGTTGTTTAGGCACAGGGTTATAATTAAAGACTGTTTCTAAAGGTATATATCCACCTATGGCCTCTGGCTCGCTTGCTTTGTCCGTACTTTGATAATAGTCGAAATAAAGGTGCGTATTAGGTGTCATAATCACATCATGTCCCTGACGTGCTGCCTCTATACCTCCGCCTTCACCGCGCCATGACATAACTGTGGCATTGGGTGCAAGACCACCCTCAAGTGTTTCGTCCCAACCAATCATGCTACGACCTAATGTAGCCAAATGCGCCTCAGCATGTTTAATCACATAACTCTGCAAACGTTCTTCGGCAGTGTGACCATTCTCTGCTTGTAAGCCTTCAAGACGTATACGTGTCTGACACTTTTCGCATTTTGCCCACTGCGTCTTAGGGCACTCATCGCCACCTACATGAATATACTTAGAGGGAAATATTTGAGCGACTTCATCGAGCACATTATCGATGAATTCGTATGTTTTTGCATTTCCTGCACACAACACATTATCTGAAACACCCCATTTCTCCCACACTTTATATGGGCCACCCGTACACCCTAATTCGGGATAAGCAGCAAGGGCTGCTTGCATGTGACCAGGAAGGTCTATCTCAGGTACAATGGTGATATAACGCTCTGCAGCATAGCGCACGATATGTCGCAATTCCTCTTGTGTATAAAACCCGCCATAAGGTTTTCCGTCGTATTTACCAGTGTTATTGCCTATCACAGTTTGCGCACGTTTTGAACCCACCTCTGTCAAACGAGGATATTTTTTTATTTCTATGCGCCAACCTTGGTCGTCTGTAAGGTGCCAATGAAAACGATTTATATTGTGCAACGCCAACATATCGATAAAACGATAGATGGAATCGGGGGTCACAAAATGACGTGCCACATCGAGATGTGCTCCGCGATAGGCAAAACGTGGATAATCTGTAATGGTAACGGCAGGCACTACAACTTGCTGCGCTTTTACCATAGGTAAAGCTTTACGCAAGGTTTGTACACCATAGAATACGCCAGCCCCTGTTGCACCCTCAATAAGGATGCTGTTCTTGTTCACACGAATTGCATATTTTTCGGCATTCGCATCCTTTTCACGCTTTTCCATCAACACGATACAGTTTTGGCGCGTGGCTGCAGGCGAGAGTTTCAGTTTTAACCCCGTAGCTTTCTCAATGTATTGCACCAAGAAACCTGCATTACGACGCATAGAAGGCGTGGATTGAGGAATGCACACAAGGGTTTGAGCATTGATAGTAAAATTGCCTTCTGAAGTTTCTTGAATATGGTGAGGCAATGGCACCACGTGGAAGTCAGCTTGCTGCGCACAAAGACTTATTGGAGACAAAAATGCACCCAAAATTGCGATGAACACGGCTATTTTTTGCGTTTTACTCATTTTTATAGATTTGTTTTGAGATTTTCATGAGGGAGTGTAATGTTCAGCATTTACTAAACTTTAAGCACCACTTATTTTTGCTTTTCGAGTTTCTTTAGCACACGGAAATATTGCACAGCAAACAAAGCTGCCGCCACAAACAAACCTATGCTAAAAGCAAGATAGAGCCCTGTAATGCCTAGATTCAGCGGGAAAGCCAACAAGTAGCCTGCGGGAATATTTACCACTACATAACTAACAAAAGCTATCCACATCATCGATAATACGTGCGACGTTCCACGAAGGGCATTAGCAAAACATATTTGCATAGAGTCGCCCAACTGATAGAGAATAAGTGGGAGTATGAGCGAGAGCGAAAGGGCTATTACACGCGGATCGGAGGTAAAACAACGAATAATATACTCGCCACCTAAAAAGAAGATGGTTGACGACAGTACTGCCATTGCCAAAAGAATGTACATACCTGCCTTACCCGACTGACGCATACCATGCCAATCACGTTGACCACAGAAATGTGCCACACGAATCGTGATACCCGAACCAAAGCTGTAATACAATAAAAAGCCCAATCCACCAATCGTTACCATTACTTGAAAAGTGGCTAAATCTATAGCTCCAAGCCAACCTGCCATAATACCACTTACGGTGAAAGCGCCACTTTCCATACCCATTTGCAAAGAAATAGGGAATGACTGACCATTGATATGGAGTAATTCTGCCACACGTTGACGGGCTGCACTAAAACCCTGTCGATAAGAAGCATAGCGTTTACACGAAATCAACAATACAACCAGAACCACTGCCATAATAATACGGGCAGTTAAGGTACTTATACCTGCCCCCAACAAGCCAAGTTGCGGAAAAGGTCCTATGCCATAAATAAGCAGAAAGTTACCTATGATGTTCAATGTATTGCCCAACAATATTACCCACATACCTGTAGATGTTTCAGATATTCCATCGGTAAATTGGCGCAAACAATTAAACAACGCGACAAATAGCACAGAAGCAAGCATCGTTAAAAAGTATGGACGCACCAACGGAAGTATTTCTGCAGGCTGACCCATGTGATGCACATTTAAATATGCCACCACAAGCACTCCTGTGAGCAAAAGGGCATAGAGGAAATTACATACAAGTCCGTATTTAAGTGTAGCACCAGCCTCAACCTTCTTCCCTCTACCCACAAGCGAACTTATAAGGGGCGTAAGACCATAGCTATACCCCATTAACATGTAGGTGATTAGATTGAAAATTGCATTGACAAACGAAGCTGCAGCCAATGCGTCAGTACTATAACGACCCACCATCATGGTATCGGCAAAACCCATGATGATTACGCCCAACTGACCTACGGCTATGGGAATGCCAAGTCGCAAGATGGGTTTGTAATACGTATTCCACGACTTTTGTGGAGTTGTTAATGTGTGTGTTTGAGCAGGCATCATATATTAAGTGTCTTAGCAATAACTGTTTGTGAGCCATTGCCAAAGCTTATGGTAAATGTGATTGGTTGATTCTTAATTTTTCGCACAGCTACTACTGTAGCCTTATAGCGTATGCCCTGTCCTGGCATTATAGCAGCTACTGAGGCTGCTGCAGATATAGCCACGCGCTTACTGTTACAACTAATGTTGGGCGCAACGTTATAGAGAGTTTTACTGCCACGATTAGTGATATCAAACACTATGCAAGCTTTTTCGTTGTAGTCAAGGCGATGATTGTTGTTCTCATCAAGAAAACGCACATTGTCTACTTCGAGCGCTGCCAAATCGTTGTGCGCTGCCATAGGACTTTGATATATTGGATTATGGTAGGTGTCGAACTGAATGTCCTGTGCCTGATTATTCGATGGGCGCACGTTATCTGATTCATGTGCGTAGATATCTTCCTCATAAGGCACATTATTTGTGTTACGACGGTCCTTCGTTTTTTTATCCGTACGATTATTATGATTACGCGGAGCTGTAGTGGCTGCGCCAATAGCCCCACCTATCACCATGCCCATAACAGTGCCTTTGTCTGCCCCACGCGGCCCCCCCATAAGTCCGCCAATGCTTGAACCAAACATTCCACCAAGCGAACTACCTGTGGCTACGGCACCATATTGGTTGTAACTGCACGACGTTAGTAGCAACGAAAGTCCCAATAGGGATACTATCGACTGGGTGATATGATTCTTTTTCATTATTCTATGTTTTAGCAAAACAGAGGGAGTTACGTGTGTCATTTACGATGAAATGACGACTTTTCGTAACTCCCTCTATGTTTTTAGGGGATAATGTATATCGGTTTTTGAACTTGATTTTTTAAAAGGATAGATTCAATAAAGCAATTTATTTTTAAGCTTCATAACCCAATAACCTTATAAACCGATATGCCTTATCACTTAACCGTAATAACCAAATACTTGCTCACACTCCAGAATGACTGAGGATTGGTAATGCGAAGGGTGTATTGTCCTTGAGCATCCTTATCGAGTGTGTAAGAACCAGCGGGGTGATTGGTCATAAGTTTAGCACTCTTTGAATAGAGCTTAATGGTTTTGGTCACACGCAAATCTATGCGCGTAAAGTAATCCTTGTTGAAATCGTTACTTTTAAGCACATCGCCACGCTTAAGAATGCGTTGCTCACGGAGTTCACGTTTGGTGCCAAACACGTAGTAAGCCGTGTTGAGTTCTTTGTCTTGTGCTGCCACAGTACGACTCTTTTCCTCGTTTTTCTGCGCGAGATCGTTCACACTCGAATTAAGCGAGCTAATTTGTTCGCCTTGCTCTGCAATTTTAATATCGCGTGCTTCAAGTTGTGAACGGAGTTCTTCGATTTCACGATTCTTATCCTCAAGTTGCTTATTGAAATTAGCCACCATTTCCTCGAGTTTTGCCTTTGTGCGCGAGTCACTTTGATTAGAAGTGCGGAGTTGTTGCTGCAAATTGGCAATAAGTTCGCGGTTAAGCTTAAGCTTGTTTTGAATAAGCGCCATGTTGTCGAGAATGCGCTGCTTATTTCCACCTTCACCCTGACGGTTTTCAACATTTACTATGCCTTCTGCCTCGTTAATCTGATCGAAACCATTCTGAATCTGCGAAAGGGTTTCAATCATGTCGCTCGACTCATTCTGCGACTGCGTAAGAGCTTGACGCAAAGAGTCTATTGTAGCGGCACTAAGGTCTTTGGCCTCTTGTTCTTTCTCTTTCTTCGTGCTGCACGATGCAATAAACATCAGTGAGCAAACTGCTGCAAGCAGCATAATCATCTTTTTCATACTGATAATGGATTGTGCTTTTTTGCTAATATAGTTGTGTTTCGTTATTTTTACTGCAAGCCGTTCTAAAAGAATAAACCATATCTTTTATTGCGGAGAGTTTTTTTCCTTTTTCGATTTTTTAGGTGCCTCATAACCTTCAACAATGATTACGAACTCACCACGTGGTTCAGTTTCAGTGAAATGTGCCAAGACTTCGGCAAGTGTTCCACGCACACTTTCTTCGTGTATCTTTGATATTTCGCGACATGCTGAGCAACGTCGTTCTGCACCAAAGGTTTCGACAAACTGTGTGAGCGTTTTTACCACACGATATGGCGATTCATAGAAAATCATCGTGCGAGGTTCTTCTGCCAATGATGCCAAGCGTGTGGCACGACCTTTCTTTTGTGGCAAAAAGCCTTCAAAAGTAAAACGTTCACAAGGTAAACCCGACGATACCAATGCGGGTACAAAAGCTGTTGCCCCCGGAAGACATTGCACCGTAACACCACGTGCCACACAAGCACGCACAAGCATAAAACCAGGATCGGATATGCCAGGAGTTCCAGCATCTGAGATGAGTGCCATCACCTCGCCTGCAGCCATACGAGCAGCGAAAGCATCGACTGTTTGATGCTCATTAAACTTGTGGTGTGAAACCAACTGGTTCTTTATTTCAAAGTGTTTGAGTAGTATGCCCGAAGTACGCGTGTCTTCAGCCAAAACCACATCTGCCTCCTTGAGTATACGCAATGCGCGGAGGGTAATATCTTCGAGGTTTCCGACGGGTGTCGGCACCAAATACAATGTTCCCATGGTGCAAATATATAGCTATTTTACTTTTGCACAAACAAAAAAGCGCGCTTTTCCTCTTTTTTTAAAATAGAATAGATAATTTTGCCAACGAATAATGGTCTATTACCCATAATATAGAGTGAACGACCCGTAATATACATATGTAAGATGAACGCAGAAAATAACATAAAGCCGACAGAGCAGATACAAGCTTCTGCCAATAATGCGCAAAGACTTGCTGACGTAAATCAAGCAACGCTTGATAACACCACAAGCACAATAAGTAACAAACCATCCGAACCTGTCCATTTTAAAATGGGTGGTAAACACCCCATCACCTTCGACCGTTTTATACGTGGACTTATCGGGGCAAGTGTATTAGCAGGTGTATGTTTAGGCATTTATTACTTAAGCGAAGTGCTTATCCCCTTCTTTATTGCATGGATGATAGCCTATTTGCTCTACCCTATGGTGCGTTTTTTACAACATAAATGCCACCTACACAATCGTCTTTTAGCCATTGCCATCACACTCCTCCTTGTATGCGGACTGTGTGCAGGCTTTTTCTACTTGGTAGTTCCCCCCATGATCGAAGAAATGGGGCATTTAAAAAATGTGGCTTTGGCTTATATACAAAAAGGTGCCGATAATACCACCATTCCACAACCCGTACAAGAATTTCTGCATCGACACGTCAACAAATACCAAATTGAAAATTTACTGCAGCAAAAAGACGTAATGGCTGCAATTAAGAGTACGGTACCCAAAGTTTGGAACGTATTGTGGAGCACAGCAGGCATCATTATCAATATTATAGCATCGCTCATCGCCCTACTCTACTTGCTCTTTATCCTCACCGATTACGAAAAATATGCCAATGGATGGATTCAGTTTGTGCCTAAAAACAAACGCACCTTTGCAGCACAATTAGTAAGCGACATAGAACATGGCATGGCTGGCTACTTCCGTGGTCAAGCCCTTGTAGCATTGAGCAACTGTGTAATGTTCTCTATAGGTTTTCTCATCATTGGCTTTCCCATGCCTATTGGTTTGGGGTGTTTAATTGGCGTTATCAGCTTTGTGCCCTACTTACAAGTTGTTGGTTTTGTGCCTGCTTCATTGCTCGCCTTGCTCAAAGCTGCCGAAACAGGCGAAAACTTTTGGTGGTTGCTCTGCCTCATTCTCATTGTCTACTTAGTAGTACAAGTATTGCAAGATACCATCTTTACACCTCGCATCATGGGCAAGATTATGGGGCTTCCCCCTGCCATCATTCTGCTTTCGCTCTCAGTATGGGGCTATGCCTTAGGCATTATTGGTTTGATTTTGGCTCTTCCCGTCACCACACTTGCCATTTCTTACTACAAGCGCTATGTAATAGGCGATAATTCGAGCACACCTGCTAATCCCACAACAGATGTTCTCGATGATGAAACTATTGCTGTAGAGAAAGCCACTGGCATTTACGTAGAACCGCCCACCGCAAACAAACCTTTTGCATCTGATGACGCAAAAGATAAAAAAAGCACAGATAAAGCCCCTTCGCAAGACAATAATAAGGCCTAATTCCGCAAAGAAACATGCAATTTATCAACTGTGTAAAGTCCATTTTTTACCTACAAAGTATAGCCTACGCCCCTATTTTGCAAAAAAAAACGCATTTTCCACAAAAAAATAACAAAAAAATTTGGTCGTTACACACATTCTTCATACCTTTGCACTCGCTTAACAGCAATAACGGATTGACTCGCTAGCTCAGTTGGTAGAGCACAACACTTTTAATGTTGGGGTCTTGGGTTCGAACCCCAAGCGAGTCACTTAGTGATTTCTAAGGAATCAGAAAACAAATAGTATAAGTGGTATTTACATTGATGTAGATATCACTTATTTTTTTAGTTCCATTTTTTTGAAAAGAGACAAAGAAAAAAACTAAGGGTAGCTGAAATTATAATTAGATAAAGTATTGAAATATGGTAAGCATAGGTTATTGGTCAGTAAGCGATGAGGATTTTGCAAAAATCATTGAAAATGAGGGCGTAAGCGTAGATGAGTTCAACAAGGAAGAGTTCGACAATATCATGAAGGAGTCATTGTGCGACCCTAGTGTGGGTGGCGGTGACCCCTGGCGCATGGGCATGAAGTTTCATTTAGAACGCACCCTGAAGCGTATGCGCGAAGACGGCAGCCTGCGCAAGGAGCAGTCTGAATGATTTTTAACTGCAGATATCATGATTGGAATATTACACCCCTATGCCATTCAAGAAATTTTTTATTGGGTAGTCTAAAGGTTGTTTGTAACATCTCATACGTATAAAAAGCAAAAGTCCCACCCTGGTTCGCTGTTCTATGGTAAGCGTAGTAGGAACTATTATTGCAAACAGTACAACTGTATTTTTGAATAACACAAAATTGAATCTATATCATAAAGGTATGTAAAAAGCCAAGAGGAAAAGCAACATTTACACATTTTTGAATAAATTTCCCAAGAACATATTTAAAGTTTGTTTCTCTGATAAGATGTATTAGATATATTGTAGGTTCACAAATCCAAACATACAACAAGATGGACTACGTAACAACCCAAAAACACCATAAAAGTGGTCAAAATGTATGCTTTGTAGTTCATTTGTTCTTATAAAATCAAAAAAGTGAGTCTAAAATATTGCCTTGCTCGAAAACTTTTTGCACTTTTGTGGTTTTGAAAGCGTAGCCTTTATTTCGCATCCTTCAAAATAACAAGAGGAAGATAAAAAGAGGCGACTACAAAACAAGCTTATCAACTCATATAATATAACAACCTACTTATACATCACAAATTATGGAACCTGCAAAAGGAAAGTTAGGTGTAATGTGCGTCGGTTTGGGCGCTGTTACCACTACCTTTATGACTGGTGTGCTCATGGCACGCAAAGGTTTGGCCAAGCCTGTTGGCTCAATGACTCAATACGATAAGATTCGCGTGGGTCGTGGCAAAGACAAAAAATACCTTCACTACGGCGAAATCGTTCCCCTTACCTCACTCAACGACATCGTGTTTGGTGCATGGGACGTTTATCCCGAAAATGCTTACGAAAGCGCGCTTAACGCCGAGGTGCTCCGCGATCGTGACATCGAGCCTGTTCGCGATGAACTCAAGGCTATTGTGCCTATGAAGGCTGCATTCGACAAAAACTACGCTAAGCGCCTCGATGGTGACAACGTAAAAGATTGCGCTACTCGTTGGGACATGATGGAAGCCGTACGCGAAGACATCCGTCGTTTCAAGGCTGAAAACAACTGCGACCGCATCGTTGTTATTTGGGCTGCCTCAACCGAAATCTACGTACCCGTTGACGAACAAATTCACGGTACACTCGCAGCACTCGAAGCTGCCATGAAGGCTGACGATCGCGAACATGTAGCTCCCTCTATGTGCTATGCCTACGCCGCCTTGGCTGAAGGTGCTCCCTTCATCATGGGTGCCCCCAATACAACTGTCGACATTCCTGCTATGTGGGAAATGGCAGAAAAGACCAAGATGCCTATCGCTGGTAAGGACTTTAAGACAGGTCAGACACTCGTTAAGTCGGGCTTCGCTCCTATCATCGGCACACGTTGCTTAGGTTTGAGCGGTTGGTTCTCTACAAACATCCTCGGTAACCGTGATGGTCTTGTACTCGATGAACCTGCTAACTTCCACACTAAGGAGGTTTCTAAGCTTTCTACCCTCGAGAGCATCCTTGAAGGCGACAAGCAACCCGACCTTTACTCAGACTACTACCACAAGGTTCGCATCAACTATTATCCGCCTCGCAACGATAATAAGGAAGGTTGGGACAACATCGACATCTTTGGTTGGATGGGTTATCCCATGCAGATTAAGATTAACTTCCTCTGCCGCGACTCTATCCTTGCTGCCCCGCTCTTGCTCGACCTCGTGCTCCTTTCTGACCTTGCTGCTCGTAAGGGACGCTATGGCACACAGCGCTTCTTGAGTTTCTTCCTCAAGAGCCCGATGCACGACTATACACAGGGCGAAATTCCTATCAACCACCTCTTCCAACAGTATGTTATGCTCAAGAATGCTATCCGCGAAATGGGTGGCTACGAGGCTGACGAGGAAATCGACTAAACACAAAAAAAGGACAATAAGTCGTATTATGCTTTTTAAGCATAAATGTTCTTAAAATCCTTCACTCTTTGCTATGAAAAGCTTCACGCACAGTGCATTACGACACTTGTGCGTGGGGCTTTTTATCGTAGCACACACAGCACCACCCTAAAAACTACACTTTTTCTATTCCACACAACTCTTCAATCGTGAAACGACTTTTCTTACTATTCATACTGCTACTTGCCGGCATCAGTGCCGCCCTTGCCCAAAAAAAGTTGGCAGGCTCTGTGGTCGATGCAAAGACTGGAGAGAAAATTCCCTTTGTTTACGTAGTCTACGTTAACGGAGGGGGCACGCAAACCGACCTTGATGGCAATTTTTCGTTGCCCTTTAAGGCTGGACGCTTACGTCTGTCGGTGCTTGGCTATGAAACCAAAACCGTAACGGTAAAAGAAAGCGCAGACTCCTTAGTGTTTAAGCTCAAATCAATGGACCGATCACTTAACACGGCTGAGGTTGTTGTAGGCAAAAAAGCTAAATATTCGCGCAAAAATAATCCCGCAGTCGAGCTCATGCGTAAGGTCATTGCAGCTAAAAAGCAAAGCGACTTGCACCACCACGACTATTATAGTATCGATAAATACTCTAAAATAACCTTCGCATTCAACGAGGTTACCGACAAGATTTTTGAGGACGGCAAATTCAAGAAGTTTCCCTTCCTCAAAGACCATGTCGAGGTGTGCAATGAAACGGGTAAACTCATTTTGCCTATTTCGGTCGACGAAACCGTAACACGTCTCATCTACCGAAAAGAACCTAAGAGCGAAAAGAACATCATACTTGGTCAACGCTCAAATGGTATTAACGACTTGCTCAACACGGGTGACATTGTTACCACCATGCTGAAGGACTGCTTTACGGACGTGGACATTTATCAAGACGAGGTAAGACTGCTGCAATATCCATTCACAAGCCCCATTTCGTCGAAAACAGCCATTAGTTTTTATCGCTACTTCATTGTCGACACCCTACAAGTGGCTGGCAACAAGTGCATACAAGTAGACTTCACACCCAATAATCCACAAGACTTTGGCTTCTCAGGCAGTCTCTACATCATGGCAGATAGCACCTACCGCGTACACCGCGTAGAAATGGGTATTCCTGTGCGCAGCGATGTAAACTTTGTAGAGAGCATGCGCATTATGCAAGAGTTCAAACAACTGCCCACAGGCGAACAAGTGCTCACAAAGGACGATATGTTGGTGCAAATTAAGCTCGCCAAATTCTTGAACAAGTTCCAAGTAAAGCGTGCCACTGAATATTCTAACTTCAGTTTCGAGCCCATCCCCGACAAAACCTTTAAGTTTAAGGGCGAAACTCTCACTGAGGCTAATGCACAGATGCAAGACAAAGAGTTTTGGCAAGCCCACCGAGCCGATTCGCTCACCAAGAGCGAAAGTTCTATGAGCCAGCTCATTCACAAGCTTGAACAAGTTAAAGGCTTTAAACCCGTATTATGGATTGCCAAAGCCTTCATCGAGAACTTTGTAGAAACTAGTGTCAACCCCGATAAGCCCTCGAAGGTGGATATTGGACCGGTGAACACGATGATTACACAAAACTTTGTTGACGGCTTGCGCCTACGTCTTTCGGCACAAACCACTGCAAACTTCAACAAGCACCTTTTCTTAAAGGGATACGCAGCCTATGGTTTTAAGGACGAAAAATGGAAAGGTATGGGCGAGGTTACTTACTCGTTCAACAAAAAGGCATACCTACCACGTGAGTTCCCCGTCAACAACCTCACCTTTAACTACACACGCGATGTAATGTCGCCCTCCGATAAGTTTTTGCCTACTGATAAGGATAATGTGTTCACCTCACTTAAATGGACGAAGGTTGACCACATGATGTATTTCGAGACCTACAAACTATTGTGGGATCGTGAGTGGGCAAATGGCCTGCGCCTTACACTGCAAGCCCGTACATCAAAAGACTCGCCTACTGCAAGTCTCTTCTATCAGCCCCTCCACGCAGGAGGTATTTCGCAAGATGCCTCTCTCAACATGCCCTACATCCGCACGTACGATGGCATGGTTGGTCTGCGTTTCCAACCTGGTGTTACATGGATTAACACCAAGCAACGACGCATTGCCAGCAACAACGATGCTCCGATTTTTACACTTAACCACACAGCGGGTGTGTATAACTTTGGCAAAGGTACCGACAACAACATGTATAATTTTACCGAAGCCAGCATTTACAAACGCTTTTGGTTAGCTTCGTGGGGTAAGATGGACGTTACGGTGAAAGGTGGTGTGCAATGGAACAAGGTTCCCTACCCCTTGCTCATCATGCCTGCTGCCAACCTCTCGTACATTATGGAGGATAACACATTCAACCTCATCGACAACATGGAGTTCCTCAACGACCGTTATGTGTCACTCATGTATGCGTGGGACTTGAATGGTAAAATTTTAAATCGTATTCCACTTATCAAAAAACTCAAGTGGCGCGAGTACATAGGTTGCAACGTGCTTTGGGGCACTCTTACAAGCAAAAACGACCCCTTTAAAAGACCCAACGACAGCCGTTTGCTCTACTTCCCTGGCAACTGGGAACAAGGCGTTTTTGCATACCAGTCAGGCACAATGAATCCCAAGCGCCCCTATGTTGAAGTCGTTGCAGGTATACACAACATATTCAAGATTTTCCACATTGAATACGTACACCGCCTCAACTACATCAAACCAGGTACACAAAAATGGGGTATCCGAGGCATGTTCCGCCTTACGTTCTAATTTATTCGCGTTTCAAGAAGTTATGAAGAAAGTTTGCAGACTCTTCATAACTTCTTTTTTGTGATAAAACATAATTTACAGATTAAAATTAAAAAAGAACTGATTTTCAATCAAAATACATTATTCTAAAATTTTAATACTAACTTTGCACCATCATGAATTTTCTTACGATTTTTACTAAAACGGAGAATATTGATCAAAGTGCTGATTTTTTTATCGCAACGTGCGTGTTGGGTGGAAGGTCAAAATCGTCCAGATTCACAAAAAATCACTCATTTTTTTTGCACGCGCAAGCATGCCTTAAACGCCCCATTTTTCGGCAAATAAAAACCCAATGCCATTCCGAAGGCATTCCGATATCATACCGAAGGCTCAGCGCAACAAAAAAGCACCATCCTCGCCCCATCAACTTGCGCTTGCTACAGCCATAACTTTTTTATACTGCACGCAATTTTAACAGAATATACCAAAGGAAATTTGGCTTATCCAAAATAAAGGGTTACATTTGCACACGGAAATAGTTATTAAGGAGAAGTTGAAAGGATTCCTAAGCAAAACGGCGCTGGAGTTCTTTCGGTTTTTTTTTGCAACCTCACCTTAACGCCTTCCAATACCCAAAAGAGAAATAATTAAAAACATACTACATCCAATTTTATTATGGCTTATATGACTCAAGAGGGCTACGACAAAATGGTAGCCCAGCTCCGTCACATGGAATCGATTGAGCGCCCTGCTGCCTCAGCAGCCATTGCAGAGGCTGCCGACAAAGGCGACCTTTCAGAAAATAGCGAATATGATGCTGCGAAAGAGAATCAGTCGAAACTCGAAGGACGAATTGCTGCTTTGAAAATGGCGATTGCCGAGGCTAAAATCATCGACAAGTCGAAAATCAAAGCCGACACTGTGCAGATTCTTACTACCGTCGAGATGAAGAACGTGAAAAACGGCATGGTAATGAAATATACCATCGTCAGTGAAAGCGAAGCTAACCTTCGCGAAGGAAAAATTTCGAGCACAACCCCCATTGCACAAGGCTTACTTGGCAAAAAAGTGGGCGATGTGGTAGAAGTGAGAATTCCACAAGGCACTATCAACCTCGAAATTCTTAACATCAGCATTTAAGATAATGAACAATTAATAATGAATAATTGGGCGTCCTAAAAAGTTTTGACCACCAAGCATTAATTATTAATTGTTCATTTTTCATTTCGCATTCACCAAGAACGTAATACTTAATACTTAAAGTTCATGACTATCTTCTCAAAAATTATTGCGGGCGAAATTCCCTCATACAAGTGTGCCGAAAACGAACACTTCTATGCTTTTCTCGACATTAACCCCTTGGCACAGGGTCACACACTCGTAGTACCTAAGCACGAAGTTGACTACATCTTCGACCTCTCAGACCAAGAATTGGCTGACATGGTAGTATTTGCTAAAAAAGTGGCACTTGCCATTCAGCGTGCTTTCCCCTGCCGCAAGGTGGGCATGGCTGTACTCGGGCTTGAAGTGAACCACGCACACATCCATTTGGTGCCGCTGCAGAGCGAAGGCGACATGGACTTCCGCAAGGAAAAATTACAACTCAGCGCCGAAACCATGCAGCAAACTGCCGATAAAATTTTGGCAGCAATGTAACACACACTACAACATGGGTCTCCCCTCTTTCCCCTTGGTTTATATTTTGTAAAAGAAATATCTACCAAGGGATTTTTATTTTCCTTACTTATAAAACCCGCCCAAATATTGTCTCAACCAAAAGTTTTACCTACTTTTGCAAACATAAATTATCAATTTACGCTAATACCTCATGAGTATAAAATTACGCAAACTGTTGCTCGCATCTGCCTTGTTGCCTATTGCTACTTGGGCACAAAACGTAGATCGTAGCAAATACCCTGATTATTCAGCACAACGCAATCCAGACCCTCAACTTATGCAGCCTCGCAAAGCAAAGGGTAAGGCACAAGCTGTGCGCCCAGACCACGTAAACAATGCCGAGTCGCGCTACTTTCCTCCCGTGTTCTACCAAGCAGGCGGATCGTGTGGCTCAGCCTCGCGCATTTGCTACATGTTTAGCCATGAGCTTAACTCATTCAGAGACCTTGATGGCAAAGACCCCAAAAACTACTACCCCTCGCACTTTGTGTGGTTGCTCACTAACGGAAACTCGGGCAAAGATGCGTTCATTCAGTATGTAGGTGTGCCTTCTGCAGCCACCTATGGCGGACAAACTTACTCTAAACTATTTGGCAGCCAAGACACCAATCAGCAAGATTTTGGTTGGATGTCGGGTTACGACAAATGGTATGAGGCCATGTTTAACCGTATGCTCAAACCCACGCACTTCACAAAAAACGTAGGCACTGAAGAAGGACGAGAGGCTGTAAAGAACTACCTATGGAACCACAATGGCGACCCCGACTTCCATTCGGGTGGTATTGTGGGCATTGGTTGCTCATCAAGAGCCATGGACTTTAAGGAGATTAAAGACACGCCCGCCAACAGAGATGCAGGCGTTGCAGGTAAAAAATACCTCATTCAGTGGGGACCCATTACCGACCACGCCATGACCATTGTGGGATATGACGACCGCATTGAATTCGACTTGAACGGAAACGGCATTTGTGGCGAAGCCTCAGCCGACGAACGTGGTGCTTGGATTGTTATGAACTCGTGGGGTGCCGATTGGCAAAACGATGGAGCGGTATATGTGCCCTATGCCTATGCAGGACCTACATTTACCAATGGCAGATTCTCAGGCGATTGGTGGACCCCCGAAGTCTACAACGTACGCAAAAATTACCGACCTTTGCGCACCATTAAAATCAAGATGGACTACTCGCACCGCTCTGAACTTTACTTAATGGCGGGCGTTTCGCAAGATATTAACGCTACCTCACCCCAATACACACAGGCTTTCGACCACTTTAAGTATGCGGGCGATGGTAACTATGGCAATACTGACCCTGCACCTGCTGTGCCTATGCAAGGACGATGGGTAGATGGTAAGTTGCACAACGAACCCATGGAGTTTGGTTACGACCTCACAGACTTAAGCGATAACCTCGATCCAAACGAGTCGATGAAGTACTTCTTTATCATCGAAACCAAAAAATCTGCCATCGGTAACGGTCACATTTATAACGCCTCGATTCTTGACTATGAACAGGATGCCGAAGGACTTGAATTTCCCTTTGCCATAGGAAAGGATGGGGTAACCGTTGAAAACCAAGGGAACCGCACCATTATTAGCGTGGTGGTTCCCGGTCGTGGTGTAAAGTCGCCCTCGAATGTCACTATCGACAATGGCAAGTTGGTGTGGAGTGCGCCCATTGCTACCGTCTATACGCTAACGGGCTACAAGGTGTATAAAGGCACCGAGGAGATTGCTACACTCGACGCAAAAACCACAAGCTACGCATTGCCCGAGGACGCTAAAGGCACCTATGCCGTACAAGCTATTTACGGCAAAAAGGTTTCTGGAAAGATCAATGCCACAGTACCCGAGGACAAGGTTTCAAATACTTGTTTAAGACTAACTCACTCCGGATTTACTATTCCTGGCGTCTTCTCAAGCAAATACGACAAAGCGACCATTGAATATTGGATTCGCCCCATGTCGCTCACCAATTGGAACCAGAGTGCAGGTCCTGGTTGGGGCACATTTATGTTCCATGCCAATGCAAATGGTTCATTAACTGCGGGTTGGGGACTCGAAGACCGCAGTGAAGCTGCAGGGGCACTGCAAGTAAATAAATGGAAACATGTGGCTATCGTTGTAGACGGCAACATGATGACTACCTACATTAATGGTGTGAAGAGCACAAGCTTTACTTCACAAAAATTTAGTGGATTAGGTGGTTTTGGCGACTTGACATTTAGCAGTAATGGCAATAACAACGACCAACATGCCTACTACCAAGACATTCGCATTTGGAAGACTGCACGCACGGCACAAGAGATTAAAGATAACTATAATCGACAATTTGCCGATGCCTTGTTGCCAGAAGACCTCATTGCCTATTATCGCGGAGACTTGATTAATGTGGACGGCAAAGAAATGATGCGCGACCACACTGTAGGAGCACACCACGCAACTTTGGCAAATAGCAAATACACCAATGCGGGAGCATACTCTCAAGATCTTGCATACGAAAGTAACACACAGATTAGCATTGTACAACCAGAAGAAGCTGTAATGGCTGGTCGACCCACAACCTTCCACGCACAAGGATCTACGAACATCGCTTCGCTGCATTGGACGGCTGCAGGTGCAGGCATTAAAGATTTACGTGCCACATCGCCCATCCTCACTTTTAATAAGAGTGGCGAACAAGCTATTTCGGTTGTTGCTACCGACATAAATGGCAAAACCGTAACAGCTAACACAACGATTAAGGTGATTGAAAGCACCGCGCCTAAGGCAACCTTTACACTTAGCAGAGAACAATTAGGCACAGGAGACCGCATTACGTTTACGCCGACCGAAATTGTAGACGGATGTCGCTATAAGTGGAGTATGCCGGGGGCATCAAAAACCTCATCTACTAACACTTGCGTGGCTGTAAGCTATGCAAATAGTGGCTCATACGATGTGACACTCACCGTAACCGATATGCAAGGTCATAGCCAAAGCAGCACGCAAACCATTTACGTGTCTACAAAGGCTCCAAAGGCTACATTCGACGTGAATCCAGCTGTTGTAATGAAGGGCGAAACTGTAACACTCTCGAACCGCTCGCTCTATCATGCCAAAAAATGTCAGTGGACGATTGTGAGTCCGCAAACTGCAATGCAGGGCGAAGGTTTCGACGTAAGCTTTACACCGACAGTTTCGGGCATTTACGATGTCACACTTAAAGCAAGTAACTCTGCTGGTAGCGACGAGGCTACACAGAGCCACGCACTCGTAGTGTGCAATGCCGATAGCAAAACAGGCCTTAGCTTCTCGCCTGCTGCCACAGCACGTCTTACATCTACCAAGGTGCCGTTTACTGAAGGACAAAACTACTTTACCATGGAATGGTGGATGCGTGCAAATGCCTTAACGGCTAAGTGCAACGGCATTGGCGAAAGCCCCTCTACCTTCCAAATCCAAACTGAACCCACAGGACAGATGGTTGTTTACATAAAAGGCAAATCTGCTAAATCTGTCGAGGGATATGTCATCCCCAACGAATGGCACCACTATGCAGTAACTTACTACATGGGCATGGTTATCTTCTATCGCGATGGACAGATGATTAACCGCGGTGGCATGAATGCAAATGCTTTACCCGCTCTCAAAACATTCTGCTTTGGCAGTGATGATGCCCCCATGTGTGGCACTATCGACGAATTCCGCGTTTGGGATAAGGATTTAGAAGTAGGAACCATCCGTGGCCATATTACCGAACCCATGGATGCAGCTAAAGTAAATGCTGCCGAAGCTGAAGGTTTGAAACTCTACTACCAATTCAACCAAAATGGTGGCAACGTAACAGACGCTACATCTAACCAAAATACAGGAGTTCGCAGTGGTTTTGGACCTGATGGTGATGCTTTTGCCGACTCTAAGGGTGTGTTTGCACTCAACTTTAACAATGGTGCCCAAGATGTGACAAACGATTATCTCAAAAACACGAAAGAGCCATTCGAAAACACAGGCAAAATGTTTAGCGATGCTTACCAAGGTCGCTTCATGACCCTGAAGGATTGGAAACTCGAGAACATCAACGTATCCAAATACAACACAGGTGCTCACGTCGACGTAGTAAATGGCAGCGACTTCACCATCCGCACAGGTGACCTTGGTTTTGAGGCAGATCTTGAAAACCACAAGGTATATCAAACCATCGACTTGCCCGCAGGTGCCTATATGTTTAGCGCACATTACGGAAACTATGATGGCGATGCTGATGGTTGCTACTTGGTTGTAGGCAATGGCAACAGTCTGCCCGACACCAAGGATCTTTTTAAGGCTTTTGCATATAAGGCAATGGAAAGCAAATCTAATGCAAGTCAAAACGATTTGTTCTTTGTGATCACCGAACCTGCCACTATCAGCCTTGGCATCTTGGCAAACTTAGCAGGTCAGCAGTGTTTGTCTATCAAGTCGTTTACGCTTACACAATACCCTCTTAGCAAAATGGAGGGCTTGGTAGACACTATTAATGGTGCTACGATCGACACCCCCGCTTCTATCAATGCGCATCCCATCTACGATCTCTCAGGTCGTCGCGTCAACATCCCAGGCAAGGGCATCTACATCATTGGTGGAAAGAAGGTGGTACGCTAAGCAATAGCACCATGCTAAAATGCTAAGCAAACATTCTACGCAAAACTGCTAAACAATAGCTCTGAAATAACGGGCTAAAACACAAAGTAAGCAGCATACAATGAACGGCAAGTACGCTATTTTTAGTATACTTGCCGTTTTTTTACTCAAATAATTGTCTAATTAAAATAAAACTCGTATTTTTGCATACGCAATCAGCACCAAAGTGCTTTTTACAATCGCACCCAACTCACATTGCACGGACTTGTAGCTCAGTTGGTTAGAGCAACAGACTCATAATCTGGAGGTCCTAGGTTCAAGCCCTAGCTGGTCCACATTGAAAATGAAGCAGTTACGAATTTCGCAGCTGCTTTTTTTGTGTAATTGCGTAAATAATGCGTAAACAAACTGTTTGAGTTAGGTGTGTTTACGCAATAATGCTCTGTGATACTCAGCAACCATATAATCAAAACAACAAGTCCCATCGACATATAGTATATATGCGGATGGGACTTTAATCGTTAAAGGTCAAATTCAAAAGTCTTGTTTGGCGAAAATAAAACTAAGCCTTCATAAGATGGATGTGCGGTATCGTATTTGCCATAATAATCCGACTCATAAATTTTCATGCAGTATTTGCCTGATGCCACATTGCTGAGTTTGAAACTTACATCGTATCTACAATAACAATCGGCTTCCATTGTCGGGTCTGGAGTATACGGTATCAACACTATGGCGATTTCTCCGTCATTAGCTTTTACAGACGGACGGAATTCTTTCACAATGCAATTTGCTTCAAGGTCTGTGAACTTGAAGGTCGCCACCCCATTCTTATCAACGGAAATAGACACTTGGGGCTTCTTTTCCATTTCACTTCTGTAATATTCAGGTCGACTCTCTTTTGCAGAGAAAGACCTTGTACACCCAGTATTAACGATGTCGCTCAGTCTCACAGGCTCTGTTACGTTTTGTTCAGACGAGCAAGAGGCCAACATGAGTACTGATAAGACACATCCGAATAATGTTGTTCTCATAAATCTTCCATTTTATATTAATGTTCGTATATTCTCTATCAAAGAGTAGGTGTGAGTTAGGTGTTCCAATGAAGGTAGCACTCGCATATTCTTCCCCTCCACGGCATCAACAAAACCCTTTATCGAATCGTAATAGCCTTGGGACACAATTTGGTTATTCTCCTGCAAAGGTACAAAGTTATTTCTTTCAAGCAGACTGACGGTAGTCTTTCCGCACGGAAACACTTTTTCCATTGGAATGCCCATTATGATTTGGGGCTTGGGCTGAAAGGTCAAACTGTCGAATTGGTCTATCTCGTAAATGCCCCTAACTGTGTTGATCGTCCAATGTTCTTTTGCGTCATTCCAAGAATAGCCCGTTGACAGTTCCAGCATGCCAGTGGCACAACGATGTTCAAGAATGAGCATCAAGGTATGCCCACCCGCGCTTTCCGCGTATTTCACTTGAGCTTCGCCAAACAGATAGGTCATGCAATCTAATGGGTGGATAAAGAGATCGAGCAAGGCGTTGCCTTCTGGATAGGCACCTGTAAGATATTTAAGGTTATAGCATGCAGAGGCCTTGCTCTTTTTCAACTCCTTTTTCAAGACACGCATGATAGGCGAGTTCCGCTTCTGTAGCCCCACCTCCACAATAGCGCCATGCGCCTTTTGCAAATCCAACAGTTGCGCCAACTCGTCCAAACTTTGGCAGGGAGGCTTTTCGATAAATAGTGCCTTGCCGCTCTTCAGCACTTCTGTGGCTATTGCAAAATGCGCTTGTGGAGCTGTTGATACAAAAACGCCTTTCACTTCTTCGTCTGCCAGTATTTCCTGCAAGGAAGTAGTAGCATGCACACCAGCATAAGCTCGCTCGATTAAAGGCAGTTTGTCAGCAGACTTACAGCAAACATACTTCAAGGGCACATGCAGGAAGGCAAGCACTGGATAAAGATTGTTCATGCTATGATTGCCTATACCGACGAAAGCATACTTAGCATGATAGTCGTGTCTTAAAAGACTTGTATTTCGGAAACGCTTGTAGCGGTCGATTAATTGCTTTGTTAAGTATCTCATCTTCTGATAATCCGTTTCATGTATTGTTTATAAGTTTCTTTACTATTTTCTGTCCACTGATACTTACCATAGAACCATTCTATCATTTTCTTTGGCAAGATTTTTTCAAAATTGCGCAATAAGATAATGTCATATTTTCGATGAAAATTTATCCAGCAAGCATTACATTCTTTAGAATACTGACACTGAATGCGACTTGTTTGGTATGAATTGAATATCTCATCCAAGGACTTTTCGTGAATATTACCCAACATTATGCCCAAGTTTTGACACAATGGCACATCCCCATTAGAATGAATCACCAACTCACTAAAAATGCTTTGACATCGCAAATTCAAATTATCATTTTTCCATTCTTCATACAGAGCAACAAAATCGAAATTTTCCTCTGTTTCATGAATATTTTGGGGAATGCTTTGAACAAAGTTCAGCAAATCTGCATTCAGTAAATCTGCCGTTGTGTCAAAAAAATCCATTGTACCATAAATACCAATACGCACATCCACTTTTAACTTCTTTGCCACTTCAATAACGTAGGTCATATCTGCAAAGCTATTCCAAGGTGACAAGCAAAACATAAACGATATGGGCACCTCGTCTTTCAAAGCCTCAACAACTTCTATCACCCTGTCATGTCCGTTACATCCCCTCATCGTTTGATAGGTGGTTTTATCACCATCAAGCGACACATATAGATGTGTAGGACGATATTTTCGCACTGCCTCGATGACTTTTTTCGGATTAAGGCAATTTGATAACAAGGTGTAGTTCGGATGATGGTGCTTAAACCATTCCATGATGGCATCAGCCTCTGGGTGAAGAAGGAACTCCCCTCCTTCTAACCCTACTACTGTTTTCGTAGTAACACATTTGCTCTGCATTATCTTTTGGATGCTTTCCAGCGATAAATGCGCTTCTGTTTTCTGCCATATAGAGCAATGCTTACACCGAGATTGGCATTTGGTGGTAGAGTAAATCATTAACGTACTCAGCTTCTTATGTCGAGGACGAAGCAAGTTATTAAGATACAGCACCCCATTATAAAAGTAATCTTTTGTCTTATACATATTTTCTTTAGAAACTTTTGTGCTTCTACCAATAAGAGGCTACAAAAGTCTTAAAGACTGCATAACACAAAACTTTCTACCAGGAGTACCTAATACCCAAAGGCATTGTCATCGTAAATGGATGCTCCGTCCATATCGTATGATAAGAGCTACCATTAGGTATATACCAATTGAATGAAGGCTCAACGTAAACGCTCCACTTTGGCGCAAACTGATACTGCAAACCAATATTTGTGCCTATACTCCACTGCACAGAAGGTGTAAAATGCCAACTATCCTTATAAGGCATGATATGCCCTGTAACATACTGCTCATTCATCTTTCCATATACAGGTATATGCAAAACACCACCAAGCGATGTATAGACAGACCAATTCTTTATATCAAGCCACTTGTATGAAACCTGCAAAGGCATTCCCAAATAATGAATCTTTTGGTTCCGATTAATGTAATGAGCGCCTTCTCCTAATGTAAAATCAGACTTTAAGAGTGAATATTGCAAACCTGTTTGCAAACTCCAATTATTACCAAAAGACTTTCTTACAGAAAGACCAAAAGTTAAAGGTTTGTCATGATGCTCATGTTCCACTATTTTGCCATTATTCTTAATATTATTATTTATGTTATTCATATTGTTTTGGGCAATTTCCATAAGTGCTTTTTCTTTGTCCGACAAATTTGCATGCTCGTTCTGCAGCAGATACTGATAGTAATCTTCCCAAGTTTCGAACGCTTTAGGTCCAGAAGGTTGAGGACCATCTGTTATATCGTCTCTATCATTTGCCAAAAACATTCGGTAAGCACTTTGAGCTAAATCTGAACCCAATATTCCAGTTGCCAACAGTTGCCACTTGTGCCTTTGAACATGGTGCATGTTGTCAACAACATAAAATCCGTTCTTTGAATAAGGATTTACAATCGTATCAATTAGAACCGTGTCTTTTTCCGCTTTTGCTATCCACTTATTCGATACAGAATCAGGACAAACACATACACTGTCCTTATACAATGAATCAACTATAATGGGAAGCGTTTCATTGACATTTCCCTCCACTTTGACTTTACTACTTGCTAAATTCCGTTTATCAGATCTTTTGTTTTTTAATGCAGAATGCTTCACTACATTTCTTTTCTTAACCACATTCGCAACCAACGCATCATCTTTGTTTGTATCCTTAGTTCTTAGCAAATATCTACAAATAGGAATACTTACCAATATCAGAGCTATAGCTGTCATATTCCTTTTGTTAATAATATGGCGCAACATAGCTTTTGCACGCGACAACTGAGACGATGAACTATGTGGGGCAATGCCAAGTTTTTCGGCTATCTCTTGATGTGAATAGCCTTCTATCACAGACATTTTAAACACTTGTGCATACCCTTTTGGCAACTGGTCTATCAATGCAAGAATTTCTTTTTCTGCCAATATAGAATCAGAAGATATTGCACCATCTTGTTCCAGTTCCTCACCTATCATACTCGAAAACGAAATAACCTCTCTATTCTGTTTCTGTGCCAAATGCTTTAAGGCTACATTTTTTGTGATCGCTGCAATCCACTCCCCAAACTTTGATGCATCTCTCAGTTGATAAAGTGAATAGTATGCACGGATAAATGCCACCTGGACGAGGTCATTTACCGTGTCCTCGTCCTCATTTACTATGGCGAAACATACATTTCTCATCATTGGGGTATATGCTTCGTATAATGCTTTCAGAGCTACAGAATCTCCTTCTTTTATGCGTGCTACTATCTCTTTCGTATTCATGTTTAGAGTAAAAGCATGTTCGCTTTCTATTTTAAGATACTCCAAACCGAGAAAAGACTGCATGACAAGTGACTTTTTTTGTAATTTTCTAATTATAAGATTCAACCATTTGCCTCCAATTCCAAACAAAATGACGAATTGGTTTATTTTGGCAAGGAGGTATAATGTACCAGGGGATACAAAAGTATTTAAAAGAAATGACATTTCAGCACATATTTGATACACACCTTAGCAGGTATTTCAATATACGCCGAAAAAAGGCTGACTTCTACAAACAGAAGCCAGCCCACAACATAGTTGTCAAAATAGTTTTTTCATTCTATAATAACTCTTTGTAAGATAAGAGTTTTTCCACCTCTTTCTAATTGTTTTGAGTGAATTCATTCTGTGAGAACTACAACTAATCCATCTCTACTTAAACCTCTCCTCTTCAATAAAAACCTAAATCATTTTTAGGATCGTCACAAACCTTTCGTGGTTTACACATTTATTGTTTAGTTACAGTTGCCTTATGTGTGTTCACGCTGAACGTACCAAGCGAGGTTTTCACTTTGTACACTCCATTCTTGACAGAAATAAGCTTGGCAGACATGCCCATGAACGAGAAGCTACCATCCGCATTTTTATTGATGGTGTGTCTGCCGAGTGGCGTATTCACCACAATATGGTTGTTAGTAACTTCCACCACGCCATAGGTTGTGCCCGAGGGAGCTTTTTTTACAACCTGAGCCACCTCTTTTGCAGCCTTCTGTACGTCGTCGTTGCTTGCATTCGCAAAACATGCTGTGCTGGTTGTTACAGCCATCATCAGCGCAATCATTACTTTCTTCATTGTTCTTTAAAATTTTAATTGTTTTGTCTTATTGACAATGCAAAGATACGGCAACTTTCTAGCGATTAAAAGTCATTTAAGCCGCATTGTACAAGTTGTATGGTTTCTTGTATAAGTTGACAAATAATCGCATCCTAAACACTTGTTTTAAGGTCATAAGTCACTTTTTTCCTTACCTAAGATTCGTATTATTTCGGCTTTGGTTGCACACCAAATATACTATAAAAACGCATCGTCTAATTGATTAAAAACTTTTCATGCCATATTATTACTTGAGGGTGTGTCAAAACGATGCATCCTCTTTTTTTAATTGGGTAGGAGGTAAATGTTATGTAAGCATTATAGTCATCATAAAGACTAAAGGCTAAAAATGACGTTAGGCAGCCATTTGCTGGCTGCCTAACGAGGATTGCTCCCATTATTGGATTTGGAATCTCCGTTTCCTTCTTCGTTCGTATTCTATGGTCTTGCTTTCATTATACGCGTGTAGAGTTTCCTCAATGCCACATAAAGTATCGAGAACCTCTTCTGCGTGCTACTAACAAGGGCAATTCTAAAACTAATGGTAGTTTCCTATCAGTAGCGTAATATGTATCAGAATTGTCAGGACACAAACTAACAAACTACTTGGGGCCTTCTTGATCCATAAAGACCCCTTCTAAATAAAGTTTTTTGTTGTCATATTGACAATAATTAAAATGTTTATTTAGTTAGAATCTAATTGGCAACTTTCTGCTCTCCCACGAAACCGCAGTACCATCAATGCCTGTGAGCTTAACTTCTCTGTTCGGAATGGTAAGAGGTGTATCCTCACCGCCATTGTCACCTTTCTATTTTGATCTAATTCAAGAATATTCTACCTAAGACCATATATAGCACAAAATTATGCGCGAAATAAAATTGACTCTATATTTTCGTTGTGTAGGAATTCATGCTAAATCTGTATAATAGGAGTTCCTATTATACACTAAAGAAGTAAGCGAAAGCCCAATCAATCAGTCGTTCTGCTGCATAATCAACAACGAAACCTGTTAAGGGGGCCATCTGAAAGTTGCAGTAAAAACTGACTGATATTTTTAAAACTTCTTTAGTGACCTATAGTATTTTCTATTTTTTCATATTAAAATTTAAAAAAAGATTTATTATTTTTTAAGAAGAGTTCGCGCCCTCACTTTCCAACCTCCTATTCAACACTCATATAGGCAGGATAATGGATTAGCCATTTTATTTACTCACTATATAGTAAGAGGGTTATTTATATTGCTTTCTGATTGCATGTATTGTACAAAAATATCCAACCCACAAACAAAGATATCTTTGTGTGCTTGAGACACAACATCTTTAGTTATATTGGTATTGACAGATTTATCGGTCAAAAAGCGTCGAGGACTTTTCCGAGTGGACTCACAATTCAATTCCATACGGGTCTTATCGGACAATAAAGCCATTTAAACGTACCTGTAACGTAGTGCCAACTATGTCCATCTGTCGCAAAATATATCTCATAAGCGTTTGCTTCTGTTTCTTTTAGATTAACTTCACCACACCAATAATTACCTCTAGAGCCTTGGTCGCCATAATCTGGAGTTGTCTGCCCTTTTATAAACATCATATCTCCTGCAGATGGTAAAAAAATACTATTACCATTCGGCCCTGTTATTCTATATCCGAATTTGTTTTCAATTTTGGTCTCTTTCCATTTGCAGAACTTGACTAACTCTTTTGCCTGTGCCCGGGTAGGCATATGCCAGCGACCACCCCAATAATGAGTTGCTGCATCCATTTTCGTTCGAACGATGTTTTTGTTGGGGTAATTTTTCTCATCACTGTCACCTATGTATTTCTCTGGAGTTATGTCACCATAAGCAAAATAATTGCCATAATCAGACTCACTTGAAGCTCCTAAATTTCTATCAGCCCATAGAGTTCCAGAAGGAAGACCTAAATCTACTGCATGATCTGGTACATTACGAGTTTTATGCTTTGATGGTGTACTTGTCTTTTGTGCAGATTTACTATTGTGCGTAATGGTTTTTTTTGATGGTTGAGCCGTTTTGCTATTTCTACGTACAATCGCTTTTTGTGCTGAAATATCAAAACAAACCATTAAAAGCATCAAGATTAAAATTATTTTTTTCATATTTTTTATAGAGCCTTAAATTAGCAGACCCGTGATTTTTACAAGAAAGCAAGTCATTGGATAACAATAAATTATCCAATACTTGCATATGTCAGAAAACTCACTTACCTTAGTGCTACTTACAACCGGTTATACGTATACGTTTCCTTCTTACCATCATCATCAACAGATTCTGTTACATATTTGTTGTCCTGCAACATGATGATGCGCTCGGTTGAGGCTTCGAGCAAGTCCGCTTTGACTTCCCTTGCATATTCTTTTGAAGCCTCCTCCAATTCGCCTCCTGTCAGTTCACCTATGAAAGAGTCATCTGTTGGATCAAAATATTTCACGCTTGTTACCTTCACACTAACCGAAACTGGAGATGATACGATTTCTTTATCGTCGTTCACCTTCCAATCGCCATAACCTTTGATACTTATACCAATTTTTATTCGGACTTTTACACCGTCATATTCTGTTTCTGTGGTTGCAACAGCAGTTTGAGACGATGTAAACGTACCATCTTCCTTTTGATTATCCACTCCCATAAGACTAATCTCGTTTCCGTCAAATGTCATTGTTTTAGCATAGCGCCAAGAACCGACGAGTTTGTCTTTAGTAGTTTTGCAAGCAGTCAAACCTAATAGAATTACTGCAATTGCAATGATAAGAGAAATTTTGTTCTTCATATTTCATTCATTTATATTGTTTAATAATTGCCATAAAATGCTGCAGTATCTGCAGCACATGAATCTACTATTTTACAGCAACAGGTCTTATAGTTACTCTATCTGTTTTATTCCAACTATAAAGTCCGAGTATTAAATTACACGTAACAGGATTACCATGGGAATCTGCTTCACCAGTCCATGATAATTGATAATCCCAATTTCCAAATCTCATTTTATAAATGGACGAAAAAGGGAAAAATAAAGTATTACCATTTGGACCTTTTACAAGGTATCCTTCTACTCCATTCTTTTTGGTTTTGTTTATGCTGCACATATCATGCAACTCTTGAAATTGCGCAATAGTTGGCATACACCAATTATCTCCTAATATTGATTGAGCCATATCATATCCAGTGCCTGAAATTTCATTCACGCCATCAGGCACCCTTGATATATTGTCCCAATAAGGGTCACCCCAAACGAACAAACCTCCTTCATCTGTTATTGAAGCAGCTCCCAAATTCCTATCTGCCCACAAAGTACCTGAGGGGAGACCCAAATCTACAACTTGTACTCGTGTGAAATCCAAGGATTTATTTTTTCGCGCTGGGGGTGTTTTTGAATGGTTTGTTCTTGATTTGTTTGTTCTTGTTGTCTTTTGTGTATGACTAACCTTATTGGTTCTGCGTACAATCGCTTTTTGTGCTGAAATATCAAAACAAACCATTAACAGCATCAAGATTAAGACTATTTTTTTCATATTTTTTTATTTATAGAGTTTCTAATTTGTTACCTTTCTTATCATACCAAGTGCCTTTGCTAGGTTGCCCATTCTTGAATGAGCCGACAAAGTATTCCCCAGTTTGCTTAACGGTATACTTGCCTTCTTTAAATTCATTATTAGCAAACGAACCGACAAAAACATCCCCATTAGGATAACTGAAATATGCATTCGGACCATTCATTTCACCATTAAAGAAATCACCTTCATAAGTGCCATATTCAGTAGTTATTTTACCATGACCAGACATGAGTTGGTCACCCAAAGCTGAATCTGTTACAGTAGAATCATTCGAAATAGTACCATTAAAATAGTCACCATTACGATATTTTAGAAGTCCATTACAATCTCTGCCACTGATTGTACCAGAGAATGACTCTCGAGGGTCATCTTCCGCATAGTGTATTTCACGCTGACCATCAGGAATTTCACTCCGAAATCTATAATACCTTTTGCCTTCATAAACACAATAGACCTCATCATGTCTGGCGGAATCGACATACCAATTTACTTCACTTTGCGCTATTGATTCATCAAAATTATCCATATTATACCAAATGTATGGTCCCCCTATTGGCACAACGATCCAGAATATGACCCACAATATGTTATTGCCACTATGATCTGACTCTGTAGCTGCGCCTTGGCCATACTGGTTGTTCTGTTTCTCACCTTCGGCAAAGAAAAGTAACACGTTCCAAAATGGTACGAACATCCATGCGCCCGACTTGCCTAAATCGTGACAACGCTTGGCGCATTGAGCATAGAGGAACCAGAAAAAGGCTACTGTACAAGCAAGGAATAACAAGATTACACCTCCATTTCCGTCGGAATGTTCTATATCAAACAAGAGGAAAGATGCGAACCAAGCCACAAAGCCCACTACATACGAAAGAATGAGTTGCACGCGCCCTATTCTTCCCTTGAATGAGAATGGGCGGAAAGAGTCTCTTTTTCTCCAAGCTTCTACGTCCTCGGTTTTCGGCTCACTATAAGCGTTGCCAGGCTCTTCTGAACTCCGTGCAAAACGCTCTGTTGCCATAGTGTCTATTACACGCTGCGTCTCAGACATGCCATGCGCAAGTATATAGTTCAAAGCTTCTCGCAAGGGGACATCGAACGTTTCACTATACTTCTGAGCCAAGAGACGTTTGGAGTCCGTATGATCTGAGTCACTATTATCTTTAACTGCTTGACTCCCCACAATGGTTTCCTCTTCTGCAGTGATGTTTTGTTCTTCGTTCTCAGTACTTTTACTTTCAGCTACAGAAGGTACAGCGTCCAAAGACAGTTGGTTCTTAAAATCACGCACTGTCTGTATACGCTTCTTCACATTCGGACACATCGCCTCGGTTACCACCTTAATAAGATTGACTGGCACAGCTTTTTTACGCAGATTGTCCTCTACCAATTCATCGTCGCTCACAAGTTCGGAAGCTGCGGGAGGCGTTTCGCGGGTGAGGAGTTTGTAAAGTGTAGCGCCAAGGGCATAGACATCGATGGTGGGGCGGAACTCGCCGCTCTTTGCTTGATTACCTTGCTCTATGGGCGCATAGCCAGCTGTGCCGAGACCGATGTTGGTGGAGGTTTCGGGTTGACCGTTGGCATCGTAGTGCTTGCTCAGTCCAAAGTCTATCAAGAAAATGTGGCCATCGCTTGCACGACGCATGATGTTGCCGGGCTTGAGGTCGAGGTGAAGCATGTGGTGTGTCTCATGCATATAGATGAGTGCATCGGCCACAGCCTTGATGATGTTGGCGGCCTCATCGGCACCTATCGGGCCAGACTTTACATAATCGTTGAGGTTCTGACCTTCGATGTAGTCCATCACATAGTAAAACGTTCCATTCTCACCGAACAGGTCGGTTACACGCACGATATTGGGGTGCTCAAGGTGGGAGAGGTTGACGGCCTCCTTTTGAAACTTGCGGCAATAGTTGTACGACAGGCTGCCGTCGGTCATGCCCGTAATGCTGCCATCTTCGCCACGCGAGTTGACTTCCTTCATAAAGAACTCTTTGATGGCGACTTTCTTGCCCAAATGTACGTGCTCGGCAAGGTAGGTAATGCCAAATGCGCCTTGTCCAAGGACACGCTCTATTCTGTATGCCCCCTCACGCAGAAGGGTGCCGGTTGATAATTTCTGTTGCATGGGTTTTAAGGTTCTATTTTGTTAATCATTCTCGTATCTACTTTTTTGAGGTCTTCTGTTGTCTTCTCTATTTTCTTTTGCAACTCCTCTGCGGCCTTTTCAGATTTTGTTTTGGGAAGGAATGGGATTTTGACATCAAAACACGCATGTAGAATTCCAAGTGTTAATCCGATTAAGATTACGGCCAATTCAATCCATTTGGATTTATTATTCTTTTTCTCTGACATACTTATTTATTTTTTTACGTTAAACTTAGAAGTTTGCTTTTCTTCTTTGGGAGCGCCTTTTCGACTCTTTAAAATCTCATTAGCAATGCGTTCATTTTCCTTTGCGTCCTGTTTGTTGTCTACAACCTTTTGTGGCTTTTCCTGGTTAGTTAACCTTGCAGAATTCGCAGGTTCGTTTGACTTTCTCAACTTAACAGGTTTACTGTCCAATTCTCGTTGTTGTCCTTCGGCAGAGGCGGGTAAAGAAGTTTCACTTTGAGAAGGAACAGGTTGTGAAGAAATGTTCTCTATGGCAGCATCACTATTTTTCTTCTCAGCAGATCGACCTTTGGCAAAATCAATTTTAGTACTTTCGGGTTTTACGCGTTCCCCCTTTATCTCCTTATTACCCAGACAGAAGTATGAAGCGCCAGCTGCTATAACGACTAAAAGCAACGCAACCAACAGCCACGGCAACAGATTACGGCGCTTAGGTTGCGGAGTAACAGCGCTAAAGTCAGGAGTAACCAACGTGCCTTTCGGTTCTTGTTGGCGAGGAGAGATAGATGCTAGGATGGGATTAGCCCCTATTACCTTTTCAATATGTATAAGGTGTGCCGTGTGATTGTCCTTGTTTTCCTCAGTCACGCTGCGGAGCATCTCAAGTTTCTCTTCATCGGTGGAGTTTGGCTTGGTGATGATGTTGAGAATATTCTCATCGGTGGACTGCTCAAGCATGCCGTCAGAACACATATAAAAATAGTCGCCTGGCTGAATGTCGGTAAGGTGAGCAATGTCAGCTCTTGCACGCTGCTCTTGACAGGGCTGCATGGCACGCGTGATAACATTCTTCTGCGGATGGTGGAGTGCCTCTTCCTCTGTTATCTCACCAATCTTTACAAGGTCGTTAACAAGCGAATGGTCACGCGTATGGAATACGATGTGCGCTGGCGAATGCTTAGAGGCTGAACGCAATTGGTAAACACGACTATCACCAATGTGGGCTACAGTTGCGCCTTTGGCGTGTAAGCAAAGGAATGTCATCGTGGTACCCATCTTACGTTCTGCACCATCGTCCTTGGCATCGAGCGCATCGTAGGCTGCAGCGAGAGCTTGGCGGAATAGGTCGTCACTGAGAGGTTCATCGGCACGCCACTGACTAAGTATAGTACGACTTATCTGCTCGCACACCGTGGCAGAAGCCACCTCGCCCTTTTCATGTCCGCCCATTCCATCGCACAAGACAAATAAGCGGTCGCCAGACGTAACCTTTCCTAATGCAGGAAAGAGGGAATCTTCTTGATTTGCCCTTTGACCAAGTTCCTGTAGATTATATGCTTTGATTTCAAATTTCATAAACTGGTTAATTTTTAAATGTCAGTTCCGTATTTCCCATTTTAATGCGGTCACCATTTTTAAGAATGAGTTGGTCTTGTTTCCCAATGAGCGAGCCGTTTAGATAAGATGGATTTTTGTTCGCTCCATTCCTAATAATGTTGATTGTATGTCCACTCTCACTGCGAACCTCTATCACTGCATGATTGCGGCTCATGGTGCGATCGTCAGTAGCAATCTGCACTGATGCTGAAGACGAAACTGCCTTACGCCCTATGGTGTTAAGACCCGAGCACAAGCGATATTCTGTACCCTTTTTATCAACAAGCATACCAATAGTTACTGAAGGTGCACCACCTATACGAGTTTCATCACCATTACCTTGCCATGTTCCTGATGCAAGTCTTGTTTCTTCGCCTCCAGGTTGTGGTACGGAGTTGCCTCTATATTGGGTTTCGTCACCACAAGAACTTGTTGGTTGGGGCTGTTCTGCATACCGCTGACACTTACCCACAATATGCTTTTCATGGCATACAGGGCATGTAAAAGAAGCCACATTGATATTGGGAGCATCCTTTAAACGAAGGATTTTACCACAAGTTGGACATTTAATCTTTATCTCACTCATTGTTAGATTTTTGTTTATTGGTTTTACCACCGCATCACTGGCATGTTATCAGAGAAATTACCCCACATCACAGGATGCTGACGGTTTGCAGACTTTTGCTTCACCTTAGCACTCACATAGCCAAATAACTCCTTTGCCGTAATAATACGATCTCGGTTTTTATCAGCCCCACCTCGCAAACCATGTTGTAAGGCATAAGTAAAGAAACCATTTGTCATCTTCGATGTTTCGATAGAAAGCTCATTACTACGGCATGAAAAGAAGAACATCACGTTGCTTGTCTTGTTGACATTTGATTTCACTTTAGCATTTCTTTTACTTTGTCGCATTGCTCCTGAATAACAAGCATCGGCAAACACCATTTTGTTTTTACTTTTACACAATGCCATCGCTGAGTAGATATCGTTGTAATACAAGAAACCATCGTAGCAAACAAATCCACCCTTTATGCCATGCCCACTAAAGAACATCACAACAATATCATTGGGAGTTGCAATAGCAGCCATTTTTTGTAATGCTTTTTTTATGGTTGCCACCTTTGCCTTGTCGTTCATTAACAAACAAACCTGTGCATGTTGGTTCTCCTTATAAAGCCATTGCATTGTGGCAGCATCATTGTGTGGTAAGCGCAGATCATTTTGGGTACCAGGGTAATCAGATATACCAATTGACAATAGATAAATCTTAGCCTGTCCTGTTAATGGCAACAATACAAAAGTAGCAACTATAAACAAGCCCTTTATGAAACTAAGCCTCATAGTTTATATCAGCATGATTGTTATAATCCTCTGATAAGTCGTCATTTGCATTATAGACAAATGTTTCTTGCTCCTGCTGCTGTTGTTCATAATCAACCGCATTTTGAAAATTCGACATCTGCACACATTCATTGGAAATGTCATAGACCTCGTATTCTTCTATCTGTTGGGTATGATTTTCATCCACACCAAGGACATCTGCCACACCATCCCCATCTATATCCGCAACAACAGCATATTCCTCACCATTGGTCAGCACTGCTGCTTGCATATTCTGTCCATTCTCTCCTGGCACATCATATACACCCAACACTTGCACACCATTAGCGTCGTCGTTACTTGATTCGTCCACAACAGCCTCTACTTCAGGATTAGGTGTCATAGGATTTGCATTATTAAGATTTGTATAATCGGGTCCTTCACTCGCAGTATCATCCGCCTTGGCTTCAACTGCTTCAACCTGAGGTTCTACTTGTTGCTCATCTTGAGATGCCTCAGCAGTTGAAGCATTAGAAACTTCTGCTGTCTGCGCTTCATCTGCAGGTTTTTGCACTTCAATTTCTTTGCCATGGCTCATACCATCAGCTGCATATGCAGCACCAGCACCAACGACACCGCCAACAATTCCTGCAGCAGCAGTAGTAACGATTTGCTTTACTTTATTCGACTTCTGTGCAGTAGTCGCCTCTACTTTTTCCGTCTGTTCAGCCTTGTTGTTATTATACTGTGGCTTCATGACGATTGTTTCTTCGTTATTCATAATAGTTGCATTTAAAAGTTTTTAATTAGTTATTTGATGACGCAAAATTAGGTTGCTTTTGTTTCAATACCACAAGAAAATCGACATTCTGTATAAAACATCCCGATTGTTACACGAAATGTCAATGTGTGTATTTGCAACCACAAGCCAAGCACTGTTTGTTATACTCAATATTCCTATATGGGATTGTCCCAAATGGTCTTCCACAATCAGGGTTGGGACATTTGTATTTCTTAGCGTATTCATCATCAAGATCATGCAATTGCTGCTGCACTGATATCCCAATACTGCCTCTTATGAAAAAATAAACGCCAACGCATAAAGCAGCAAATACAAGAACCATGCGTAATGTTTGGTCTATACCTTGAATAAAACCAATACACATACCAAGCATAGAGAAAATTCCTTGCAGGCGCTGTCTGTTAGCAAACTTTGCCGCATTATTCATTATCTCCATTCTTTTACTGTCGTATTCATTCCACACAGCCTTCATGGGTTTCAGTGAAAATGTCGGCATTTTTTTTTGAGGAACCATCCCATTACCCATTGAGCCACCAGCTAGTTGCAGTATCTGCTGCAAAGGCACAAGAAATTTCTCCTCACCTAATTGCACACAACTTGACGGTATGATACCCTTGCTAATTACTTGGGTTCCGTCAACAAAGGTCACATTCTGTGCCTTGATATTCTCAATATGTATATTGGTTCCATTGACAATAAGTTTACAATGCCGACGACTCACAGACAAAGGAACCATGCCCGCCTGCCCAATATTAAACTCACGTCCACCAACAATGCAGTGCAAACGTCGTGCACCTTCTTCTCTTCCTATGATTATTTCCACTATTGTTTTTTTATTTAATCAACAACCATATGTGTCTTGTTAGGCACACGTCCAACAAGGATTTCCTTCAACTTTTTTAAAGCTTCCTTTGAAACGCCCAACTGAAAAGTAAAGTGAACACCATCGGTCACAACAAGACTCTGCAACAAAGGTTGAACCTTATATATAAAATTAAGATTGACGATAAAACGCTTACCTATACGTGCAAAGATAGAAGCCCGCTCACGCAAACTTTCAGAAATAAATCGCTGCACGTTACTAAGATTCATACAAACAGAAACCTTCTGCTTGTTAATAAGCACAATGTGGGTATAATTGCCATCGCCCTCCATATACACAATTTTGGAACAATCAAGGCGAATAAGCTCGTCGCGAGTATTGAAATACAAGTGTCCAGTAGCCATAAAAGCCATCAATTAGCACATTGCTTTCTCCCGAACAATGTAAAGGTTAGTATTTTGATTAAGGCATAAAAAAAGCGTGGAGAACCTACCTGTTGTCCATTCCACCCATCGAGGCTCTCGCATTGCCTATCACAGATGAACAGACAACGTCAGAGCCCACGCCGATATGAAAATCCAATCCGTGAGGTCCATGTATGCAGAAAAGCATTGCACCTATAAGGGTACAATGATGGCTAGCAGAGAACCACACAGGGTTGATATAATCACACCCGGGGCATCTACCGTTGCTGAGTTCAAGACTGTGAAAAAAGAATTTGCGAGATTCGATGGGTCTCAAACAGAGCGTCAAGTAAACGCCTTAATTATGTCAAGCCTCTCTTACCCACCCAACCTTCTAAATATAAAAGTTTAAACCTACAATAGAATCGGCGTGGACTGAGGCAAGAATTCATTGAAACATAGCGCATAAAAAATGCGCTAAGTCAATTTATTCGCTCCAAAAGTAATATATTTTTTCCAAACAAAACAAAAATAATAAAAGAAAAACACGTTTTTTTAGATCAAGCCTAAACTTTTACCAAAAACACACTGTTACGAACAACAATGTAAGAACATAAAAGGGATTTCGAAATCCACAAAAAAGCTATGCACTATTGGCAACGATCATTCAGAGGATGTTGCATGAAACTAACATAACTTGAGGGGCATATAAAAACAGTTGTGCAGATGAAAAGCTACCCAAAGTTTGAAAGGGAAAGGGGGCAACCTTCATCTGCACATCTGCACATCTGCACATGGCTTATTCGCATATAAAAGCGTGCAGTTGTGTGTGTTTAAAAAGAGGAGAGAACTGAAACCTTTATCACTGCGTGCGTGAGGGGTGTGTGAATTTAAGCCGTGTGGCAAAAGTCTGCGGTGATTGTTTTATGAGGGGCTGTTTTACTTAAAGAAGGGAGAGATGCAGACCAACCCGTTAGCTTGTGAGATTTTTTGTGTCACACACACAGTTTTGAGGAGTGATTGTTGTTTTACTTAAAAATTGGTTCACCGTCCGGGGCGTCTTTGGGTGGACGGCAAGGGGGAAAGGATTGTTTTATATTTTGTCAGCTTAAATTGATTGTTTCTTAGCGTCTATTCAACCATTTTGGGGACTTAACTTTTAAACAACTCTTTTAAAAAGTCGTCAGTCATATTACCCGTGAGGTTGATTAATCTGAAGTGGCGGTCGTGCTTCATAAAAAGCACCATCTCCACGATGTATTTTCCGCGTCGTCGCACATACAGCCGTTTGCTTTGGCGTTGTGCGTAGGGTTTATAGCGTTTGTCATTACGGTTGGCTAACCGCAGAGCCTTGGTATAAAGCCAATCCGTGTCGTGCCAGTCGGTATTATTCGCCATTTGAATCGACTTTAGTTGCGAAAGCACTTGCCTTGTGTGGTCATTTTCTTCCACATCAGGCAGTTGCATCATACGTTCGAGCATAAGGGGCGAAACCGTGGTGCATTGCAAAGTGCTTTGGTGCGCATAGAGCGACATAAAGCGCGAAGCAAAGTCCTGCTCATTCTGCGCCTGTGCTGCTATTGCTATAAATGTCGCCAACCAACCTATAAAAATATGCTTAAGGGTTTGCATTATTTTTTTTGTATAGATGATGAGGTGACAAAAATTATCGTTCAGTGGGCGAAGGCACTGCATGATGCTTTGCAGAGTCGTTCACAGCCGTTTTAGCGCCCTCTTTAAACATCTCGAGGGTTTGCATACTTGCCTCATACGCCTTTTGCGGGTCGGTGTACGAGTCTTTGTATGCCGACTGGTTATAGTCCCAAGCATTGGGGCTATTAGGCTGCGAGGTGAACGAGTGTTGTGCAGCATTGCCAAGCAGTGTGACTATTGCCACGGCAGCTGCAGCACGGAATAGCGGACGTAGTCTGCGACTGAGCGAGATGCGCTCTACCCTCACCACTTTGTTCTGGGCAGGTTTCTCGTCGGCTTGACCAATGGCAGCAAGCACGCGCTTATCAAAATCGGCACCTAAGTGTTGTTGCGCTTGTTCTTGCTCATATACGAACAAACTTTTGTAGCGCTGCAACTGTGCAGGCACTTGCTCTTGGCTAAAAAAAGCCTTGAGAATGCGCTCTTCTTGAGGTGTGGTTTCACACTCCCAATAGCGTTCAAGCAGTTGTTCAATATATTTATAGTCCATAATTCTCTATTTTTTCGTATTGGTTTTTGATAGCCTTTCGTGCGCGATGCAGCGTCACCTTAAAAAGGTCTTCGCTAATATTCATGGTTTGTGCAGCCTCGGCATAGCTCATTTCTTCAATGTCGCGTAGCTGCAAAGCCGTGCGCAAGCGTTCGGGCAAGGCGTTGAAAAGTTGATGAATGCGTTTAAGTTTCTCGTCGCGTTCAAGCTTTTCGTCGGGTGTGGGCTCATTGTCGTAGGGGTTAACAGCTTCAGCCTCGAGCGAAGCATTCGCGTTTTCACGACGCGCCACACGGTCGAGGGCAAGATTTCGGCAAATAGCAATGCAGAACGCCTCAATGTTGGCCACCTGCGCCAACTCATCGCGCTTGTTCCAAGCACGAATCAAGGTGTCCTGCGTAAGGTCTTCTGCCTCTTGCGCATTAAGCGTGATGCGCAGACCCATGCGGTATATCTTGTCCTTCAGTGGGAGCAAGTCTTTGCGAAAATCTATCTGTTTCATTTGAGCTCTCTATGTTGTAGACGACTTTACGGGCAAAAAGTTACAGCAACCAGTGTATTTTTTTTTGCTATTTTTTTTGACACACCACCATAACATGCTGATTATCAGCCGTTGTCGTAGCAAAAATAAATTTGTCGCCCCCCTCTTTTATTTTTAGTTTTTTGCGCAACACATCTACCGTAGCAGGGAAATTGCGCACCGTGAGATTAGCCTTGGGAGCCACCTTGCGCAGCAGCTTCACGTCGTCTTTGCCAAAGCCCAACACCTGTTCTACCTTAAATGCACGTCCAGGAAAATCCCCCTCCACTGCCACATCTGCCGTGTAGAGGTGTGAGTTGGGATGCAACTTTTTCAGTCCATAATGCACCCCCATCCACTTAAAGGCACCCGCCTTCATTGCTGCAGCCCCTGGTTCGTAAAGGTAAGTCCCCACCTGTGCAGCATATTGTGGCGTGGCAGTAGCCTCGTCGTGTGCCGTGAAGCTAAACGTGCTCCCGTTATCGCTCACAAACGTGCGCGGATGCGCTGCCCCCTGCCTTAGCACCAACAAGAGGTCTTTACACTCGCCACCATGCCCCACCACGTGCACCTGATGCACGCAACCCAAGGCACGTGTGGCAGCAGCAATGTCGAGCATGGGCGAGAGTTTCACCACCACATAACGTGCGTGGCTGAGCAAGATTTCTGCCAAACCACACACATCGGGTTCGCAGTCTTCAATCAGCACCGTTTTGCGTCCTGCCGCATTGCGCCGTGCCGGATCAAGAAAAATCAAGTCCACCCCGTGCGTCATGTTTTTCAGATATTCCACCCCATCGGCACACACCACCTGTGCATGCTTTAAGCCCAACAGCGGAAAGTTGTGGCGAGCCAATTCACAGAGTCCCTCTTGTCGTTCCACGTATACCGCACTGTCGAACTCGCGAGCCACAAACGAGAAGTCCACGCCCAATCCGCCCGTAAGGTCAACCATGCACTTAGTTTGCCCATTCTCGTGAGCAAAGAGCGCCCTCACCACCTGGGCTTTATATTGTGCAGCAGCCTCGCCCGAGCATTGTTCGAGCGCCAAGCGTGGTGGATATTCCAGGTCCTCCACCTTAGTCCACGAGGGCACTTTATGTCGCAGCCGTTGCCACCCCTCCACTTGTTGCAGAATGTAGCTTGCCCTTTCTTCGTGGCGCGAAGCGAGCATTAAAGCCAACTTGTTGAGCGGCATATTGCGATATTCTTTTATTTTTTCTTTCATAATGGATTTTCGTTGTTCGTTGCAGTCTGTTGAGCCGAGATTGTGCAAGGCGAGTGACTAAGGTTTGAAGATGGCTCCAAAAAGCGTTTTGTGTTTCTTCGGGGGGATGATATCGGGTTTCCTTCGGGTTTCTTGTCTGCCAAGATGGAGCGTGTATTAGCAAGCCTGCGCGTGCAAAGTTACAACGCGAAAGAGCGGATTCCAAATTTTATGCAATTTTTCGGGTCACCAGTAAAACCCTGTGTTTGATTATTTGAGTAAAAATAATATTTCACGCGCCAGCCTCACCCCGTTAGGTAGGGTG
>ERZ1026884.165-NODE-165-length-47120-cov-7.953299_pt1 | contig 47120 bp, 38 predicted proteins | sample MGYA00380172_ERZ1026884 | MGnify/ENA primary metagenome ERZ1026884 (study PRJEB33269, sample SAMEA4719808) | human gut metagenome | biome: human-associated habitat; feature: organic feature; material: feces | place: Cameroon | collected 2013-10 ... | reverse complement strand
GTAAAGCATCCTGATAAGGTGGTGAATGTAGAAGAATGTGGTCCGAATGTGCTTAGAATTATTTTTACTATGGATAATATAAAGATTTATATGTCGAGACCAACGCTTTTTGATATTCCAGATGTTGCAAAAATTAGATTTAATGATTCTGATATAGTGACTGGTGGTAGAGGTTATAATGCTTGGTGGAGTAAGGAGTATGAAAGGAGAGAAGCAGATGATTTATAAGAATATTATGTTTAAAGCAGATCCATTTTCATACGATTTAGAGTTTGATGACAGAATTACGCTTGTTGGCGGAGACAGCGGTACAGGTAAAACAGTGCTTTATGAAATGTTGGAAGATCTACGATTAACAGACGAATATAATGCCATTAAATTATTTAACTACAAATCAGATAATTTTGGGAAAGCAATAAAACAGTGCAGAGATAGTTTTATTGTGGTGGATAATGCAGATTATCTGATTAATGATGATGTCAGAAGATTTATTAATTTTGAGTTATCAAATCAGTATATGCTTTTCCTGCGAAATTGTGATGGACTCAACGTATCTGATAAGAGTTTTAAGGTGCTGAAGTTTGATAATAACAGGATAACACTAGAGGAGGAGTTGTGATATGAGATATTTATGGACGGAAGATACCGGTGCAGGGCTTCACTTCTGGAAATTAGTTAACCAGCTTTTCTTTGATGATGAGCTTGTAGTTGAGAGTAAAGGAAGTAATCAAGGATTAGTGGATGCAGTGTTAGGCTTGGATGTCAAAGTAAATGATAAATATTATATTGCATTTGATTATGTGGTTGATAATCAGGATATTCGTAACAAATATCGTGCATTGAAATCAATAGAACAAAAGTCAGATGGAAATATTATAATTTTAGATCTGATTTGTTTTGAATACCTGATTCTAGCGTTCGACAAACTGATGGAATGGACAGGCACTGGAAAGAGGGATAAAATCAAAATTCGTCAGGAAGTTTTAGCAGCAGTTGAGAATCATGGAATCAATTTATTAAAGATTGATGACGAGAAGACATTGCATTACATAGCAGGTTTTAGGAGATATTCTACAGAACGAGTGATGAAGTCATTGGTTGGTGAATTTACACAAAACGAGAAATGGTCTGTTAAGGGCTCTCTTATGGGTGAGTGCTGGTATAAGGATTGTTGTGTGTCAGAGCATATAGATAGTCTTAGGTGTGGTAAGCCTCAGGTCGAAGGTGGTAATGAAAAAATGATGATGCTGATACAGTCGAAGGAAGTACAGAGAATAATTGAAAAATGTGATTTTTCAGTGATGAATTAAAGCAGGAAGTAGAAAGAATCCTTGAAATGAAGTATAAAATAAGTATGGAGATTGCAGTATTCGGAAAGGAATAATTATGACTTTAGAAAACAAACTTAATATTACGGATTCCACGGAACTGGCCAGAGTGGAAGAAAAGATAAGTAAGAAGAAGGCAGTTGAATTATTTGAAAATGAATACCTGAATCAATATGAAGTTGGAACCTTTCAGATGCTGGCAGCGATTCATAAATACCTGTTTGATGAGATCTATGATTTTGCCGGAAAAATACGAACGGTAAACATTGCAAAGGGTAATTTTCGATTTGCATCAGTGATGTATCTTAAGACAGCAATTGAGAACATTGAGAAAATGCCACAGACAACATTTGATGAAATTATTGAAAAGTATGTTGAGATGAATATTGCGCATCCTTTCAGGGAAGGCAATGGACGAAGCACAAGAATATGGCTTGATTTAATATTGAAAAAAGAATTAAACAAGGTTATTGATTGGAGCGCTGTTGATAAAGAAGATTATCTGCTTGCGATGGAAAGAAGCCCGATTAAAGATATCGAAATAAAATACATTTTAAAGCAGGCTTTGACGGACAAAGTTGATGATAGAGAAGTGTATATGAAAGGCATTGATCATAGTTATTATTATGAAGGTTATGCTGTGTACAAGGCACAGGACTTATAAGCATGGTTGGCTCCGGTGCTCTTTCAGAAAACGCGAAAGGTTGGATGAAAGAATTGAATAAAATTTCATGGAATGGTGGAGAACCAAAGTACGATATCCGAGATTGGGCACCGGAACATGAAAAGATGAGAAAAGGCGTAACGGTGATTGTTGACAGACTATGGAGAAGCTATCATCCAACGGTAATAAAGGAAGAAAACATGAGTAAAAAACACAAACATATTTCTGCCACGAAAACAACAGAACAGAAGGCAGTACAACAGGCACAGCAGCAACAGAAACTGACACCACAGAAGCTGAATCAGCTTTTGGAGAAAAATCCATTTGCACAGCTTCTGGGAATGGAACTGCTGGAAGTGAGGGAAGGTTATGCTTACGGAAGAATGCGCATGGATGAGCATTTTACGAATATTTACGGTGGAATGCATGGCGGATGTTCGTATGCACTTGCCGATACGCTTGCCGGTGTGGCGGCATCCACCTATGGCAATTATGTTACAACGATTGACGGGAAAATGAATTATCTGGAGGCAGTGAAAGATACCGGCTACGTGTACGGTGAAGCGGAAGTACAAAGACAGGGAGGACGGATCGGTGTATATACCGTGAAACTTATGGATGAGAATCAAAGAGTTCTGGTTACAGCAGATTTTACCTATTACCGGACAGGACAGGCGATTGACCAGCAGGGATAGGGTGTTTTCAAGGTGTCTGATTTGGAAAAAATCAGATGCCTTTTTTCTTTTTACTTGTTTATCACGGTAAAGTATAGTAGTATTAAAATATAAAAATACCAAGGAGGAAAAGTTATGGGGAAAGGGACGATTCGTGGCCGGATTGAGCTGGCTATTACATTGGGAACAGTTCTGATCATAGCGGTGACAGTAATTAACAGTGCACTGATGACGAAAAATACCATGGTGCAAAATGAAAAACAGCTTCTGACCGCGAATGCGGATACAAATGCACAGGTAATTGACCAGTGGCTGCTGAAAGAGGCGGGGATTGTACATACCATGCGTGATACGCTTGCGTATATGAATACCAAAGACGGGGAAACCGTCATGAACTACCTGGAGAAACAGCTTGGAGAAAATGAAGATGCACTCATGTATTACTGCTGTCTGGAAAAAGAAAAGAGTGTACTTCCGGCTGACCATTCCACTCTGGATCTGGACCCGACGGAACGTGACTGGTGGAAACAGGCGGTATCGGAAAATGGTTTGATTTTTACGGCACCATACACAGATTTTGCTACCGGGCAGATGATTGTGACCATTGCAGAGCCGTTGACACTGGAAGGGGACACCGCAGTAATTCTGGCAGACATTACCATCGATAAGCTGGTGGAAATGACACAGCAGATCCGTGATTCAAAGACGGAAACATTTCTTCTGGCATCGGATGGCAGTGTGATCACACATGAAAATAAAGAGTATCTTCCGAAAGAAGAGGGAAACACGGTCTTAACGGATAAAGTGAACATAAAACTGGACAGCAAGACCACGACGGCTTTTCGGGATTATGACGGGCAGAATAAATATCTGGCGATCGGAAATGTCGACAAAACCGGATGGAAACTGGGCGTTATGCAGAAAACGTCTGTGATCCGGCAGAGCATTCTGCGGAATGTATTTCGTCTTGTTGTACTTGGAGTGTTGCTGCTTGTTGTCATGTGTGCAGTAATTAATCTGATTATCCGTGGTCTGTTAAGGCCGATGGATCATATGAAAAACTTCGTGCGGGAAACTGTAACCGGAAAGGAAGACGGGAAAACATTTAAAAATGAAGTAGAAGAGATCAGCTATCTGATTACGGAATTAAAGGAACGATTTCTTGCTACGATAAGAAAAACAAAAGAGGAGTCGGCACAGATTCATGGCCGTATGAAGGATACCAGCGGGAAAGTTACCGAGATTGGCGGAAGCATTACCGGGATTGGGGCAACCATGCAGGAAACCAATGCCAATGTTATGACACAGACAGAGAGCATCCACCAGATTGATGAAACCTGTGGGGATGTAGCGGCAGCAGTGGAGGAACTGGCAGAAGAAGCCATGCGGATGGCATCCCGCGCGGATGAGGTGGTAACACGTGTCGGAGAGATTGTACCACAGCTGATCCAGAGCAAAAAGAACGCTACCGATATGGCAGGGGTGAGCCGCACGCGGCTGGAAGAAGCAATTCAGGGAACAAAAGTGATTGAACAGATTGCAGATGTCTCTACATCCATACAGTCCATTGCATCGCAGACCAATCTGCTGGCACTGAATGCGTCTATTGAGGCAGCCCGGGCCGGAGAGGCGGGAAAAGGGTTTGCCGTTGTGGCGGAAGAAATTAAAAAACTCAGTGAGATGACGGCGGAAGAGATTGGAAAAGTGGATGAACTGACAACGAAGGTTGTTGCAAATGTGAATCAGCTTTCGGAAGAAAGCAACGGCATACTGGTGTTTATTGATGAAACAGTCTTAAAAGATTATGACAGATTGGAACAGATGGCAGAGAATTATCGCGAAGATGCCGCCTACTATGCGGATGTGAGCGGTACGCTGGGAAACAGGACAGAAGAACTGAGTGTTTCCGTGCAGAATATCACACAGATTCTGGGTGGAATCAACGAAGCACAGAAGCAGCTTGAAGATGCCGTGACAAATGTCAATAATCATTTGCAGGAGATTACCTGTGCGAGTGAAAATGTATCGGAGGAGACAGAAAAGGTTTTGGACAGCATCGGAACATTGCAGCAGACAGTGAATGAATTTCAGATATAAATTGTTTGTGAAATAAAAACAACTTAACAAAAATAGAAAATGCGGTCATATTTATGAAAAAATATTTCATGAATATGACCGCTTTATTGTTTGAAAAACGGTTAATATAAAAGAAAAAACAAGATATTATCTGACAATACTGCGATAGATATATAATAGACAAATTATCAGACAATAGAACGAAAAAAATGATTTACAAGCGGAGGTTATAGGAGTAAAATGAGAATCAGTTAAGAAAAAGCAACTCATGAATGATTTACAACGAAAGGATAGTTCTATGAAAGAGCAATGGAATGAGAGCACAGCAACCGCCAAAGGATTATATGATCCGAGTTTCGAACATGATAACTGCGGAATTGGTGCTGTGGTAAACATCAAAGGGATCAAGACCCACCAGACCGTGGAAAATGCCTTGAAAATTGTTGAGAACTTAAAGCATAGAGCCGGAAAAGATGCCGACGGAAAGACCGGAGATGGTGTTGGTATTCTTCTTCAGATTTCCCATAAGTTCTTTAAGAAAGCGGTAGAGCCGCTTGGAATTAAGCTGGGAGAAGAGAGAGATTACGGCGTCGGAATGTTTTTCTTCCCACAGGATGAGTTAAAGACCAATCAGGCAAAGAAGATGTTTGAGGTAATTGTCGAGAAGGAAGGAATGGAATTCCTCGGATGGAGACAGGTACCGATTCATCCGGACAAGCTTTCCGACAAGGCAAGAGAATGTATGCCATGCATCATGCAGGCGTTCATCAAAAGACCGGAAGATGTGGAGAAGGGACTTGATTTTGACCGCAAGCTGTATGTGGCGCGCCGTGTATTCGAGCAGTCCAACGATGACAGCTACGTTGCTTCTCTTTCGAGCAGAACGATCGTATATAAAGGAATGTTCCTTGTAGAGCAGCTGCGTCAGTTCTTCTCCGATCTGCAGGATAAGGATTATGAGTCTGCAATTGCAACCGTACATTCCCGTTTCTCTACCAACACAAATCCAAGCTGGGAGAGAGCACATCCAAACCGTTTTATTGTACATAACGGTGAGATCAACACCATCCGCGGTAATGCAGACAAGATGCTTGCCCGGGAAGAGACGATGGCATCCGGCAAGCTGCGCGGGGAATTCCAGAAGGTACTTCCGGTCGTCAACACCGAAGGATCTGATTCCGCAATGCTGGACAATACGCTGGAGTTTCTGGTGATGAGTGGCATGGATCTGCCACTGGCAGTCATGATCATGATTCCGGAGCCATGGGCAAACAACGCCGTGATGACACAGAAAAAGAAAGATTTCTATCAGTATTATGCAACTATGATGGAGCCTTGGGACGGGCCTGCATCCATCCTGTTCTCCGATGGAGATATGATGGGAGCGGTTCTTGATCGTAACGGTCTGCGTCCATCCCGTTATTACATTACAGACGATGACTATCTGATTCTTTCTTCCGAGGTCGGAGTTCTCGATATTGATCCGACCCATATCGTGACAAAAGACCGTCTGCGTCCTGGTAAAATGCTTCTTGTAGATACCGTGCAGGGTCGTGTGATTGATGACGATGAGTTAAAAGAAAGATATGCGGATAAGCGTCCGTATGGTGAGTGGCTTGACAGCAACATCGTCATGTTAAAGGATTTAAAAATCCCGAATGAGCGTGTGCCGGAATACACACAGGAAGAACGTCAGAGAATGCAAAGGGCATTCGGTTACACGTATGAGTCCTTAAAGGATTCCATCCTGCCGATGGCAAAGAATGGCATTGAGGGTACCGCTGCGATGGGTACAGATACACCGCTTGCGGCACTGTCCGGAAACCGTGAGCCGCTGTTTAACTATTTCAAGCAGCTGTTTGCACAGGTAACCAACCCGCCAATCGATTCCATCCGTGAGGAAGTTGTTACTTCTACGACGGTGTATATCGGATCTGCCGGAAACCTCTTAGAGGAAAAGCCGGAGAACTGTAAAGTACTTCGGATCAACAATCCGATTCTGACCAACACAGACCTGATGAAAATCCGCAATATGAAAGTAGACGGATTTAAGGTAGAAACCATTCCGATTATTTATTATAAGAATACCAGTCTTGAGAAAGCCGTAGACCGTCTCTTTATTGAGGCGGACCGTGCATACAGAGACGGAGCTAATATCCTGATCCTTTCCGACAGAGGCGTGGATGATAACCATGTGGCAATTCCTTCCCTGCTTGCCGTATCTGCATTGCAGCAGTATCTGGTAAAGACAAAGAAACGTACTTCCCTTTCCCTGATTCTCGAATCCGGAGAACCGCGTGAGGTACATCATTTTGCAACACTGCTTGGTTTTGGTGCGAGTGCAATTAACCCATACCTGGCACTGGATACCGTAAAACAGCTGATCGATGAGCACATGTTGGACAAAGATTATTATGCCGCAGTTGATGATTATAACCATGCAATTATCACCGGTATTGTAAAGATTGCAGCCAAGATGGGTATTTCTACGATCCAGTCGTATCAGGGTTCCAAGATTTTTGAGGCACTTGGTATTGATAAAGATGTCATTGACAAGTATTTCACCAATACGGTCAGCCGCATCGGCGGAATTTCCATCAAGGATATCGAGAATGATGTCAATACGCTTCATTCCGCAGCCTATGATCCGCTGGGACTTGAAACCGATGTAACCCTTGACAGCAAGGGGCGCCACAAGATGAGAAGCGGAGCCGATGCGCATCTGTACAATCCGGCTACCATCCATCTGCTGCAGCAGTCTACCAAACGTGGGGACTATGAGATGTTCAAGCAGTATACGAGTCTGGTAGATGAAGAAGAAAAGCATACAAACCTGCGAGGACTGATGGATTTCGAGTACCCGAAGAAGGGTGTGAAGCTTGAGGAAGTGGAAAGCGTAGATTCTATCGTGACACGTTTTAAGACCGGAGCGATGTCTTACGGTTCTATTTCGAAGGAAGCACATGAAACACTTGCCATTGCCATGAACCACTTACATGGTAAGTCAAACACTGGTGAAGGTGGTGAGGACAAGGATCGTCTGACCGTCGGACCGGACGGAAAGAACCGTTGTTCCGCAATCAAACAGGTTGCATCCGGACGTTTCGGTGTTACCAGCCGTTATCTGACCAGTGCACAGGAGATCCAGATCAAAATGGCACAGGGAGCAAAGCCTGGGGAAGGTGGACATCTTCCGGGTAAGAAAGTATATCCATGGATTGCCAAGACAAGACTTTCCACACCGGGTGTATCTTTGATCTCCCCGCCACCACACCACGATATTTATTCCATCGAGGATCTCGAGCAGCTGATCTTTGACTTAAAGAATGCAAACCGCGATGCAAGAATTTCCGTAAAACTGGTTTCCGAGGCAGGTGTCGGTACCGTAGCAGCCGGTGTTGCAAAAGCCGGTGCACAGGTTGTCCTGATCTCCGGATATGACGGTGGTACAGGTGCTGCACCAAGCAGTTCCATCCACAACGCAGGTCTTCCGTGGGAACTGGGTCTGGCAGAGACACATCAGACACTGATTATGAACGGACTGCGCAATAAAGTAAGAATTGAGACAGACGGAAAGCTGATGAGTGGTAAAGACGTAGCCATCGCAGCATGTCTTGGTGCGGAAGAGTTTGGTTTTGCAACCGCTCCGCTCGTAACCATGGGCTGTGTCATGATGCGTGTATGTAATCTGGATACCTGTCCGGCAGGTATTGCAACCCAGAATCCGGAGCTTCGTAAGCGTTTCGCTGGAAAACCGGAGTATGTTGAGAACTTCATGCGCTTTATCGCAGAGGAACTGCGGGAGTACATGGCAAAACTTGGTGTCCGCACAGTGGATGAACTCGTCGGCCGAAGCGATTTCTTAAAGGTTCGCGGAGATCTGTCCGGGCGTGAAGCAAAGCTTGACCTGAGCAATATCTTAAATAATCCGTTTGCAGGAACAAAGCAGAAGGTTATTTTTGATGCGAAGCAGGTATATGATTTTGAACTGGATAAGACAAAAGATATCACGGAGTTCTTAAAACAGTTAAAGCCGGCACTTGATAAGAAGCAGAAGCGTATGATCGATACCGAAGTAACAAACGTAAACCGTTCGCTTGGAACAATCTTCGGATCAGAGATTACAAAGAAGTACGACGATACACTCGATGAGGATACGTTCATTATTAAATGCAGCGGAGCCGGCGGACAGAGTTTTGGTGCCTTTATTCCAAAAGGACTGACACTCGAACTGGTGGGAGATTCCAACGATTATTTCGGAAAGGGACTTTCCGGCGGAAAGCTGATCGTTTATCCACCGGCAGGAGTAAACTTCAAAAAGGATGAGAACATCATTATCGGTAATGTAGCACTGTACGGTGCGACAAGCGGTAAGGCATTCATCAATGGTGTGGCAGGAGAACGTTTCTGTGTCAGAAATTCCGGAGCTACTGCTGTTGTTGAGGGTGTCGGCGATCATGGATGTGAGTATATGACGGGCGGTCGTGTCGTTATCCTTGGAAAAACCGGAAAGAACTTTGCCGCAGGTATGAGCGGTGGTATCGCTTATGTACTGGATGAGGACAACGATCTGTACATGCGTACCAACAAGTCCATGGTATTCAGTGAGGAAGTCACCAATAAATATGACGTATTAGAGCTCAAAGAAATGATCAAAGAACATGTTACCCTGACCAATTCGGAAAAAGGTAAGGAAATTCTCGATCACTTCAGTGAGTATCTGCCGAAGTTTAAGAAAGTCATCCCATATGATTATAACCGTATGCAGATGGCAATCGTTCAGATGGAAGAAAAAGGTCTGAATGCAGAGCAGGCACAGATTGAGGCATTTTATGCCAGCACGAGAGCATAAGGAGGGAAGAAACAATGGGAAAGCCAACAGGATTTATGGAATACGACAGATGTGAGGCGCGTTCGGTGGAACCAAAGGAACGAATCAAAAATTTTGATGAATTCCACATCTTCCTTTCCAAAGAAAAACAAAGAGAGCAGGCAGCGCGCTGTATGGATTGCGGTGTCCCGTTCTGTCAGTCGGGTATGACAGTTGCCGGAATGACTTCCGGCTGCCCGCTGCACAATCTGGTACCGGAGTGGAACGATCTGCTCTATACCGGAAACTATCAGCAGGCATATAACCGTCTGCACAAGACCAATAATTTCCCGGAGTTTACCTCCCGTGTATGTCCGGCTCTGTGTGAGAAGGCATGTACCTGTGGGCATTGGGGAAATCCGGTGTCTGTACGGGACAATGAGCATGGAATCATTGAGACGGCATACAAAGAGGGCTATGCCGGACCACACATTCCAAAAGTCCGTACCGGAAAGAAAGTTGCCATCATCGGTTCCGGTCCTTCCGGACTGGCAGCAGCAGATCAGCTGAACCAGAGAGGACATGAGGTTACGGTATTTGAGAGAGATGACCGTGTCGGCGGACTTCTGATGTATGGTATTCCGAATATGAAGCTCGAAAAGCAGATCATTGACCGTAAGATCAATGTCATGAAAGAAGAGGGCGTGAAGTTTATCACAGGCTGTAATGTCGGTGTGGATGTCAAGAGTGCAGAGCTGTTAAAAGAGTATGACAGAGTCATCCTCTGCTGTGGAGCAAAGCATGCGCGTGATATCAAGGCAGCAGGTCGTGATGCAGAAGGAATCTATTTTGCAGTCGATTATCTGTCACGCAACACAAAGAGCCTTTTGGATTCCAATTTTAAGGACAACAAATTTATTTCCGCAAAGGGAAAAAATGTTGTGATCATCGGCGGCGGTGATACCGGAAATGACTGTGTGGGAACGGCTATCCGTCAGGGTGCAAAGTCTGTAACCCAGCTGGAGATGATGCCATGTCCACCGGCAGAGCGGGCAGCAAATAACCCATGGCCGGAGTGGCCGAAGGTGTTAAAGACCGACTATGGCCAGGAAGAAGCGATTGCATGTTTCGGTACAGATCCACGAATCTATCAGACAACCGTAAAGGAATTCCATAAGGATAAGAACGGCAAGTTGAATGGTCTGACAATCGTCAGACTTGAGAGCAAGGTGGATGAGAAGACCGGACGCAGAAATATGGTGGAAGTTTCCGGTTCCGAGAAGAAGATTCCGGCAGAACTTGTACTGATCGCTGCAGGATTCCTTGGAACAGAGGAATACATTGCAAAGGCATTCGGTGTAGAGCTGAACCAGAGAACAAATGTAGCTACAGAGCCTGGAACATATGCAACAAATGTAAAGAACGTATTTGTTGCGGGAGATATGCACAGAGGACAGTCACTGGTTGTCTGGGCAATTCGTGAGGGCCGCGAGGTGGCACATGACGTGGATACAAGTCTGATGGGATATTCTTATCTGTCCGTACAGTAAAACAGAGAGATATGGTTGGTGTAAGACCATATGATTTTTGGGAGTCATCTGAAACAGATGGCTCCTTTTTTACCTCTTGTGGGCTTTTTTTGACCTGTCAGTGAGAAGCGGTTTACAGAGTTTCTTTTTTTCGATATGATAATTTCTGTAAAAAGGAGTCAGGTATGAAAATAAAAATGGAAATTGATGAAAATCTGCAGGAAGAGGAGATTATCGTGCGCTGCCGGGAATTAAGTGATGATGTGGTGGCAATGCAGAGAAGGATTGCGGAGGCTGTTCATGCAGGCATGCGGCTGACAGTTACACGCGGAGATCTGGAGTATTTTCTTCCTCTCAATGAAATTTTATTTTTTGAGACGGCAGATTCGGTTGTGGCGGTTCACACGGCCACACAGATTTACGAAACACATTTGCGGTTATATGAGCTGGAAAAAATGCTTCCGGGCAGTTTCCTGCGGGTATCCAAATCCTGCATTATGAATACAGGGATGATTCGTTCGGTCCGCAAAAATATTACGGGTGCCAGTGAAGTGGAATTTACGGATTCTGTGAAAAAAGCATATGTATCACGCAGTTATTTTAAAGTCCTGACGGACAAATTGGAAGAAAAGAGGTTAAAAAAATGAAAAAGAGAAATATTTTCTGGGCAGTTATTCTTATTTTTATCGCAGTATATCTGGTGGCGAGCAAAATGCATATGATACCTGCGATTCCGTTCTTTAAAATCTTATTTACCGTGATCTTTGTGTATACGGCTGTTTATGGATTTGTGCGGCTGCATTTCTTTGAAGGAATGTTGTCGGTTGGATTGCTGGGCTGTATGTACGATAAAGTGCTTGGCATTCAGGCAATTACTCCGTGGACACTTCTTCTGGCAGCGTGTCTGGTCGGTCTGGCACTGGATCTGCTTTTCAGAAATTTAAAAAAACAAAAAGATAATACTTATTTTGGACACAGCAATGCAGGCGGACATGTGGAGAATGGACAGGATGGTGAGTATGTACATGTGGAAAATTCTTTTGGAGCGTTGAGTAAATATGTAAATTCTGACTGTTTTCGGGAGGCAAAAATTTCGAACAGTTTTGGAGAGTGTAACGTATTTTTCAATAATACGGCATTAAAAGGAGCGAATGCAATTATCCGTACGGATAATTCTTTCGGCAGTACAAACATTTATCTTCCGTCAACCTGGCGTGTGGAATTCAGACAGAATACCGCATTTGGCAATGTGGAATGTAAAGGTCAGGGCAGCAGTGATCCGGATGCTCCGTGTGTGGAACTGCAGATCTCAAGCAGTTTTGGACAAACTTGTATAATTTTTGGATAATTCTGCTTGATATTATGTACATTTCGATGTAAAATTGTAGATAAATAGTATACTATACATAGGAGGAAACGTATGCGTAAGAATTACTTTCAAAATGTGAAAATTGCGGATAAGCTGAAAATGGTTATGAAAGCAATTTTTGCAGTTTTACTGGTGAACAATATTCTGTTTGCAATTTTAATGCTTGTATTTGGACATCCGGTATGGATTATCATTCCTGTCATTGCAGTAGTTGGTATGCCATTGCTTTCCAAAAGGATCATTCAGGAACTGACAGAAAATATTCTTGAACCGTTAGACCAGATAGAAAAGGCCGCAGATGACATGGCACACGGAAATCTCGAAATTGATATTTCTTATCAGGGGGAAGACGAACTTGGAAAGCTTGCAGAAAGTTTCCGCAATACATCCTTTTATTTAAGGGGGGTTGTGGACGATATCAATCAGCTCCTTACAGAGTTTGCAAAAGGAAACTTTGATGCGAGATCCCATGATATTGAAGCCTATCAGGGAAATTTCGGTGAAATTTTAAAGAAACTGGAAGCGACAGAAAATAATCTGAGCCAGACGATCAAAAATGTACAGGAATCTTCCGATCAGGTATCTGCAGGAGCTGATCAGCTGGCACAGAGTGCACAGGGATTGGCAGAGGGTGCCACCGATCAGGCAGCGGCAGTACAGCAGCTGACATCTTCGGTTGCCGAGGTTGCTACACATATCGAAGAAAATACAAAGTCTACAGACAATGTACATGACCAGGCAAAGCAGGTTGCAATCAAAGCAGACAGCGGAAGTGCAAAGATGAAAGAACTGGTCGAAGCCATGCAGCATATTTCAGAGACCACCAATGATATCCAGGTTGTCATCGGAAAGATTGAAAGCATTGCCAGCCAGACAAACCTGTTGTCTTTAAATGCATCCATTGAGGCTGCGCGTGCCGGTGAAGCAGGAAAAGGATTTGCGGTTGTTGCAGAACAGATTAAAAACCTTGCGGAAGAGAGTGCTTCTTCGGCAGAAGAAACCCGTGTCATGCTGACGAACAGTTTGAATCAGGTGAGTGTCGGAAGCTCTGTTGCAGATGAGACTTCCCAGTTTATGTCGGAAATGATCGAACAGCTGGATGCGGTTGTCATGGAGGTGGCTAAGATCCGTCAGATTTCTGATAAGCAGGCAGAATCGGTAAAGCAGATTTCCGATGCTGTTGAGCAGGTAAACGGGGTTGTGCAGTCTAATTCTGCTACTTCGGAAGAAGTATCTGCAACCAGTGAAGAACTTTCTGCATCTGCTGAAAGTCTGGATGAGATGGTATCTGATTTTGTTCTTCGTAAATAAGATACGAACAGGTGACTGGCACATTGTACAGATGAGGTGATTTTATGCCGTCGATCATGGTGTATACGGAAGAAACATTTTATTATACAGACGGAATCCGTGTTGTTGCGCGGGAAGAATATATGCGGCCGGATGTTACGGAACTGAGTTTCTACAAGAAAGAAGGTTTCTGGTTTGGATTTGAAGCTCCGTATTCTATTTATACCATGCAGGGAATCCGGGCATTGATTGAGTTGAAACTCAGACAATACGATTGTACACCGGAATTTCGCTATACGCGTAAGAAAATTGAATATAGTTACAGTGAAAAAAAGATTCTCGATTCCGTGATTTTTTATATCACGAAATCCGATCAGCCGGGAGTTTTGTCTGTGATGGAGGAAATTAATCATTCCACTCATCTGTGTTTCTGGAACATGAAAGTGCCATACCATGATTTTGGGGAAATCCGTAAACATACCGATGCGGTATTTTACGGAATGTTTCAACAAAAAGCGCAATAGTTCTTGACTTTTTCGGCAAAAGTTCTATAATACATTCTCGGTAATAGAGGATGTGTCGAATGAATAAAGAGAGAGATTATTTTTTTGATAATTTGAAAGCGGTATTGATATTCTTAGTCGTGCTGGGGCATTTTTTGCTTCCTATCCACGGAGAAAGTGTTCTTGTGGTGGTAAAGCGCCTGATCTATGTATTTCATATGCCGCTTTTTGTATTTGTGTCAGGTTATTTTGCAAAGAAAATATATAAAAACGGGCAGTATAATTTTAAAAAAATATTGTATCTGATCAAGGCATACATCATATTTGTTATTGCAATTCAGATAGTATATGCACTGTGTGGATTCCGGGATTTCTCAGAGATTAATTTTTTCTCGCAGAGTGGGGCACCGTGGTATCTGTTTGCCATGATTGTGTGGTATCTTACCATTCCTGTCATCCGGAAGTACAAAGAGATACCGGTATTAATCGTGACGGTTGCGCTGGCCCTGATCGCCGGATATTTCAAAAATATCGGCGATTTTTTGTGCATGTCCCGTATTCTGGTATTTGGTCCGTTCTTTTATCTGGGATATTATATGGAACAACCGGTGCTTGAACGGGCATTGCGACCGGTTTACCGGAGAGTTGTTGTACCGGCTGCTGTGGCAATCTGTGCGGGAATTCTGGCGTTTGGCTCCAAGTTAAAAGATGAGCTTGGCATGGTCTATGAAAACCTTTCCTATTATGAACTGGATGATGTGTGGGAAGGACCGTTTGTTCGTCTGGCACTGATGATTGCCGCGTTTCTGATTTCGTGGGCGATTATGTTTTTTGTGCCGCGTGGGAAAACCTGTCTGTCAGTGATTGGACAGAATACGATGCCGGTATATATGCTGCACCGGATCCTGCGGGATATCCTGATGTTTGCGGGAATCTATGACTATCTCGGAGACTGGGGATGGTTTGCGCTGTTTGTTCTGATTTGTCTGAGTATCTGCGTGATTTACCTGCTTGTTAATCCAAAGGTGGTAAATCAGGTAAATAAGATTCTGACACTGTACACTCCGCAGCTGTGGGGCAGAATACACCGGAATCAGGTGGTATAAAGGAATCACAGATTTATTTTTCCTCCTATATTTTTTAAGCTTGGGGCTGAAAAGATATAGGGGGATTTTTTTTGAAAAAGTTTGTAACGAAAGATACCCGTGCATCGTCTAACTGATGAATACAAAGGAGGTGAAAATGTGTGAAAACACCGGATACAAATTACATTGAGAAGCTGTACCGTGCCTATTATATGGATGTGTATTCCTATCTGATGACGCTGGTAAAGGATGCACATGAGGCTGAAGAATTGACGCAGGAGACGTTTTTCCGGGCAATGCGGTCAAAAGCATCCTATCAGGGAAAATCAGGGGAACGTACATGGCTGTGTGCTATTGCAAAGAATCTGTGTATGGATCATTTCCGGAGACAGAAGAAAAAGAAACCCGAAAATGTGCCAAAAGAGGTCGATGCAGGAATTTTTGTGGAGCGTGATGTGACAGATCGGATGCAGAGTTTAGAGATCCACCAGGCACTGCATAAGCTTTCGGAACCTTATAAAGAGGTGTTTTCGCTGCGGGTGTTCGGGGAACTTTCTTTCCGCGAAATCGGGCAGATCTTCGGGAAGACGGAAAACTGGGCGCGCGTAACCTATCATCGGGGAAAACTGAAATTACAGGAGACTTTAGAAAAGGAGTGGGAAAATGAAATATAACTGTAAAGTGATACAGGATCTTCTGCCATTGTACACGGATGGAATCTGCAGTGATGTGAGTGCACAGATGGTAGAAGAACATTTAAAAGAATGTGCATCCTGTGAAAAAATTGCAAAAGAGTTACAGGATGACAGCGTGGAAAAAACACTCGAAAAAGAGTGTGACCATGTGGTGTTATCCCATGAGAAAAAAGTAAGCAAAAAGATGGTTACGGCGGGGAGTATTACAGCGGCAGTCCTTTTGATCCCGGTCATTGTCTGTCTGATCTGTAATCTTGCCATCGGGCATGCGCTTGACTGGTTTTTTATTGTGCTGACAGCACTGCTTGTTGTGGCATCGGTCACGCTCGTACCAATGCTTGTTGTAGAAAAAAAGGCGATGTATACGGTGCTTGCATTTACCGGTACACTTGTGCTTCTGTTGTTTACCTGCTGTTTCTATACACACGGAAACTGGTTTTTCGTTGCGTCAGCCGCGGTTGTTTTCGGGCTGTCGGTATGTTTTGCACCGGTTGTCGTCCATGGACTTTTGCCAGACAGCAGATGGAAAAGAAAACGTGCATGGATTGTGGTTGCGTGGGACAGTCTCTGGCTGTATCTGCTTTTAGCAGTGTGTGGCTGGTTTGTCCATGGAGATGTAACCTACTGGCGTGTGGCACTTGGCATTTCGACTTACAGCATGCTTCTGGTCTGGGGATGGACAGCGGTACTTTGCAGCAGGAATTGTAACCGCTGGAATAAAGCAGGGCTTCTTGTTATGCTGACGGGTGTGTGGACCGGATTTGTGACAGATGTGGTAAACTTCCTGCTGCGTGATACGGAAAACGGAATGCGCTATCTGGATCTGGCAAAAGGATTTCCACTGGATGATCCTGCTGTTTTTAATGCAAATATGTATTTTATGATGATCGCGGCTTCGGTTTTCGTGGGCGTGATTTGTCTGTGCATCGGTCACGGAAGGGGAAAAAGTGAAAAAACGGATTAGATGTTGTGTTTTAATTTTGATTTTTAGTGTACTTGCTTTGCAGCAGACTGTGGTATCCGCGGCAGAACAAACCCTTCCGTCTGGAATTTCGTTTGATGAGATCGAGTCAAAGATGCAGGCGTTTGAAAAAAAGCATGCAGATACAACGGCAGGGCTTGCCGTCTCAGTTTTTACCAGTAAAGAAGATGTGACGCAGTATGCTGGCTATACAGATATGGAAAAGAAGATAAAGACGGATGAAACGTCTGTGTTTGAGTGGGGATCAACCACGAAACTTTTGGTGTTTTTGAGTGTGATGCAGCAGCTGGAACAAAATAACCTGAATCTGGATACGGATATCCGTACATATCTGCCGAAAGATTTTTTAAAAAACCTGACGTTTGCAGAACCGGTGACGATGACAGAACTTATGAACCATACGGCAGGTTTTCAGGAAGAGTATGTCGGGTTGTATGAAAAAGGAATTACGGCGTATCCGTCCTTAAAAGAAGCACTTTATGAACATGAGCCAAAACAGGTATATAAACCGGGCACGGTGACGGCATATTCTAACTGGGGTGTGGCACTTGCAGCATATATTGTTGAGTGTGTCAGTGGGCAGGAGTTTTCTTCCTATGTAAGAGAACATATTTTTACCCCACTGGGGATGAATCATACGGCAGTTTCTGTGGATCTGTCGGACTGCCCGTGGGTGCAAAAGCAGTGGAAAAAATTGCAATGTTATACGGCAGATGGAGAGAAGATCAAAGACTGTAAAACGCCGCTTCTGCTTTATCCGGCAGGCCGTGCGGTTTCAACACTTGCCGATTTCCGGACATTTGCAAAAGCCATTCTGACAAAAGATGAGGCGCTTTTATCGGAAAAGACATGGGAGCTTTTGTTTACACCGACCGACTATTTTGGAACGACAACGGTGCCGAAAAATGCGCATGGATTCTGGATGATTTCCTACGGGGTACCGGTCTACGGGCATGGAGGAAATACCATGGGCTGTTCAGCAAATCTGCTGCTGGATCAAAAGGACGGTGTGGGATTTGTCGTGATGACAAATCAGGCATATGAGGAAGTTTACAACGAGCAGATGCCAACGCTTGTTTTTGGAACCTATGACCGCAAAGCCTATACAAAAGAAAAAACAATTCCATCGGGAATTTACCGCACGGCGCGGACGAACGTAAAAGGACCGTTTAAATGGATGAGCCTTACCTATAAGATCCGGGAAGTGGATGATGACCAGTTGTGGATCGCATCGGATACGGCTGGTGTTGCAAAAATTTGTTATGCATATGGGGATGATATCCGTATTCCAACGGCAGAGTTTGTGTTTGAGATTGGTTTGGTGCTGCTGTGGGGGCTTGCATTATTATTTGCAATGGGATCGCTTCTCGTGCAGGGAATTGCCGCATGCATGCGGAAAATAAAAAAGAAGACGGCTCGTCTGCCATTTCGCAACTGGGGAATTGTTGCAAACGGAATGCAGCTTCTGGTATTGGTCTGTTTTATCGGAACGGTGTATGGCGTTTCCACGTATCAGAAATGGGAAACCTATGCGTGGCTGTTTGCTGTGATCGGGCTGCTTGCGTTTTTTATGGCAGCTCTTGCGGTATATGGAATGGTTAAAAGAAAAAACCATTCATGGACAGGGAAGAAACGGTGGTTTTATGGAAATCTGTTCTTTCTTTTGGTAACGGTTTTAAATATCGGTTACTGGAATCTGTATCAGTTCTGGAACTGAAATTCGTATTTGACAATTCCCAAAAATGATTATATAGTGGCAGAAAAGAACTTTTATTTTCACAGAGAAAATACACTGAGGGAGGAATAGAATAATGTACGAATTTACGCAGGATTGTCTGACGGGCATCGGTCAGATCGATGAAGAGCACCGCAAACTGTTTTCATTGATCAATGAAGCGGCAGAACTGCCGAAGGAAGCCCGTACACCGCAGACGGTAAAAAATATACTGGCGCATTTAAGTGATTACGCCGCAAACCATTTTGCACACGAAGAAGCCTATATGCAGGCGCAGAACGATCCGGAACTGCCGCTGCAGAAAAAAGAGCATCAGGCATTTGCAGATCACGTAAAGCTCCTGGAAAAGCAGCCACTCACCGGGGAGAATGCATCGGCGATGCTCGAGGAGATCCTGACCTATCTGGTACACTGGCTGTACCGGCATATTTTAAGCAGTGATATGATGATTGGGAAAATGCAGAAAGAAGATCCGTTTGTGTTTACTGCGAAATATTATACGGGAATTGAACTGGTAGACAGGGAACACCGGAAGCTGTTTGAGATTATCGGCGAAGTGAATGCACTGATCCATAACGACCTGCTTCATGACAAATACGATGAAATTGTACGTCTGCTGGATGAACTCCGGGAATATACCAAGTTTCATTTTGAAGATGAAGAGGCCTATATGCAGAAAATCAATAGCCCGATGCTGGAAGCGCAAAAGAGAGCGCATCAGGCATTTGTGGACAAGCTGATGAGTATCGATCTGGATAAGCTAGAAGAGATCGATGACAACCAACAGGAATATTTACATGAGTTGATCGAGTTCCTTGGGGGATGGCTGATCAATCATATCTTAAAGATGGATACGCAGATTGCAAAAACAGAGCAGTAATTTATTATGTGCGGTGAAAGGATTACTTTCACCGCATTTTTAATATGTCAATTTTGTATAAAACCCATATGGAAAATACGTTATCCTTTTTAAAAATTTTCTTTATAATAAAAGATAGTAGAGATTGAGAAAAGGAAGTGTTTTTATGGCAACAATATTTCCAAGAGAACAGAAAGCAAAAATGCTTTTTGAAAAGATCAAAGAGAATCCGCAGGCATGTGAGCGCCTGATGGAAACATTTTATGATGCGCTCGGCGTGGGCGATGATTATGAGGGCAACGGTCTTACCGCGGAGCAGTTTGCAACAGCGCTGTTTCGTTCCTATGAGGAAAAGGATCTGACGGCATTTCTGATGGCAATCTGCCAGAACAGTATGTTTGATCTGTTGCGGAATTCTTTTTTAGCTCCGTTTCGTTTTAATGCCAATGGGCAGACCAATCCCTATATTCTGACGGATGATAACGGAACATTGATTCCGGATACCAAATTTTATGTCAGTGATAAGAATTATGAACAGTTTTGCAAAGTATTCAAAAAGAACGAACAGGTGAAAATGTATCTGGCATATGGATTTCGAAAGCGTCATTGCTATGACCGGGAAACAATGGAGGCACAGGAGATCCGGATGGGAGAACATATTGGCGTGTTACTTGTCTATGAGATGCCGGATACCGTAAAGATGCAGGAAACAGAAGCACAGGCATATGCAGCAATCTGGGATATTCTGATGGATCTGCAGAAATCCCTGCCACGTTCCGTTGTTTATTACGGGCAGGATACCGTAGAAAGTAAGGGCAAACATTATGATACACTTGGCGTATTTTTGCCAATGTATCATTTTCACAAATCACTGGAGAAAAATATTGATGCAGCCAATAAAATTGTATTGATGCATTAAGAAAGAGGACGATGATTTATGCAAACCACTGCAATACCGAAAAATCATATGGATATCCCATGGCATGAGTACAGCGGGCACGGGAATTGTCCAATCACGGAGGCAGATCTGACCGAAAAAGCTTCGATCGTCGGCCGTGTGGGTCTGATGCTTTTATCCTGTGGAACGGGAGCCTGGAGGGTCCGCAGTTCCATGAATATAATTTCACAAAATCTTGGAATTACGTGTACGACAGATATCGGTCTGATGTCGATTGAATATACCTGTTTTGATGGGCAAAAGGGGTTCTCCCAGTCACTTTGCCTGACCAATACCGGAGTCAATACGTCAAAACTGAACCGGCTGGAGCGCTTTATCAGCGAATTTTCTGCCGTCGGAAAAACGATGACGGGCGAACAGCTCCATGATCATTTAGATGAAATTGACCGGATTCATGGACTCTATTCCCCAGTGGCTTTGGGATTGGCTGCGGCACTGGCATGTGGTGCATTTACATTTTTGCTTGGCGGAGGACCTGTGGAAATGCTGTTTGCTTTTTGCGGGGCAGGACTTGGAAATTTTGTCCGCTGCAAACTGACAAAGCATCATCTGACACTGTTTCTTGGAATTGTTGCATCTGTTGCCTCGGCATGTGTTACCTATACCATCCTGCTTCGGATTGCAGAGCAGATTGCCGGGGTTTCGTTGCAGCATGAGGCGGGATATATCTGTTCCATGCTTTTTATCATTCCGGGATTTCCGTTTATTACAAGCGGGATTGATCTTGCCAAGCTGGATATGCGTTCCGGGCTGGAGAGGCTGACCTATGCGATCATTATTATTGTTGTCGCGACTATCACGGCATGGCTTATGGCGCTGCTTTTACATCTGCATCCGGTGGATTTTCCAGCGCTTTCCATGTCCATTCCCATGCATATTATACTGCGTCTGGTCTTTAGCTTCTGTGGTGTGTTCGGATTTTCGATTATGTTTAACAGTCCGTGGAAACTGGCGGCAACGGCAGCGCTGATTGGAGCAGTGGCCAACACCCTCAGGCTGGAACTGGTGGATCTTGATTCATTTCCTCCGGCTGCGGCTGCTTTTGTGGGGGCACTTTTGGCAGGAATCCTTGCATCATTGATTAAAAACCAGGCGGGGTATCCAAGGATTTCACTCACGGTTCCGTCGATTGTTATTATGGTGCCGGGACTGTATCTGTACCGGGCAATTTACAATCTGGGGGCGATGTCTTTGAATACCTCTGCATCCTGGTTTGCTTCTGCAATTTTAATTATTGTGGCACTGCCGCTTGGTCTGATCTTTGCAAGAATTCTGACTGACCGGACATTCCGTTATTGTACATAAAAAAAGATAGCTGTTTCCTTACGGCTCCACAAAGTTCGGAAAGTATTTTAGAAAAGACTTGCAAAAACAGACCAATTGAAGTAAGATAAGATACACAAAACAGGATGTCTGGAAAAGACTATAGATTTTACGGTTTCTGATTCAAACCGCTGATCTATAGTCTTTTTTTGCGGAACATCCGGCAGAAAAGAGGAGTTCGTATGAATCAGGAGTACATGAAAACAAGAAAAATCCTGCCGCTGGTGCTTTCCATGTCACTTCCCATGGTCATATCCATGGCAGTGAATGCATTGTATAATATTGTGGACAGTTATTTTGTGGCAAAGATCAGTGAAGATGCGATGACGGCGCTTGCCCTCGTGTTTCCGGTGCAGAATCTGGTCAATGCCATTGCCATCGGATTTGCGATCGGAATCAATGCAAGGGTCGCCTTTTATCTGGGAGCAAAAGAGGAGAAACTGGCGGATGAGTCGGCATCTGTGGGGCTTTTGTTAAATTTGATCCACGGTCTGGTGTTGGCGCTGCTTTGTTCTGCCATTATGCCGTCGTTTCTTCGGATGTTTACAGGCGATACACAGGTGATCGCGCTGGCGTGCACGTATTCCATGCGGGTATTTGCGTTTGCACCGATCATTGGTCTGGGGCTTGCATATGAAAAGATCTTTCAGGCGGTCGGGCGGATGAAGGTGTCGATGATCTGTATGATGCTCGGATGTGTGACCAATATTATTTTAGATCCGGTTATGATCTTTGGTCTGGGATCGGTACCAAAGCTTGGAATTGCGGGTGCGGCTTATGCCACGGGAATCGGTCAGTGTGTGACGCTGATGGGATATCTGCTGTTTTATTTTGTACGTCCGATGCATGTAAAGGTCAACGTCGCAAATATGAAAACAACTGGAAGCGTAATGAAAAACATTTATACCATCGGAATTCCGGCAACTTTAAATCTTGCGCTTCCTTCCATTCAGGTGTCCGCATTAAATGCAATCCTTGCGCCGTTTCCGGGAAGTTATATTCTGGTGCTGGGCGTTTATTATAAACTGCAGACATTTATTTATCTGACGGCAAACGGAATTGTGCAGGGAATCCGGCCGCTCGTTGGATATAATTATGGAGCGGGAGAATATGACCGGGTGAAAAAGATTACGCGCACCTCCATGGGATTGATCGCACTGGTTATGGTTATGGGAATGGCAATTTCCTGTGCAATTCCGCAGCAGCTGATGGGATTGTTTACCACAAGCCGCACAACAATGGAAATCGGAGGTGCGGCTCTTAGAATCATCAGTTTTGGATTCGTGGTATCCTCGGTTTCCGTTACATTTTCCGGAGTCCTGGAGGGACTTGGAAAGGGCATGCCATCACTTTTGATTTCTCTTGCGCGCTATATCGTTGTGATGCTGCCGGTTTCTTTTGTGCTCAGCCGGTTGTTACAGGCATCGGGGGTGTGGTACGGATTTGCCGTTACTGAGTATATCGTAGCGGTTCTTTCCTATTATATATACAAATTCCATATGAGAGATATAAAAGGGTAACAAAATAAAAAAAGTGTGGTACAATAGTTAAGATATGGATAAGAGAGAAGGAATAAGGAGGAGTCGGTTATGCCATACTCAAACGCCACCAAACAGGCATTTGCAGATGCTCTTCGAAAACTGTTGGAACAGAAACCTTTTGCGAAGATCAGTGTATCACACATTTGTGAAGAATGCGGAATGAACCGCAAAAGTTTTTATTATCATTTTAAAGATAAATATGATCTGGTCAACTGGATTTTTGACACTGAAATTACAAAGATTTTTTCAGAAGAAGAATGGAAAAATGCCGGCTTTACATGGGATATACTGGAAAAAATCTGTGAGTATTTTTATAAACACCGGACATTCTATTCGAAAGTACTGCAGATTGAGGGGCAGAACTCTTTTACAGAACATTTCCGGGATATTTTAGTCCCTGTCAACCGTAAATTTCTTGCGATGGTAGAGGAAGAGGAAAAAGGAGAGCACGAGGAATTTTATATTCATTTCTTTTCGGATGCATTCCTGGCAGCGCTGGTGAGATGGCTTGAGGACAGGGAATGTGTGTCCCCGCAGGAATTCAGTGCACTGTTGCGTTCGAGTGTGGAAATGATTGCAAAGTATGTGCTGCAGAGTCAGAAATAAGGGCAGAAGTATTCTGTAATCTGGCAAAATTCGACAAATTTTACCCACATTTGTTGATTTGTCCACTTGAATTTAAGAAAAGAAAAGATATAATACTTTTCAGATTACACAAAAACATTTCTGTCATGTTATGGCGGCAGAATGAAAGGAAGTTGAGATTATGAATAAAATGTCATTACAGAAGAGTATTCAGAACTTTGGAATCAAGCAGGCCTTAAAGTATATGGAGAAAGATCCGGAGGAGAATATTCCGAAACTGATGGATATGGTTGACAAATTTGCACCGGACGGATGGTATGAGGCACAGAGAAATATGATCCGCAAGGTGATTCAGGAGAGAGGAAACTGGTATCAGTTAATTCTTCGTATTTACCAGCTGGATCCGGAAGTACGTAAAGCATTCTTCCAGAATTTCATTTTCAATGCAAGTTTAAAAGGCAGCGCATTGCAGGAGCAGCTTGCAGAAGAGAACAACTGTAACATTCCGTGGGCAATTCTGTTAGACCCTACTTCAGCATGTAATTTACGTTGTACCGGATGCTGGGCAGCAGAGTATGGTCACCAGCTGAATCTGGATCTGGATACGATTGATTCTATCGTACGTCAGGGTAAGGAGCTCGGCACCTATATGTATATTTATACAGGTGGAGAACCTCTGGTACGCAAGAAGGATCTGATCAAAATCTGTGAGATGCATCCGGATTGTGAGTTCCTTTCTTTCACAAACGGTACTTTGATCGATGAAGAGTTCTGCCAGGAGATGCTTCGTGTCAAGAACTTTGTTCCGGCAATCAGTCTGGAGGGATTTGAGACAGCAAACGATGGACGAAGAGGAGAAGGTGTATTTGATAAAGTACAGCATGCCATGCATCTTTTAAAGAGCCATGGACTTCCATTTGGTATTTCCACCTGCTATACCAGAAAGAATTTAGACGATGTAACGAGTGAGAAATTCTTTGATATGCTGGTAGAGAGCGGCGCATTATTTGTATGGTTCTTCCATTATATGCCGGTTGGAAACGGTGCGGCAGTTGATCTTTTACCGACACCGGAACAGAGAGAGGAAATTTTCCACCGTATCCGTAAGTTCCGTCAGACAAAGGCAATCTTCAGCATGGATTTCCAGAATGACGCACAGTTTGTCGGCGGATGTATCGCCGGTGGACGAAGATACTTACATATCAATGCCAAGGGTGATGTGGAGCCATGCGTATTTATTCATTACTCCAATACAAATATTCATGACTGCAGTCTGTTAGATGCCTTAAAGAGTCCATTATTCCAGGCATACCATGACAACCAGCCATTTAATGACAATATGCTTCGTCCGTGTCCGATGCTTGAGAACCCGGATAAGCTTGGAGAGATGGTAAAAGAGTCAAAGGCAGTAAATACCGATTATCAGTCACCGGAGACACCGGAACATCTGAAAGAAAAGGCTGCTCCTTATGCCGAGAACTGGACACCTACAGCAGAAAAGCTCTGGAACGAAGAAAAAGAAAAGATCGAGGCAAATAAAAAGAAAAACGCTTAATGATAAAATTTATCAATAAGCGTTTGGAATAAAAAGCAAAAAAGAGGCACATTCCCCTTGTTTATCGCAAAAACAGGCAGTGGAATGCGCTTTTTTTGTACGAAATTGTATAATAAAAAATACTTGCAATATTGCATATCGGAGCATAAAATATTTTCTTAAACAGGAAACTAAAAAATGAAAATAAGTACTAAGGAGGAAACAGCGATGTTAAAGTGTTTCAAAAATTTTGATGCAAAGAAAACCGGACTTTTTGCAGCAGGTGTACTGTTCGGTACAGCAGGAATCAAGATTCTTTCCAGCAAGGATGCAAAGAAACTTTATACAAATTGTACAGCAGCCGTACTCCGTGCAAAGGAAGTTGTTTTAAAGACCGCTACAAAGGTACAGGAGAATGCAGAGGATATCTATGCAGAGGCTAAGCAGATCAACGAAGACCGTGCAGCAAAAGAAGAGGAAGTATTTGACGGTGAGGAAGTAACCGAAGAGACAACTGCCGAAGAGACAGAAACTACCGAAGAGACAGCAGAGGCATAAAAACGCATGAAAGAGATGTTACGCAATAAGTAACATCTCTTTTATCGAAAGCAGGTTAAAGATATGAAATTTCAAATCAGACATGAGATAAGAGGAAGAATGAGAATTCACGTGATCCAGAGCCGTATGTCATTTGCACAGGCAGATACATTACAGTATTATCTGGAACAGTGTGAATCTGTGATTTCCGCAAAAATTCAAAATCGTACCGAAGATGTGACCATTTGTTATGAGGGAAGCAAAGATGCAATCCTTGAAGTGTTAAAGGCATTTTCGTATGAAAAGACGGATGTTCCGGATACATATATTAAAAATTCCGGAAGAGAAATGAATCAGCATTACTGGGATCAGCTGGTGGAGCAGACGTTCTGGCATTTCGGTAACAAACTGTTTCTGCCGTTTTCCGTTCGTGCAGTAATCACAACGGTGAAATCCGTGAAGTATATCTGGAAAGGGCTTCAGACTCTGTTTCAGGGTAAGATCGAGGTTCCGGTACTGGATGCAACTGCCATTGGTGTTTCCATTATCCGTGGTGATTTTGCGACCGCAGGATCTGTGATGTATCTGCTTGGTATCGGAGAGACGCTGGAAGAATGGACACATAAGAAATCCGTGGGAGATCTGGCACGCAGTATGTCACTCAACATCAGCAGGGTATGGATGATGTGTGATGGACAGGAAATACTCGTTTCCGCAGACAACGTGCAGTCCGGAGATGAAGTGCGCATTCATATGGGAAATGTGATCCCGTTTGACGGAACGGTAACGGATGGAGAGGCAATGGTAAATCAGGCATCTTTAACCGGAGAATCGGTTCCGGTCCGCAAAGTACCGGATGGCGTGGTATATGCCGGAACTGTTGTCGAGGAAGGCGAGATTACGATCCGCGTCAGAGAAGTAAACGGATCAAGCAAGTATGAAAAGATCATGGCGATGATCGAGGAATCAGAGAAACTGAAATCCTCACTGGAAGGAAAAGCCGAACATTTAGCAGATAAACTGGTGCCATATACCTTCCTGGGAACAGGGCTTGTATGGCTGTTTACCAGAAATGTGACAAAGGCAGTTTCTGTACTTATGGTAGATTTCTCCTGTGCACTGAAACTTGCAATGCCATTGTCCGTGCTCTCTGCAATCCGGGAAGCAAGTACCTATAACATTACCGTAAAGGGAGGCAAGTATCTGGAAGCTATGGCGGAAGCGGATACCATCGTCTTTGATAAGACCGGTACACTGACCAAGGCACAGCCGACAGTGGCAAAGATTGTTTCCTTCAATGATCAGTCCGAGGATGAACTGCTTCGTATTGCTGCCTGTTTAGAGGAACATTTTCCACATTCCATGGCAAAGGCTGTGGTACGTGAGGCAGTAAACCGGAATCTGGTACATGAGGAACTTCACTCAAAGGTAGAGTACATTGTCGCACACGGTATTTCTTCCAAGATCGGGGAGAAACATATTGTGATCGGAAGCTATCATTTCGTATTTGAGGATGAGAATGCTACAATTCCGGAGGGAAAGAAAGAGATATTTGAGCAGCTTCCGGAGCAGTATTCCCACCTGTATATGGCGATTGACGGAGTGCTTGTGGCAGTTATCTGCATCGAAGATCCACTTCGTCCGGAAGCAGTTGAGGTTATTGCAAAGTTAAAGAAACTCGGAATCTCCAAGGTTGTTATGATGACCGGAGACAGTGACCGCGTGGCATCTGCGATTGCGAAAAAAGTCGGTGTGGATGAGTATCATTCCGAGGTATTGCCGGAAGATAAAGCAAGCTTTGTTGAGGCAGAAAAGAATGCCGGAAGAAAGGTGATCATGGTCGGTGACGGTATCAATGATTCTCCGGCATTGTCTGCAGCGGATGTCGGCATTGCCATCAGTGATGGCGCAGAGATTGCACGTGAGATTGCAGATGTGACGGTGGGTGCAGATGATCTCCATGAGCTTGTTACTTTAAAGAAGATCAGTAATGGGCTGATGGAGCGGATTCACAGAAATTACCGTCTGATTGTAGGCATTAACACCTCATTGATCGTTCTTGGCGTGGCAGGGGCATTTCCACCAACCACATCGGCATTGCTTCACAACACGTCCACACTTCTGATCAGCTTAAAGAGCATGAACAATCTGCTCGATGAAAAGGAAGAAGTAACAGAAGAAAATGTAGCAGAAGCATTTGCATAATGGAAACAAAACTGTCTGATTCTCATAAAATAAAAAGAATGAGAATAAGGCAGGAACAAAATGAAAGAATTATATCCTGGGGATCAGGGAATCTGGGTACAATATCTGCAGCTGGCATTGCAGCGTGCAGGACAGCAGGTGATGCTGGATGGAATTTTTGGACCAAAGACCTGTGCAGCCGTGGAAAAAGTAATGGGCAGCAGCGGAAAGTGTGCGGTAAAAGAAGCACAGTGGAACCGTCTACTGCCCTTTTTACGTGGGTATATCACACACGAGGTAAAAGCAGGAGATACCTTTTTCTCCATTGCGAAAATGTATGATACAACGATGGAGCGAGTGATGCATGCAAATCCCGGAACGGATGCCGGAGCATTACAGATTGGAAGTACGGTTGTTGTACCACTCAGTTTTCCGTTGGTTTCCGGAGAAGTTCCATACACTTCCCTGCTTACCGGGTGGATCATTGAGGGCTTGCAGGCACGTTATCCCTATCTGCAGGTGGGAACGATCGGAAGAAGTGTTATGGGAACACCCCTGTGGTCGCTGCAGTTGGGAAATGGTCCGGTAGAGGTGGGGTACAATGCTTCCTTTCATGCAAATGAGAGTATTACCACACCGGTACTTTTAAAGTTTGTGGAGCGGCTGTTAGAGGCATATGCAGACGAACATATGTATGAAGAACTGTACCCGGAGCGGCTGTTTGAAGAGTATTCCCTGTATCTTGTACCATTGGTTAATCCGGATGGTGTGGATCTGGTAAATGGGCTTTTGACGGAAGGATTTTATTATCGCCGTGCGGTCCGCATTGCGTCCGGATTCCCGGATATTCCGTTTCCGGACGGATGGAAGGCAAATATCCAGGGAGTTGATCTGAATCTGCAGTTTCCGGCAGGATGGGATATGGCAAAGAAAATAAAATTTGAACAGGGGTATAACCGTCCGGCACCGAGGGATTACGTGGGACAGACACCGCTCAGCGTCCCAGAGAGTATTGCCATGTTTGATTTTACGAGAAACCATGATTTTTCCCTGATTCTTGCATATCACACACAGGGAGAAGTGATTTATTGGAAGTATCTGGATGAGGAACCGGAAGGCGCCCACCGCATTGCGGAATATTTTGCAAAAGTGAGCGGTTACCGGATCGAGGAAACACCGGCGGCGTCCGGGTATGCCGGATACAAAGACTGGTTTATCAATTTTTATGACCGTCCGGGATATACCATCGAGGCGGGGCTGGGAGAAAATCCGCTGCCGATGGAGCAGTTTTCGAAAATTTATAAAGACAATGTGGGAATCCTGCTTGGAGGAATGACGGAACTTGAATAAAAAATGAGGATTACCTCTGGTAATCCTCGTAAATTTTTTTGATGTGATTGTAGATTTTACTTCCAATGGTAGTATCAAACGTTTTGACCAGTGCGTTGTTTAATGCAAGTTTATTCTCGGATTCCTCCACCGCTTTATAGATGGATGTGTATTTGCCGGCCGGAAGTTTTTCGTCTTTTAATTCTGTTCGTATTTTTTTGCGGATTGCTTCCGGAAGTTTTTTCTTTTCCGGCTTCTTTTTTTCCACAATTTCTTTTGTCTCTTTTACCTCTTTCGTCTCTTTTTTTGATTCTTTGGGAACGTGATCCGATTTTTTCTTCTTTTTCTTTGTGGAGGTTCCCTTTTTTAAAGAAACATCCTTTGGGGTGGAAGGGGAAGCAATGCTTGGCTGGCGGAAGGCTTCGATGTTTCTTCCGCGCCAGAAATCGACAATACTGTCAAACCCGGTATCCTGGCTGATGATGTAAACCGGACCTTTTTCCCCTTTCCCGATCAGGAATCCAAGATAGGTGGCCAGCTGGAAATCCAGATAATTTTTAGCTACCTTGTGTGTTTCAATATATTCGATCACCGCTTTGGACGCCATCATTTCTACATGTGTTTCAAAAGGGATGGACTTGATGCTGTCTCCGTAAAAAATGACAACACGGTCAGATGCAGAGAGTTTTTGGATGTCTGTTACACCATCGTTGTGTACATTTTCATAGTCTACAAGATAAATGCCCATAGGTATTGTTCCTCTTTTCCTTAAGATGTATCCATTATACGTCAAATTCGAAGGGATGGCAAGAAGGGGGATAGGGTTAAGAAAGGGTAAAGGATAGAGGAGCAGGCTGGAAAACGAATTCTTTATGCTGAATGATTGGTTGACGGAAGTGTGGTGAAATGTTATAATTATTAAATAACAAGTTTGATATTGTTGGATAATTTTCACAAAATCGAACGGCTTTACGGGAAGGAGAATAAAGTTATGAAGAACATGAAGGTAAGAACCAAGCTGAATCTGATTCTGGTTCTGGTCATTTTACTTGTGGCTCTCGGGAGTGTTGTTTCCGTCAAAAACATGGAAGATGTGAAAGACAAAGCACTGGAAACGATGGATGCATCGTCCCGCCAGAGTTATGATGATTCGATCAAAGAGCAGGTGGGGGTGGTCATCTCCCTTTTGACAGAGATAAACGAGGAATATAAGGCAGGAACGTATACCCTCGATGAAGCAAAACAGATTGCGGCAGAGGAAGTGCGTCAGATGCGTTACGGAGAGGCTGGTTACTTCTGGATTGACCAGTCAGATGGTACAAATGTGGTTCTGCTTGGCAGTGATACCGAGGGGACGAACCGTATGGATACCAAGGATGCAAAAGGATACCAGATGGTGAAAGAAATCATACGTGTAGCAGTGGAAGACGGTGGAGGATACACAGATTATGTATTCCCGAAAGAAGGAGAGACAAAACCTTCCCCGAAGCGTTCCTACAGTGAGTACTTTGAACCGTTTGACTGGGTGGTCGGTACCGGAAATTATACGGATTATATTGATACTGCCATTGCAAAGCAGGACAAGGTATTTTCCAGCTATGCCATGCAAAAGGCAATCGCCCTGATCGCGGTATGTATTGTGATGCTTGTGGTTGTTGCAGTACTTGTTTTTATGATCGCACAGGATATTACAAAGTCGTTAAAGAAAGTTGTCGCAGAGATTGAAGTGATTGCAGGCGGTAATTTTGCCCGCAAGATGCAGACGAATATGATGAAACGGAAAGATGATTTCGGACAGCTGGCAGGAACACTCGAGACGATGCGGGAATCGGTATGCGGATTGCTTGCACAGGTAAAGGCAGAGGCAGCAAATATTGATGCCGTTGTGGAATCGATGGATACCAATATATCAAATCTGAATGGAGAAATTGAGGATGTATCTGCGACAACTGAGCAGCTTGCTGCAAGTACGGAAGAAACTGCGGCATCGGCAGAGCAGATTAACAGTATGACCCAGCAGATTGACGGTGCAGCAAAAGAGATTGCGGTACGTGCACAGGATGGGGCTACGGAAGCAGAAGAAATCCATAAGCGTGCAGCACAGACGAAGGAAACAACGGTGGAGAACCGGCGGAAAATCCAAACGATGCTGGAAGAAATCCGGGGAAGGCTGGAACAGGCACTTAAAGAGGCAAAGGTTGTGGAACAGATCGGTGTGCTTGCAGATTCTATCCTTGCGATTACCGGACAGACCAATCTGCTTGCTCTGAATGCATCCATTGAGGCAGCACGCGCGGGCGAGGCAGGAAAGGGATTTGCAGTTGTTGCAGAGGAAATCCGGGTACTGGCAGAACAGTCCAAAGATGCCGTGGCAAATATTCAGGCTGTGACGGAAAACGTGGATAATGCAGTAGGAAATCTGGCAAAGGATTCCAACCATCTGCTGGATTTTGTAGATACGGATATTGTGAAGAGTTTCGACGATTTTGAGAAAATGGCAGACGATTATAACATGGATGCCTCTAAAATTAACGATCTGGTATCGGATTTCAGTGCGACTTCCGAAGAACTGGTAGCATCTATTTCCAATATTACAGAGGCGATTGACGGAATTACCTCCGCATCCAATGACAGTGCTGCAGGTACAACAAATATTGCACAAAAAACCGTTTCGATTGCAGGCGGATCGGCAGAAGTCATGAAAGGGGTTAAGACAGCGGAAGCTTCCGCAGAAGAACTCCGCAGGAATGTAAGCAACTTTGTGATCGAAGAATAAGAAAATAAGAAATATAAAAGGGAATTTTATAAAGGGGAAAGTGGTTCATGGACTGCTTTCCCTTTTTATCTGTTCACAAAATGAACACAGAGTTTACATTTTTTACACACGCAAAAGCGATACACTGTTTCCGTAAAGGGCATTTTGTTGTCCAAAAAAGAAAAGGAGCATTTCGCTGTGATTGAGATCAATAATCTTGTAAAAAAATACGGGGATCATACGGCTGTCGATCATCTGTCACTCGTTGTGGAACCGGGGAAAATTTATGGTTTTCTGGGGCCGAACGGGGCCGGCAAATCAACAACGATGAATATGATTACCGGATATCTCGGCGCGACAGGCGGAGAGATTAAAATTAACGGACATGACATTTTAAAGGAGCCGGAGGAAGCAAAGAAATGTATCGGTTATCTGCCGGAACTTCCGCCACTGTACATGGATATGACGGTAAAGGAGTATCTGGATTTTGTGGCAGATTTAAAACAGCTGGAAAAAAGTCTGCGTAAACGATATGTGGAAGAGGCAATGGAAACAACCGGTACGACAGAAGTGGCAGGGCGTATGATCCGCAATCTGTCCAAGGGATACCGGCAGCGTGTCGGGTTTGCACAGGCGATCCTGGGGTATCCGGAGATCATTATACTCGATGAGCCTACGGTCGGACTGGACCCGAAACAGATCATAGAGATCCGTGAACTGATCCGGCATCTGGGAGAAAAACATACGGTGATCTTAAGTTCCCATATTTTGCCGGAAATTTCTGCCGTGTGTGATCATGTGTTTATTATTTCCAAAGGAAAGCTTGTAGCGAGCGACTCTACGGAGAATCTGGTAAATCTGATGTCGGGTGCACAGGAAATTGAACTGACGGTGCGGACCGGTGCCGGGGAAGCAGCCGGATACTTACAGGGAGAAGAAAACATTGCAAGGGTTGAGCAGGCGGATCATGATAAAATCCGTATTTATGCAAAGAAAGGTGCCGATGTGCGGGAAGAAGTCTTCCGGCAGATGGCAGAGCATAACGTTTTGGTGTTGGAGATGAAGACCGTGACGAAATCTCTTGAAGATGTATTCCTTGAGATTACCCAGGAAGGAGGTGCACAGTAATGTTTGCTGTGTTAAAAAGAGAATTCCGGTCGTATTTCCAGAATGTGATCGGCTGGCTGTTTGTGGCCGCCCTTATGGCACTGTTCGGACTGTATTTTTATGTGTATAATCTCCGGCAGGGATATCCGTATCTGTATTATACGTTAAGTGCCATTACGATTATTTTTATGATTGCGGTACCGATCCTTACGATGCGCAGTTTTGCAGAGGACCGGAAAAATAAAACGGATCAGCTGATGCTGACAGCACCGGTACCGGTGGCAAAGGTTGTGCTCGGAAAATATCTGGCAATGCTTGCGGTGTTTACCGTGGATATTGCAGTTTTCTGTGTGACACCGCTCATTTTACGGGCGTTTGGAACAATTCCCATGGGCGAGAGCTATATTGCCATACTGGCGTTCTGGTTATATGGAGCAGCTTCCATTGCGGTAGGTATGTTTATTTCCGCATTGACAGAAAGCCAGGTGATTGCGGCAGTTCTGACGTTTGTGGTACTGTTTATCAGTTATATGATGCAGAGTCTGACAGGACTTATTTCATCGGATGGAAACTGGCTGACAAAGATTTTAAACTGTCTGGATCTGTATGCACCGTTTGAAAAATTCCAGGGGGGCTGTCTGGACATTACGGCAATCCTCTATTATGTAACGGTTATTGTATTATTTAATTTCTTTACCGTGCAGGCCATTCAGAAACGGCGTTGGAGCATCAGCAAAAAGACATTTTCGCTCAGCGTTTTTTCAAGCAGTTTTATTGTCGTAGTTTTCGCTCTTGCCGTGGTTGCCAACCTGGCAGTCGATGCACTGCCGACGAGAATTACCTCGGTGGACTGTTCGTATTCTAAATTGTATTCCATTACAAAGGATACGAAAAAGACCATGAAAAAACTGAAAAGTCATGTGACCATCTATGTTCTGGCAGCGGAAAAAAGCAAGGACGCACAGATTGATTCCATGCTGGAGCGTTACAAAGATCTGTCCGGGCATATCAGGGTAAAATACGTCAATCCGAAGAGTAAACCTTATTTTTATAAGGACTATACGGACAATGCACCGACCAGCAACAGTCTGATCGTTGTCAGTGACAAGCGTTCGAAAGTGATAGATTATTATGATATCTATGATTATCAGTCAAACATGGATTATTCCACATATTCCTACAACAACGAACTGAAGGGATTCGATGCGGAAGGACAGATTACAAGTGCCATCCAGTATGTAACGATGGATGCGAACCAGCTCCCTGTCGTATACCAGATCACCGGACATGATGAGGCTACAATCGGAAGTGCATTTTCGGATGTCATCAGCAAATCCAATATGACATTGTCTTCCGTGGAACTGTTAAATGAAGAAAGTGTTCCGAAGGATGCGGCAGCGATTATTATCAATGCACCGCAGAAAGATTTTAATAAAAATGATGCACAGAAAGTAATTGATTATCTGCAAAAAGGCGGAAAAGCGATTATCGTGGGAATGTATTCCGAGACCGAGATGCCGAATTTTGCATCGATTCTGGATACTTACGGAGTAAGCTTTACCACAGGGCCGATCGCGGATAATGATGCACAGCATTATTACAATATGGGAGGTCCGCTGTATCTGCTGCCAAATGTAAACAGCAGTTCGTATACCGGAAGTCTTTCCGGCGGATATGTATATCTTCCGATTTCTCTGGGAATCAATTATCCGCAGAACAGCACGACGGATGACACGGAGAGTACAGAGGAGAGTAAGACAACGTATACTTCTTTACTGGATACTTCCGATGATGCGGTTGCAAAGAACAATCCAAACAGTATGCAGGATTATGGATACGAAGACGGAGACGACAAGGGATCGTTTAGTGTCGGACTGGCGGTAGAAGATAAAGTCGATGATGATCACACAACGCAGCTTGTGGTATTCGCAAGCCCGTATGTATTCAGCGATGAGGCAAGTCAGATGACGACAAACAATGCATCACTGTTTTCCGGTGTGATCGGAAATATGATCACAGATACCCAGTCGGCCGGCAGCGTAATTCCGGAAAAAGAGTACACGCTCAGTAATCTGACAGTAAATGCATTACATGCGGCACTTCTGGGACTGCTGGTTACCATGATTCTTCCAATCCTGTTACTGGCCGGAGGAATTGTAATCTTTATGGTAAGGAGAAAGAAATAAAGAATGAAAAAGCAGAAAATACAGATGCTTGTGGTGGTCATTCTTCTGGTGATCTGCGTTGTTGCTTATATTTTTATCAGCAAAAACGCAGGGAAACTGGATTCCACAGAGAATGACGGACCAAATGCATCCATGGGAAATGTGACAGAAAGTGTTTTGGAGACGGAGACTGAGACAGAATCTGTCTTAGCTACAGAAACAACAGAAAAATAATTATTTCTTGTGCGTAAGTTTGTATAGGAACGTATAAGCCCAGATCAGTACCGGGATCACGAAGGTGGCAAAGATAGAAGCTTTGAACATTTTCATGGTTCCGGTATTGTCTGTGATGGCGCATACCAGTGTACTTAAGTATAGTACAACCAGTAAAATGATGCCGATGATGGCAAGAATCTGTTTTCCTTTTTTCATATGAACAACCTCCTTGGCTAAATATGCTATTTGCAGGAAACCTGTAAACCGTAACTTTATGATACGGGAAATGGCAGGTTTCGTCAAGAAAGGGCTTGGAAAATGGCGGACATTTTGTTATAATAAACATACATGCATCAAGGCATGTAAATTCGTAAGTGATAAAGGTGGTATAAAAATGGCTATATTGCAGGATTGGCAGAAAATTGCCTACAATGAGAACGCAAGTCAGGGGGAACTTCAGAAATTCTGGCAGAGATATTTCCTGTTAGAGAAGGGCGTGTATGAGAAATTATTGACAAACCCGGATGAAAAAGTAGAAGGAACGGTAAAAGAACTTGCTGATAAGTATGGACTTACCATTCTGGAGATGGCTGGTTTCTTAGACGGAATCAATGACAGTCTGGTAAACGACAATCCAATCGAAACAATGGATGAGAATACCAGGGTAAATCTTGTTTTCGATAAGGAAAAGCTGTACAAGAACATGGTAGATGCCAAGGCTGACTGGCTTTACAATCTTCCGATGTGGGATGACATTTTTGATAAAGAGACAAAGCACAGACTGTATATGGAACAGAAAAAATCCGGTACGGTTATCGTCGGCAAAAAGGTTGGACGTAATGATCCGTGTCCATGCGGCAGTGGAAAGAAATACAAATTCTGCTGTGGAAAGAATAAATAATTTTCAAATTTTGAAATACAAATTCCCGGTATCAGAAAAACTGATACCGGGCTTTTTTAAAAAGAAGAACAGGAACAGAATAAGACCATGTGGTTTGGTACATACTGATGTGGCAGCGATGATTTAACACAAGGAGGTATGTAAGATGACAAAACTGGATTGTAATGTGGTAAACTGTTCTTATAATGCAGACAACTGCTGCAGACGAACGGATATTCAGGTGGAAGGGACACAGGCAAAAACTTCTTCCGAAACCTGTTGTGGAAGTTTTGCACCGAAAGGATGTGGATGTCAGTCCTGTCATACAACAGATGTCAAAAAAGATACAACCGTCAGCTGTGAAGCGTGTGAGTGCAAATTCAACGAGGATCATGCCTGTCATGCAGGACACATTGGTATTTCCGGTGGACATGCAGACAGCAGCAGGGAGACAGAGTGCGGCAGTTTTGTATGTAGCTGCTGACAGGGGCATATGGGCGGCAGACTGCCGCCCTGCCAGTGAAAGGAGAAAAGGAATGGAACAACTAACGGATTACAGTATTAATTTTCCGCATTTACATATTTATCTGCACCATGTCGGAAAAAATATCATGATCGGAAATTTTTCGGTGGCATATTATGGAATTGTGATTGCAATCGGAATGTTAGCAGGACTTGGAATCGCCTGCTGGATGGCAAAACGGACCGGCCAGAAAACGGATACTTATTTTGACCTGGCACTCGTTGCCATTATCTGTTCTGTCATTGGGGCGCGGGTTTATTATGTGATATTCCGTTGGGATCTATACAAGGACGATCTGCTGAGTGTGTTCAATCTGCGGCAGGGAGGTCTGGCGATTTACGGAGGCGTGATTGCGGCAATCATTACCGTGTTTGTGTTTTCCCGGGTACGGAAACTGTCCATGGGTCTGCTTTGCGATACCGCGGGACTTGGTCTGGTCTTAGGACAGGTCATCGGCCGGTGGGGAAATTTCTTTAACAGGGAGGCATTTGGCGGTTATACGGACGGGCTGTTTGCCATGCAGCTGCCGCTTTCTGCCGTCCGATCCTCGGATGTGACGGACAGCCTGCTGCAGCATGTGGTGGAAGTAAATGGTATCTCTTATATCCAGGTACATCCCACGTTTCTCTATGAATCCTTGTGGAATCTGATTCTTTTGATCCTTCTGATCCTGTTTACTAAACACAAGCGGTTTGATGGGGAAGTCTTTTTACTGTATCTGGCAGGGTATGGGATTGGAAGGTTCTGGATAGAATCCCTGCGGACGGACCAGCTGCTGCTCCCGGTCATCGGTTATCCGGTGTCCATGGCACTTGCAGCGCTTCTTGTGATCGTATCGGTTTCCTGGATCATCATCTGGCATATCCGTCGGCACAAAAAAACAGCATAAAATACATCTGGATGGGAAAATCCTCCACACGTGGAAACGTGTGGAGGATTTTTTTTGGAAAAAATACGGCAATCGTCTATCCATTTTCAAGAAAGACCGGGAAAAACCCTTGATTTCAGGGTGGTTTTAGGGTATTATGGTTACATAGTGGTGGAAAGTGGAGTAAAAAATCCATTTTGTGGTACAAAGTGGTGAGAAAACAGAAGTTCAGAAAATGAGGAAGGGGAGGTGAGTCTGCCATGTTTATGGGCGAATACAATCATTCGGTTGATGCAAAAGGCAGACTGATCGTACCTTCCAAGTTCCGGGAACAACTTGGCAATGAATTTGTTGTGACAAAGGGACTGGATGGCTGTCTGTTTGTTTATTCCCAGGAAGAATGGAAACGGATTGAGGAGAGTCTTCGTGAAAAACCACTGACTTCAAAAGATGCAAGAAAGTTTATGCGATTCTTTTTTGCAGGAGCTGCAAACTGCGAAGTGGACAAGCAGGGAAGAATTTTACTTCCGGCGAATCTGAGGGAATACGCAGGAATCGATAAAGAAGTTGTTTCCGTCGGTGTATTCAGCCGTGTGGAGATCTGGAGCAAAGAACGGTATCTGGAAAACAACGATTTTGACGATATGGATGAGATCGCAGAGCATATGGCAGAGTTGGGAATTGGAATCTAAATATGGAGTTTAAACATTATTCCGTTCTTTTGAACGAGACAATTGAACAATTACATATTCGCCCGGATGGCATTTATGTGGATGGAACGCTTGGGGGAGGCGGACATTCACTGGAAATATGCAGACATCTGACAACCGGAAGACTCATCGGAATCGACCAGGATGCAGATGCCATTGCCGCTGCCACAGAGAGACTGAAAGATTATGCAGACAGGGTTACCATCATAAGAAGCAATTATGCACAGATGGCAGACGTGTTGAAGAATCTCGGAATCGAAAAAGTGGATGGAATCATTCTCGATCTGGGAGTTTCTTCTTTCCAGCTGGATACACCGGAACGCGGTTTTACCTACCGGAGTGAGGATGCACCGCTGGATATGCGGATGGACAAGCGTCAGCGCCTGACCGCAAGGGACATTGTGAACGATTACAGTGAAGCGGAACTGTTCCGCATAATTCGTGATTATGGAGAGGATCGGTTCGCAAAGAATATTGCAAAGCATATTGTACAGGCGCGGAAAGAAAAACCGATTGAAACGACCGGGGAACTCAACGCAATCATCCGTGGAGCCATCCCGATGAAAGTACAGGTGACCGGAGGACATCCTTCCAAGCGGACGTATCAGGCAATCCGCATTGAGCTGAATCATGAACTTGATGTACTTCGCGATACGTTAGATACCATGATTGATTTGCTGGATGATGGGGGAAGAATCTGTATTATCACATTTCATTCACTGGAAGACCGTATTGTAAAATCCAACTTCAAAAAGAACGAAAATCCGTGTACATGCCCGAGCAATTTTCCGGTCTGTGTATGTGGAAAGAAATCCAAAGGACGTGTGGTGACAAGAAAGCCCGTTCTGCCTTCGGAGAAGGAACTCGAAGAGAACAGCAGATCAAAGAGTGCAAAATTACGCGTGTTTGAGCGTGTGGAAGATGGAATGGAAAGCAGGGAAGCGTTATGAGCAGTAAAAACTATTATGTAAACGGGAATACCGTGAGAGAACTGGATACACCGGTTCGACACAATCAGAGAACACGCAAAGAAATCGAAGAGGCAAGACGCCGCAAAAACCGTAGAAATGCAGCGAGAAGGAATCGCCAGAGAGCGATGGAGATGAGCCGCGGTTATGTGGTATTTCTTACGGCATGTGTAGTGATCACTGCACTGACTGCCGTTTTGTTTGTACAAATGCAGTCGCAGATGACGACACGAATGAAAAATGTGGCAAATCTGGAGAGTCAGCTGGCAGATCTTCGCGCGGACAATGATGCACGTTATAAAAATCTTACAACTTCAACAGACCTTGAACATATCAAAAAAGTGGCAATGAAAAAGCTTGGCATGAAATATCCAACGGAAAAACAGGTGGTATATTATACCGTGGAAAACAGCAATTTCATGGATCAGTATGAGGATATTCCATCCAAATAACAGGAGTCAGATGTGAGAAGAAAGAGAAGAAGACCGGCACAGAAATTTAACCGGAAGATGCGGACAAAACTGATGGTATTGTTTTCCCTTATTCTGGCTGTTTTGTGTGGACTGGTCGGCAGATTGACTTATATTGAACACACGAAAGGGGAAACCTATCAGAAAAAAGTACTTTCCATGCAGTCCTATGACAGTAAAACGATTCCGTACCAGAGGGGAGAAATCATCGACCGTTCTGGTACGGTTCTTGCTACCAGTGTGGCAGTCTATAATGTGATTTTAGACTGTACCGTTGTCAATGACAAAGAAGAGTATGTTGATCCGACCGTGGAAGCACTGGTGAAATGTTTCCCGGAATTGGATGAAACGGAGATCCGCAGAATTATAAAAGAGAAAAAGGATAAACGCTATATTGTACTTGCCAAGAAAGTACCATATGACGAAGTACAGCCTTTTGTGGAACTGCAGGATGCCGTAGACAAAAAGGGAAACAAAGTGAACCCGGATATCAAGGGTGTCTGGTTTGAAAAAGAATATCAGAGGAATTATCCGTTTGGATCTTTAGCCTCTTCCGTGATTGGTTTTACTTCTTCCGGGAATGTCGGCACAACCGGACTGGAGAATTATTACAACAGTACATTAAACGGAATCAATGGGCGGGAGTACGGTTATCTGGACTCGGACAGCGATTTTGAAAAGACCGTTATTGATGCACAGGACGGGGATACGCTGGTGACATCCATCGACGCAAATATCCAGTCCATCGTTGAAGAAAAAATCAAAGACTGGAATGAAAAATACCGGGACAACTATTATAAAGGAACCGGAAGTATCAATACGGCAGCGATTGTCATGAATCCAAACAATGGAGAAATCCTTGCCATGGCAGATTATCCGAATGTGGATCTGAATAACCCGAGGGATCTGGGAAAATGGTACACCAAAAAACAGATCAAGCGCATGTCTGAGGATGACAAAATGGATGCACTCAATGAGATATGGCAGAATTTTTGTGTATCCTCAACGTATGAGCCGGGATCTGTACAGAAACCTTTTACGGTTGCGTGTGGACTTGAAACCGGAACAATCAAAGATAAAATGACATTTGACTGTGATGGGTACGAGGATTTTAATGGACAGAAGGTGCGCTGCGTGGCGCGCTACGGACATGGAATAGAAACCGTCCGGAAGACACTTATGGATTCCTGTAATGATGCCATCATGCAGATGTCATACAAAATCGGAAAGAATCATTTTACAGAGTACCAGTCCATCTATGGATTTGGACAGAAAACGGGAATTGATCTGCCGGGAGAGGCAAATACCGCATCTTTGATGTATCAGGTGGAAGATATGAAACCGATCGATCTGGCAACCAATGCATTCGGACAGAACTATAACTGTACGATGGTCCAGATGGTGAGTGGATTTGCGTCACTGATCAATGGCGGAACTTATTATCAGCCGCATCTGGTAACCAAAATCACGGATTCGACAGGAAATACGATTTCCACGGTGGAACCGAAAGCTGTGAAACAGACCATTTCCCAGAGTACCAGCGATAAAATCCGGGATTATCTGCAGAGTGTCGTAAAGGAAGGTACGGGAAATACGGCAAAAGTGGATGGATATTCTATGGGCGGTAAAACAGGAACCGCACAGAAGTTTCCGCGTGGAAACGGAAAATATCTTGTTTCATTTATGGGATTTGCCCCATACGACAATCCGCAGGTACTGATCTATGTGGTTGTGAATGAACCAAATGTGGCAGACCAGCCGCACAGTGTGTTTGCGCAGAACATTGCGCGTGAGATCTTAGAAGAAGTTCTTCCGTATATGAATATTTATCCGGATGAAAAGAAGACCGGTGTAAACAAGGGCTATGATGTTACCGGGTCAAAAGACAGCTCACAGTATACCGGAAAGCATAACGGAACCAAGTCCAGAAATGAAAAGAAAAAGAAGAACTAAAGACAGAGAGTTCTTAGAAAGGCTCTGCAGTGCATATGCTTTAAGAAAAGGATCGTGGTGCTTTTCATGGAGTGGAATAAAACCTATCACCGCAGAAAAATATGTATCATATTCTTTTCTGTTGTTCTGATGTCGATGGTTTTGTGCGGGCGTCTGGTCTATCTTATGCTTTTTGAGGGAAAATATTATGAGACGCAGGCAAAAGATCTGCAGCAGAGAGAAAGAAAAATAAAAGCCGCCAGAGGCAAAATTCTGGATCGAAATGGTGTAGTACTGGCAGATAACAAATCAGTCTGCACCATTTCTGTCATACATAACCAGATAAAGGAACCGGAAGCGGTCATTGCCATGCTCGTAAAGGAGCTTGGAATTCCGGAAGAAAAGGTCCGTAAGCGGGTAGAAAAATATTCGTCTCTCGAGAAGATCAAAAGTAATGTCGATAAGGAAACCGGAAACCGGATTCTTGCCTATGGCTATGCAGGGGTGAAAGTGGATGAAGATTATAAACGGAATTATCCATACGATACGCTTGCCTCAAAAGTGCTGGGGTTTACCGGCGGGGATAACCAGGGAATTATCGGACTGGAAAGTGTGTACGACAAATATCTGGAGGGAACCGATGGTCTGATTCTGACGACAACGGATGCCCGTGGTGTGGAAGTTGACAATATCGGAGAGGAACGCAAAGAACCTGTTGCCGGAAATAATCTGCGCACATCATTGGATGCAAATATTCAGATGTTTGCCATGCAGGCGGCAAATAAAGCATATATTCAGAAAGAAGCGGATTCTGTCAGTATTATTGTGATGAATCCTTCCGACGGAGCCGTCATGGCAATGGTGGATTATCCGGAATTTCATCTGAATGAGCCGTTTCAGCTGATTGAGGAGTATAAGGAGTATGAGGGTACCCAAAAGGAGCAGGAATACTGTAACCGGATGTGGCGAAACCAGTGTATCAATGATACCTATGAGCCCGGATCAACATTTAAGGTGATCACCGCGGCAGCGGCACTGGAAGAAGGTGTGGTTTCTTTGGAAGATCGGTTTCACTGTCCGGGATACATTGTGGTGGAGGACCGCAGAATCCGCTGTCACAAAACGACCGGGCATGGAGCGGAAAGCTTTGTGGAAGGAATCGAAAATTCCTGCAATCCCGTGTTTATCAATGTGGGACTTCGGATCGGTGCCGATCACTTTTATGACTATTTTGAGCAGTTCGGTCTGTTACATAAAACGGGGATTGACCTGCCGGGAGAGGCTTCGACCATCATGCACAAGCGGGAAAAGATCGGGCTGGTGGAGCTGGCAACCATCTCATTCGGACAGTCATTTCAGATTACACCGATCCAGCTGGCAACCACCGTTTCTTCTATTATTAATGGAGGAAACCGTGTGACCCCACATGTGGGAATGCAGGTGGAGAATGGAGACAAAAAAGTAATAAAAACGTTTGATTTTCCGGTGCAGGAGGGAATCTGCAGAGAGGAAACGTCGGAAAAAATGCGGTTTTTGCTGGAAAAAGTGGTGTCCGAGGGAGGCGGAAACAAAGCATATATTGAGGGGTATGAGATTGGCGGAAAAACAGCCACTTCACAGACCCTGCCCCGTTCCGCACACAAATACATCTCCTCATTTCTGGGGTTTGCGCCGGCAGATGATCCGAAAGTTCTGGTACTTGTGATCATAAGGAACCCTTCCGGCATTTATTATGGCGGTACCATTGCGGCTCCTGTGGCAAAGGAAATTTTCGAAAACATACTGCCTTACCTTGAATTGGAGCAGTAAATACCTTATAATCGTAATTATACGCAAAGATGGAGGTTGATCGTAATGAAACTTGAAGGAAAAAAGGTTCTGGTTGTGGGAGCCGGAAAGAGCGGCATTGCTGCGTCAGAACTGTTATTGGATAAAAAAATTGAAACTGTTCTCTATGATGGAAACAAAGATCTGGATGTAGAAAAGTTATATGAAAAGGCACCGAAACTGAAAGGAATGCCGGTGCTTTTGGGGGAGTTGACGGATGAGCAGCTGCGCGCATTTGATGTAGCAGTCTTAAGTCCGGGCGTCCCGACGGATCTGCCGGTCGTAGAGCGGATGCGTGCACAGAACGTCTGCATCTGGGGCGAGATTGAACTTGCATATTCCTTCGCAAAAGGCAGACTGATTGCAATCACCGGAACAAACGGAAAGACCACTACGACAGCATTGACCGGAGAAATCATGAAAAATTATTTCAAGGATGTGCGCGTGGTTGGAAATATCGGAATTCCGTATACTTCCGAGGCTGCCACAATGACGGATGAAACCGTAACCGTCGCAGAGATCAGCAGTTTCCAGCTGGAAACCATTCATGAGTTCCATCCACAAATATCCGCAATCTTAAATATTACGCCGGATCATCTGAACCGCCATCATACGATGGAGTGTTATATCCGGACCAAAGAGGCGATTACCACCAACCAGACAAACGATGAGGTGTGTGTACTCAATTATGAGGATGAGGTGCTTCGGGCATTCGGAGAGAGCGCACCGGTGCATGTGGTCTGGTTCAGCAGTGCAAGAAAACTTGCTGAAGGATTTTATCTCGACGGAGAGGAAATCTTTTATGCGCATGACGGAAACACCGAGAAGGTGATCAATGTCAATGATCTGAATCTGCTGGGACGACATAACTATGAAAATGTCATGGCCGCAACTGCCATGAGTGTGAATTTCGGAGTGCCGATGGAGAAAATCGTGGAGGTGCTGAAGCGTTTCCAGGCAGTAGAACACCGGATCGAGTATGTGACCGAAAAGAGAGGGGTCCGTTTTTACAACGATTCCAAGGGAACCAACCCGGATGCCGCCATTCAGGGAATCCGTGCGATGAACCGTCCAACGCTTCTGATCGGAGGCGGTTATGATAAGCAGTCCACATACGATGAGTGGATTGATGCATTTGACGGAAAAGTAAAAAAACTGGTGCTGATCGGACAGACAGCAGAGAAGATTGAAGTGTGTGCGCATAAGCATGGGTTTATGGATACCGTGCGCTGTGAGACCTTTGAGGAAGCGATCCGTTACTGCTATGACCATGCAGTATCCGGGGATGCGGTTCTGCTTTCACCGGCATGTGCCAGCTGGGGCATGTTCCCGAACTATGAGGAGCGTGGACGGATATTCAAAGAAATCGTTCGTGGATTAGAGGAGTAGTGAGTCGTGCCGAAACGGAGACGTGGGGAAAAGAAAACAACATATTTTGACTATAATCTGTTGTTTATCATTATTTTCCTATTGTGTTTTGGACTGGTGATGCTTTACAGTTCCAGTTCGTATACATCAGCAAATAAATATGGGGACAGTGCACATTATCTGAAACTGCAGGCGCGAAATATCGCAATCGGTCTTGTTTTTATGTTCTATTTTGCAAAGAAGGATTATCATGTGTGGAGAAAATTCGGAAGGCTGGCATACTGGGGAGCCCTGGGGTTTTGCCTTGTCGTTCTGGCAAAGGTACCGGGGCTGACGCGAAGCTCCCACGGACAGTCCCGCTGGATTCAGGTCGGACCGATCGGCTTTCAGCCATCGGAGCTTGCAAAGATTGCCATCATTATTTATCTGGCGATGCTGATCGAGCGTATTCCCAAGCAGCTGGATAAGGTTTCAAGCATGGCAAAAGTAGGAATCCGTCTGGTGCCGCTTGTTTTGTTTGTCGCGGTAAACAACCTGAGTACGGCGATTATCATTCTTGGGATTGCTGTCTGTATGCTGTTTGTGGCAAGTCCGAAGTACAAAGAGTTTTTTGTGGTTGCCGTGCTGGGGGTGCTGTTTATTTTCGCATTTATCAATATCGCGTCTTACCGGAGTGACCGTGTGGAGGCATGGAAACATCCGGAGACAGCGGGAGATAAGGGATATCAGACCATGCAGGCACTCTATGCAATCGGATCCGGCAAGCTGTTTGGAAAAGGACTCGGACAGAGCCTGCAGAAGCTGGGCAATGTGCCGGAGGCACAGAATGATATGATTTTTTCCATTATCTGTGAGGAACTCGGTCTTTTCGGAGCTGTCTGTGTCATTCTTCTGTTTGTCCTGATGCTCTGGCGGATGATGGTCATTGCCAATAATGCAAAGGATCTGTACGGGGCACTTCTGGTGACGGGCATTATGTCACATATTGCGATTCAGGTAGTTTTAAATATTGCGGTTGTTACCAATACGATTCCGAATACCGGTGTCATTCTGCCGTTTATCAGTTACGGAGGTACCTCGCTTGTATTCCTTATGGCAGAGATGGGGCTTGCGCTGAGCGTGTCGAAGGGCATCCGTCTGGATGCGATAGAGTAGGTTTGTCATGATTAAAGAAGAACGAAGAAAAAAGAAAAAAAGAAAAAATATCCTGCAGGGAATACTCGGAATCCTGATAGTGCTTGCGCTGGCAGTCCTGATTATTTTTACTGTTTTTAAAGTAAAAAATGTGGAGGTGGAGGGAAACAAACTCTACGATGCCAAAGTGATTGAAAAAGCAGTATTAAACGATGAGTATTCCTGGAATTCCCTGTATGTATTCCTGAAATATAAATTTGTCAATACCAGTGAAGTTCCGTTTGTGGACACGATGGAGATCAGCCTGAAAGATCCGCAGACGCTGCATATCAAAGTGTATGAGAAAGGAATCATGGGATATCTGTATCTCTCCTCGATCAATAAGAATGTCTATTTCGACAAAGACGGCATTGTGACAGAATTGTCTGACCGTGTGATTGAGGATACACCGCAGATCCTTGGGATTGACTGTAAAAAAGTAGTGCAGTATGAAAAGCTGCCGATCGGTTCAAAGCGGCTAAAGCAGCTTCTGACGCTGACGCAGGCTTTAAAACGAAATGATCCTGTCTCTTATACACATCTCCGAGCCCACGAGACTCCTGAGCAT
>ERZ1026884.156-NODE-156-length-48227-cov-19.139666_pt1 | contig 48227 bp, 42 predicted proteins | sample MGYA00380172_ERZ1026884 | MGnify/ENA primary metagenome ERZ1026884 (study PRJEB33269, sample SAMEA4719808) | human gut metagenome | biome: human-associated habitat; feature: organic feature; material: feces | place: Cameroon | collected 2013-10 ... | reverse complement strand
ACACAATGGTGTCGCGGCCCCGCTATTCTTGTTGTTAGGCTTGGAATTTGAGAGGCTTTTCAGTGCTCTCCTTTGTAACGACTCCCTTTTTGGACAGTTCTACACCTCGTTGACTTTTAGTTACGTCACTTATCTTTTGACATGAATTCAAAATTTGTGTTAGAGCAGAATCACGCCTAGTAATATCCGTATAAAATGCATAACCATTGTCTACCATCATTTTTGATGGTATCATACATGTACATTGAGTTATAGCCGTATCTAAGGTCTCTTCGCCCCTAATCACCTTATTTTTAAGATAATTGGTTAAATGGGCACAAGAAATTTTATGGCTATTATTACAAATACATTTAATTCCAAAAATAAGAGATACAGCAATGTTGATGTCTGGGAATATTCCTTCTCCTAATCTTACAATTTGTCTTATTGTAGTATTCTCAAAAAGGAATTCTCTGACTGGTTTATGCTCTTCGTTATATATAGAATCTGGTACTATAAAACCAAAGCATCCGTTGCTGTTCAGATTTCGAATGCAAAGTTCAATAAATAGGTCGTATATATCAAACTGCCCTTTAGCTGTTTTGAAGTCTACCGAAAGTTTTTTATAAGCATCCTTGTCTGCCCCCCAAGGCGGATTGCATACAATGAAGTCAATTCCGTTTGGAAAATATTTTTTCGAGAGTTCTGTCCAACCGTCAACGGATTTCATTTCTAGGCAAGGATAGAGCGCATCGCAATGTATAAACGAAGAAGTCATATTCTCTGCGGAAAATATTTCTTTTGACACATTGATAGCCTTTTGTTCAGTGTCAATACCAACATAGCCTGTATGCAAGCCTTTCCGTTTTGATTCAGAAAGAAAAGCATACAACAACGCACTTTCTCCTACAGCAGGATCTAACACAACGTATTCTTTATCCTTTTCATTTTTTTTTCATTGACAAGGTTTGTTTTGCTAGATATTCTGAAAGTGAAGAAGGTGTATAGAATGCACCAAGTGCCTTTTGCTTTTGTAAACTATATTGCATTTATCTATTTCTTTATTTCGCCACTAATCCCCGATTGTATGATGTCTGTAAGTTTTTTGTTCAGTTCCGTAGAAGCATCCAATGCTGCTACCACCCTGTTGTATTCTTCTCTGGACACATAGTCTGGGGTATCGGAGACACCGAGTATTTTGTCTAAAGCTGGATTTACAGTAATCGGGATTGGTGTTATTCCTTTTTCCCAATTTTGTACAGTTCTAAAGTGTACTCCCAATTCGTTTGCTAAAGCGGTTTGAGATAGCTTGACCTTTAACCTGGTTTCCCTTAGTGTTTCTTTATTCCATTGCATATTACACAAATTTTGTGTGCAAAAATACTAAATAACGCACAAGTACGAATAGAGTTTCTTAAGATTTATGAAAGTTTATCATATCAGGACACACTATATGTGCTTTGAGTTTTCCCTATTTGTTGTAAGCTTCTATTTTCCAAAATCGTAAAATTGCCGTTCGCATCCGCTTGATTTATGTTTAGCTATGCTTTTGGATTGTGGTTTACTGATTCTTTTGTTCCTTGTTTCTTTCTTATGTCCTATTGTAAGCAAAATACATACAGATAATCAATCACTTGCAATCTATCAGCAAGATTTCAAGAATAAGATTATGAAGAATGTAAGTGCATTTGTTTTATCGTGGTCTCGTGCAACCTTATCCTTTATTCTCTAATCTTATCAAGCTAACCTTTCGCCCCAGGCATCTTCTTATACACGAATCCTTCACCACCAGGGAAGTAAGCTTCGAATACAATGCTGAGGAACTGGGCTATGCTCTTACGCTTCTTGACAATCTTGAAGAAAGCGGAACTGGCATACGCCATGAGGTCGGCTTGGCTGCATTTGGCATTGACGGCTATGCTGACTTTGGGTATTACTATCTGGTCACGCTCGGCAAAGGCTATGGTACAGGTGTTTATGGCCTCTTGTTCTTCTTTGCTATACACGCTCATCTTCGCTGCAAACCAATCAAGTGCTTCTTGCACTTTGTGCTGCTGCTCTTCATCCACGGATTGCGACATTGCTGCCGCACGTTCTTGCTCCAGCTTCTCTACCGTGTCCTCAAGCACCGCCACCTTTTTCTTCATGACATTGTACTTCACCATATTTGCCATGACGAAGCAATAGCAACACACAACGACTATGAACACAAGCACGGCTTGATAGCGTAGCTCGTCCACAATATCGTTCAGCCCTGCAATATAATGGCTCATCATTGGTACTGCCATCAACGACAGCGCAGCACCAACATACATAAACCTAATCTTTGCCTTGTCGCTTATGGGCGATATGCCCACAAACAAGGCAAGGACGAGCGACAATGCGCAGAAGCAGAGTGCCAGTAATGCTGTTCCCATATTCTATTATTATTGTTTTGTTTTATGTTCTTTGTCAAACAATTCATCATCCTCATGAAGCAGATATTCATATTCGGTACCGATAAGACTTTCACGGTCATATTCTTTTCTGTACTCCATGATGTAATAACTTATGGTTTCGGGATATTCATAGACGAATCTTCGACACACTTTCTTGTACATAAGCAATATGCGTTCGTCTTCGGCAAACTCAAACAGATAGTCAAGCATACGGCCTACTTCATTTGCAGTTGCGTGTTTCCTCGCACATAACTCCTCCACAATGGGAGCATACTCTATGGCTGCTCTCTCACGAATTTGCATAAGTCCCTTTGCCAATTCTTTTATTCCTGCAAAGAATTCCTGATAATCCTTGTCCTTACTGATATCATTCATGACATGTCTTTTTTAATCTTTCAAACAAGCAAGCGGTATGACTTTGACTCCGTCTGGGCGTGTGTAAGCCATGCTGCCACCTGTCATGACAATCATCAAGTCGGGTTCGCGCAACGGCACCTGCTTTTCTGTCTCATTATGCACTTGAATAAGTCGTTTAATTTCCAAAAGATGTTTGGCTCCTTCTTCTATTTCACGGCTGCCAAGCTTGCACTCTATCAGAGCATAGCGTCCATCGTCAAGATGAAGCACCAAGTCGGCTTCCAGTCCGTAGCGGTCGCGATAGTATGACAGGCGGCTATCGTGAGAGGCTGAATACACCCTAAGATCTCGTGCGCACATTTGCTCAAAAATAAAGCCAAATGTCTTTAATTGAGTCATTAAGGATTCTGGTGACAGGTTGAGTAATGCGACTGCAACCGATGGATCACAGAACGCTCGTTTGGGTCTGCTTTGGATTGTTGTCTTGCTCCTTATGGAAGGGCACCAAGCCTCTATGTCCTGAATGACAAACAGTTTTTCCAATGCCTCGATGTAGCTTTCAAGCGTAGGCCTGGTACATTCTACATCATCAGAAGCAGTAACGTCTGCCAATATGGATGTGGTTTTCGCCAATGTTGAGATGTTGCGTGCGTATGATTTCATTATCAGGTGCGCCAACTTCTGATTTCTCTTTACTCCATCTATGCGTGATATGTCATTCTTATATACAGACTTTACATACTCTTTGGCAACAAGTAATTTTGACTTGTCGTCACCTAAATTCAATGTTGCTGGCCAACCTCCTCTGCATGCAGCAAATATGATTTCTTCCATTTTTAGTTTCGAGGTAGCGAAGATTTCTTCTTGAGGATTGTCGAACATCTCCATCAATGATACGCTGCCGTTAGATTCACCATATTCCCACAGGCTCATGGGCAGCATCTCCATCCGGGAAATACGCCCTGTTCCACTATGATGGATTTTACTATCGTCAATAGCGTTAGACCCTGTCAATATGAATTGACCAGGCAAGCCACGCTCATCAACCTTTGTGCGCACTGCATCCCATAGCATTGGGGCATCTTGCCATTCATCTATCAAGCGAGGCACTTCCCCTTCTAATAAGAATGAGGGCTTGGTAATGGCTGTAGCCAAATATTCTTCACGATGGTCAGTATCTTGTAAACTAATAACACTATTGGCCAATTGCTTGGCAGTGGTGGTCTTGCCACACCATTTTGGTCCTTCAATGAGCACTGCTCCCATTGCTTTAAGATGCGCTTTAAGTCGCAAGTCAAAGACTCTATTTAGATATGCCATATTCGATTTTGTTTTATGCTGCAAAGGTACTCATTTTAATTTGATTACCAAACGCATTTTAAGTTTTTGATGTGTTTTATTTTAAGTTTTTGTTGTAATCAATTTATAATTTTTGAGGCATTTCATTTGTAGTTTTTGGGGCGTTTTATCATGTGTTTTTGTGGTAAAGCACTACCTTTTAATAAGGTAGGCTGCACCTCGGAAATAAAAATAAATGTGATTTATTTTTGTTTTCTCTCCATTTGCACTACCTTTGCAGCAGTTGAGTGCGTGTTTGCTTATCGTTGCTTATTTCCATAATTGCAGCACATTTGCAGCACGTTCACGCAGATGGCTTGTTTAATAACGGTTTGCATTTCGAGGAGGTTAAGTAACCCAATATCGTTGCACAAACATTTTAGAAAATAATTAAGGCGTACAACTAAAATCATACGTATTGGGGTTGTACGCCTTTTTATTGTCATCAGACAAATTGTTTTTTGATCTGTTCAATTACATAGTTGTGTGGAATCTTCTCTTGTTCAAGTCTATAGTTGTTTATTTTTATATATTTGTACAACTCATACTCTTCAACACTCAGATTTAGCTCAACATTAACTTTACTTGGAGTTCCCGAATCGTTTTCAAAATATTTGTCGAATGTTACACGGTCCATTAACAAACTCTTTACATGTGCAAAATAACTACGAAATTGCGACAAAATCTCATAACCTTGCGCATCAAGATCTCCCCAATAAATAAGGTCGATGTTTTTAAGTAGTTCTGAATCCTTAATAGAAGCAACACCATACCCTCTTCCCCATATAACAATGCTATTTGCTACAGAAGGGAAAGTCAAGAAATTTACCTTATTCTCTACGATAAATGCCTTTGTAATAGGTATTTTCAACTTTAAAAATTGACTAACAGGTATGGTTAAATCATCCATACCATTAAAAAACTTTGTAGCCAAAGTTCTATCCAGTAATCTTATCCGCACTAAGGGCTCATCATAACGTAGGTTATAGCGCTTTTCGAAATCCTTCTCATTCGTGTTAACAAATTCTTCTATAACAATATCGAGTAATTCGCCAATCACTATTTTATGCTGTTCAATGAACTTTGTATGCACCTCAATGGGCAGCTCACGTATGTATAGTTGGGGGTGGGAATTCTTTGAGAAATAATCTAATACCTTCCCAATATCACCCCAATCCCCAGAGTATTTTATAACCTTCTGTGGATATTTTTCAATCCAATGTTGCAACTTAGGAAACTTTTCGCTGATTTGTGCAACATCCTTTCGGAAATCAGCCACCTCTTTTATCTTTTGAAGAAAACGTTCGTAATCATCAGCCGTTTCAAACATAATTCTACTTGGTAAATCCTGTGTACCAAGCAACTTCGTTTTTATGGTCTTCCATACAATCGTATAACCATAGCCTTTAACCTCCTTCGACAGCGAACGAATATCTTCCAATTCTTTGTGAAATTCAGCCATTGTGTTACTTGCTTTTTTATCGCACAGAATTTCTATCGGCTGAAAGTCAGTTCCAGCAGCAACATTACGCAAGTATTCTGGATACTTGCGTAATGCTTTTTTCTTTATTTCTATCGATGTAATCATTTCGATTCAAATATCTTCTTTTGACGTTCCTCCTTAAACTGATTTATTGGCATATTGTAAAGCACTGATGTGTTATCTTTTCGCTCCACATAATGAACATACGATATGTCGTTTTCCACAATATGAATATTGTCACTTGGAGTTACAACCAATAATTGAAGATGCAACTGTTTGCAGAGCGAAATCAGATAACGAGCCTTGTCTTCGTCTTGTGCTCTAAAAGCTTCGTCTATTGCAATAAAGCGGAACGACGAGTCACATCCATGCTTTGTTAAGCCAAACTGATAGGCAATAGCCGAACCAAGGATTGTATAAGTCAGTTGAGCCTTTTCGCCACCCGAGAGCTGTCCCATCGACTCATAGGTATTGCGTTTCAAGTCGTCGGCTTTATAAAATTCCACAGCCTTATACGTTAACCATCCTCTCACATCCATCACTTTCGTTCGCCATTGCTCATCCTGCAATCGTTTCATTAAAGGTAAAACATGCTGTTCAAAGTGAACACGCTGACCATCAACTTTTGAGTTTATCTCATGCACATTGGGCATCGCATCATTAAGCAACTGTGAGAACTCAATTATGTCCGCATTATATTTCTTTGTAGACACCAGCTGAATGTAAGTTTCAGGATGAACATTAAAGTCAATGTCTTTAAGATAGCAATTCAACTGTTCAATAGTTTTACTTATTGATGAAGCCCAATCCATGAAGAACTGACGGAACACAGAAATGTTATTGGTGAGAGTTTCATGCAAATACTTGTTGAACCTATTTTCAAAACTTGGCAAAGCTTCCTCGTTCAATTTATTAAGGAAAGCCTTGTATTCAGATATACATTCAATAGACCCAGGAAGACCATTGACATTATAACGCCAACTCGCGAACTTCGCAGTTATCTTTTCTGAAGGATTCTTGAATTCACTAATCTTGTCTTTGCAAATACTCTCCTTCTTATATTTTTCGCTTTGCTTAGTTTTAATTTTATCATCAATATCGCTTTGCAAGAATTTCCGTTTAGCGTCAATATCAGTCAAACCGATAAGCAAAAAGTCAGGATTACTGTTTTCAAAATCCTCAACATCAACAGCGTGCATTAACGCCAATGCTTCAGTGTTCTCTTTACAACGTTTTTCTGTAACATTCAGTTCTTGCTCTAAAGTACCTTGCCTTTTATATAGGTCCGCATTATCATTCTCAATTGCATCAAGCTTCAGCTTTACGTTCTTTAATTGTTGTTGCAGCGTATTTATTCTATCATTAGTAGATTCGAGTTGCTTCTTCTCTTCTTTCTTCTCATTGATTCTTATCGAATACGATTGCCAATCAATAGCATCGAATTTTTCAAAATTGAGCAAGTTAGAGAATGCTTCCTTTCGTCCTTCAGTTTCCTTTCTTTTATGGTCAAGTGCCACCAACTCTTTATTCAAAGCTGTTAGTTGGTTACATAAAGCCTCATACTCTTTTTTAATGGCAGCAATTTTTTCGCGATTGTCCCAACCAAGCACGTAATGCTCTCTTTTGTTTACGCTAGGACGATCATCCTTCTCGTGCTTACCGCCCTTCGATTTAACGAGCCCTTCTTTTGTTACCGCCTTTTCGGTTATATGGTTGAAGTCTTCTAATGTATTAACACACATATAATTAAACTCCAAATACAATCTGTCTTCAAGCCAATCTAAGTAATTCGCTTCAGGTTTGAGTTCTATTTTTTTCAAAAGTGAGCACTCCTCAACTTCTCTATTCTCAAACTCTCGCAAAGTTTCCACCCCATTGTATCGATAATAAACAATTCTACCTCGTAAATTATGGTTGTTAACATAGTCGTTTACTTGACGATGGTATTTTTCGGGCACAATGAGTCGTAGCGCAAAGTTATGGAGTATACGTTCTATGGCAGACTCCCATTCACGCTCATCATCTTTTAATTGTATGAGTTCACCTATAAAAGGAATCTCATTCGTTGTCGCCCCCACGTGCTCTATAATCTCATCACGTATTTCTGCAACACGCCCCGAAATATTGTTTTCATGATTACGAAGATAGTTGATAGTTTGAACACAGTTATTTTTGTCAGTTTCAATCTTCTCCTTCTCATTTTGCAAGTGCCTTTTTCTTTCAGCCAATTCATCATCAAGTAATTCTTGCAAAGCCACCTTTTGCACTTTAGCTGCCACTTTATTGGCTTCGAATGTTGAAGCGTCAAAACTTTGATGCAAATCAACTTTAAGAACAAGTCTATTATACTCATCCTCCCTTTTCTTACGTTCTTCCAAGCATCGCTCTAGGTCTTTTATATCCTTTTCAATGTCTTTAATTTGTTGCCCTACAGTGTCTGACTTGATGGCTACTTCTAAGTTGCTTTTCTCCTCATCAAGACTTTTCTTTTTAGCCTTATTAGCTGTAATAGTGTCATCTAATTGACGTAATTTACTTTTACATTCCCCAAAATGCTCCTGACAAAGCATAATAGTCCTATAAGCAAACCAATAAGAAATAATATCTTTTTGGCTTTGTAGCTCGTTAATGTTCTTGTTTATTAACTGCAACTCATCCGCCAATTTGTCTATAGGTTCAAGCAGACGTATTTGCTCTTTAGTCATCTCGATGCTTGTCTTCGCATCCATTAGGTTTTGAAAGTTATCGCTCAGTTCCTTATAAATTTCCTCAGCATCTTTTTCCTCAAGCATATTATCTCGAATAAAGCTGTCTAAATCATTAAGAACCTTTACACCCACCAGTTGATTGAAAAGTGTAAGCGCTTTTTCCGACCGCATGCCAAACACAGCAATCATCTTTTGCTCGTATGCCATAGGACCATCAAAGAACTCTATCATACGTTTAGTACTTCCAGCATTCAACGCCCTCTCCATACGTTTACGCCATTCGCCATTAGAGTCAAATTCTGTAAAGTCCATAGATATGGTAAGGGGCTTATGCGCCATACCAAAGACAGTTTTTAAACCATCGCCAGCATAATAGCGAACCTGGAAAATCGTCACAACTCTACCATCCATGTTAGTAAACGTAGCAAGCAACACAGAGCGATCTTTTTTATCGCGCAACTTCAATGACGATACACCCGCATCGCCTTCTTGTTTCTGACCATAAATACCAAAGAAATAGGTTTCTTCTGTTCTATTTCCTTTTTTTTCAGCTCCAGAAGATTGATTGTAGAAGCGCTGACGTTTTAAAGGCACAAGCAAAGTTAACAAAGCATCAATAAGCGTACTTTTACCTGAAGCATTAGCACCTGTTAGCAACGCATTGTTTCCCTGCGGATTCAATCGAAACACCTTGTCATTAAATGTTCCCCAATTCCACACCTCCATGTAATCGAGTTTAAAGCCTGCAACCTGTGGATTGGTATTAAATAGATTGGTCTGATACATCATAGTCTTTAAGTTGATTTTTAAAATCTAACAAATCGTCAAGAGTTATTTTTTCCTTTATAATACGATGTATTTTATATCGTTTTTCACCCTCACTGTTTTTAGGTGAAACAAGGAACCCAAAATCTACGATTCGTTCAATATTACTATCAAGGTCTTTTTCAAACTTTACCTTATTATACAATGCCGGCAGAAACAATTTTGTTTCCTCCTTGATGTCTGCTGCTGTTACATATTTGTCCGTTGCCTGTGATAACGTAGGATTACTATCAAAGTCTTCAAGCATCTGACGCAGTACTACAAGCATCACCGATACTTCAAAGCCATATTGCCTACGCGACACTAAATTTATTGTTTTATCGCCATCCAGTGTCATTTGTTTAACAAAGGCAAAACCTTCGTCCTTTTTAAGGATAAGCTCCAACCCCATGGTGCTGATATAGTTTTGTATTTCAGTTTGATAAGTAAGCAGTTCGCTCCATGTGGTATCGCTATTTTCAACAACCCCTTTCAGTAACCTAACAATAGCTTTACTGTAGGGTTTAATTCCATATTCACTCATTGCGTAATAATAATTTGGGGGATAGTTATTGTTTTATCTTTTGAAAATGCAATTTCTTGCGTACGATCGGCAGAAACCACAGTCTTATACTCCTTTAGTATTGCTATATAACCAAACAATTCTGAGAGACCTTTTTCAATTCCATTATTTTGATCAATTACTTCTGCCAAAGTAGTTTGAACACTGTTCTTTAGCATGTTGTTAATACGCTTTCGCAGTATTTGCCGGTCTACTTGATATGGATTATATAGCTTCGCTAAACGTTCAAGCTCATTTATGCCCAAATCAGCTTCGGTAGGCACGTTTTTGTATTCAATTTCTTGTTTGGGAGTTAAATTCAACTGACGTTCCAATGGCAAACAGAGTTCTAAAGCCTCATAACTCAACGAGGCACTACACCTTTCTTTATTTTGAGTCGTGTTCAATAGCAGTTTCTTAATGTCGTTAATAACTTGTTTTGTAGCTTGTATCTCAGAGTTTCCATTGTTTCTAATAATCTGATTCAATTTCTCGGTCATTTTATTGTTAGTCTTCGAAACCTTGTTTCCAGCATCAAACAAGTGTTTTTTAAGGTCTTTCAAGAATTTATCTTTCGAAGCAATATTTCTCTTAGCAAGGGTGTCGTATAACAAGTTAGTCAGCTCTTCCCATTCCTTTTGCAATTCAGATGAAAGCAGGAATTCCCAAAAGGCATAAAAACTCTTTCCTTGTTGCGACTCCTTCAATTCAGCATAAGCATCAAATATATAACAGAGTATGTCTTTCTTTACTTCGTTATTTGTTTGGCGTTGATATATTTGCTTAATAATTTCCTTAAAATTGTCGTCCACTTCTTTAAAGTCCGACAACAGTTCTTTTGCCAACTTGTTCAAGCTGTTGTATCTTGGCTCAATCTGATAGTCCTCATACACTTCAATATCCTCACCAATCTCCAAACGTTCAATCTGACGTTCTATGTCCTCCTTCTTTTGTCGTAGCAATTCTAAGCGTTTTTCCCGGTCTTCGTTAGAGAATTCAACCAAGTCTTTTAGTTGCGAAAACAATGTCTTGAACTTAGATTCGGTTCCAATATATTCTTCTTTTTTTAGCGAAGCCACCCAGTCCAACACCTTACTTGTATGTGAGGAAATTTCATAGATAATCTCGCCATCCTCATTCTGATAATTGGCAAAGAAGCCCTTATCCGTCCAATATTTAACGAGACGTTTAGCCTTCGCTTCATTTGATTCTCTTGCATATGCTTCATTAGTAGAATCCTCATCCACTATCGGTTCTGCCAAATTATCAAGCTTTGTTTCTAGCAACATATGTAGTTTATCTTCTCCTATTGCCATTTGCTCATCAAACACACTTGCTACAAATGCTAAGAAAAACTCAGCATTCTTCATTTTAAGCAACTTTACACTGGGTGAGTTGTTTAACGTTTGTGTAAGCAGATTGATATCCATTATATACTTTATTTTTGTTTTTATTATATACTATATTAACGTGCAGCGCAAATTCAATTCTTCAAGCAAGTTGTATCGCTTTATCACAAACGCTATTTGCATAGCTGTTTGCTCAAAGTAGACATTCCATGTTAATATTGTTTTAGATGCAAAAATACTTTTTCTTCTTCAACCTACCAAGCAATCGTAATTTTTCGTTTTTCGTAGTATATTCTTTTTGGGGTGATTTAAATGCTATTTGAGGGGGGTGTCTTCAATAGCAATCCGTTAAATCCAACATAACTCATTGAAGATAAGAGAGTTATATCAGGTTTTACGAATAGTTATTGAAATATAGGTTTGTCGTTACCTCAAATTCGCAACTTTCAAAGTTCTATAAACTTTTCCAGTTCGTTGATGTAAGAAATAGCCTCTTGACGGATAATATCTAAAAATATCTGTGCGGAGCGTTTTAGTGGAACATCGCGCATCCTGTGTGCATTGCTCATCTTCTCATGCTCTAATTCTATGATAGGTTCTGCCACAAGGGTCGGGTGATTCTTCAAAAAAATTCTACCGAAAAGAATGTTCTCCATCGCTGTGTAGTGCAAACATCAATTTTTCGCTTCGCGTTTATTTTGAACATTAATTACCATCAATGCCCATTAATTAGTTCCATTAATACTTCTCTTCATTAGCAAAGAAAAAATTAATGTCTCGAAATTAATGTCCCCGAATTCATGGCAATAAAAGTTCCTCATAGCAATGTAGTGCAAACATCAATTCTTCGCTTCGCGTTTATTTTTGAACATTAATTCCCATTAATTGTTCCATTAATACTTCTCTTCATTAGCAAAGAAAAAAATAATGTCTCGAATTTAATGTCTCCGAATTAATGACAATTAATGTTCAATAAACCAGCAGCGAAGCTGCAATTTCCGTGCAATTAGAGTCTACGAGTAGGCGTCAAGAAAACATCCTTTGTACCCCCATAACTCAGCATCGCATCCATGTACGCCTCCTCGCTCTGATACTTAGTCAATAGACTATTTTCGCAAACGAGATTTTGAGTGGAGACAAGCGTCTTGCCGTTCTGCCTGCGCGAGTGAATCCACGCCATACCGTGATTGTCGAAATCGTTGCTACTCTTGGCCGCCAGACAACCCTCTTGCACCGAGAATCCTCGACTGTCCACCAAGGAAAGCAATTTTGCATCATTAGCCTTCTCAAGCACGATAAAGCACGCATCCACTTCTGCCATAGGAATGTTGGTCACTTCGTTCATCACTTGATGTACCAAGAAGTAAGAGATTTGGTCACCATAATTGTACAGCTTATTGTGCTGCACCACGGCATTTGAGAACTCCGCCACCGTAGTGCTTTCGGTGATGGTGAGAGTTCCGAGCGAAATGTCCGTAACGGCATTCTTGCCCTTGCCTGTTACAGAGACCGACTTGATAGAGCCTTGAGTAATCTCATACTGAGCCACAATGCAACACCCAGAGTTAGCTTCAGTCTTGGAGAGATACACAGGAGGCATACAGAGATTGGTTGACACGAACTTGTTGTAGTCGCTACGTCCATTGCGTGTGCCCCCGAAAGCAAGTTTTAGGTAGACAACCAACACTTGATACAGTCGGATGACGTTCGTCCACTTCATGCGCTGCTTCTGCTGATTATTCGTTTTAGAGTTTGTAGACTTGGTGATTTTCTCAGACACTATGGTCTGACCACCGTATTGTTTAAAAGTAAAGCTACCTACAGAGCCATTGAGTTTGGAAAGAAATCCATTGAGTCTTGCCATTGTTGTAAGAATTTAGAGATAAATAATAGTAAGATTAACCACCCTTGTTCCTCCGAGCCTCATCCGTTCGTCTTTCGTTCGTCTTTCGCTCCATTCCGTATTGTTTCCGTATTGTTTTCCGTTTCCCAATAGGAGAACGATAGGAGAACGATAGGAGAACGATAGGAGAACGATAGGAGAACAATAGGAGAACAATAGGAGAACGATAGGAGAACAATAGGAGAATGATAGGAGAACAAACGAGAACCGAACGAAGAGCGATCGAGAACTGATCGAGAACCAATCGAAGAATCAAGCGTTGCATAACGTTTCATTACAGGTTTGTTTGTTGGACTGCGATATCTTTTCATTGTCTTAATTTTTAGAAAGGTAATATGATAGTTTTGAACCAATATAGCTATTGATGCCTTCTTGATTTCAGTTGCAAAATTAGACAGAGAAAGAGCCTGTTCAAAATCCGCTCAAAAAATATCAAAAAACTTCAAAATATTTCAAGGATTTCTATTGAAATACACATTGAAAACCTGCAAATAAAGCATTCTGAAGAACCATTAGAAATCATGTAAGCAGTCAAATTAGGGTTTACCTCTGAAGTTCATATTTTTGCGCTGAACAAAAATTTTAAAAATATGTACAGCAACGAAGATTTAGAACGCTTTTATTTCAAGTACCAAACAGAGGCTTTACCTCATGGTCAATCCCTTCAGTCATTTTGTCTGAACAATAATGTACCTTACAATATCTTTTCAAAATGGTACAAAGATAGTGCAAACCGAGAGCAGGACATCAAGCTCGCTTGAATGTTATGCCGAGGTGCAGCCTATCTTATGCAAAGATACTCGTCGTAAGGTTGTTGCAGTTTAGGTTGATGATTGTCTGTCTGAAAATTGTGCGGAAAAATCTGTACAATCAGTTCGTGATGGAAGTATAGATACAAAACGATTCGAGAAGATCCCCTTGTCTGAGGACAAAGTTCATTGCTCAACAGTTCGTTTATGATTGGAGCTGCGTATGAGTAATGGCTTGTATCTTTCAAGAAAGAAATTAAGCTATCAAGAGCTAAGCAGCATGATAGAGAAGTTGGAGGGATTATGTTAAACATATCAGGTCTTAACAAATTCTACTACATTCGTAATTTTACGGATATGAGGTGTAAATACGATCGCGTGTTATCCATAGTCCGCGAACAACTTCATCGTGAGCCGGATCAAGGTGACGTTTTTATTATGATGTCAAGGAACCGTCGTTTGGTTCGCATGTTTATGTACGATAAAGTTGGCAGTATGCTTTTTGAAAAGAAATTATTCTGGGTTTTGAAAACCCTACCTAGGCGGATAGCTATTTTTTGTTAACCATTCTTTAGTTATTATCAAGATGCTTGTTTTTTAGGGGTGATTTTGCAAAGAGTACTTTGAATTATTCTCTTTTAATTGGGTAAAAACGGGGAGATGTAGTGGTATATTTGGGATATTTAGTGGTAAAAATGGAGTATTTTGAAGAAATATTTATTTTTTTTGCTTAAAAACTTTAGGCAAATAATTTAAAAGTGTATATTTGCCCACGTGGAACTTTTCATTGAATGAGAATTCCTAAAAAATAAATTACATTGATTCTAAGGGATATGTGGAGTTGTTCTGATTGATGATAGACTGTTTTTTGTATGCCGAGGAATTACTAATTTTAAAAAAATAGCATGAAAAAAAATATCATGAAAGGTATCTTCAAGATAGTATATTCCTTTTTTCCGGTTTTGCTTTTGGCTGCTTGCGGAAGTATTGATATAATAGAGGATGAAGAGAATGAGGTGGAGAGTGAGAAACTTTCGACTGTGAGTGTGAAGGCAAGGGCTGCTTCGGAAGAGGAAAATGTGTATCCGATTAGGATTTATACGTTCGCTGAAAATGGGAACTTGAAATCGAATAAATTGATTAAGTCGGCGCAAGAAACGGTTTCGTTGCGTTTGCCGACATCTGTACTGTCGTATGTGGTGGCTGTTTCGGCTAATGAGAATGTGTTTAGTTTTTCGTCTGCTCCGTCTATATCATCGCCTATTACTGCTAAGCCACCTAAGGTGGCTGATGAGGTTGTGGACAATGTGCGGAATATGGCTAAGGGATATGTGACAAGTAACCCTTTGCAGATGGCGGTTGGTTCTATTACTCCTACAGGCAAATCGGGTACTCTTGATGTGAGTATGGCTTATATGATGGCGTCTTTGAATTTTACGCTTGAGGGTTTGCCTGATGAGTGTACTTATGCTTATGTGTCGGTGTCTACGCCTTTTGAGGGTGTGACGTTTGCGGGTGAGAATATGGGTAGTAAGCAGGCGGTTGTGCCTCTTGTACTTGATAGGGATAAAGGTATTTGGAAATCGGGTGAGGTGTATGTTTTTCCGACTTCGGGAAATCAGACGCTTTTTACGATTGCCTATAATGATGCTGAGGGCGAGAAGTTTGCTCAGGTGTCTTTGGCTTCTGCTTTGAAGGTTGGTACACCTTATGTGTTGAATGGCTCTTTGCAGGATGGTGTGGTGAATGTGACGGGGAGTGTGTCGCCTGCTAAATGGGGGTCTGCTGTTTCTTTGGATTTTGAATTTTCGGAGAAGGGTACGACTTATATTGATGTGAGTGGTAACGTATCTGAAAAGCCTGATGAGAATTATGTGCAGGAGGTGGATGAGTTTCCGAAAGCCATGACTTTGTGGAAGAATCATTTGGTGTTAAATGTAAGTCCTCTTTATAATGGAATGGCTCGTGTATGGCTGTTGTCGCGTGATGAGTGGGAGAATGTGCGTTCAGCTTATTCCTCTGAGCCGGATAAGGCAAGTTCTCTTGCAAAAAAGTATTCTGAGGATGATATTGTGGAGTGGCGTATTCCGAATCGTGAGGAGGCTTCTCTTATACGTAAACTTTATTTATCGTCTGCTGAAACGATGGACAACCTTATGGTTTCGGCTGGTGGTAGTCCGTTGATGACGGTGGATGAAAAGGGTAACAATGTGCGTTATCTTTGTAGTGATGCGACGGAGACTTATAGCTTGAAGTCGGGTGCTAGTTATAACGGCATTAAAGAGGCTGGTGCGAGTGTTACGAATTATCATTTGCGCTTTGTTTCGGAGGTGGTGATGAAGCTTAAGAATTCATCGAAATGATGCTTGAATGTGAGGTGGATTTGTTGGGTTGAAAACAATTGGAAAACTCTTAAACTTAATAAAAATGAAAAAAGAAGTATACTTATTTCTTACTTGTCTGCTTGCCTTGATGGGTTTTGCAGCTTGTTCTTCGGATTCGCTTCCTATTGCGGAAGAGAATTTGGATTTGGTGCCTGTAGAGATAACTTTTGGTGGACTTGATGTATCGGTCTTGCCTGAATCTCCCATGAACGTAAAGTCGCGTGCAACTACGACTGAAGCAGGGGTGACGCGTATAGCTCTTAAAGTGTTTGATGCCCATACTGAAAAGTTCGTGACTAGTGTGGAAAAGAAAAAAGAAAATGACGCGGACTTTGACCATGCAAAGTTAAAATTGTCTGTTGGTGAGTATAAACTTTTGGCAGTAGCGCATGAGGCAAGTGATGTGAGTTCGCCAGTTGCTTATATTGAAACTGTTAGGACAATGTTGCTTAATGAATCAAAAGTACCGAGAGCTTTTTATGTGGTTGGTAAAGTTGTTGTGGTTAAAGATAATGCTTCACAGAGTATTACAATAGATTTCGGCAAGAGAAAATCTTCAACTTTTATAATGAAACCTACGGATACATATCCTAAAGATGTGAAGAAGGTGCAGGTTGAGGTTAATCCAGGTCATACACCAGCGAAAAATCCGATTAAATTTGTTGCTGCGGGCTTTACTAAAGAAGAATTGACCTATGTAAATACTGTTACTCTTCCTGAAAATGGCTCGTTCGATGGACAAGAAATAGAAACGAATGTGTTGCTTCCTACTAATACAAATGAACAAAAATTGAATGTAACTATTAAGATGTTGGGTGCTGATGATAAGGTGCTCTATACGCGTACATTGAATAATGTGCCTTTTAAGATGGGGCGTGTTACGCGAGCTGAGGGTAATTTCTTTGACTCAAGTGTAACGGGTAGTTTTAACTTTAATATCACTGATGAACCAGAAGTAAATGTTCCGCTTGATCCTAATAACTGATTTAGGGAACTGAAGCTAAAGGGTAACCAAGTGTGTGAAGTGAAGGGTTTCACTTGCATGCTTGGTTACTTTTTTTGAATTAATTCGGAGGGGCAGCACGATAATTGGGGGAGGATTACTGAATTTTGAGGGGGAATTTGTGACAATATGGGGAAATATGAAAATATCTGAGAAAAAAGTGGCGTAGTCTCGTTGGAATTTTATAATTTTATCCCCTGAAATGAGGAATCTTCTCGAATAATGACTGAAAGGATTCAAACTCTTACTTATCAATCGTATTATACGTTATGATAAACAAATAATATGATGATGAACCGATTACATATAACGATCTCTATGATAACTATAATGCAAGTGCTTATTATGAACCAAGTTATGTGCAAGCTCGGGCTTATTTTAATGGCGGATTCTAAATTTTTCTCTTGATAGGGATTCGTATTCTTTCAATAAAAATAAAACAACCATAAGTATATTATGCGCGATTTTAAAGACTTAAAAATTGCTGTAGCTGGTACTGGCTACGTGGGTTTGAGCATTGCTACTTTGCTCGCTCAACATCATCATGTGACAGCTGTTGATGTGATACCTGAAAAGGTGGAAAAACTGAATAACAAAATTTCTCCGATTCAGGATGATTATATTGAAAAGTATTTGGCGGAGAAACCACTGAATTTGGTGGCTACTCTCGACGGTAAGGCGGCTTATGCTGACGCTGACTTTGTGGTGATTGCTGCTCCTACGAACTATGACCCTGTGAAGAACTATTTTGACACTTCGCATGTGGAGGAGGTGATTGACCTTGTGTTGGAGGTGAACCCTGAGGCGGTGATGGTGATTAAGTCGACTATCCCTGTGGGCTATACGCGTAGCTTGTATGTGAAGTATGCCTTGAAGTTTTTAACTGACCCTGCCTTGAAGGGTAAGCACTTTAATTTGTTGTTCTCGCCTGAATTCCTTCGTGAGAGTAAGGCGCTTTATGACAACCTTTATCCTTCGCGTATTATCGTGGGTTATCCGAAACCTCTCCCTACTGACGAGAATAAGACTTGGGAGGAGGAGAATGCTGCAATTGCTGCGATTGGTAATCCTGAGGCTGAGAATTTTGCAAAGACTTTTGCTGCCCTTTTGCAAGAGGGGGCTATTAAGAAGGACATTGACACGCTCTTTATGGGTATGAAGGAGGCTGAGGCTGTAAAGCTTTTTGCAAATACTTATCTTGCCTTGCGTGTGAGTTACTTTAATGAGTTGGATACTTATGCTGAGGTAAAGGGTCTAGACTCTAAGGCGATTATCGAAGGCGTAGGTTTGGACCCACGTATTGGTACGCACTATAACAATCCTTCGTTTGGTTATGGTGGCTATTGTTTGCCTAAGGACACGAAACAGTTGCTTGCAAACTATCAGGATGTGCCTGAAAACTTGATTGAGGCGATTGTGGAGAGTAACCGTACGCGCAAGGATTATATTGCTGATGCTGTGTTGCGCAAGGCTGGATGGTATGACTATTCAAGCAATAATCAGTTTGGTAGTGAACCTGGTACTTGTGTGATTGGTGTATATCGTTTGACGATGAAGTCGAACTCCGACAACTTCCGTCAGTCGGCTATTCAGGGTATCATGAAGCGTGTGAAGGCAAAGGGTGCTGAGGTTATTATTTATGAGCCTACGCTCGAAGATGGCACTACGTTCTTTGGTAGCAAGGTGGTAAATAACTTGGAGGCTTTTAAGGCTCAGAGCCATGCTATTATTGCGAATCGCTTTGACGACTGCTTGAAGGATGTTGAAGACAAGGTGTATACTCGCGATATTTTTAGAAGAGATTAGTTTTGTTATTAAGAAGATATAAGAGTATTGGGCCGTGGGGTTTAAGCTCCCTAAGCTAATACTTTTATATCTCCTTATTTTGTAATAACCCCAACCTCCTTTTTATAACACCCCCCCCAAAAAAAAAGTTTATTCTCAATCATGGCAGATTTTTTATTGCAACTTCAAAAACTTAGAGCGTTGAATGAGAACGCTGATTTTAGTAAACCCCAAAATACGTATTGTGACAAGGTTTTCTTTAAACTAGATGTGGAAAAGGATGGGGTGTACTTGACTGTTGTGGATGAAAAGATGAACCCTGTGGATGTGGATTATCGTTATTATGAAAACGATACGGCACAGTTGCTTCATAGTATTGACAATGTGATGCGCGAAAAGCGTTTTCAGATTGTTTGGGGTGAGGTAGATCAGCGTATTAACTTGCATGAGCATCCTTATTTGTGTTATCAGTTGGTTCGTTGTGAGCATATTGTAAATGCAAAGGGTGAATATCTATTTCTGTGGCGGAGGATGAGCGTCAACTTAAACTGTTGATAAATGATAAAGACGGGGTGCTTGTGCCACGTTTAGGGATTGACGATACTGACGGACGTCGTAAGGTTGAAATGATGTCGGATAGTTTCTGTTTGTTGGGAAATGTGATTTATAATGTGCAATCGGTAGGTAATAACTATCGATATTTTTCTGTTTTTGAAAGTAACTTTACACCCGATACGCTCGATAAGTTTTTGTCGATTTTCTATTCGTATTTCGAGAATATTCCTGTGGTTTGCGAGGGGTATGATATTAGTTTTTCGCAGCAAGAGGTTGTGCCTGTTCCTACGCTGACTTTTGAAAAGGTGGATGCTGACAAAATGCTTTATTTGCGTTTGACAGAGGGGGTGGCTGATTTTCCTTCAGACTTTATTGAAAAATTTGGTTTGAACAAATTGGCTGTGGCTAAGTCTGAAAAAGAATTTGAGGTAAAGCGTTTGCGTAGGCTTCCTATGCAGGTGTTGACTGATAAATTATATGATGAGATAGTGCGCCATGCTCCGTCACGACAAACACGTAAAATGGTGTTTGCCGAAGAGGGTGCATTTATTTTGCCTGAAGAGGTAGCCGGACCTTTTTTGTTGCAAGCACTTCCCACACTTCTTCGTGATTATAACATTGTGGGTGCCGAAAAACTTAAGGAGTATAAGGTGAGGGCAGTGCAACCTAACTTGAAGGTTAATTTGTCGTCGGGGATTGATTTCTTAGAGGGTAGTGCTACGGTGCAGTTGGGCGAAGATAGTTTTACGTTGCAACAATTACTTCAGCAATATAATACGAAGAAATATATTCAGTTGTCGGATGGTAATCGTGCCTTGCTTGACAATGGGTATATGCGTAGACTTGAACGTATATTTAAGAAAGGAAAAAAGGCTGATAAGGATAAGGTGAAGGTTTCGTTCTTTGACCTTGCTGAACTTGAGGCGCTTATAAATGGACCGATTGAGGGTGAGGCTTTTAAGCATCATCGTGAGTTTTACGAGGGCTTTAATGCCCTTGCTGGTCAATCTATAAAAATACCCAGAATTAAAGCGACTTTGCGTCCTTACCAAACAGAGGGTGTGAAGTGGATGAAGTATCTTTATGATAACCACATGGGTGGTTGTTTGGCAGACGACATGGGTTTGGGCAAGACGCTTCAAACCATTGGTATGCTTAACTTGGTGTATCCTGCAGAAAAGAAGACTACGCTATTGGTGATGCCCCGAAGTTTGCTCTTTAACTGGCAAAGCGAAATAGCTCGTTTTTCGCCCAAACTTTCGGTGTATACTTATTATGGCAATACGCGTGATATGGATGAGGCTTTGAAGCATCAGGTGGTGCTCACTACTTATGCCATTGTGCGTAATGACATTGAAACATTCCGTGAACAGACGTTTCATTATGTGATTCTTGATGAGAGTCAGAACATTAAGAATGTTTCTACGCAGAGCACTCAAGCTGTGTTTATGCTGAATGCTGAACACCGTTTGGCATTGAGTGGTACGCCTATCGAGAATAACCTTGGCGAATTATATTCGTTGTTTCGTTTTCTTAATCCTGCAATGTTTGGTTCGCTCGACGACTTTAATACGCGTTATGCGAATCCGATTCAGAAGGATGGTGATAAGGATGCAATGCAGAGTCTTCGTCGCAAAATATTCCCCTTTATGCTGCGTCGTTTAAAGCGTGATGTGTTGAAGGATTTGCCCGACCGCACAGACAAAATGTTGTATGTGGAAATGGACAAGGCTCAGGCTGATTTTTACGAGCAGCGACGTCGCTATTATAAAGAGCAGGTGAGTCAGTCTATTAAGAGTGCTGGGTTGCAAAAATCGCAGTTTGTGATGTTCCAAGCTTTAAGCGAATTGCGTCGTGTGGCTTCTATCCCTGAGAGTTTGACAGACGGACGTATTCATTCGCCCAAACTCGAAGCTCTCACAGAAACCTTGCTCGACGCTGTGGCTAATGGACACAAAACGGTGGTGTTCTTTAATTTTATTGCCGGTATCGAATTGTTGAGCGAAACGCTTGACGAAAATGGCATTGACTATGTGTGTATGACGGGTTCAACGCGCGACCGTAAGAGTGTGGTAGAACGGTTTCAGAACGACCCACAATGTCGTGTGATGCTGATGACACTTAAAACGGGTGGCGTGGGATTGAACCTTACGGCTGCTGACACTGTGTTTATTTTTGAACCTTGGTGGAATAAGGCGGCAGAGGAACAAGCAATCAATCGCTTGCACCGTTTTGGACAAAAGGCTAAGGTGTTATGTTTTTCGCTGATAACGCAAGGCACTATCGAAGAAAAAATTCAACAACTTCAGCAACAAAAGGCTGATTTGTTTGAAGGACTTATTGGTAGCGACACAGCATCGGCAAAGCATTTAAGTGAAGAGGATATTAATTTTATTTTAGGCTAAAAACTAAAAAGGTTTATGCAATATTCATTGTTTCCAGAGGAGAACTTGAGTTCGAACTCGAACGTGACTGATCTTCCCATTAAAATGGATGATCTGCAGGGCATGGAAGATGTTAAGAAAATGCTCAATTCGCAGCGAAAAGAAACGATTATAGCTTTGGCTGATGGGGTTGGTTTGTCGCTCAAGCATTTTCGATATGTATTGAGCAATAAGAAGGGTGAACTCTATGAGCCCCATGCCATTTCGCGTATGCGCGAGGAAAATCCGCTGAAGAAGGACTGGGTGGATTTCTTGGCAATATTTATGGTGCCAGATAATTTTGTGTATTTGTTGCGTTTCATGTCTAATAAGATGCGTAACCTGGTGCTTGCTGTGGCTGAAAATCATTATCTGAGTGTAAAGAAAGCCAATAAAATATGGGGTAAAAAGTGTGTGTTGAGCTCATATTGGTATAGTGAAATGGTAGATGAACTCAAAGTATTATTTTCATTGGAATATGCAAGGTATTATAGCTCTAATGTAGAAGAACAATTTCTTGTTTTTTCAAATGAAAAATTCTACGAGTTGATATTGAAGATGCAAATCAATGAAGAGTCTAAATGCAGTGACATGCCCAATGATTTGCAAATCTTTAATGCAGAGAAGGATGTATTTACTGATTTGCCTCTTATGGACTCGTTGTTTTTGGCGGATAAACTGAAAATAGGTAAAAATAAACTTCGCACAGTCTCGTTAAAGAAAAACTTGGAAAATATAAAGATTCCTGAGTTCCTTGATAGCAATGTGTTGGGCGAAGAATATGGCAAATTGCGTGCAGAAAACTTGGCATTGATATATGCTGTGTTTAGTCAATGGAAGGGGGGAGAAGAATTTGTTGAATTTAACTGTCAGGATAAAGTTTCTATTTTATCTGTGAATCTTTTGCAACTGAGTAATTACTTTCATGCTTTATTCCTTCCTCATATTTCAAGTACATCTAAGTTTGAATTTAACCTTTATACGATTAGTTTGTTCTTGAATTTGATAGCTGAGGCTATGGGTAAAATCCTTGATAAAGAATGGACTTCCGTAAATCTCTTTTCTAAGCAATTGCGATATAGGGGCTTAAATTCACTTGGCGAAGATCTTTTTTGTTTCGTTAAATCGAGTTCTTATCGTACAAAACTAACTAATAATTGGACATCTAAAGCTGTTACTATCGATGACATGGTGTCGCAAATAACGATACCATCCATTAAGTCGATATTCTTTCTTTTGGCAAGTTGGGGAATTGTTGAAATAGCTTATCAAGCCCCCAATAGTCCTAATACAGTGAGTCCGTTTGATGGCATCGAGTATGTACGTCTTACGGCACTCGGACGTTTTGCTTTTGAGATAGATTCAGAGTATACACCGCCTGTTGTAGTTGAGCAGAAGAAGGACTTTGAACTTAGTAGCGACAGATTGCTGATTAAGTTTTTGGATGCTGACAGTCCACGTAGAGCGGTGGTTAGTCAGTTTGCCAAGGCTATAACTCCTGTGCTTTATAGTGTAGATTTCAGTTCATTCTTAGAGGGATGTACGATGCGTAATGAGGTAGAAAGTAAGATAAAGAAATTTCGCCATATTGTAAAGGAGGATTTGCCTGAGGTGTGGGAAAATTTTTTCACTGAGTTGCTGAATAGGTGTAATCCCTTATTAAAGGTGGGGAGTTCGTATGTGGTGCGCCGCATAAATTCTAATGACAAGAGATTGCAAGAGATCATTCTTACTGACAAAGAACTCAAAAAATACATAGTCCGTGCCGAGAATTACATTATTCTTATGGAACAAAAAAATGTGGACAAGATATCACAGATATTGCGTGGGTATGGCTATTTGATTTAAAGGTATATGGTATAGCAAAAATGCGCAGTCATAAGCAAATGTGTTTATGACTGCGCATTAATTATATGTTTGTTGTAAAAATGATATTATATTTTCTCTTTTACTCCTCCCCAAACACATACTTCCCCCATTCAGTATTTAGAAATGCAGTGTTGAGGTTGCCATAGGGACATTGGGAGGCATTCTCGTTGTAAATGTTTTGGGGAATAAACATGCTGACGGCACAAAAGCGGTTTGTGTCGGTGGGCATTGTGGCATATCCGTTTGTGATGTAAGGACCTAACCAAATGCGGTTTGTGGCATAGTGGCATACAACTGCATTATTTAATCGTTGCACCACATCAGCACGAAAGGCTTGGGGCACCATACGTTCGATGGCTTGCAAGGCATCGTAGTTATGTGGGCGATAATAGTAGCGACTTGTATAGGTTTGGTATGCCAATACATTCGTCATGTCGGGGTATGTATTGGTAGAAAGTTTTTGGGCAGATAGCGCAGTCTTTAGCGCATCGGCTAAGGACTGTAGTTGGTCGGTGCGTACACAAGAGATGGTAATGCCAAAGTCACCATATACCCCTTGCACGTCGGTTTGCACGTCCTCGCAATAGGTCTTTGCTATGATTTGTGGATCGGCAGCAAATAATCCATTTTGCATCATGTGGGTGTAGTAAGCTCCAGGACTTGCTATCGACATGGGCGAGGCTATGACATAGTCTGTTACATGGCGCAGGGCATAGTCTACTTCGAGGTTTTGCATCAAGCAACAATCAAAGAGAATGTATTTGCAGCGCACACCATTTTGTTGCAAGACTTTAGCCATGTCGGTTATGTCCATTTGTGCGCCTTTGTCGCTCATTCCTCCTGTGGGCCCACTGTCTATGCCATACGACGAAGGAGTAGGAAGAGGAGAGGTGGGGGCAGACTCAAAGTCAGCATAATTTTTGTTTGTAGCAGGCAACCAACCATCAGCGTGCGACCACATAACGAGTGCTAATTCGTTAGACGGAAAGTCAGTTTGTGCCATCTTTACAACTTCTGCAAATTGGTTGGGCGAGGTAGAGCATACGTCGCGTGTCCATTGTTTAATGAGTTGTGGTTTGTCCCATTGTCGGGCAATGCGATAAAGACGAGGTGCATGTGCATCGTCTACGTATACCAACATACGGTCGTTGTTAGGTATGTATTGTCGTCCATACATAATTTCGGCAGAATCTGCCCTATGCCAACGTCCACTGCCTAAAGAGTTTTGTGCTGTCATATATACTAACACGGTGCGTCGTGCTTGTTTGTTGGCTGCTTCGGGTTCGTCCGTGTCTTTGTGGCAGGCAGTGAGCAGGGTTAATATTAGAACGATGAAGGGGAGTAGTTTCATAAAGGGCTAAGGAAGTATAAGGGGTTATTAGGTTATAGAGAATAGAGATTTATAAAACTGCTATCCTTTTAAAAAAACTAATTTCTACACGTTTAAATCCCATTTGTTTAAAGATGCGTTCAAACTGTTGACGCGCATTCTTCTCGGCAGTTTGCATATTTTGTGGGGTAAGACAACGCTTGCGCATCTTTTGTTGTGCTTCGGCATAAAGTTTGTCGAGCACATCGGCAGGAATGGTGCCGTGTTCATAAAACGAACGCGTACGTGCTTCGTCAATAAAGTTGTTGTCGAGTAGTTCGATGGGAGGGAGTTTAAGACGTGCCGTAGAGTCGGGGAGTGATGTGAACCAATCATTCGTAGCATGTTCCATGTTTATGCCTATTCGTAACGTGCCTTGGTAAATGCGCACCAAGTGGTCGGCACCCAACGTGCGGCGTCGGTGCCATTCAATCATTTCCTCCGTGTTAACCGAAAGAAATTCCCATTGCCCAATATCGCGCACAGCCTGAATTTGTTCGGGGGTAACGTCAATGTGAGTATTACGTTCCACTTTAAGCGTGATAGGCGGATTATCAGTTATATTTTTATAGAGAATCGTCACAGCAACCAAAGCTATCGCAATGGCTGCTACCCACCAATAGTGCACGACACTCATAAAGATGTTGCGCCAATTGATGTTGTTTGACTTTGTATGTGATTTCTTATCAGTCTGTTTCATTGCTTGGTCGTGATAATATAAAAATCGTTGTCGGTGAACGTTTTGCGAAAGCGCACCGTAACCTGTTGCTCTTTATATCCCATACGCAACAATATGGGCAAGAGTTGACGGGCTGCACTGCGTTGTGCCTCCTCCTCAATGCCAAATTGTGACATGTGGCTCACGATGCTATCTTCGCCTTGCTTGGCAAAATTCACAATCTCGGCATCCGTATATCTTGATCGTGCCAGGTCCACAAATTGGCGTGTGCCTTGATTATCAACTTTTGATGCCGAAACAATTACGTGAGGGTCGGGCAGTGTGATTATTAAACAGCTGTCGGTGCGCTCCACATTAGCCTCAGAAAACTCCTCAAAGTTTATATAAGCCTTTAGTGTTACGTCAATAGGGATGAGCACACGTCGTTTGCCAATGCGAGTAGGCACGTTTACGGGCATGCCTAATACCTTACCTTTTAGCACAGGTTCATCGGTATGCGTAACGAGTTTGTGGATTTGCATTTCGGTAACATACAATCGGGCACTCCCCCTAACCGTCATAACCAACTGGCGCATAGAGTCTACGGCAGTGGTTGTGTCAGATGATTGAGACTGTGGCGAGGTGGACGTTTGTTTGCTTTTGCTACATCCCCCAAAGAGAGTCGCAAAGCAAATGCACAACAGCCAACATGTGATATGGGTGAAAAAGCGTTGTTTCATTTCGTAGAATATGTAAAGGGGGCTTCTCTAAATTATTAGAATCAGCCTTAAAGAGTAGTTCTTTGGCAAAATTACGGATAAATCTTCAACATTTCACGCATTTCGGTTTTGAATGCGCAAAGTTTTACATTAACTTTGCATCTAAAACAATGATTATACCCCAAATGAAACATGTTTTAATCTCAGCTATGACCTTTTTGCTCATAGCTTCAGCCACAAGTTGTGGTGGAAATAAGACTCACGATAAAGCAGAGGGTGCTGATAGTACACAAACTGCGTTGAATGCGGATGCCCCTTATGCAGAACCTGGTCAGCAAAGTTCGTACACAGCTAAATTGGGTGGCAAAAACTACAAAATATCTATCAATCGTGCTGCAGACAAGACCTTGCCCCTTGTGACAGACGAATTAGGAAAAAAGTTCTATGACAATCGTGTAGATGTGGTAATTACCTGCGACAACGCAGCGTTTTTCAGCAAAAGTTATACGAAGGAAGTTTTTTCTGCATTCCTCACAGCTGGAGCTGAAACCGAAGGAACTGTGTTGCTTGGCATGGCTTTTGATAGTGAAAAGAGCGATGCACATGCCATTCGTCTGGGTGCACAGATTGGTCAGGTAGGTGTAGGAGAAGGTCCTGCCTTCTCTATCGAAATACCGCTTGATGGCAGTGCATCGAGCATTGTGCGCGACAATAATCAAGACACTACGGGCAACGATATGACCGACTAATTCTTTGGTAGTGTAATTTTTTAGGGTGGTTTTGAAAGACTTTATTGACTTTCAGGACCACCCTAATTATTTTAAAACCTCTCTACCACATGGTCTGCCCCTGCGTCTAACAACTCCTGTGTACTATGGTTGCCCCATGCCACACCGATGCAATGCCCTGCTTGTGCGTTACGTCCCATAAGAATATCGAAGGTCGTGTCGCCTATCACGGTCACATCCGATGGATGCACATGAGAAAGTTGACACAACAGCTGAATGGGAGCAGGGTGGGGTTTGTGCGTAGACACATCCTCGCATGCCACAATATAATCGATGCAATGGCGGATGCCTAAGTCGCGACAAAGTGAATCAACAGACTCATGGCCTCGGCTTGTGGCAATAGCAACAAAACGTCCGCTGCGGTGTTGACGTTCCATCTCCTCTTTAATGCCAGGGAAGAGCGTTACATTCTTATTTCCCACCTCCTCAAACAAACGACGATATGTGTCGACGGCTTTCATATTCATTTCGCTCTCAGCATCAATATGAGCTAATTGCGCAATGCTTTGAACAAGTGGAAGTCCGATAGTGCGACAAATCTCCGCATCCGAAGGTCTTGCCCATCCCATTTCGTGGAAGGTAGCAGTCATGGTGCGAATAATGCCAGCCGAAGTGTCCGCAATCGTTCCATCAAAGTCCCATGCCACAAGTTCGCGTTGCAGCGAATAGTTCACCGTAACGCCCTGTCCCGTATATCCATTGATCGGGGGCATACATTTGGTAAGCGAAACATCCACCTTGCGCAACGTGTTGAATTTGCGAATCAGTGATTTAGCAATACGTGCACAAACATGTTCAAGCAAGGCAGAAGCAATGTGCATTTGTTGTGAAGCTATTTCATAAGCTTCGGCATAGTTAATCGTATCGTTCAGTTGGTCGGCAAAAAGGGCACCCTGTGCGTCTTGCTCGTCAATATATAAACACAGGTTGAGCACAAACTCAGCGCCAACCTCACGCTCTTGGGGCAACACGCCATGGTGAGCATAGAAGCGCAGATTATTGAGCGTGATGGTAAGCATACCATTCGTGGCTATAGGGGGAAGAATCGATTTTATTTCTTTAGAACACATAAGTAGTATAGTCGTTGTGTGAAATTTCTATTTGTCTGCGAAGTTACAAAAAAATATAGAGATGGGCAGACAGAAATATCATGATGTGGTTCATCCCCCTATTCTGTGAATAAAGAAATGGGTGATGAGTAGGTCTTTTATTTGCAAAATGAAATATAAATGCGTTTTTATATAGTAAACTGCTAATTTTATGCACAAAACACTGTTGCTTTGTATAGAAAATCGGATAAAATGACCGAAAAAACAGAAAAATTGAAAGATTTTCTTACATTTTGTTCCGTTGTATAAGAATTATATATACATTTGCAATTACAAATCACACAAAAACAAATAATCTGTAAGTTTTAAGCATTAAATAACTGCTTAGTGTAAGCTATACTGCAGATTTGTTTTTTTCGAAGAATAAAACCAAATAACGATATGAAGATACAGTTGCGTAGTGCATTTAGCACGGAAGGAAGACGAATGGCAGGCGCACGTGCTTTATGGATAGCTGCAGGTATGAAGCGCGAACAGTTCGGCAAACCCATCATTGCCATTGCCAACTCGTTTACACAGTTTGTGCCAGGTCATACCCATTTACACGAAGTGGGACAACTTGTGAAGCAGGAAATCGAGAAACTTGGATGCTACGCAGCCGAATTTAATACCATTGCTATTGACGATGGCATAGCAATGGGACACGATGGCATGCTCTATTCGTTGCCCTCGCGCGATATTATAGCCGATTCTGTAGAATATATGGTGCAGGCACACAAGGCCGATGCGTTGGTGTGCATTTCTAATTGCGATAAAGTAACACCAGGCATGCTAATGGCTGCCATGCGCCTTAACATCCCCACCATTTTTGTCAGTGGTGGCCCCATGGAGGCAGGACGCTATAAGGGCGAGAATGTAGACCTTATTACTGCTATGGTGAAAGGCGCAGATAGTTCGGTAAGCGACGAAGAATTGGCAGAGATAGAGCAGCGTGCTTGTCCCGGTTGTGGCAGTTGTTCGGGTATGTTTACTGCCAACTCCATGAACTGCCTAACCGAAGCCCTAGGACTTTCACTCCCTGGCAACGGAACCATTGTGGCAACCCACGTAAATCGTCGTCGCCTTTTCGAAGATGCAGCCCATCAAATTGTGACCAATGCCTATAAATATTACGAAGACGGAGACACTTCAGTCTTGCCCCGAAGCATTGCCACCCGTCAGGCATTTTTGAATGCCATGACCCTCGATATTGCCATGGGCGGTAGCACAAACACAGTGCTCCACCTTTTAGCTGTGGCAAACGAGGCAGGTGTCGATTTCAAGATGAAGGACATCGACCAACTGAGTCGTCATGTACCCTGCTTATGCAAGCTCTCGCCCAATACCCAAAAATATTCCGTGCAAGAGTGCAATCGTGCGGGAGGCGTGTTAGGCATTTTGGGCGAGTTGGCAAAAGCCGATTTGCTCGACCTCAATGCCCAACGTGTAAATGGCACAACCCTAGGCAGTGATATTGCACACTATAGTATCACGGGCAAGGAAATTACACCTGATGCCGATCGCATTTATCACAGTGCGCCTGCAGGAAAATTCTGCACTGAAATGGGTGTGCAAAATACACAATGGACAGAACTCGATGCCGATCGTCAAGAAGGTTGCATACGCAGTGTGTCGCACGCCTATACCAAAGACGGTGGCTTAGCAGTATTGTTTGGCAATATAGCCCAAGATGGTTGCGTGGTCAAGACAGCAGGCGTCGACGAAAGCCTGTGGCATTTCGAAGGTCCAGCACGTGTGTTCGATTCACAAGACGAGGCATGCGAGGGCATTCTCGGTGGCAAGGTACAAGCAGGCGATGTCGTTGTCATTACGCACGAAGGTCCTAAGGGTGGACCTGGTATGCAAGAGATGCTCTATCCCACCTCCTACATCAAGAGTCGTCATTTGGGCAAGGCCTGTGCTTTGATCACCGATGGGCGTTTCTCGGGCGGAACCTCGGGCTTAAGCATTGGACACATATCGCCCGAAGCAGCAGCAGGAGGTGCCATTGGCAAGATTGTCGATGGCGATATCATAGAAATTGACATCCCCTCGCGTAGCATCTCAGTTCATCTTACAGACGAGGAGTTGGCAGCACGTCCCATGCGTCCTCTACAGCGCAAACGCGAGGTGAGCAAGGCGCTCCGTGCTTATGCCAGCATGGTGAGCAGTGCCGATAAGGGAGGCGTGCGCGAGATTGATTAAACCTTCCACACACCCTTGTGTGTACATTCTCTCATCTCCTTCCTCTCTTCTCATTTTTCCAAAAAACTAAGCATACCTTTATAATGAACGATACGAACAAAAATATAATAAGCGGTGCAGAGATATTGATGCGAGCTTTGGTAGACCAAGGTGTAACCACACTCTTTGGCTATCCTGGGGGCGCCATCATGCCTGTCTACGATGCGCTCTACGACTATCGCAAGCAACTCAACCACATCCTTGTGCGCCACGAACAAGCAGCCACCCATGCTGCCGAGGGCTATGCCCGTGTCAGTGGCAAAACAGGTGTGTGCATGGTAACCAGCGGACCCGGTGCCACCAATACCATTACAGGCATTGCCGATGCCATGATGGATAGCACCCCCATGGTGGTCATTACTGGACAAGTGGGCGCACAAATGTTGGGCACCGATGCTTTTCAAGAGTGCGATGTGGTAGATATCACACAACCTATCAGTAAATGGGCTTACCAAATTCGTTCTGCCAAAGATGTAGCTTGGGCAGTGCAACGTGCCTTCTATATTGCCTCGAGTGGACGTCCCGGTCCAGTGGTGCTCGACTTCACAAAAAACGCACAGGTCGAGAAGGCAGAATATGTGCCAGGCAGCATCGATTTTATTCGTAGCTATGTGCCCATACCTCCCACTGACAAGCAAAGCATCATAGAGGCAGCAGCCTTAATAAACGAGGCAAAACGTCCCCTCGTGTTAGTGGGGCAGGGCGTAGAATTGGGCAATGCGTCCGAGGAGTTGAAAGCCTTTATCGAAAAAGCAGGACTCCCCGCAGGTTGCACCCTACTTGGTCTCTCAGCTTTGCCTTCAGCCCATCCGCTCAATGTGGGTATGTTGGGTATGCACGGCTCGCTCGGTGCCAATAAAAAAACACAAGAGTGCGACTTGCTTATTGCCGTGGGTATGCGTTTCGACGACCGCATTACCGGCAAGCTTTCCACCTATGCCAAGCAGGCCCGTAAAATACACTTCGACATCGACCCCTCCGAAATCAACAAAAATGTCTCCGTAGACGTCGCTGTATTGGGTGATTGCAAAGAAACCTTGCCTGCCGTAACCGCATTGCTCAATGCCAACCATCACGAAGCATGGCGAGAGAGCTTCCGCGAGTGGGACAAACAAGAAACCTCTGTGGTTATTGAACCACAAATCCATCCCACCGAGGGACCCTTGCGCATGGGCGAAGTGGTGCGACGCGTCACAGAGTTAACCGAGGACAAAGCCATACTCGTAACCGATGTCGGACAAAACCAAATGATGGCAGCCCGCTACTTCCGTTTCACCGAAAAACGTAGCATGGTCACATCGGGTGGTATGGGCACAATGGGCTATGGACTCCCTGCAGCCATCGGAGCCACCTTTGGTGCACCACAACGCACCGTATGCCTCTTCTTGGGCGATGGCGGTTTGCAGATGACCATTGAAGAACTTGGCACCATCATGGAGCAGCGTTCGCCTGTAAAAATCATTTTGCTCAACAACAACTACTTGGGCAATGTGCGACAGTGGCAACACCTGTTCTTCCACAATCGCTACTCCTTCACCCCGATGATGAACCCCGACTACGAAAAGATTGCCGAGGCTTACAATATCCCTGCACGCACTGTGACCCGTCGCGAGGACCTCGACCACGCCATACAACAAATGCTCCACACCGATGGCCCCTTCTTGTTGCAAGCAGCCGTACTCGAGGAAGACAACGTTTTGCCCATGTGCTGCCCAGGCCACGATGTCGACGATATGATGCTTGAGGCATAACTTCCAAGCATCGCCTTCGTTCCTATGTGCATCCACCCATAAATTCACTAAAGCAAAAGTTCATGACTCAAGATAACAAGGAAACCAAACTCTACACCATCATCGTCTTCTCCGAGAATTTAGCAGGTGTGCTCAATTTGGTGACCAATGTGTTTACACGTCGCCAACTCAACATCGAGAGCCTCAATGTGTCGGCTTCGGGCATCGAACACGTACACCGTTACACCATAACCTGCTACACCGACGAGCACACCGTGCAAACCATCGTAAAGCAGTTAGAGAAGAAAATTGATGTTATTCAGGCACAATACTTCACAAGCGACGAGATTTACGTAATGGATCAAGCGCTTTATAAAATTGCTACTGCTCGACTCATCGAAAACAGAAACATCTCAAAAGCCATACGACAATACGACGGAAAAATCGTGGAGGTAAATTCCACTTACGCCATTGTCTCGAAAGAGGGCTTGCCCGAAGAGACCATCGAGCTCTATCGCAAACTCAAGGGCTATGGGTGCATCTTGCAGTATGTCAGTTCGGGCGTAGTAGCAGTCACAAAGAGCCGTCGCGAAGAGCTCAATGAGTTCCTAGAGTTGCGCGAAGAAGAAAAGCGCTCCATGCAAACTCCTGTAGCTGATTAAAATAAAAAAATAAGAAACAATATACCAACAACAGTATGCCGCTCATTCGATGGCAGTTCATTATAAACTCCTCCTTTCGGCGACAGACTCACTAAACTTTTTAATGATATGGCACAATTAAACTTTGGCGGTGTTGTAGAAGAAGTTATAACCCGCGAGGAATTCCCCTTGGAAAAAGCACGCGAAATTTTGAAGAACGAAACCATCGCCGTGTTGGGTTATGGTGTGCAAGGTCCTGGTCAGGCATGTAACTTGCGTGACAATGGCTTCAACGTAATTGTAGGTCAACGCGAAGGCAAGACCTACGAAAAAGCGAAGGCAGATGGTTGGGTTCCTGGTGAAACACTCTTCTCGCTCGAGGAGGCAGCCGAAAAGGGTACCATCGTATGTATGTTGCTCTCAGACGCTGCACAGATGCAGTTGTGGCCCTCCATCAAGAAGCACCTCACCGCAGGCAAAACACTTTATTTCTCACATGGTTTTGCCATTACATGGAACGACCGCACAGGTGTAGTACCCCCTGCCGACATCGACGTCATCATGGTAGCACCTAAGGGCTCGGGTACATCGCTCCGCACCATGTTCCTTGAAGGTCGTGGTCTTAACTCTTCGTATGCCGTATATCAGGATGCCACAGGTCATGCCACCGAAAAAGTTTTGGCATTTGGCGTAGGCATTGGTTCGGGCTATATGTTTAAAACCGACTTTAAGCGCGAAGCCACTAGCGACCTCACAGGCGAACGTGGTTCGTTGATGGGTGCCGTGCAAGGTTTGTTCTTGGCACAATACGAAACCCTGCGCGAGCATGGTCACACCCCCTCTGAGGCATTCAACGAAACCATCGAAGAGTTCACCCAATCGCTCCTCCCCATGGTAGGCAAAAATGGTATGGACTGGATGTATGCCAACTGCTCAACCACAGCGCAGCGTGGTGCACTCGATTGGATGGGTCCCTTCCACGATGCCATTAAACCCGTAATGGAAAAGCTCTATCAGAGTGTTGCATCGGGCAACGAAGCACAAATTTCTATCGATGCCAACTCAAAGCCCGACTACCGCGATGGTTTGGAAAAAGAACTCAAGGCATTGCACGAAAGCGAAATGTGGCGTGCAGGCGAAACTGTTCGCAAACTCCGTCCTGAAAACAACTAATTCGTAAAAATACATAGTTTGCATCATGCGTAAACCAAGGATAATAAAAGTAAAGGTTTACGTATCTTGCGCCAACACGTCCCTGTTTTGGGGATAAACAAAAATAGCCAGGTATGTGAAGGGAACGATCTTCCACTTCACATATCTGGCTACCTTAGCTATATAATCCGAATTTTAATTGTACCGAATTCGATACAATTAAAAATGCAGCAGGAAGCAACGACTTTGTACTTTCACTACAGAATTTAGGCAGAAACTAAATTGCGATGTGAAGTATGGGCTAAGTCGTGATGCGTGTTCCTCAAAAAATAAAACCTGAGAAACAAGGAATAATCTTCGTTTCTCAGGCTTTATATTTTAATTCTCAGTATGTAATACTAAATCCTTATTTATTCGCAAACTCAAGTTTGTCGCCCTTCGCATCCACATAGATAGGTTCAGTCTTGTTGACGGTGCCTGCAAGCAAAGCACGGCTCAAGTCGTTGAGCAACATGCGTTGTAAAGCACGTTTCACAGGACGAGCACCAAATTCGGGGTCGAAGCCTGCTTGTGCCACAAGTTTAATGGCTGCATCGCTCACATTCAGTTTAACATCCTGGTCGGCAAGTAAATGCGCAATGCCATTTACTTGTAAGCGTACAATCTGTTCAATCTGAGGTTGGGTCAAGGGCTGGAACATGATGATGTCGTCAATACGATTCAAAAACTCAGGACGGATGGTCTTTTTCAACATATCCAATACCTGTGCCTTTGTTTCGTCGATGATGCGTTCACGTTCAGTAGCATTTTTGTTGGCAATTGCCTCAAATTTTTGTTGAATCATTTGCGAACCCATGTTCGAGGTCATGATAATAATGGTGTTCTTAAAGTTTACCACACGTCCCTTATTATCAGTCAGTCTGCCATCGTCGAGCACCTGCAGTAAGATGTTAAACACATCGGGGTGTGCCTTTTCAATTTCATCGAAGAGCACCACACTATATGGTTTGCGACGCACTGCCTCGGTGAGCTGACCACCCTCTTCGTAACCAACGTATCCCGGAGGTGCACCTACGAGACGTGACACGCTGAACTTTTCTTGATATTCGCTCATGTCTATACGTGTCATCATGTTCTCGTCGTTAAAGAGGTAGTCTGCCAATGCCTTTGCCAATTCTGTTTTACCTACACCCGTAGTACCGAGGAAGATAAATGAACCGATGGGGCGCTTAGGGTCTTGCAAACCTGCACGTGAACGACGCACGGCATCTGCCACAGCCTCGATAGCCTCGTCTTGACCTACGACACGCTTGTGCAACTCGTCTTCAAGGTGCAACAATTTTTCGCGCTCGCTTTGCAACATACGTGTCACGGGTATACCCGTCCAACGAGCCACAACGTCGGCAATATCGTCTGCCGTAACCTCCTCCTTCACCATAGCCTCTGCGCCTTGGCGATTTTTGAGTTGGTCTTGTTGTTGGGCAATGTCGTTTTCAAGCTCTTTGAGTTTACCGTAGCGAATTTCAGCCACACGTCCGTAGTTGCCTTCTCGTTCGGCACGTTCAGCCTCAAACTTCAGTTGTTCCATCTGTTGCTTGTCTTGCTGAATGCGTGAGAGCACCTCTTTTTCGCCCTCCCACTTAGCACGCAAGTCCTTTTCGCGTTCGCTCAGTTCGGCAATCTCCTTGTTGAGTTGTTCGAGTTTCGCTGTGTCGTTTTCGCGCTTAATGGCTTCGCGTTCAATTTCGAGCTGACGCAAACGACGCGTAATCTCGTCCAAATCCTCGGGTTGCGAATCGCGTTCCATACGCAATTTGGCAGCAGCTTCGTCCATCAAGTCAATAGCCTTGTCGGGCAAGAAACGATCGGAGATGTAACGGTGCGAAAGTTGCACAGCAGCAATAATGGCATCGTCTTGAATACGTACCTTGTGGTGATTTTCGTAGCGCTCTTTTAAGCCACGCAAAATGCTAATAGCATCCTCGGGCGAAGGTTCGTCTACCATCACAGTTTGGAAGCGTCGTTCAAGCGCCTTATCCTTTTCAAAATACTTTTGGTATTCCTCGAGTGTAGTAGCACCAATGCTGCGCAATTCGCCACGTGCCAAGGCAGGTTTCAAGATGTTGGCAGCATCCATTGCGCCTTCGCCTTTACCTGCGCCCACAAGGGTGTGTATTTCGTCGATAAACAAGATGATGTCGCCTTGTGCCTGTGTTACCTCGTTGATTACACTCTTGAGTCGTTCTTCGAATTCGCCTTTATATTTAGCACCGGCAACCAGTGCACCCATATCGAGCGAGTAGAGACGTTTGTTTTTAAGATTCTCGGGCACATCACCACGTACAATACGTTCAGCCAATCCCTCGACGATGGCAGTTTTACCTGTACCGGGTTCGCCAATCAAAATAGGATTGTTCTTTGTGCGTCGCGAAAGAATTTGCAGCACACGTCTAATCTCCTCATCGCGTCCAATCACAGGGTCGAGTTTGCCCTCTCGGGCTTCGTCTACCAAGTTACGTGCATACTTTGAGAGTGCCTGATAGGTGTCTTCGCTGCTTTGCGAGGTAGCTTTTTGTCCACCGCGCAATTCAGCAATTGCTTTAATCAGTGCCTCGGTGTTAACGCCTGCATCTTTCAGCATTTGCGATGCGGTGCTGTTCACCTCAAGCAAAGCTTGCAGCAAGGGTTCAAGTCCCACGTAGGTGTCACCTCCCTTTCGGGCAATGTCTTGTGCACGGAGCAAAACCTTGTTAGCCGCATCGTCTAAGTAGGGGCTTCCACTGCCTCCGCTCACACGTGCTTGGTGTTGCAGTTCTTGACTGACGGCAGCTTGCAGGGCTTGTTCGTTTACGCCTAATTTGCCAAATACAAACTTGGTGACGTTTTCGCCCACAGCCAGCACGCCAGCGAGCAAATGAACAGGGGTAATGACCTGCTGTCCGCTTTGCTGAGCACGGTCTACAGCCTGTTGTACAGCCTGTTGTGCTTTGATTGTGAAGTTGTCGAAATTCATATCTATATTCTTTTTTGTTTATTTTCGGAATGTGATTTATGCCCACAATCTTGCAAAATTGTTGCCAAATCGATTTTTGACGTGCCAAAAAAGAGGATAGACGTGAAAATCTGCCATTTTGTACGTTTTTTTATGACGAGGATAGTATGGGGGTGACAAAAAAGGCAGACTTAAACTGCAACGTCTAATATTCGCTTCGCGTTTTATTTGAACATTAATTACCATCAATGCCCATTAATTGTTCCATTAACACTATTCATCATAAATAATACGGGCAGAATCTTTTTGGGTTTTGAACAACCCTATGCCTCAGTCTGTGTTATATAAGTTCTTCGCTTTGCACAATGCCGTGCATTACGGCAAAGATGGTAAGGGCAGCTACGCTACGTGTGCCGAGTTTGTCGGTGAGGTTGTTGCGGTGCGTAATGACTGTGGCTACGCTAACGCCCATTTGGGCAGCAATCTCCTTGTTGATAAATCCCGAAACAATGCCCTTTAGCACCTCGCGTTCACGCGGTGTGAGATGGGGATGGGGGGATGCAGCATGAGAGGTGTCGGCAGTGGGGCGTTGTGCTTGACGTACCGCCTCGGGTTCGGCACCATGTGGACCATGCGAGCGTTGTGCCAAGGCTATGATGGCAGAAATGAGCGCCTTCTCGTCTTGATACACATTAAGGGTATGAAAGCCTTGTGGCAGGTGTACGGTTTCGTCGGCATGCACCAAGACAATGGTTTTGTGTTGGCGTTGCAAAAAATAAGATGCTCCCGCTAATAGCTCTTCGGCAGAAACAAAATAATGAAAGAAGGCATCAGCATGGTCAGCTTGTGCGAGGTCGGCATAACGCGAAAACAGACATACATCGGCACCTGGCATCATGCGGTGTATGATGTCTGAAAGACCTATGGCTGCCAATGTGTTGGGCTGAATAATTGCAATCGAGGGGCGCATGTGTGGAGAGATTAAGGGTGGGGGATAGTTTAGCTGTTTGTGTGTAAAGTTGAAAAGTTTAGGGGATTGGTTGCACGATGGTTCGAAACTAACTCCTAAACTTTTCGATTTTAAAAAACTAGTTCACCACAAGACGATCGCCAAAATAAGGACGCAGAATATCCTCGGCGTGTTGTTTTTGTTCGGGTGTGTTTGTGGGTACGTCTTTTAATTGGTAGTCCCACCCCAAGGCTTCGTATTTGTGCACACCCAAGGTGTGGTAGGGTAGGATTTCTATGCGTTGCAACTGCTTATAGTTGGCAAAATGCTTACCCAAGGCGTGCAAGTCTTCGTCAAAATTGCTCACGCCAGGCACCAACACATAGCGCAACCAAAAGGGGTGTTCAGTCTTTTCGAACCACTCGGCAGTGCGCAAGGGCTGTTCATTGCTATGTCCCGTGATGTGACGATGACGCTCGGGGTTAAACTCCTTAATGTCGAGCATAACAAGGTCGGTAAGTCCCCAAAGCGTTTCGACATCCTTATTCCAAATGGCTCCGTTGCTATCTACACAAATGTGGATGCCCTCAGCCTTAAGCATCTGGAATAAGGGGATGAGCGCCTTAGCTTGTACGGTAGGTTCGCCTCCCGAGAAGGTGATGCCTCCACGTTTGCCAAAGAAGGGCTTGAACGACACGGCTTGTTGCACAATGTGTGCAGGGTCGGTAAGTGTGCTTTCGCCTACCGCATCTATGGTGTCGGGGTTGGCACAATAAAGGCAGCGGAATGGGCAACCTTGCAGAAAAACTACGTAACGCAGACCGGGCCCATCGAATGTGCCCATAGACTCGTAACTGTGAACGCGTATTTGCATAATATGTTTGTTGTTTTTATTCTAAAATATAAGAAGTGATGCGCATTAAATATGTGAACTTGCTTTTTATGTGTGCAAAGATACGGCATTCTATGAAAAAAAATGTAACTTTGCTCCCAAATACATATATATTATGGCAAAAGATACGGTAATACTTACAGGCGACCGTCCGACAGGCCGCCTTCACATAGGCCACTACGTGGGTTCGTTGAAGCGTCGCGTTGAATTGCAAAACGAGGGCGACTTCAAAAAAATGTTTGTGTTCATTGCCGATGCACAGGCTCTGACCGATAATATTGATAACCCCGAAAAGGTGCGCCAAAACGTAATTGAGGTTGCGCTCGACTATTTGGCTTGTGGACTCGATCCGCAAAAAACAACCATCTTTATTCAAAGTCAAATTCCTGAGCTCTGCGAACTCTCCTTCTATTTTATGGACTTGGTGAGCGTAAGTCGTTTGCAGCGTAATCCTACGGTAAAGACCGAAATTGGTATGCGTGGTTTTGAATCGAGCATCCCTGTGGGTTTCTTTACTTATCCCATTAGTCAGGCAGCAGACATCACAGCGTTCCGCGCTACAACGGTTCCAGCAGGCGAAGACCAAAAGCCGATGATTGAACAGGCTACCGAGATTGTGCGTCGCTTTAACCACATTTATGGCAACACTTTGGTAGAGCCCAATATTTTGTTGCCCAACAATGCCGTGTGCTGTCGTTTGCCGGGAACAGACGGTAAGGCTAAGATGTCGAAGAGCCTTGGAAACTGCATATATCTTTCAGAAACCGCAAAGGAGGTTGAGAAGAAGGTGAAGTCGATGTATACCGACCCGACTCACTTGCGCGTGGAAGATCCTGGACACATTGAGGGCAACACGGTGTTTACGTATCTCGATGCCTTCTGCCGTCCTGAGCACTTTGGACTTTATTGGCCCGAATACGAAAACCTCGACGAAGTGAAAGCACACTATCAGCGTGGTGGTTTGGGCGATATGAAGGTAAAGAAGTTCTTGAACAAGATTCTGCAAGAAGAACTCGAACCCATCCGTCAGCGTCGTGCTGAGTTCGAAAAGGACATTCCTGCCGTTTACGAAATGCTTCGTAAGGGCTGCGAAGAGGCACGTGCCGTAGCTGCCGACACTTTGAGCGATGTGCGTCGAGCTATGAAAATCAACTATTTTGATGATGCAGCCTTGATTGCTGAGCAAGCAGCGCGTTTTGCAGCAAAATAAGTTGTAAACGAGAGAACTTAGTCCTAAAAGCATACTTTTTTAGGTAGAAACACGCGGAAAATAGGTTTTCTATGTAAAAAATGCACGCCTTTTTTGCTCAATCACAAAAGTTTTCATAACTTTGCACCCCGAAGTAGGAAGGTGCCTCAACGTGAAACGAGGCCGTGAGGTCTGTAACAATGGTAGTGCTGACCTTTCCCGCTCAACTGATATGTATATCAAAAACAAAAAAACAGCATAACAAAAATGAAAAGAACATTCCAACCCCACAATCGTAAGAGAAACAACAAGCATGGTTTCCGTCAGCGTATGCAGACTGCCAATGGCCGTCGCGTATTGGCTTCACGTCGCGCAAAAGGTCGCAAAAAATTGACCGTATCTGACGAAGTTCATGGCAAGAAATAAACAATTCGTTGCTTGAAAAAAGACCTTGGAAGAGCATTCTGCTTATCCAAGGTCTTTTTGGTTTTTTATGGGAGGGGTAGGTTTTAAGTAATACAAACCTAATGGGGGTATATGCTACCTATCGAAAAAACATGAAGGGTGAAATGACTGCATAATCATTTCACCCTTCATGTTAGTTAATAGAGTAGATTGTAATAAATTATTCTTCGTTGCAACCGCAGCAACCAGTACCGTCGAAGCAGTGGGTGCAGAGTTGGCACTTGGGCAAACCAATAGCCTGAACCAAAGTTTCGAGTTTGTTGAAACGCAATGAGGTTAAACCAAGGCGCTTACGAATCTCCTCGACCATACGCTGATATTGTGGAGAGTCGGTTGTAGCGTATTTTTCTAAGTCCTTATTAGGGTCGCCTTCAAACTCGCCAATAATGCGACGGGTAATAAGCTCCATGTCGCTCTTCGACGATGTAAAACCAATGAAGGGACAACCATAGATAAGAGGTGGACAAGCAATGCGCATGTGTACCTCGCGAGCACCATCTTCAAAAAGTACGCCCACGTTGTCGCGAAGCTGTGTGCCACGCACAATAGAGTCGTCGCAGAAAAGCACACGTTTGCCGTTCAGCATATCGCGGTTAGGAATCAGCTTCATCTTAGCAACCAACGAGCGTAACGACTGGTTAGCAGGAGTGAAGCTTCGAGGCCATGTGGGGGTGTATTTTGAAATGGCACGTTGATAGGGCTTTTGCATGCCAGCAGCATAACCCAATGCCATGCCAACACCCGAGTCGGGGATGCCACAAACGCAGTCAACTTCAGTATCGTCCTCGGTTGCCATGATGCGACCATTCTCATAGCGCATCTCCTCAACATTACGGCCTTCGTAGGTTGAAGTGGGGAAACCATAATATACCCAAAGGAATGAGCAAATTTGCATTTTCTTACGCGGTTCTCGCAACTGTTCGATGCCCTCGGGACGTAAACGTACCACTTCGCCCGGACCCAAGAAACGCTCCGTTACATAGTCTAAGTTAGGGAAAGCCGTGCTTTCGCTTGTAGCAGCATAGGCACCATCCTTTTTACCAATAATAATAGGCGTGCGGCCCCATGAATCGCGTGCAGCAATAATACCATCCTCGGTCAAGAGCAGCATAGAGCATGAACCCTTGATGTGGCGAAACACATTGTCGATACCCTCTTCAAAGCTTTTGCCCTGAATAATCAGTAAGCCCACGAGTTCGGTAGGATTCGTTTTGCCAGACGAAAGTTCAGAAAAGTGCATATTCTGATCGAGTAGCTGCTTTTCTATTTCGTCAATATTCTGAATTTTTGCTACCGTAACAATAGCAAACCGCCCCAAATGCGAATTGAGCACAAGTGGCTGTGCATCAGTGTCGCTAATAACGCCAATGCCCGATGTGGCACCAGCAAAGCGCGACAAAGTAGGCTCGAATTTAGTGCGGAAATAAGAACTTTCAAGATTGTGGATAGAACGCGTAAACGCACGTTCTTCCTTGTTGTAAGTGGCCATACCACCTCGGCGTGTGCCTAAATGTGAGTTGTAGTCTGTGCCGTAAAATAAATCGGCTACGCAGTCAATCTGCGATACGGTGCCAAAGAAGCCTCCCATAGGTGTATTTGTGTTGTATGTTGAAGTTTACGCGTGCAAATTTAGCGTAAATGTAAAAAGTAAAAAAGCATATTGCTATTTTTTACCACATATTTTTTTGCTGCACTACCTTTTTGCAAATACAGTATAACAAATCTAAGTATGTGGACCTCATTGTTTTTAGAATCACCCCTTACATTTCCACACCCAAGCTAACAGAAAAATTTCTTGTTGCAATATGCCACCTAAGGTGCAGCCTGTGCAGATTATTGCCGAATAAATTCGAACAGTTGCTTAAAAAAAAGCCTAATCTTTGCCAATCTCTTGAAGATTTATGCTAACTTCGCAGAAATTACGATACATTGCGATGAAATATTCATTTATTATACCCGTATATAACCGCCCAAACGAAGTAGACGAGCTGCTGCAAAGTCTTACCACGCAAACGCTTAAAGACTTCGAGGTAGTGGTGGTAGAAGACGGATCGAGCATCACATGCCAAGATGTGGTGAATCGCTATGCAAAGGTCTTGAATGTGCGCTATTATAATAAGCCTAATTCAGGACCCGGACAAACACGCAACTATGGCGTAGCGCGTGCCCAAGGTGAATATGTGCTTATTCTCGATTCAGACGTAGTGCTTCCGCAAGGATATTTACAGGCTGTCGATGATGAATTGCAACATCATGCTTGCGACGCTTTTGGTGGTCCAGACCGTGCGCATAAAGACTTTACGCCTATGCAAAAAGCCATTAACTATGCCATGACCTCGTTCTTTACCACAGGTGGCATTCGTGGTGGAAAAAAGAAGATGGACAAGTTTTATCCGCGCTCCTTTAATATGGGTGTAAACCGCGAGGTTTATAATGCATTGCAAGGATTCTCGAAAATGCGTTTTGGCGAGGACATTGACTTCTCGACACGCATTTTTAAGGGTGGATATAAGTGTCGCCTCTTTCCTGGTGCATGGGTATGGCATAAGCGTCGCACCGACCTTAAAAAATTCTTTAAGCAAGTACACAACTCTGGCATAGCTCGCATCAATCTTACCAAGCGTCATCCGGGCACACTCAAGTTGGTTCACACGCTACCCGCGGTGTTTACCTTAGGTTGTGCGCTCTTGGTAGTGTTGAGTGTGGTGGCTGCATGTGTGGGCTGTCCGCATTGGTGGGGTATGTTGTTGCCCTTTGTGCTGTTTTCCCTCATCATCTTTGCCGATGCCTCCGTGCAAGAGCATAGTGTGGGTGTAGGGGTACGAGCTGTTGCTGCTGCCTACATTCAGTTGTGGGGATATGGTTCGGGCTTTTGGCGTGCATGGTGGCGACGCTGTGTATTGGGCAAAGGCGAATTCGAAGCATTCAGCAAGAATTTTTATAAATAACCTTCTCCCTCAGGAATTTTTCCCACCCCTTAAAGCAACAAATAATAGCATGAAACTCAGCATCACCGATTTGGCACTTGACGACCGTCCACGCGAAAAATTCATAGCGAAAGGTGCCGTGTCGCTCTCAACCTCCGAGTTGTTAGCGATACTTATAGGCTCGGGTAATACCGACGAAAATGCAGTGGGACTGATGCAACGCATCTTGAACGATTGCAACGGAAGCCTTACCACCTTAGGACGTAAAACCATTGCCGAACTCTGCGAATATAAAGGCGTAGGACCTGCCAAAGCCATCACCATTTTAGCTGCTTGCGAGATAGGTGTGCGCCGTGGTAGCGAGAGCAGTCAATCAGTGCAAATCACCTCGTCTGCCGACATCTATAACTACTTCAGACCCAAAATGCAAGACCTTCCGCACGAGGAGTGTCACGTTTTGTTATTGAGTCAGAGCCTACGCATATTAGGCTCAAAGTTGCTCAGTCGCGGTGGCATTACGGGCACGGTGGTAGATGTGCGTATGTTGCTGAAAGAGGCCTTGCTTGCCAATGCCCCTCACATTGCCCTTATTCACAATCATCCGTCGGGCAGTTTTAAGCCCAGCCGAGACGATGACCATTTGACCGAGAAAGTAAAAAAAGCAGCACAAATCATGCAAATTACTCTCATCGACCATGTTATTGTGACAGATAAAGGGTTTTATAGTTATCAAGACGAAGGCCGTATTTAAATACTGCGGCATCAATCATTTTAAAAATATGGAAGCTACAGAAAAACTTAAAATAGAAGAGCGCATAGTCGATGTGCTCAAAACCGTATACGACCCCGAAATCCCTGTAGATATTTATAACCTGGGATTGATTTATCGCATCGATTTACACGACGATGGCATACTCGAAGTTGACATGACGCTCACCGCACCTAACTGCCCTGCAGCAGACTTTATTGTGGAGGACGTGCGCACCAAACTCGATGGCATTACAGGTGTAAAAGATGCCAAAGTCAACCTTGTTTTTGAACCCGAATGGGATAAAGACATGATGACCGACGAAGCTAAGTTAGAACTCGGGTTCATGTAGTATGTAGCAAACGTCTACTTATATTATAATATGCCCGAAAATACGTTTAGTTATGAGCCAGCACAACAATCAATCAGAAAATACAGCGCGTCGCAACATCTATTTCCTTTCTGACGCACATTTAGGTAGTCTTGCCATTCCGCATCCGCGTATGCAAGAACGCCGCTTGGTAAACTTTCTCGACAGCATCAAGCACAAAGCCGAGGCTGTGTATTTGATGGGCGATATTTTCGACTTTTGGTATGAGTATAAAAACGTAGTGCCAAAAGGATACACTCGTTTGCTCGGCAAAATCAGCGAGCTTACCGATATGGGCGTCGAAGTACACTACTTTATTGGTAATCACGATATTTGGCAACACGATTATTTTGAAAAAGAGTGTGGCATGACGCTTCACCGCCACAACGAGGTGGTAGAGTTACACGGACAAACCTTCTTCCTGGGGCACGGCGATGGTCTTGGCTCAAAAGACAAAAAGTTTAAGTTTCTGCGTGCCTTGTTTCACAGCACCACTTGTCAACGCCTTTTCTCCATGCTTCATCCGCGTTGGGGCGTAGCTTTTGGCTTGGAATGGGCACGTTATTCACGCCTAAAACGCGAAGACGGCAAAGAACCGCCCTATCAAGGCGAGCACAAAGAGTCGCTCATTATCTTTGCAAAAGAATATTTGCAAACACACCCCGACATTAACTACTTCATCTTTGGACACCGCCATATTGAGCTCGATTTAATGTTGTCGCGCACCACGCGTATCATGATTTTGGGCGATTGGATTACCCAATTCTCATACGCAGTGTTCGATGGTGAGCACATGTTTATGGAGAGCTTTGTGGAGGGCGAAACGCAGTTATAGTTGTAGACATTGAGGAGGCTTACACACTCATACAGATTTTCAACAAAAAATTGTAGCATATACACCTGTTTGTCCGTCTAAATAAACAAATGGGTGTATATTTTTTTAATCAGCATTTTTAGAATTTTAAAAACCACCCTTAATACAAACCTTATAAATTAGGCATTATGCATGACATATTTCTTGAAGCATCGCATATCACCAAGCGTTATGCAGCCCACACCGCACTCAACGATGTGAGCATCAGTGTGCCGCGTGGCAAAGTGTTCGGACTGCTTGGTCCTAATGGAGCAGGCAAAACAACCCTTATTCGAATCATCAATCGCATCACCGCCCCCGATAGCGGACAGGTTATGTTCAACGGGCATGAATTTCGCCCCGAAGACGTGATGCAAATAGGTTATTTGCCCGAAGAGCGCGGACTTTATAAAAAAATGAAGGTGGGCGAGCAAGCCATTTATTTGGCACAACTCAAAGGACTCAGCAAGGCTGATGCCACCACACGTTTAAAAATGTGGTTCGAAAAGTTTGGCATTATGCCATGGTGGAACAAAAAACTCGAAGAACTCTCAAAGGGTATGCAGCAAAAAGTGCAGTTCATCATCACCGTGCTTCACGAGCCCCCCTTGTTAATCTTCGACGAGCCCTTCTCAGGCTTCGACCCCGTGAATGCCGAAATGCTGAAACGCGAAATCCTTGCGCTGCGCGATAAAGGACACACCATCATCTTTTCAACGCACAACATGTCGTCGGTCGAAGAAGTGTGCGACGAAATAGCCTTAATAAACCACTCGCAAGTAGTGCTATCGGGCCATGTTGACGAGGTGAAAGAGCGTTTTCGCACAGGAGTCTACGAGGCTGTGGCAAAGTGTGGCAGTTTGCAGTCCGTCGAAGGGCAATTCAATGTGATAAACCATACCCATTCGGGCGATTTGCACACCTACACCCTTCAAAAGGCAGAGCAACTCACAAACTCACAACTCATTAGCGCTGTGGCAAACCACATAGAACTGCGTTCTATTAGCGAGCAAATGCCCTCTATGCAAGAAATATTTTTGAAAACCGTACAGCAGACTAACGATCATGAATAAGTTTATATTAGTAGCGTCGAGAGAGTTTTCAACGCGTGTCAAAAAAAAGTCGTTCATCATCCTCACTGTGCTGATGCCCTTTATTTTTGCAGCCTTGGTGTTTGTGCCCATTTGGTTGTCGACCATCAAAGATAACGACCAAAAGGAAGTGGCTGTGGCAGATGCAACAGGCAAATATATGTCACTATTCAAGGACGATCAAACCTATCGTTACATCCCCATTACCGACCCCGACAACAAGGCTTATTATTCAGACACCACACAATTCGAGGCGGTGGTAGACATTCGGGCTGATTTAGTACAAAATCCTAAGGCTGTGACCATCTATTCGCGCAACGAAGTGGCAGCAGGGTTATTGTCGTATGTCAACAATGTGCTTAACGAAAAAATACGACATGACAAACTTGAGGCAACGGGCATTGCGGGGTTAGACAAAATTATTAAGGATGTGCAAACTGAAATTTCAGTGCCCACAATGAAGCGCACAGCCGACGGTAGCACCACCTCGTCAGACACCAATATAGCCATAGCTGCAGGCTTCATCTTTACCTTCTTAATTTACATGTTCGTCATGTCTTATGGTGGCATGGTTATGCAAAGTGTGATGGAGGAGAAAACCAATCGCATTGTCGAACTCATGGTGTCGAGTGTAAAACCATTTCAACTCATGATGGGTAAAATTGTGGGTATAGCCTTAGTGGGCTTTGTGCAGTTAGCTATTTGGGGCATCATGTTGGCAGTTATACTCACAGTGGCAGGCACCGTATTCGGCATCTCTGGGGCAGATATGGCGCAAACACAGCAAATGGGTATGGCGGGTATGAGTGCAGCAGCTAATCCTGCAGCGATGCAAACTGCTATGCCGAGCGAGTCGCAGCAATTATTTGCAGCCTTAATCAATTTGCCCTATGCTGAATTGGGTACCTGTTTTGTGCTCTACTTTATTGGTGGTTATCTGCTTTATGCCTCGTTCTTTGCAGCTATAGGTGCTTCGGTCAACGAGCAAGAAGACTCTTCGCAATTTATGATGCCAGTTATCATCATCATGATTTTTGGTATTTATGCGGCAATGGGTTCGGCAGAAAACACCAACGGTCCATTGGCCTTTTGGTCGTCTATGTTCCCTCTCACATCTCCCATCGTGATGATGGTGCGCATCCCATTTAATGTGCCCATGTGGCAAGAATTGCTCTCGTTAGCCATTCTCTATGCCACCGCTCTATTTTTTGTGTGGTGTAGCGCTCGCATCTATCGTGTGGGCATCTTAATGTATGGCAAAAAGCCCAGCATAAAAGAGATGATAAAGTGGATGCGATATAAGTAATTCTTATGTGCATGTAATAAATGACGAACGACCGCGATACTTATTGACTATCAAGAGTATCGCGGTTGTTTTGTTGTTTGTCATTTTTCGTAGGATGTTCAAAATCTATCAATTTTTTCTGCACGATTTTATCGGATTTTTGACGTCGATAAATTACATGGATAAATGGATCACCCCGTTAGGGGTGAGATAAGGTAGCCAGGTATGTGAAGAGAACTTGTTCTTCTTCACATGCCTGGTTATATGTTACGCAATAACCAAACGGGTCACCCTGTTATGGGTGAGATTGGGCCTAGGCGAACAGCCGTTTTTATTTGGTTATGATTGGCGTGTGATTGGTGGACATAATCCTACATAAACATATTAT